>Ga0307422_1001095_pt1 | contig 14227 bp, 24 predicted proteins | sample SalMarWE160290MG_FD_202153 | JGI IMG/M metagenome (GOLD analysis project Ga0307422, IMG submission 202153) | Salt marsh sediment microbial communities from the Plum Island Ecosystem LTER, Massachusetts, United States - WE1602-90 | ecosystem: Environmental > Aquatic > Marine > Intertidal zone >...
ATGCAAGCAGCGCGATGGGTGCGCCCGGGCCGGCGACCATGCCGACGCGGTTGATCACCGCCAACTGAACTCCCGCGAATTCCTCAGCCCAATCGACGTAGGCCCCTGATGGGGCAATCCTCACCTTGCGCATGACTACCAAACGTACTGCCAGATGCGCAGCGCGCAGGCCGCGGGCCGGAAGCTGCTGGTGCCGGGTCCAATCATCCGGACCCGGACGTGGGTGATCGGAGCAGTGCCCGGAGCGGTCCGGTCAAAGTCCACTTCCTGGAAGCGCAAAAAATCCGCCGTATCGGTCTCAACGAACGTTTGCGTCCGGGTGATGCCGACGTCGGCACCCGGCAGCCAGGTGGCGGCGTTGTCCTCCGAGTACTCGACCACGCAAGCGATCGTGTCGCCGATCTGCGAGTTGATCAACTGGACGTCCAGTTCCACGTCGTAGTGGTAGCCGGGTGGAATCGCCCATGCCAGAAGCTCCATACCTGCCGGGCTAACGCCTGGGCTGACGGCGAAGTCCGTTGCGGTCGCGCCAGTGGCTTGCGCGCGCCACACAAGACCGGGCGTGCCCGGCCCTACTTCGAGCGGTTCGCCCGGCTCGCCTTCGACGAATGGGCCGGACGGGCTGAGGCGGAGGCGGAATATTGGCATTGCTTAACCCTGCTTTCTGGTGGTGGTTCTCGGCGCAGCACGCTTGCCGCGCCCTCCATGAGGCCTGCTATTGCTCCGAGCAGCTTCAGGCCGATCGTCAACAGGAGTGTGATCGGGTTCGGTTCGTGTGGGTGCATCCGCTCCCCCTTGATCTATTTTTTGCGCAACGAAATTCGTGAGCAATGCCATCAGCGGGCCCGCGTGCTCCGCGACCGCGCCGCCGATTCTCACCATCGCATCGGCGCGTGCCGCAGCCTCGAGTCGGCGACCGTCCTCCTCAACCGACGCGCGTTGCATGTTGGTGACCACTTCCGTCATGCGGAAAAAATGAGTCATCATCTGAAACGACCGCTCTTCCGCCGCCTCTGCGCGCCGAGCCATGCTGTCCAGCTGGGACTGGGCGGTAGAAACGTTCATCGCGGTCGCACGCGCGTTGGTGACCGCCTCTTGGGCGCGCGAGTGCGTCTTGGCCGCGTTGCCTGTGATTGTCTGCGGCAGCATCCCTAGCTGCTTGCCGTTGGACGTACAGGCGATCAGGCGCGCACCATGGCTACCCTTGCTGACTTCCTCGCTGAAGTCGATGAGAGCTTGTGCGATCACATCGGGGAGGTTCTCAGTCTCGCAACTCCAGGTTGCCCAGGTGGTTTCGTCGGGACCTTCGAGCCGGATGTGGCTGGCCTTGATGCCGTCGCACACCAGCCGCTGCTGGTTTTTGACCCAGTTAGCCAATCGCTCAGACACTTTGCTTGCCTTTCCACCAGAAGTACGCACCGGCCGCAGCAGCTGCACCTAGCGCCAGGTACGTGGCGTAGCCAGCACCAATCCAGGGGGCCGTGGCTTTGATGCGCTTGCCCCATTGGTCGATCGTCGCGTCGCCCCAGGTTTCATCGCCTGGGTCGTCTTGCTCGTACGATTCGGGCAAGTCCACGGCCTTATCCAACGTCCAGTCCGCGCCGTTGAGCCCATACACCTTGCGGCCTAGCCAGTCGCGCCGCAGGCCGGGGTAGGCAATATTGGTCGCGTTCGCGCGCCACCAGAGGTCGAGATTGACGAACCATGGCTTGCTGCCGGCCACGGTCGGCACGACGTTACCGACTCCGTCTTGCCGGTTCGCCAGGGTCGGTCCCTCCGGCAGGGGTTCTGCCTGCCGCCCCACGCTCAGCACGCGAATGGGGCGCGCCGCGCCGATGCGATAGCCCTCGAGAGTCTTGATCGTCTCCCACGGCTCGGCGCTGTCGTTCGCCTCCTGGAGCATCTTGGCCAGCGCCGGTCCAAGCGTGTTGCGCACCTGTGCCTCACTCGCACCGTCCTTGTCGGTGCGGAGCAAGCGCCAAGCCTGCGGACCCGGAACAAGTCCAATGCGTTCCTGCGTCATCTCCGCTTGTCCGGTGGGTGAATGAGCGGGAGCACCGCTGCGACAATGATGCCAGCCAACAACGCCTTGACAGCCGTAAGCAACCACGGGATGGCCATCCAGTCGGCAGAGAATCCTAGCAGAACGACCACAGCAGTGATGCCGGTGAGGGTGCGACTGGAGGCGATGGCGGGCGGGATGCTTCTCATCCGCGTCTCCGGGCGCGAGCTAGAACCATGATGAGGCTGAGCATGGGCAAGGCAATCGCCGCAGCAAAGCGAAGCTGCGGCCTACGTGCAAAAGGGGGCGCGTCTTCTCCTGGGGGCGGCGACGCCATACCGTACAAGGGGGCGAGGGCGGCGTGGATGTTCATGACGCGGCCGCGGTGGCGTTCGACGTTGGTTGCCGGGTTGGTGGACGTCCCGGTGTAGTAGCCCCCATCATAGAGCTCCTGGGACACGTCCTCCCAACGGCCCTCGTCGGCCGCGTCGACAGCTCCCCGGTACCGACTGTTCAGTAGCCCCCACAAGTCCTCAATGCCCTCCACGTCGCTGGGGTACCTGCGGAACTTCGTCTGATATTTGATGGGGTGGCTCGGGTCGGCGGGGTTCGGGCGCGAGTCGCTGGCGATGAAGTATTCACCGTTGTTATGCGTCCCGGTGATCGCTCCCCAGTTGTGGCTCCCTTTGCCGGCTGCCTTCCACCCGGCGCCATAGTTGGTCTCGAGCCAGCCGATAAGCTGCACGAGCATGCGCCCGCCGTCGCTCACCTCGGGGAGCGCAGCAGCGATCAGGACAGCAGCTTCGGCGTGGGTCATCGCTTCTTGGCCGCAGCCTTGCGGGTCTCGCGCTTGGCGGCCTTCTCGCGCTTCTTCTTGGCCGCAGCCTCAACGGCAGCCCTCTTGCGCTTGCGGGCGGCCGCGGCGTGAAACTGAGCCAGCAGAGATGCCATAGCGAATCCTCAGAGGTTGTAGTGGAGGATTGCATAAAGCGCTTCCTCCGCAGAACGAATGAAATGGGCCAGCTTGGGGCGGGGATTCTGGTTGCCGGCGAAGGTGCCGAGCACAACCGCGTCAGCCGCATCGCGCCAATCGGCAGTAACAGCGGGCGTCAGCAGGCTGACCCCGGTGCACCAAAGCGGCAGGCGCGCGCTGCCGCCCGCTTCGGTGAGCAGAACGGTAGTGTGAACCTGAAAGCGGCCATACCAGCTGGTATCGTCGATTGCAGCAATCTGGACCGTTGCGGGCGCCGCAAGCGGAGCGTCCGGGGTGATCTCAACGCGCGCCGGCAGCTCTGCTGGGCACACGGTGGGTAGGTCGATCGGTCCAACAATGTTTCCGTTATCGGCCATCCGAAGTTGCGCCCGGAACCGCACAGTCGGCAGCAACCCGGTAAAGCCGATGCGGAGCACCCCGGCAAAGGCCGAGGCTTGAGACCCCCGCCAGTCGCCGTTTGCCAACTGGCCGGGGGGACCGATGTCGATACCCTGCGTGTGTTGCTGACCCTGTGCCCAAGGGATCGTATGTACCCAAGCTCCGGCCATTCCTACCTCAGGCTCCGCAGGGCGCTGGAATACATGCGCGCCGCTGGGTGTCTACTCCGCGCCAGGCCGCGCGCCGCTTGCTGGACCCTGCCAGCGGAGCGAATCGCCCGCATCGCCTGCGGGCTGCGCAAGCCCCGCCGGACACGCTGCAGAGCCGCCTTGCCCTGATCGTATTGAGCAACGGCGCGGTTGGCCGCAACCCACGCTCCGAGGGCGGGTCCGCCAACAGCAGGCATAGCAACCGCAGCAACGCCAAGCCCCGCTCGGAGCTCCTTGCTTCGAGCAGCCTTCATTCCGTACTTTTTGGCGTACGTGTACCCGGTGTAGCGGCCGCCCCACTTCTTGGCGGAGCGCCAGACCTTCTTGTTCAGGCGCTTGGTGGCGCGTCGGGTGGCGCGCTTGGTGGCGCGACTGGCTGTGCGGCTCAGCCGCTTGATGCGACCAAACAGCCCCGACACGCTAGCGCACTCGCCAATGCTCGCAGGCTCGTGCACGCCGGCAGCTTGAAGCTCAGCATCGAACGTGGCGACGACCGTGCTGAGGGGGACGCCGACGGCGAACGTCTGGCCGTCACTGAGCCGGGCGCGCGCCCACGCAATCCCGCGAGCTCGGTCCCAACTCCACGCAATCGCACGGATGACAGGGTCGGGCATCACGCCCCCTCTTCCGCCTCCAGGGTAGCCTGGATGCTGTCGAGGATTGCTTGTTGATCGGCGACAGGCACAGCCTGCACCTTGGCGTTGGCAGGCCAGCCCTGGCCCTTCTCTCGGTCCGCGCTGGCACGCAACGCCATAGCGTGGGCCCGCTTGTTCGGGTCCATTTCGAGCTCGGACGCAAAAGCCCGCAAGCGGTCGCGGTACTTCTGCACCTCATCGCTCTTGTTCCACCCGGACCAATAGCGGATGAGCGGCAAGACCCCTACCTCTTCTGCCATTTCGAGAGCGCTGAGTGGCCCGAACTTGCCGTCGGTGGTCAGCCCGACCACACCCTGCCAGGTCTTGACCTGTGCCTGGTGAGCGCTTTTCCATCTGGGCTCTCCCTCACGGTTGAGCAGCAGACGAGCAAGCCTGACGGTCCCGTTGGGGTCCATTTCGGGCTGCGTCTCAGTCTCCTGCAGAGGTGTGGGCGGCGCCGGTGCCGCCATGGGTGGCGGGGACGGTGGCAGGGCGGGGGAGGCCTCGTCGTCGTCGTCGTCGGGCACCGCGACTGGCGGTCCCGCCGGAGGTGCCACGATCACTTCGGTCGGAGCGGGCGCCGGGGTAGGCGAGACAGAGGGGCCAGGCATGTAGTCGCCGGACTCCACGGACTCGATTTTGGCGGCGATGGCGCCAGCCTGCTCGGGGGTGCCGTAGAGGTTGACCAGCGAGTACGCGTAACGCAGCTGACCGACGTCCGTCATGCCAGGGGCCATGGCGGCCTGGTACATGGCCTGCACCTGCGAATCCGACGGCGGCCCACCCAACGAACCTTCCCAGGTCTGGCGGTCCGCAGCGTCTTCTTCTTCTTCATCTGTCGGCTCGAGGGGGCCAGCGTACTCGCCCGCCTTCGCTTTCTTCGGCAGCAACCAAACCAGCGCGCCGATTCCGCCAACCAGGATGAGCGGTAGCAGTTTCATAGGACTTCTCCAGAAGCGGGGAGCTTGGCCCCGAGTCGAATCGATGGGTCCTCGACTGCGCCGTTGGCGCGCCGGACCCGCACATGAAATCTCTTCGTGCCGCGCTTGCGCAGCACTTGAACGCTCGCAGCCTCGCCAGCGGCGAGCAATTCGGCGACGCGGTACGCGACCAAATCGTCGCAGTCCCCCCAGCCGCGCTTGATGACGCGCCACGGACAAGCCCAATCCTCAATCCCGGAGCCGTTGGCTGGCTCTTCGCGGTAGCGCACCCCGGAGCTGTAGAGCGGGGGGACTGGGTGGGCGCGCATGTGGCGCCCCCAAATCGCGGCGAGGGCATCGAGCAGGATTTTGATTTCCTGCATCAAGCCCGGGCCGGTCTCTGGGAGCTCCGTCAGGACGACCACCAGGACTCTACTTGCGGAGGCGCCAGCCCTTCAGCGTGATCCCGGGGCGATGCGCGTTCACCAAGTCGAGGTTTGTCATGGTAAAGGCAATGATCTGGCTGGTCTCCGCGGTCGGCCAGCGAACCGCTCCATTATTCGAAACCTCGGACCAGTTCTCGCCGTTGATCGCATTGCCGTCGATGAGCCGCGTGGGGCCGATCACGACCTGCTCGATCATTAGGAACGGCGCCACCGTCGAGCGTATGCTCACGTGCGTCGGTTTGAAGGGGGTTGAAACCTGTGCCTGGAAAACCTGGCCAACAACACCAGGCCCGATCACGACCGCGCCCCCGATGCCGAAGTGGATTTCGTCGGCAGCGGTGTACTCGGCCACCTTGAACTTGACGGCATCACCGGCCTGCTCGGCCTGAACGCCCATCGCCGGGTCGCCGAGAATGTCGACGCCGGACAAAATCTCCGGCTGCCCGAGGGCCATCCGGTCATATACACTCATGCGTTTCATGGGAATCCTTTCGAGCCTGCGTCAGCCAAATCGGGTTGAGGAATCAGCCTTTCGCGCGGCTCCGACCTTCGCTGTAGCCGAAGCCACACAAAAGGCCGAGCCCTAGGGCTGCGACGTGCTCGTAGCCGGGGAGCTGGCGACCAGCGACAATCGCTGCCAGGACGGCTCCCCCGCCAATGAGTGCGTTCGCGGGAGCACCGCCGAGTTCAAACACTTCGGCGTCGTTCTCCGCATACATCCCGTCCAGGGCACCCGCCGCGGTCGCTCCAACGAGGACCTCAGCCTTGGTGACCAGTTGGGATTGTTCTTCTCTCGCGCGGGCGCGGTAGCGAGACAGAGCTTTGCTCGCGCTCTCTCCCTGCTTTACGATCGCACGCATAGATTTCGTTGCCATTGTTGAAATCTAGCACATATTGCTCTCGATTTTGACTTTTTTGCGCGCGGGCTTGACGCACGACGCAAAAAGTGCAGACTATGGGCATGCACAGGTTGATTGATGCTGGAGAGGCGGAGGTTCTGCTGACCAGCTATGGCTGCTGGTTCGGGCCGCCGGTCCTGATTCTGCGGAAACACCGGGTCAGTCACATTTTGGACGGCCGGATACGCACGGCAGCCTGGGAAGCGCTGCGCATGCCCGGCAAACCACCACGGCACCAGTGCCACAACGACCGCGACGCAGCTGGGTTGCTGCTGCTGGCGGGGCACCCCGAGCGGGCTCGAGGGGCGCTCGGACCCGGCTTTGACTTCGGGGCGACGCCTGTGCAGCTGGCGACGATGCTGAAGGTACCGGTGGGCTATGCCTGTGAGCTCAAATCGCTTGCCACTGGCTCGCGCGGGCAAGGCGCGCGCACCGATTTGGACCACCCGAAGGCATTGCGGCGGCAACGCACCCGGACAGACGTCGTGCAGCGCCTACGAACTCTGTACCGCGACAGCCTCGAAAATGTCGCCCCAATCACCCCTGAGGACCTGAGAAGAGCATTGGGAGAATGGCTATGAACTTCGGACACACGAAAGAAGCGCGAGCCTACACATATATCAGCCGGGCTGCCTGTAATGAGCTCGACGTCCGAGCAGCAGCGATCGGCTGCACGCGCGCGGCACTCATCCGGAGGTGCATTGTGGCTGGCCTGAAGCTCACGAACCGACAGCTGGGGGGCGGGCTGAGGAAACCGTCAGGCGCTCGGGTCGACCTGGCGCGACGCGACTAGTTGCCGGTACTGTGCAGCAGCTTGCGACCGGGTGTTGGCAAATCACCGTCTGCTGCCAGCGGTGACGGAGTAGAAGGGTAACGGAGAGCGCGCTCACGTTCGTCCAGGGTTGGACTGTCCTTCTCTGGCCAGCGGGGCTTTTCGCCCTCTCGCGGAATGTGGCCGGCAAGAACTGGCGTGAGATACGTTCTGTACCCGGCCGATTCAAGCAACGCGCAATAGGTGGAATCCTCCGAGCTCCACACGACGCGGTCTGGTAGCTGCAGTGGTCCCGACGCTGTCACGCATGGCACCATGGTGGTCCCGTCCAGCGTAACCACGTGCTGCAGTTTGCGGCAAAACGCCAACCAGGCCTCCAAGTGCATCGCGTGAGCACCAAGCCCGGAGTACACCGGTTTCAGCCCGCACAGCTTCTGGTGTTCGGACCCGTAAAGATGACTGGCGGCAATGGCTGGCCCGTGCTGTTGGAGGTAGCGCGCTGAGACGGCAACGGGCTTGCCACCCTGCGACACGCTGAAGGTGCTGAGCGTGTCGAGCCAGCCCAACAAGCCGCGACATGCCGGCGAGTGGAGGACGATATCGTCGTCGTGCCAGAGGACGTATCGGAGTGGGATGCCATCGTAGCCGGCGATGAAGTGCAAGGCCTTTGCGGCCGCCCAGCATCGAGCTAACGCCACATCACTGACGCCGCGAGTGGAGACCACCTGTGCTCCGAGATCGCGCAGATGGGACAGCGACCTAGCAGTCGCGTCCCGCGGAGCGTTGTAGCTGGGCATGATGATGAGCAGGTGGCTGATGGGGTCTCTTTCGTTCTCGTTCATGTCTACCAATCCTGTTGAGCTGTTGTGCGATGGACGGATGCCACACCCGCCAGGCATCGACCAAGATGCCGTCATGGAAATGGGGCTCTGGTCCCCGAGCCCAGAAGCCAACCGCGCGAAAGGCCGCAAGCAACGATGCAGGACCGTTGCGGCTGAGCTTCATCAGCAGCGATGGCCGCAACCCAGCGTCCCGCGAGCGCAACCAGTCCCTGGGTTGCACGATGACCACCCAAGGATTGTCCTTGGCGTCGGTCTGCTCAGGCGCCAGGGAATCCTCATGCTCAGTGAGCTGGACGGCTGCGCGCAGTCCGCGACTCCAGGTCAGGTGGCGCGCTCCCTTCATGCCTGTGCACCACTCGCGCCACAGCCTGCCCATGGGGCCATCGGGTTCTCCGCGGTCGGCTTCGTCGGCTGCCATGCGAGCAATCTGCCATGGCGTTGCGTGTCCCGGCGCAGCCTGCTTACTGGTGATACCGTTCAACTCCAACCCGAGCTGGCAGATGTATTCGGCGCGAGTCATCCCGGCCGTATACGTGACGCCTACTGCATCGGTGCGCGGCATCGCCGTCGGCATCAACGCGGACACGATGCGGGCCCAACGCTCGCGTACAGCCTGAAGCCACTCCTCTGGCAACGGCTGGGCGGAAAACAACAACGCGTGTAGATGCGGGTGCCAGCCGTTTGTGCCCCAAGTGCTGTCGTGCGCGCGGACGAAGTGAGGGAAGCGCCCACGAAGCTCACGTCCCTCTCTGCCGGTCCACAGGCGCCGCCATGCCTCGCACACGACAGAGCGCAGCCGCTTGAGAGAAAAGCCAGCGTCGTGACGCACCGTCAGTGTTAGCATGCCCACCGACCCGCTCTGCTCGGTCCACCATTTAATTGCCCGCTGAACTTCCGCTGCCCGCTCCAGCATGCGGCGAGCCGCACACACGGGGCAAGCGTGCACGCTCTTGCAAGTCAGGCATCCGCGTTGCCAGCCAGCTCCAACGTAGACGGGCCCGATGGGGCGGCAGCCGCATGCCTTTTGCAGCTTGCCCTGCAGTGGTCGTAGTCTGTCCCGGAGCTTCCAGCGCTGCAAAGTGGCGGCGCTTGTGACGCCGCTGGGAACGCCTTCGGGCGCGGGCTCAGGCTCGTGGCCGCGCGACGCGGTCAACGCGCGCAACTTGCGTGGCTCCCCCAGCCGCAAGCTTTGGGGGGAGATCCGGTCAAGCACCCGCACAGGATCGCCGTCGAAGTTTTCGGCTCGGCGCTCAACGCACAACTCAAACGGCAAGCTGCCCGCTCCAGCCGCGTTCTTTCCTGACCAACCGTCAACGAGCCTCACCTGGTGCCGCGTGCTGTGCGATGGTCGGCTTCTGGGCTCGGGGACCAGAAGGATTGGTAGACATGAACGACTGAGGGGAGATAGCGAAGGCCGCCACCGGTGCGACGATCGTGGTAGGCGAGCATAGCCGCTGCGCGTTGGTGGCGGAAGCAATAGCTCCACTCAAACGTGCGGGAGCCTGGATAGCTGCCAACAGCTTCCCTTTGGCAGATGCAGCACAGCATCTGGTTCACTTGACGCGCGCCCCGAGTTTTCCGAGTTCTCGGACCTCTCGAGAAGCGCAGTAGGGACACTGCACTGGCCCTGCGATAAGAGGCAGACCGCAGATCGGACAGCGGTCCGAACTGGTAAGCAATGCCTCCAGCCTGGACCCCGAGGGGACCTTGATTCGCGCCCCTTTTTTCCCAACGATTCCGCGGTGGTCGCATAACTTACGATCTTTCCTAGAGGGCCCCTCCGGGGCCGGCCCGCCGACGGTGCTCTTGGGACAAAAGTTGTCCCAACCCTCCGGGGCCGGCCGCGAGCCGCAGCCATCACCCACCGCCCACTGCACAACCGCCGGAGCCTCATCCTTGCCCGCGGTGGGCTCGGGAGCGTCCTGGCGCGTCTCAGGGGGCGAGACGCCCCCGTTGCTCATGTTACTGCTAGCCATGCTGCCAGTGTACACCCCAGACCAGCCGGCGCAAATAGGCGGCCCCCCTGGAGGCAAGCGCGCCGCAGGGGGGCCAGCTCGGTTGGCTAGACACAAGCCCACAGAGAATATCAGCCGGCTGCAGCCGATGCTACGTCCAAACGATACCTAGCATGTGGCACGTTTCTTGCCGGATTGCATGGTTACCAGGCGGAAAGTCGAGCTCAAAACCGGGGGCTTGACAGCGGGCGCCGACTGATCGGGCTCAAATAAACGACGGCCCTGGACAGGAGGGGGAGGCTGTCCAGGGCCGTCTGCTCAGCGGCGCGAAGCTCGCTGGCCTAGCTAGTTTGTCAGCTTTTGACGACCGTGCGAGTCGCTCCGGCTAAATGCATTGAGGAACCGTGAAATTACATCTGAGCTGAACATCGCGAGATAGTTCGTGGCCACTTCGACCCCCTCAGCCTCAGATAAGCGCTGGAGCATCTTCACTAATTGCGTGATTTCTTCCCTGCCCTCCGGGCTGCGCAGCGACAGCTGGAATGCTCTGCACTTAGCACACTGGCAAACGCCACCCTCGTCACGCTTCATCGGAAGCATCCGAGCAGTCGGCAACGCCGTCCTGCCAAAACTCGACGAGCACAAGCGACCCATCATCGCAAGCCGCATACGCGGCAGCCAGGCAGTCCTCCAGGGCCGGTTGCCCCGGGCAGGCAGCAGCTCCGGGCGTCGCCTCCCCGGCAGCGTCGCAGGACCACTGAGTCGCCGCCACAGCCACCCCGCAGCGCATCTGTTCCTGTAGCTGCGAGTAGCAGGGCCCGTCAGCCTCAACGCTCTCACACGCGATCTGGCAACCACGCTGCGCATCCCCAGCGCAGTCCGCCGCCTGCCCCGCCGCGCAGTAGCTAGCGCACGTAGCAGGCCTCGAGGCTCCAGCGTCACCCGGAGCGGCGGGCGCTGGGACCGCCCCGTCCCCTGAACAGCCAATCACCACGTACAATACGATCAGTAGGCAAATCTTGTGTCTCATGAGCCAATCTCCTTTCCTTGACGGACGGCTGGGGGTGTGCCTCAATTCACTGTGTGCACCCGAAAGAAAGGATTGGCTGAAATGAGCAATCACACAAGCAGAATTCGACCCGACACGATCAACGCGCCGACGTGGTCGCAAATCACCAACCTCGCCAACAACTGTGCCGACATGGCCATGACCAGGCGTGAGCACCAAGCCCGGAGTACACCCGGCGAGACAGATCTGCAGCTGTACCGGGTCCGGCAAACCGCGATTCTCCGCGTCCTGCACCAGCAGGCAGTCCGGGACAACAACATCCTGGCCGCGGAAATCATCAGCATCTGGATTGCTGCAAACGATGCCCGAGGGTAAAAAGCCGGTCGGCACTCTGTACGCGGTCATTGAACGCGCCAACGACAAGGACTTGTGGGTGTTGCTCGGTCCGACTTGCCAGAACCGCGACGGCAGCTTCGGCGGCGTCATGCACTCCGAGCCCATCGCCTGGTCGAAGCCCGGGCCCCGCCGTATTTACTTCTCTGCGATAACCATCCGGTTCGTTCTGCAGTTCCACAAAGAAGAACGACAGGAGGCACCCACCCACAACGACTACTGAGCCAAACGACTGCAACACGGAAGACGGTCGCCATTGTGCTGGCGGCCGTTTTTCTTTTCAGCGCGGGTCAACGATGGCGTCGAGCACGGCTTTGTCCGGCGCCATCCTCACCAGCTGCAGCAAGTCCTCTCCCGCCTGCAACACGGCGCGCAGCTTGTTGGCGGCGGCAGACAGGAGCGCGTCTGCCTGCGTCGCGTTGGCGACGCTCAGAGCGCCCACATAGTCGATCGAGTGCCACAAAAACGGGAAGCTGCCAACGCTGGCCTGGAGCTGGAACGCCTTGAGCGCGGCCGGGCTCAGTGTGTAGAAGTCACCGCTTCCACCTGGATACTCGATGCCCGCCTTCTGAATCTCGAGCGTCTTGGCGGCGATTGCGGCCGCTCGCGCTTCCTTGTCTTGCGGCAGCAACGCCCTATCCGTGGCGGCCCGCTCGGCGGGGTCCTGCTCGCGCAGATCGTCTCCGTCGACAATCCAGTAGCGCACCGGGATGCCGAGGCCAAGCAGTAGCCACAAGCCGGGCGGGTTGATGAGCCACGCTGCCGGCGGGAAGCTTGGCGTGTTTACGCTGTAGAGGACAACAAGGGTTGAGCGGTTCACTACGGTCGACATGGCTATCGTCTCCGAGAATGCAGCGCCGAGACAAGCGCTTCAGCATATACAGGATTGTTCGCTGGTGTGCCATGTAGCCCAAGGGGTCCACTATCCCTGACGCTGCCAGCACCCGCCGCGACGGCCGTAGGCTCCGCTTCGGTTAGTTTCCAGCGCGCAACCAGGCCATCCACAATTCTGTCCCGGCCGCGCGCTGCGTAGATCGTCGCAATTTCAGCTGCGCTCAACACACGGGCATAGCAGCGCACATCGTCAACTGGCCCATCGAACGCGTGGATATTGCGGGAAATGTAGGCTGAGGTTGAGTCTGTGGCGCTGCAATTTCCAATCCACCCCGCCACAGGCAAAGTGTTAACCAGCGCCCCATCAACGTAGATCGCAAAAGCTCCATTTGCGAAGTCCGCAACGGCCACGACATGGTAGAGCGTCCCTGGCACCCAAGCTCCGCCACCGATGTTTTCCGTGGCGTCGCCATCCAGCCGTCTAGCGTAACCCCGGATGGTTGTCGCAGAGAAGTAGATCGAAAGTCTGGGCTGGCCCGAACCGTTCTCGGAAAAATCAGCCAAGTACGTAACAGCTACGTTAGGCTTACCCCAGCCCATCAGCGAGGCGCCTGCAACGCCATTCAACGCTGCATTTGATCCGATGGCAACACAGCTCGCTAGTCCATTGTTGAACTCCATCGCCATTAGATGAACTCAACCAGGCAGAACAGCAACGCCCAGTCCCCAACCAGATCGTCGTCTGGGTCGGCCGGGCTACGCGTGAGCTCGAATTGCGCGTAGTCGCCGGGCGTCAGAAAAGTCTCGTTCAGGGGGACCGTCTCGGTATCGTACTGCCAGAGCTCGCTGGCTGGGATGGCAATGGGCGCCATGGCCCGCGCGTTCCATGCGCCGATCGCCGCGCCATCCGGGATGGCGCGCGCGTACAGCGTCGGCTGCACTCCCACCGCTGCCCCCGGCGCAGTCTCCGCGCGCGACACGAGCGTCAGCCTGATCTCCCTCGTCTCGGGCGGCACGCGGACGCTGAACCCAACGCCCTCCTCTGAGGTGTCGTCGAACAGCCGCACCGCGAACGCTGCGTGGTTGCTGTCAGCCGCCAACGCCGCCAACGCATTGACCGGCCAGTCCGCGTTGTTCGGGTCATCGAAGTCGCTGCCCGTGTAGAACGGGGGCGCGAGGGTTCCCAGGATTTGCCCGGATGGGCTCTGTCTCACTAGCATTTCGGCCCTTTCCTCATTGGCGTCGTTTCTGCCTTGACCTTACAGCGAGCCCGGCTCATCCTTGTTTCCCCCCTACGTGGACCGTCTTTGGCGGCCATCAACGAGGCGACCCCACCCGGGCCGCCTTTTTGATGTGTGGGGCGGCGCGGTGGCTACGGGGAAACGTAACCCGGGGCCCCGACCAGCTCGATGACCGTGAGCCTGCAAGAGTTCGCGGCGACGGTACCAGTCGCCGTGCCGGGGAACGACAACCCGAATTGCACCATGTTGTCGCCAACCCCCCAGCCCGCGACGGCACCCGGGTCCAGGTAGCCGGTGATGCTGGCGGAGCAAACAATCGCTGGCGCGTCGCCATCATCGTACTGGATGACGTTGCGGGTGATGCGACGCGCGCTCCCCCCTCCGCCCGCCGGTGCCACCATGAACTCTGCCAAGGGCGTGCCGCCGGCAACGCGGGCTGCGGTGATGGCGTCAATCTCCCATGTGGCGGCGCAGAAATACGAGAGCTCGTACTGACCGGACGTGATGCGCGCCAGCTGTTGAGCATTCAGGCTGAAGGGCAGCTCCAGAATGAGCTGTCCAGCGGCCTGAGATGCAAGCAGCGCGATGGGTGCGCCCGGGCCGGCGACCATGCCGACGCGGTTGATCACCGCCAACTGAACTCCCGCGAATTCCTCAGCCCAATCGACGTAGGCCCCTGATGGGGCAATCCTCACCTT
>Ga0307422_1001096_pt1 | contig 14224 bp, 8 predicted proteins | sample SalMarWE160290MG_FD_202153 | JGI IMG/M metagenome (GOLD analysis project Ga0307422, IMG submission 202153) | Salt marsh sediment microbial communities from the Plum Island Ecosystem LTER, Massachusetts, United States - WE1602-90 | ecosystem: Environmental > Aquatic > Marine > Intertidal zone >...
AAACAGTTAATTTTGTTGCTGCTGAGTCTGTTTCGTTGTCATATGCTTTCACGGAGATCTCATATATTCCAGGAGCGGCCCAATTATGTGTTTGAGTAGTTGCTGTTCCGCTTGATAGGAAATCTGTTACAGTATTTGCACTGCCATCGTCCCAGTCGAAGGTGTATCGTATTGTATCATTATCTGCATCAGTGGATACCGCTGTGTAATCATAGGCAGTGTTTTTATTTCCAGTCGATGGGCCATTCACAGCTGGCTTTGTCGGCGGGTTGTTCGCCACTGAAATTATAACATCAATAGTGTCTTCATCTGTAGCACCACCATCATCAGTAATTGTTAAAGCTACATGGTAGGTTCCGCTACTTGAATATGTGTATGTTGTCGTTTTTCCGTTTCCTGTTGCACCGTCGTCAAAATTCCAAGCGTACCTGGTTATTATACCGTCACTGTCAGTACTAAGAGAACCGTTAAAATTTATTGACTCTCCTATGAGTCCAAATGTTTCACTTGCAGATGCATTTGCTACCGGCGGCATGTTAGTTGGTCCTGCAGGTGGTGCACCGCCACCGCCTCCACCACCGGAGTCGTCATCGTCGTCACCACTAGATGTTTTAGTAACATGTAAATCTATGAAATATCCGGTTTCAGATCCTATTAGAACCGATTTGTTATCATCTGGAACTATATTTTTATTGGTCACTTTGAAATAACCTATTTTTCCTTCATATCCTGATGGTAAACCTATATCATACCAGCCTGATCCATCAGTTAAGTCATTGTATATGTCACCATCAATTTCAATTTTTACCTTCGTACCTGCATCTGCAGGTTCATCGTTTATATAAACGTAACCATATATGGATTTTGGGCCTTTAGCGGATGCTGTTGGAATAATCGCTACAGCAACTGATAAGAAGATCATTCCTACCAGTACAGTTGACAACATCTTTTTTTTATTCATTATCTCATTCCTCATTATCTTCATAATGATTTATTGTTTTCATGGTTTATATATTTGTCTTTACGATTCATACCTAGTCTATTAATTCTCCGCAAATTCCCCATACTATAGCAGTATCGTCATCACTTACTGAGTCGCCATCATAAGAAGCTGTTACTTCCGCAAAGTTAATGTGACCAGATGGTTCTTCACAGCTCCATACTAGGCCATTAAATTCTATGGTAATACATTCACCAATAGGTATTTCCTCATTGATTTCCCAGCTGCTACATTGACCTTCGTTCCATATTGTTTGGGTATACGTAACAGGTCCAAAGGTTGAAGTTACTTGAGCGTTATACCAGTTCACCGCAGTAAGATTTACCGGCAAACAGTCAGTTATGTTAACATTGGTAAGATTTACTTCCCCATCGTTACAAACCTCGATTTTAAAGGTTGCTGGATCTTGCACGAATGTTACCTCGCCAACAAAAAGATCTGTAGGTGCCCAGGAAGATGGAAGATCAATTTTATTAACTCTCTTAAGCGTTGTTGCATTGTATACTTCAATACTTGGCGATGCTGTGGTAATATAAACCATATTTGTAGAAGGATCAACTGTTACACCAGTTGGACAATAGATAGTATCATTATATAGTATAGTACTCGTCGAAGTTTCAAATTTAGTAAGTTGATTTCCACTAGGGCCCCCTGTATTATCAGTCGTGTAAAATATAATGTTTGCAGGGTTAGTATCATCCACTGCAATACCAGTTTGAGGTGAATGTCCAGTGTCATATGACGTCTGCAATGTGAATGTACTAGCATCATATACGGATATAGAGGAAGAACCATGGGTCACATACAGATGATTATGTACTCTATCAAATCCAAGACCATATGCTCCAGTGGATATGATTCCCGTACCTTTAAAGGCGTAAGTTATAGTATCATACATATAGATCGTTGTCTGTCCTCTATCTACTACATAAAGAGTGTTTGTTGACGTGTCAACAACCATTCCTGCTGGATCACCACCTGGAGTGACTATTTTATGAATCTCAGAGTAAGTTTCTGCATCGAAAACAAATACAGTGCTATTCATTTCATAGCTAACAAACAGTTTATTGTTTACATCATCAAGGGCCATACTCACTGCACCCCATCCAACATTTGGAAGAATGTGTTCTGCTGCAAAGGTTAAATCAGTTCCATCCTCGCCTATTGCATATGCCTGAAGCTTTGTAATATATGGAGAGGTTTGTCCCATATCTGATATTACAAACAATGTTGTGTTTTCAATCGAAGGAACATCGCTAACATATTCCCAAGTTTCATCCATCCATTCTTCAGCAGTTTCATTCCATACTGTTTTATTGAGACTTACACTAGGTTCTCCTTCTTCCATGCATTCTCCTAAATAGAATCTACCTTCGGAATTATTCATGTGTACCCAATAGAAGTTTCCAGCTGTTATCTCTGTTAGTGACTGTATCGGCCTTCCAGTATAGTAACTGTCCCATGTATCTGCTTCAAATACCCAGTCATATTGACCATCGATTGAGAACATTACACTCTCAACAGAGTTGTCACCAGTAAAATCAACTATATTTATTATATTCCATCCGTCTTGCATCCAATAATCATATATCGAACAACTACATACTTCAAATGATGTTGGGAATGCAAACTCAACATTGACATCTCCATCTATAACAGCTGCTTCAATTGTTAGCTGTGCTCCATTTTGATATTTATAGATGTCATCTATATATCCATAGAAACAATCATCTGTTTCATTGTATTGTGCGTCATACCATAATGTTGGTGCATTACGTCTTCCACCGGGTATCCAGAATCTGACAGTTAACTCATCTTTTGGTGTTTCACCGTCCCAGGCATTTATTTTTACTCTAAGTGTATCGTTTTCGCAGTCGGTTTCAGATCCAAATTCAGGCTCCTCAATGATTATATGAGGGTCTGTACCTCCACCTGGTCCACATACCCAGAAAGTCTCGTTGTCTATTTCCCCACGGTTTCCGATACAATCATAAGCTCTTGCCTCAAGATAATGCACACAGTTTCCAGATAAGGTAATGCAATCTATATAATCTGTCCAATTTATGACCCATTCACCATTATACCAAACTCTATATTCAATGAATACATCTGATTGGCAACAGCCATCAGGTTCCTGAGATGCATTGAAACAGATTTCTGTTTGGTCCCATATTATCCATTGATCTGTACCAGTTTCATTATCGATACCTAGGTATACGCTGGGTTCACCTACATGTTTAACTGGCATTGGAGGTGGAGTTTCATCAACATAGAAAGTCTCATTGTCAATAACTGTATTTCCAAGACAATCAGACGCTCTGATTTCCAAGTAATGTTTACATTCCTCCTCGAACATTATAGCGGCACCAGGTGTATAAGACATCCAGTTAGTCCAACCATCACTCATGTTCCAGATTCTATAATCCATTGTGATGAATTGGTCAACACAGCAATCTTCATTGGTTGCAATAGCCGTTATAACAGTATTCATATTGACACACCAGACATCGTTACCCTGATTATCCAATCCTTCATAACAATTTATTTCATCTACAAATTTTGTTATATTAGGTGGAGTTTCATCAACATAGAAAGTCTCATTGTCAATAACTGTATTTCCAAGACAATCAGACGCTCTGATTTCCAAGTAATGTTTACATTCCTCCTCGAACATTATAGCGGCACCAGGTGTATAAGACATCCAGTTAGTCCAACCATCACTCATATTCCAGATTCTATAATCCATTGTAATGAATTGGTCAACACAGCATCCTTTATTTTCTGCAGTGGCTGAAATTATTGTACTGAGATTTACACACCAAACATCGTTACCACCAGGTGGAGCGACAGAGTCATCATCATCGTCATCATCACTTGTAGATCCTGGAGGTGTTTGTGGAAGAGCAAAACAATTTGGATCGCCAACGGTTTTAATAATTTCTGGAGGTGAATTATCAACATGGAAGGTTTCATTGTCAAATACTTGATGACCAAGACAATCATAAGCAGTAATATTCAAAGTATGATTACATTCACCACAGAAACTAATATTATATGGTAAAAACGGAACAAGAGTCCAGCTACCACCGTTAATCTGATATTCTACCATAAGACTTGGGCAACAGCCGTTATCATAAGCATCAATTGTAATATTTGTATCAGTGGTAACACAATACTCACCTTCAGAAATATAACAATTTGGATCGCCAACAGTCTTGATAATAATTGGAGGTGTATCGTCAACGTAGAAGGTTTCATTATGATAAACAGTTCGTCCAAAGCAATCAGTCGCTCTCAAATCGAGATGGTGGAAACATTCTTCTCCAAACTTGAAAAGATAATATCCACTATATGGTCCAACTGTAATCTCTTGTAGATTGTTATATACATTTAACCAACAACCTGGATCAGTGTCATTCCATACACGGTATTCAAAATCTATTTCACATGGACAACATCCTTCATCCCATGCTTTAAAGTATATTGCAGTATTGGTTTTTACACAGAAATCTGCTCCATTAGGGCTTGTGCAATTTGGTGTTGTAACGATTTTATCTATCTTTGGTAATTGATCGTCTACACGGAATTCTTCTATATCCCAGTATTGGTCATCCATACCATTTCCAAGACAATCATAAGCTCGAACATAAAGAATATGTTTACATTCTTCATCGAAAGTTATAGGGGTGCCATCATATGTCTGCCAAGTTCCTGGAATAAAATTACCGCCAGCATCCCATCTATCTATTTTATATTCAATAGTAATTTCACTAGGACAGCAACCAGGATCATTAGCAGTTAGAGTTATCTCAGTATCAGTAGTAACACAATATGGAATACCTTGAATTACGAAATCATCGTCATCATCATCAGCAACACCTGGTCCTGTTTGTGGAATTATAATACAATGTGGATCACCAACTGTCTTAATAATAATTGGTGGTGAATTATCAACATGGAAGGTTTCATTGTCAAATACTCGATGACCAAGACAATCATAAGCAGTAATATTCAAAGTATGATTACATTCACCACAGAAACTAATATTATATGGTAAAAACGGAACAAGAGTCCAGCTACCACCGTTAATCTGATATTCCACGGTTAAGTCATCACAGCAGCCGTTATCATAAGCATCAATTGTAATATTTGTATCAGTGGTAACACAGTACTCATCATCAGAAATATAACAATTTGGATCGCCAACAGTCTTTATGATAACTGGGAAAGTATCATCAACGTAGAATGTTTCGTTGTCAATAGCTGTATTTCCAAGTTTATCAACAGCTTTAATCTCTAAATAATGTTTACATTCCTCTGTGAATTGATATGTTTCACCAGCAGGATCTGCAGGTATCCATTCAGTCCATCCATGAGATTGATTCCAAACATGATATTCAAATGTTTCAAGCCCGACACCGGGATGTGAAGGAGGAAGTTCCCAGTAACAGCCAAAATCTTCTGCCGAGAAAATTATATCAGTGCTTAGATCAACACACCAAACATCATGATCATCTTCATCTAAATCCTTATAACAATTTGGTTGTTCAACAACCTTAGTAATATTTGGTGGTGTACAATCTACTTTTAAATGTTGCTTTTGCCAGTTTTCATGATTGCCAAATTTATCAAATGCTCTGTGTTCTACAATGTGAAGACAGTCTTCATCAAACGTGAGCATAAAATTAATTTCGCCATGTATTGGATTAGTATCATTAACATCGTTGTCATATACTGTACCATTATAGAAAAAATCAATACCATTGAAAGGCGGTTCATAATCAACAGTTACTTTCCATTCAATCTTTGCAATTCCTGCAGCACCATTTGAAACATCTGGATAAGTACAACCAGAATCAGTCGCGTTAATATATTTCACTGTTGAGCAGTTTACCCAAGTATAGTTCATTATACCATACTGTTCATATAGATGCGGATAGCCAAATGCTGTTGTAGATTCTGGTTCTGTTGCATCAACCCAGAAATCAGTATGGTTGTAAGTAGTATAGATATCATTTCCATTTCCAGCTCGATCTTTACATGCATAATGAATCTGGTGGCTACATGTAGTCCAATTAGAAAGTATTACCGATATATTACCAAATTCATCATTGGAATCACCAATGTCGTCATCAAAAACTGTTATAGGTCCAACAACAGGAGAATTATTTATGTATATCATATATGTAAGAGTTTCCGTTCCTGTTGCACATTCGCCTAAATCTGTTGAATTTATCCACACTGGCGTGTTAGGTCCTATGCCAGGATGAGGTGGTGTATTTGTTAAGTTTTTTGGTTCTCCAAATTCAACTGTTTGTTCTGGTGGTGTTGTGTCATTACAATCATCACAAAGTGCAGTTGTTAAATTATACAGCATACTCCCTACTTCAGATATATCTCCAACAATAACATCGGTTTCGTTAGTGATATCATCAGTAGTATTTGTACCAAATGGAGGTATCAACACAGCGTTATTCCCAGATATAGCCATTAAATTTGGTATATTAAGACTTGTACCTGCTCCACTACTGTCAACGCCAATAACAACTATTCGAGTTCCATTTAATTTCAGATTATTAGCTGCCATGATTGCATCATATAAAGGAGTTCCACCGCTATCACTAGTTGTGGGAGTACCATCAGTCATCATTATCATTAGATCATTATGTTGATTCATATTTAGTACTTCATTAATTGCTGCCTCCCAATTTGTCGAACCACCACTGACAATAGCATTTATTCTTGTTTTAATTAATGAAGTATTATTAGTTGGCTCAAGTGTACTTTTAATTGATGCATCAAATTCAACAACTCCTATCTGAGCTTCTGTATCAGGTAGAAGAGCATCTACTGTATCATTTGCAGCATCTTTAATAAGTGGAATGTCCAGATTTTGATCCATGCTTCCTGAGCTATCTAATACCAATGTTAAATTGATACCGCAAGATGGCGATAGAGGTGGGTTTTCTTCTATTGGTTGAGAAAATGGTGCTGTTGGTGTTGGCAAATCATCATCACCAATTACAGGTGGCGCAAGTAACACTACTGCAGATATTGCAGACATTACCATAAACAGTGCTATAATGCTAACACCTAATATTCGTCCATTACTACTTATATTCTTCAATATATTTTTTCCAATCTTTTTTTGTTTCATCTATTATTTCCTCCAATTATTTTTAATCTTTTCTTTTTCTATTCGTCGGTTTATTTATTAAGGACTTGTTGTACAATCGTTTCCCACTTTGATTCCGCAACTTTCCTTACTTACTTTTATTTTTATTTGACATATATTATTCTTCCCACATATATATACTTTACGGATTACACACAGTGACATTTGTTTCATATAATCAGGTTACCTCTCCAATTCAGCTACCGCTCATATTATGTAAACATAGGATAGCAACGTCTGTGTGTGTATTTTCATTATCCTCATCACATGCCTTAATATACGCTCATTGATGCTTTTTCGCATATATACTATTTCCCCATATTTCTGCAATTATATATGAATATTAGGTTTGGTATGACACTATATTTACCAATAAGGCGTTATAAAATATTTATTGAATATTAATAATTTTAAATATTTACCATGTGGATAATATTGTGGATAGATCTTTGTATCTGTATATGGGTAAGTGTAAAAGACATTTCTTGATCCATTTGTTTTATCATCAACTGTTCTCATCCTGTTCTTTATTCTTCACTTTCTCTTTTCTTTTTCACTCGCCCCAAACCTTTGCTTTGTCCATCACTTAATTAGGTTCAGCTTTTTGTATGGTCCGTGGCCTACACACTTGCATCTAAACTGACTTACTGTTTGGTTTTCCATGACCACTTTAGTCCCTTTCAGTTTGCGAGACCTACACACCCCTAAAACCTTTTGCAGAATTCAAGATCTGCCACCTGCTTTTTTCTCCTGTAAACCATCACTTCAAACACACCCTTAACCCCTTTCAAAAACCCACCTTATAAATCGCCTTTAGTCCCTTACAATATACAATACCTGAAATATAATTCTCTCCCGTAAGCATTTTCAGTTTGCGAGACTCATTTTCCTTTTAGTATCCAAGATCTAAGATATAATTTCCTCCCAAAGTCATTTCCACTTTGAAATCATTTCCAGCATTTGAGACCTACTGGTTAGTGGCAGTAGGGGCTAAGAAAGATTATTTAAAGAGGAGCACCATAATATACAAACACTTTAAGGTAAAATCATGAAGAACTATAGATTCTCTGTTGTGATTGAAAAGGATGAAGACGGATATTTTGCCTTCTGCCCCAATCTTCAAGGCTGTTACACTCAAGGCGATAGTTATGAAGAGGCTTTAGAAAACATTAAAGATGCTATTCGCCTCCATATAGAAGATAGAATAAAGGACGGTGAGACGATTCCTATAGTGGAATCTATCAGCCTAACTTCTCTGGAAGTTGCAGTATGAGGGGGAAACTTCCTCGAGTGCCTGCTGGTAAAGTAATCAAGGTTTTGGAGCGTTTAGGATTCATGCTCGTCCGCCAAAGCGGAAGCCATAAAATTTACAAAAACAGAGAGGGCAAAAGGGTAACTGTTCCGCATCATCCAGGAAAAACTCTTCACCCTAAGGTGTTAAAAAGCATTCTTAGAGATGCTGATCTGACATTAGAACAGTTCAAAGAGCTAATGAGGTAGTAATATAGTCACCGAGCAAAACGCCCTTGTATTGTAGCTTGTCTCTAATGGGATTACCTAACGAGTATATGGGGTTGATGAGGGTTTCTTTTAAGCCAATCTGATTCTTGGACGAGTAATATTTTCATAAGACGCTCAACACCCTTTCTTAGTTTTCCTTCCAGTTGTTTTTCTTTTTTTCTGCAAAACCACAGTCCTGTCCAATATGCGGTACCTATACCACTTGGTAGTTCCTTGCAGTTTCCAAGACCCGCTGGCTACCTGAAGCTACCTTTTCCTTCTGTAACCCCCTAAAATAAAAACTATTCCAACCCTGTCCAACGCTGTCCAGTTTACAGTACCTGGTATCCTGTTCAATTCCGTCCAGTTTACGGTACCCAAACCTATCTCATATATAATGCCTTGTCCAATCTGCGGGACCTAGCTATTGCCTATTATACAATATCCACAACTCCACCTAGCATTCCAGCATCTGTCTCCTTGCCCAGCATTCAGTACCTGAGTTTTGTCCAGTTTACGAGGCGTTTCTATTTCCAGCATATGTGGCTTTTCATTTCCAGAATTTGAGACTTAACAGCTTCCAGGATGCAATAGTTTTTTACATTTATAACATCCGCGGCTTTTACACTAAATCCACATCATAAAACCCTGCGGCTTTAGACATAATCGTTATTATTTCTATCGTTTTAGATTCATTATACTCTATGCAATGATCTCTTGGACCTTTTAATCTGTAGTATGTTTCCATTGTTGCTTCTTATTTTCGGAAAACTCAGCACTCTCTTGAATATTCTCATCAGCAAACCATTCATGTATGTTTATCAACACATCTTCCAACTCAGTTTGTAGATTTTTCTAGTAAAACCCTGCATTTCCCATATTGTATGCTTTTGTGTTCTGAAGTCGAATAGCTGTATATATTTTTCAAACAAAATCCTTGGAACCCTCGATCATTTCTCATAATCTAAATACCTTCAAATTCATCACTATAATCGTTCCTCCTTTCTTCCATCGGGACGATATCGGACGATAGCATTTAGCACATAAAAAATTCTGTTAGACTGGTTAATCTGTAAAAATTTTAACAATCATTTTTTCAACTTCGCCGATTTTAGTTTTTTTAAGAGAACCAATTTTATAGAGGACTATTGATTTATCTGCAGTAAATAATCTGTTAGGTCTTATTCTGCTGGCTATTCTTAAGCTCCCATGTTTAAAATCTGTTTCTTTTAAAGATATGGCATAATCATCTGTTCTTGCTTTACTTGTTATCTGTGAAAGTATGGTGTCATCTCCTTTTAAATTTGCAACGACCAATGCAGGTCTTTTCTTCGAATAACTTAAATCTGAGAAGGAAAAGGTAGAACGATGACATCTCCTTTCATAAATTCTTCCATGCTTTTTGTTCCTCTTTGCTATCCCAGTCTTTGGCTAATGATTTTTCACTTGCTACAGCAGTTGCCAGTCTTTGGCTAATTTGTTTCATTGGTCTAAGTTCTATATGATCATCAAAAGCAAGAATAACTATTATTGAACCTTTTTTGAACCCTTCTGTTTTATGTATCCTTCCTGGAATAGCAATCTGCCCTTTGTCTGTAATTGTTGCGCTTCTAATTTCAACTAATGACATTATATTACACACCATCCTCATCAATCCAAAAAGCAAAACATATAACACATATGCATGTCTTCTCATTGAAAAAAGAAAACCGTCTAGTTTAGTAAAAAAAGCGCATCTCTACAACCTTGCAGATCATATACAATCGTTGCTCTCATTTTTAAAAAACAAAAAAACACAAGAAATTTTTCTGCCGACATGGAAAGAATATGAATCCCTAGCTAAGCAATATAAGGTGAGATAAATGAAAGCATTTGACCGGAACTATATCTCCAAAGAACTAAAGAAAATAAACTCACATCTTGAAAAACAAATCCACTTTCAAAACCATTCTCAAAATCACGACGTCAAGGACCTGCGGTACCACTTTCTCAAAACACTTCTCCCACGCTCTCCATATGTTCCTACTGAACTTCAGCATGATGGTGCAAAGAGTGAATGACTGAATCAAAGCCAGCATATGGTATATCAGGCATCAATTCATTGCCTAATTGCTATGAAGCTAAGTAAGCTCTGTAAAAAGTAAAACTTTAAATCGAATATCTTAACCATTGGCCTCCTCTATTAGAAATCTTAAGGATATCATCCCCCGCCGTTTTCATTTGCTTTTTCCCAAACGTTTTAAACAACTATTTATACAAAACCAATTATAGCAAAGGGTAGAGGTTTGGCTTTAATGAAAATTGATAAAAAAATTATTTCGCTTTTAATAGTCAGTCTGCTTGCATCAACAGTCATGTCGGGATGTATCGAACAACAAGGTGGAAGTAGCGGAATAGGGTTAATTACCATACCTGCTGCAAGTGCATCTGCTTCGGATAATCCAAAATATGCTATGGCATCATATTACAGTTCAGAAGAACTAATTATAAACACCAGCGTATCTCAATATGACCTGCCTTTAGATTTGACATCGATAACAAACATAAACGACATCTATTCTCGATTTTATTTTAACGATGAGCAAAAAAATCTTTTGAGCGGGAATGGCTTCGTTGTCGTAGATTACGGCTTTGAAAGTGATATAATTCAGCCGTATAAAGACATGAAACTAGCAAATATTCCAATTTTTGTAACAAGCGATACATTGCTGCATTTATACCACATACAATTTGATGAAATACTGAAGGGAATAGAGGAAAGAGAATTTTTTGGCAAAATTCTAGATATAAGCAAAGCACTTTTTGATAAATCGGTAGAAGGATATCAGAACTATGTTGATAGTGATCTTAAAGAGGCAGCACGGCGCAATATTGCCTATTTGGCTGTTGGGCTGTCTCTACTGCAGACGCCAACGGAAGGATATGATGGATTGGAGGGCATACAAACAGTCAATTTTAGCATTCCTAGTTATGTAAATGATGAAGTAGATGGAGAAGTTACATTTATTGAATCTCAAGATGGTTTTCATGATAGTCCACTATTTCTCTATAGAGAAGATTACTCCCAATACAAACCACGGGGACACTACACGCAATCTGAGAAACTCAAACGTTATTTCAAGGCCATGGTGTGGTACGGACGAATGTCGTTTTTAATGAAAGGCGGAAATCCCCATTGCCAAAGCTGTGATTTTTTGATATCTAACAATGATGCAAAGATTCAAACAATTCAGGCAATCTTGATAGCTACTACATTACCAAGCGTGAAGATAGATGATGAATCCCTTGAAAATATATGGACAAGAATATACAAGGTTACGTCCTTCTTTGTGGGAACCGCAGATGATCTTACACCATATGAATACCTTAACTGCATAAAGGATGTGTTCGGATTAGAATTCAACGCAACTGAACTCGCTAATGATACGAAACTCTTTGATTTAAAAGTAGAGCTTGCACAACTTAGAAGCCCAAAAATCTATGGTGGAACAGGAGAAATAGTCATACTTAAGCCACCTGGAGTGCCATTTACCATAGAAGATCTAAATGAAACCCTAGAAAAAACCAAGGGCATGAGACTCATGGGTCAAAGATTCATACCAGATTCATATATGTTTCAACAACTTGTATTCCCTGCAGTAGATCCCTACACTGGTACAAACAATCCTTTCACCATGGAACATACTGACGGAGGACCAACACGTGCATTTCCTAGAGGGCTCGATGTTATGGCAGTTCTAGGTTCAAACAAATCTCTTGAAATACTAGAAAATGAGGGAGATACAGAATATGACCATTACTATGAACAAATGGATAAGCTACAGGAAAACTTCTCAAATTTAAACATCACCGAATGGAACCGTAATCTCTATTTTGGTTGGATATATGGCCTCAAGCCATTGCTAAAGGAATATGATGGCAACTATCCAACATTTATGCAAACCGATGCATGGCAAAACAAATCACTACAAACCACACTTGCCTCGTGGGCTGAGCTACGTCATGATACAATCCTTTATGGAAAACAGAGTTATACGCCGGTTAAAGCAACGTCAAATGGACATTCTGAACATCTTGTAGAAGGATATGTGGAACCAGTGCCTGAATTCTACACAAGACTTAATGCACTCACCAAAATGACAAGAGAGGGACTTACAAATCTCAATGTCCTAAATAACACAGAAACCTACAGATTACAGGAACTAGAAAACATCCTTGATAGACTTGTTAACATTTCCAAAATGGAACTTGAAGGTCAAAAACTAACAGAAAGTGATTATGATTTCATCAGAAATTTTGGTGAGAATTTAGAAAACATAGTAATTGGTGTCAAAAGTCGTGGGAAACAAACAACCATAATTGCAGATGTGCACACTGATACAAACTCAAACCAAGTTTTAGAGGAGGGTGTTGGATATGTGAATATTATAATGGTGGCCTATGAAACTCCCGGCGAAGGAATCGCTGTAGGTGCAGGTCCAGTGTTCAGTTACTATGAATTCAAACACCCAATGAACAATCGGTTAACAGATGAGGAATGGGAATTCATGTTAAAAAATGGGCAAACACCAAATCGACCTAACTGGACTGACTCATTCATATCGGATTAAGCCTTTCAGAAACTTTCCTTCTTCTTATCTTTTTTATCGGACAATAACACTTTGGTAAAAATTTTATGAAGTTTTGTATAAATGTATAAATAAAGATTTATGTAATACAACCACTATATACCAAACAAGACGGGGAGACTATGAGCAATACAAAGGGAATAGCAATCAGGTTAGATCAAGAGATTTACAAAAAGATTGAAAAACATGAATTACCAAGAAACGACCTAATACAAAAAGCCGTTATGAACTTTCTAGAAGACGACAGCATTACTAACAAAAGTGATCTAGAAGAAAACATCCCAGATGAGATATATGAAGAGGTGTACAACACACTTTATAATGCTGAAGTGGCACCGCTTAAACAAAAAGTAGAGCATCAGCAAGAGATGATAACCTTATTAAAAGAACAACTAAACGAATCCAGAAGTGATAAGAAATTTTTACAAAACGAAATATTACATGTACAGTCAGAACAAACCAAATCCAAAATGCCTCTCCGAACAAGAATTAAAAGAAGATTGTCTAAATCAAACAGTCAGAAAAGTGAACCATAGCATTCATCAGTATGTCACTTGGTAGAGCCAGTAGTAAAATCAAGTCATCATTGTTAATACTCCAAGCACGGGAACTGGCTAAACTACTTCATTCATCTATATATCCTGTCATGATGATCATATTCTTCGATGATGACAAGTTTTTCAGATTCTTTTATGGAAAAAGCTAACACAAAACTTTTGTCAATGTGAACTCTTCGCAGATGATGAAGTGGTTTTCGAAGGTTTTTATAGTGATATGGGTTTGACCGTATTTCTTCAATTTTTTTAGAGATTACTTCTAATTGTTTTGGATTCTTCTTTGCAAGTTTAAAGAAAGAATTCCACCTGGTCTATAGCGAACGAAGTGAGCGTTGACCGGTGGTAGGGGAAAGCAACCCATAAA
>Ga0307422_1001099_pt1 | contig 14203 bp, 4 predicted proteins | sample SalMarWE160290MG_FD_202153 | JGI IMG/M metagenome (GOLD analysis project Ga0307422, IMG submission 202153) | Salt marsh sediment microbial communities from the Plum Island Ecosystem LTER, Massachusetts, United States - WE1602-90 | ecosystem: Environmental > Aquatic > Marine > Intertidal zone >...
ATCCAGGGAAGTGTCATTTTCAGTGACCAGGTCGTTCAGCGCACTTGCCACAAGCTCCATGTAATAATCCCCCGGTTCGCTGAAATCTTCTTCATTATCAAAGGAATAAAACACCTGTGCGCCCGGATAAACATCGCTGCCGGGTGAAAATACTTTTTCTGTCTTTGCATTCTCATTAATTTTATAGCTGACCCTGATCTGGTCACTTGTTGTTATAGTATCCGTTCCCGTATTGATCATCCGTATCTCTATCTCTGTTTCATCTTCAATCTCACATGAGGAAACCGGATTCAGCAAAGCATCAAAACTGATATCCCTGATCTTGAACCAGACGTATACCGAATCATTATCCTGGCAACCATTTTCATCCGTTACGGTAACCTGATGATAGCCTTCTGTACTGATCTCATGTAAACGTATACTGTCGCCATCATTCCAAAGGTAATCCTCAAATCCGGAGCCTGCATCAATGGTATACGTCAAAGCCTGTACAACCTGGTCGGGACCAAGGTCCACGGTCGGATACCCGTAAACCTCAACATCAGTGATAATAGTATCATTATGGCTTACGGTATCCCCCCCGAAATCCGTATAGAGTTTAAACTGATAAACACCTGCATCCGACATATCCACATCACCCTTACCAAATGTATGGTCAATCGAATGGTATGCATACAGAGTATTTTCAAGTGTAAAGGTATCCAAAACTGCCGCTCCGCCATCCAGCTCATAGGCCACAACTACCTCTTCACCCGTATCAATACTGTCGGTACCAAAATTCCTTATTCGCACGGTAAGAAATTCACTATTACTCAACCCACAACTTGTTACCGGTGAAACTAGGCTGTCAACACCCAGGTCGTTAAACAACAGCTCAACATAAACCGAGTCGAAAGTAGCACAGCCATTGCCGCCAACATCGGTAACCGTAAGATAGTAAACCCCGTCCTTCGGTACGTTAAAAGCAGGATTTGTCGAACCGTCATCCCATTCATAAGAATAATCCGGATCGAATACAGGCTCAAGAATAACTGTATCAGGTTCTTTGGTCTGGATAGTATCCGGGAGCCCTGTGTTCGGACTTGGAAATACTTCAAAACTATAGCTGATCGAATCATTATTATCAAGATAGTACCATGGTTCATCTTCAATCAAAGTATATGCAGTTATGTTATAAATACCTGCCATTTCAATATCAATATCTGTCCCGACAGTTAAATCCACCGAATCACCGGGCAACAAATCAGCTCCAAGTGTAAATGTATCAATTACAGGATCATCACTTTCAAAATCTACTCCAACAATAATAGTGTCCTGTCCCTCCAGTGTATTATATCCGAAGTTTTTCACCCTGACGATGACGTCTGTTGAATTATAACCCTGGCAATCATCATAAGGCGCGGCAATGGAAGAAATTCCAACATCACGCGGAGCAGGAAATATTTCAAAATCATTAAAAGCAAACCCCTGGGGTTGTGAATTCTGGGCATCAGACATAAATACTAATCTGAATTTTACTTTTTCTTTATTATCAATAGTTTCAGGCAACAGGGCTTTTGCTGTTGTCCATTCATTAATACCACTCCAGCCGGGTGTTCCCAGGGCCTCAACAAAATCTACTGTCCAGTTCCACCCGGTACTATAAACAGGATCTTCCAGTATTTCCCATGTCTCTCCCTCATCAACTGTATATTCAAAACGCGCACCATCTTTCGATGCTTCGCAATCGGACCAATACTTAAACTGCACAATATTTCTTGTCGCGTCACTCAGATCGTAACATCCGCTGACAACAGCAGAAGTATCGTTGCTGGCATAATTACCCGTTGGTGATAATACCCAGATACGCGGAGATGCCGGGTCAGTAGTTATTGTACCGCTCATATCTTTATTTGCCCATGTTGATCCTTCAGTTGGTATCCATATACCTCCTTTATATTCAAAATTTTCAAAATGAGGGGAAGTACTGCTTTTCTGGATGATAAGCGGTTTCGTAATTGTATCATTTGTAGGATCCTGATCACCTGCAAGATCAATACCTGCAATAAACTGATCATAATAATCACCAATAGGAAAGTCAGCCTGTTCATTAAAGGTAAACAATGTGCTGTCATCAATATTTATACCTCCGAATATCGTATCCCGAACCAGGGTCGAGTCAATACCCCACAATCCGAAGTACACGGGAATTGTATCCGAAGCTTCTTCTTCCGCGTAATTCCCGACCCAGATTTTTACCGTATCATTTCCGCAGCCCAAACAACCGTTAAAAGGTTGAAGCACCTGAGTAATACCTACATCGCTGTTAAGTTTTTCACCCAGAATAGCAAAATTATCCACACTAAATCCCGGCCATGGTACATTTTCGGTCTCAACTATTCCAAACCGGAGTTGAAAACGTGATTGTCTTTTTGCAAGTTCCCTGATACTCTCATCATAAAATTCCGACCAATACGAATTATTTCCGCTCTGGCTACTGGTCCATATATTTTGCCATGTCGAGCCACCGTCCACAGAAGCATCGATTACGGCATGGTCAGGTCCGTTTATTGCAAAGTAACTATGCATATAAAGGCCTGCTTTAATATAATAAGTTAAATCCAGTTCAGGCATATACGCATAATAAGAATCAGATGTACTTATATTTGCATAATACCCGCTATCGAGGTCGGTTGCAAGAATTTTCATCCCGTTGAACGGGGTTTCGGGATTTTTTTGTGTGCCTACCTGTGTGCCTTCAGGCCAGCCGACTTCAAAATCACCTTCTAATGTCCATGTGGCACCACCGGATTCAAAATCATCATAAAAAACAGTTTCATAAATCCTGTGAATACCCGGCATGATTTTTTGTGATGACGGGAAAAGAGTATCACTTACATTAATGCCGTTCGCCGGTACAGAAAATCGTAAGGTGGTATTGCCCTGTAGCGTGTTTTTAAAACTGGCTGCCACCCATAAATGATTATCACCTAACCTGAGATTATAGCCGATACCGGCAAATGTAACCTCGCCGGAATTCAGGGATGCTGTTGCAATAAGGGTGGATGTATCATCCCTGAAAGGTGCATAAACACCTTCAACAGAATAAAACAATTTAAAACTGTCCTCTTCCAGGTAGTTTATACCGGCATATCGCGGAATGAGGGTTAATGAATCCAATACAGCTTCTCCTGAATTTCCCAGGATCCTGATAACTATTTCTTCCAAAGGGATATTTGTTGCACCCGAAGGAATGGCCTCGTATTCAACAGAATTATACGTTGTTCTCTTTACATATTTCTGAACAATCGTATCTTCAATCACGGTAACACTGTCAACATATACACCATACCCATTGCCAATTATCCCTTCAAAAGCCAGTTGAAAACTATCAGTTAAATAATCATTATCAATATCTTCAATATCAAATATTTCATCTTTCCAGTAATCAATACTTGAAGTCCATTGTTGTATGAGGTCCCATTCGGATGAAGGGTTTCTCCTGAAAAATAACCGCAGGCAATCAGGCCCTTTCGGGTGTTCATATTGACAGTGCCAGAATCTTAGTATGGGTTTCTTGGCACCACCCAATTCGAGTTGGGGGGATATTAACTTGACTGTATCTAATTCCAATGATGAATAATATAGTCCGGCATTCATATCTCCCTGCTTGGGGATTTCGGGGTTAGCCGGATCTCCTCCATATGTCCACTGACCTCCATAAGTATATTCCCATTCCTTATTGGGTATAATTGGGAATACTGTCCATTTGCTCACAGATTCAGTATCTTCAAAGCCCTCGTCCAGGTAATATAATTCCTGGCTCCGGCCAACAGTGAATAATACTGTAATTAATATGACTGATATAATTAACTTTTTCATTCCCTTCATATTCAGTTACTGACAGAAGACTTTTATTCATAACAAACCTGAAATATTTGCCTTAACCTATTTATGCTATGTCCTAAAAAGTATCCTGACTTATTGTTAATAGAATTACCCTGATTTTACGTTCAATGATCCTGAAAAGTTATAGTTTTATGGTATAATTGCTTACATTAATTAAACATTCATAAAAATATTTCGTATAAATTTTACAGGCAATTTACAGCATTATGCGATTACTTAAGTTATTTTTCATTCTGGCTTTTTATAGCACACTGGCTGTTAAAGGCCAGATTGGTACCAAGTTTTGGTTTGCTGCACCAAATGTATCATATCAACATCATCAGGACAGTAAACCCCTGAACCTGCATATTACGGCATTATACAATTCAGACATTACGATCTCGCGCCCTGCAGATCCTTCTTTTACACCTGTTGAATTTAACCTGGGCGAAAAACAAACACAACTGATCAGGCTGGATAATTTATTAGCTGTCGATGAAATCGAAGTTTATGAAAGAGAACTATCAGCCGGTAATTTTATACAAAATAAAGGTTTTCTGATCGAGGCCGACGGGGGGGAAATAACAGCATACTATGAGTTGGAGGGCAGTAACAACACCGATATTATCGCCCTGAAATCACATAATGCACTGGGTAAAGACTTTTGGGTCTCCACCCAGCGTAAATACAAAAATCACGGCTATGATGATGACTTCAGTGGTTTTGTCGTTGTTGCCACCAAAGACGGGACAACGGTTAATATTGATCCAAATGGCAATGATTTGGAATATCACGGCTCGGTACCATTTTCGGTAACACTTCAAAGAGGAGAGACATTTGCTGTCAGAGCTGCCGGACAAGATCCTGAAGATCATATTTTTGGTATTCACGTAACATCAAATAACGATATCGCGATAACAATTTTCGATGATTCCATGCAAATTGATGACGGGGGGGGTAACTGGGACATTTTTGCCGACCAGTTGATCCCGGTAAGTTTAATCGGTAAAGAATATATTGTATTAAAGGGTGAGGTGCAGGATGAACCGGCCAACCCGTACGATGGCGAAGCTGTTTTTATCACACCAACAGAACCCAACACGGATATCTATATTGATGGTGCCTATGTGACTACCCTGGCTAATCCGGGGGATTATTTCAGTTACGATATAACAAATCTTTCAACCCATGTAAGCGCGAATAAGCCCATATATGTAAACCATATTACCGGTTATTCAACCAATATCGTGGACGGGGCCCGTGAATTGGGAGGGGCTGTACTGCCGTCTATTGATAATTGTACCGGGTCACACCTGGTTACAGTTAAAAGAACGCCTGCCCCGGGTTTTGTTTTCTTTAACAACCTGATGGTCAGAAACGATACCACCACGGGTAGTCCGACAAGGAACCAGGCAATATACAATTTCACTTATTCCATTGACGGTGGGCCATCAACAGCAATCAACCCGAACCACTTTACCTATATCATGGATTCAGCCTTCGCGGTATATGACAGGAACAAGGCTGGTGGTGCTGCTTATTATAATAACGTGAACGACAATGAGGTGCTCCAGGTTTATAACCCGATAGCCAGGTTTCATCTTGGTGCCATGCAGGGAATTCAATCTCCAGGATGTAAATACGGGTATTTTTCCGATTACGCGGCAAGTGATGCATTGGTCGGTATAGGCGGTTTCACACAGGGAAATTCAGATATATTCTGTAATTTAAATCCGATACATCTTGTTGCCAATGGTGGTACATCATACCAATGGTATGCTCCTTTCGAACCCGGGTTAATCGATAAACTGGATTATGATACAATAGCTGATCCTTATTTCTTCCCCGATACCACCGGAATCTATTATTTTGATGTTATTGTTACCGGTGAATGTCAAACAAAAGACACGCTTCATACTGAAGTACTTGTATTTCAAGAGGCTGCAACAAATTTCACCTTCTCATCAGATGAAGGATGTTCTCCATTTGCCCCCGAGTTAACAAACCTTTCTGATACGGTTATCGGGGTGTCGCAGGTATGGACTTTAGAAACAGCTGCCAGCGGGCAATACCAGATCAACCAGGATACTGTTCCCCGGACATTTGAGTTACCATTACCGGAAAACCATACCGATTCTGTCCAGACACATACCCTTACATTGGTGGTAAAAGGAGTTTTCAATACCTGTCCCACGCGAAAATCCAAGGATATTAAAGTAAAACCACAGATAAAATCTGATTTTGTTGCCAGTGATACTATTGGGTGTCATCCGTTATTGGTTGATTTTACAAATCTTTCAACAGGCCATCTTGACAGTACCAGTTATACCTGGGAGTTTGGTGATAACTCACAATCATTTGAAATCAATCCTTCAAAAACTTATAGAAATTACGGTTTAGAAGATAGTACTTATCAGGTACAACTTATTACCCGGTCGCCATTCGACTGTATGGACACCAGCTTTCAAAACATAACAGTTCATCCCAGGGTAAGAGCCGCATTATCTATTGAAAACAGTAATGGTTGTTCTCCGTTTTCCACAACTTTGAATCCCGAAAACTCCATAGGAGCAGACACTCTTATATGGAATGTTGATTATTGGTATGGTGACAGTATATATAAAACCGACAACAAATCAATAATTAATCTTACCCATAACGACACCTCTATTGTCGACGGCCCTGATACCCTTCGTATAAATTTGCTTGCAGTTAACAGGATGGGATGCAGAGATTCAATCACAGAAAAACAAGTGGTTGTATACCCCGAAGTCAATGCACAGTTTAGTGTTGACAAGGATTCAATTTGTGATTCATTGGGGATCGTATTTACAAACAATTCAACAGGTTATAATCTTTACTACGAATGGGATTTTGATGAGGGAACCAATTACCAGACATATTCTGATTCAACTTTCACAAAGTACTTTTTTAACCGCTCCACTAACGACATAACTTATAATGTCGTTCTGCAGGCAACGTCCGGTTATAACTGTCAAAGTTCGTTTGATACCAATATTGTGGTACATCCCTATATAAAAGCTGCATTTTCAGCAGATTACCAAGGCCACTGTTCACCGCTCGATGCAACTATTTATAATAATAGTGTTCGTGTACAAAATTACTTGTGGGATTTTGGGGACGGATCACCTGTAAGCTCAACATCAGCAAGTGAATTTGATCATCAGTTCGTAAACCCGCTGGATGATCGCGATACAACCTATACTATGAAGCTTATCGTGGAAAACCCGGAAGGTTGCCGCGATTCCATACAACGTGATATTATGCTGTACCCGAGGGTTGTGGCAGACTTCGATATGACAGACCCGGTGGGATGCAATCCCCTTACCGTATCCTTTACAAATAATTCAAAAGGGAAAGACCTGATGTATGACTGGGAATTTGGCAATATTTCCAGCTCCATATCCGATAAGAACTTTGACCGTACCTTCAGTCATTATGGGGCAACCGATTCAACATTTATGGTTACCCTGAATACATACAATGGGATGGGATGTGACAGTAGTATTTCAAAACCAGTCACGCTATATGCATATATTGATGCTGATTTTACCATTGAAAATGCAGATAGCTGCTCACCTTTTGATATACGAATAGAGAATAATTCCCCTGCTGGTGTGCAGCATACGTACTGGTCCTTTGGTGACGGCGAAACCAGCACCCAGTTTGAACCCGAACACCGCTATACCAACCACTCGCTTGTTGCCAGGACAGATACACTGCAGTTGGTAGTACAAAATAACCATAATTGTTATGATACACTGCAGCAACCCGTAAGTGTATATCCCGAGATCAATGCCAGCTTTATGCTCGACACAACCCGTGGTTGCCAGCCGCTCGAAATAGCTATTACAAACAATACCAATATTCTTTCGGGTACTGACTTTAACTGGGATTTTGGTGATAATACCACATCAGCAGCCCAGGACCCACCCGATAAGATTTATACCAATACAGAACCAAACAGTGAATACCATACCATTACACTGGATGCCGTTTCACAATATGGCTGTTCGGATAATACATCTGTTGCTGTTGAAGTGTATCCCTATATTCGTGCAAAGTTTACAATTGACAAGCCATTTATATGTTCCGATGAGATGTTCCGGATTGACCGGAGCTCTACTAAAGGGGGAATTGATTCTTATTACTGGGATTACAACGGTATTGACAACAGCAGCAGGACAGATGAGATACACGACTATACCTTTGCCAATACAGGTAACTCCAGTGATTCGAAGACCATCACTTTAACCGTTTCCAATATACAGGGCTGCGATACATCATGGTCGGAAAACATACTGGTTCACCCCGAAGTGCGGGCAGATTTTGACATTGACACAAATGAATACTGTTATCCTCATGTTTTTTCATTCACAAATACATCTAATCTTGATGTAGCCACCCGGCATACATGGAGTTTTGGTGACGGATCTTCTTCCTCCGAAACCCATCCCGATCATTTCTTTGTTCACCTTGACAATGAGCAGGACACACAATTTGATATCAGCCTTTATGCCGAATCAGACTATGGTTGCAACAGTTCTATCTCAAAAACTATAACTGTACATCCCAAACCGAAGGCTGACTTTAACTTCCCGGTAACTGTTGATTGCCCTCCCTTTACAGTGCCTTTTACCAACAGCTCAAGGGGAACCGACCTCATTTATAACTGGGATTTTGATAACGGGAACTACAGTACAGATGAAAACCCGGAAGAAACGTTCAACAATACCTCCGAAGATATTGAAGAAAAAAAAGTACAGCTGATTGCCACAACAACCTTTGGATGCAGGGACACACTGGTTAAAACAATTAGCGTATATCCACAGGTTAGTGTTGACTTTGAAGCCAGCGAGTGGGAAGGTTGCAATCCCTTAACAGTGAGTTTTGACGGAACCGCCGCCAATGAATACGAACACATCTGGTATGTTGAAGGAGAGGCTTTCAGCACGCTTGAAGATGCCACTCACAGGTTTGTTAATAAAACTCACGGTGACAAGACTTTCGATGTACGTTATTATGCACGGTCGGTATATAATTGTATGGCCGATACTGTTAAGCAGGTAACTGTATTCCCGAGTCCTGAGGCAGAATTTGTTCCCGAGCCGGTATTACAGGACTATAACACGGAAACTGATATTACTACGGTAACCATGAACAATCGCACCTTTAACCAGGAAAATTTTTCTTATACCTGGGATTTTGGTGACGGCACTTCATCAAGCGATGACCGTCAAAGCTTAGTTAAAGAATATACCATATGGGGGGATATAAACAATAAAAACCAGCTGCCTGTTAAGCTGGTTGCATGGAATGCTAATCATCCGGAATGTACCGATACTGTTATTCACCACATCATTATCAACCCCCCCTTACCGGAGATTGACCTGGCGGATGATATTTCAGACTGCGTTCCGTTCACGGTAGATTTCAGCGCGACAACTAAGTACATTTATGAAGACAGCTATCAATGGGACTTTGGTTTTAATAGTGCCACATCATCTGCCACGGAACCGGTTTTTACCTATACCGAGCCAGGCACATATGTTGCAAAGCTTTTTGTTGAAGGTGACGGAGGACTCAACTGGGATTATAAAAAGATAACTGTTTATCCTAAGCCCGATGTTAATTTCACATTTACTCCCGAAAAAGTGCTTGTTGAAAGTCAGATTACCGATCCCAAACCGGTAAAATTCTTTAACCACACGGAAGACGGAGAATCCTTTGAATGGTTATTTGGTGATGGAGATATGTCGTTTGAAGAAGAACCCAGTCACATATACCGTGATACCGGCCTGTTTAACGTTACGCTGATTGCCACTACACCCTTCGGATGTATGGATACCCTGGTACATGAAACCCCGGTTTATGTTTATGGCGAAGGAAAACTCATCTTTCCCACGGCATTTATGGTTGATCCTGCAGGGCCGGCGGATGAGTACTATGATCCTGAAGACCCGGATCCCTATATTTTCAGACCGGTTGCTTCGGGTGTAAAGGAGTATAATTTGAGTATATACAATCGCTGGGGTGTGTTATTATTTGAAACTGATGATGTAAACAGGGGCTGGAATGGTTATATTGACGGGGAAATGGCTAAACAGGATGTGTATGTATGGAAAGTGAAAGCCAGGTTCACCAACGGCGAGCCGTATGTTGCTGCCGGAGATGTAACACTGTTCAAAACCCCGGCCCCTTAAGAATCATACACAAAATTCAGTTAAAAGCGCAATAATAATTTAAACCGTACAATTAACATTTTTAGTAAACAAAACTATTTTATAAAATCAGCGTAATAAAGAATAATCATCTTTTAAAAATACTGATAGTGTATAAGAATATGCGAAATAGCTGTTTTATATTTGTCCTGATCTTTTTCATGCTGAAATTGACCGGTCAGGATCCGCAGTTTTCGCAGTTTTATTCCAATCCTCTTTATCTTGCCCCTTCGTTTGCAGGAGCTGTTGAAGGCAGCCGCGTTAGCATGAATTACAGGGATCAATGGGTAAGCCTTCCTAATTCTTTTGTCAGCTACAATTTTTCTTACGATCATTATTTCAAATATTTCAATAGTGGCGTCGGATTATACGTGCTGAATGATATCGCCGGGGCTGGAAACCTCGGAACATTCAATGCCACACTGCAATATTCGTATAATCTCACTTTATATCATGTATGGCATGTAAGGCCCGGAATGCAGTTCTCGTATGTTGAGCACGGTGTGGCTTTCGATAAGCTGACCTTTATCGATCAGATCATGAATGACCAGGGCGGGGCAACCACGGTGAATGCACCAGTCAACGAAAGGGCCAGGGATATTGATTTCGGAACCTCCCTTCTCATCTATAATAAAACCATATGGCTTGGTTCCACTGTTGATCATATGTTAAGTCCGAACATGTCATTATATGCTGATGATGCCAATGTACCTCTAAAGGTTACTGTTTTCGGAGGTGTTGAGATAAAAAGAAAAATGCGTCTTATAAAACCCATTGATGAAACAATGACCCTTGCTTTCCTTTATAAAAATCAACAATCATCACACCAGCTCGACCTTGGAGTATACTGGCACAAAAATCCGCTTGTTTTTGGTATATGGTACCGCGGTATACCTCTCTTCAACTCAAAAATAGGCGATGCCCTGATCTTTCTGGTCGGTATAAAAACAGAAAATTTCAATATCGGTTACAGTTATGACTTCACTGTTTCCAAACTGTTGATTCATGCCAGGGGATCACATGAGGTATCAATGAGTTTTAGATTTATGCTTCCCAAACTAAAAAAACTGGGTGAAGTTCCATGTCCGGATTTTTAGCCAGGAACATATATCACACATTAATAATACAAATTTAAATGCCATTTATATAGTGTTTGTCAATAAACTCTTAGTGTTTGTTCAGAATGTTCGGGATCAAGGCACGCAAACCGAACGAAGTGAGCTCTTGAACTCATTTTAAAAGTGAGCTCTTGAACACCTTTAAAAATTATTAGCGTTGTAAAAAAAATTTAAACCACGGTATACTAAAGCATTAGAGGATTTAAAATTTTGGCAGCAACGCGGATATCGGACATTATGGACAGACACTATATAATCAACTGGATCATGAAAGTGACAGCCGCCGGAACATCAGTGCCTGTATTGATCTGATAGATAATGCGTGACCCCTATACATAATGCAGAAAAATCGGCTTGCCCGAAATTGGCATTTATATTAGCACCTATATAAACATTATTCCTGGGCTTTTTATCAGTATTTATCAAATATAAATTTAATCCAAGCCTGGAATTAAATAATTGTTTTAACCAATAATCAAAATCGATCTCACCTTCCATAGTCTCATAATGAGTTTTAAAATAAGGTTTAAAAAGGTTAAGGCCTCCTTCAATGTCCATACCTATGTGCCCTGCAAGAAACTCAACTCCGATAAAAAAATAAAGGTTTGAAGCATTTAACACAGGCTTTTTTAAATACAAGCTGTCAGAACAGGAAATGATATTCTGATAATAGTGTTCATAAAACCTGCCTGCAAAGCCTGCATCAAGTTTTATGTGATCCCTGAGTATTACACCTGCCGCCAAAGCTGCCGATTTGACCAAACGCTTCGGGCCGCCGACCGGGCCCGAGGCACTTCCGTACTCGTGTATCCCTAATCCGTTGCGGGCCATTATATAGTAACGTTTTTCGCGGTTTACCGGCAGCTTACTGCTTTTGGGCTTAAAATCAGGATTTATACACCCTGGGAAATATTTGGCAGCAACACTAACAACAGCCTGGTTCATTCCAAAGTTAGGCAATTGAATATGGCCGTTGGAACTATGCAGGTAACCACCTCCAATATTAATTGAAGCATATTCCGATACGAAAAGCGAGTAGTACATAAACGACTGGAAAGACCATGTGTAACCCGAACCTATTTCCTTATTAACCGGGTTTTCATACTCATCGTAATGTCTTGTAAAATGAGAACAACCTAAACCGAGCTTAAAATATAATGAGTTACGGAGCTTGTTTGAAGTATTGAATACAATAAACGGCATAAGGGTATACTGGTTACCAAACACAAGGTCGTTCCCCAGATTACTGAAGCTCATTGTAACCCCTGTAAAAGGATAATTATAAAAAGATGCCCAGCTGTTTTTCTGATTATTATGGAAGGTCCCGAGACTCAGATCAAATGATTTGCTATAATCAGCATCTGGCGATGAGAAATAATTGGCTACTTTTTGTCCGGCTGAAAACCCGGGTTCGATAAAAAAACACCCTCCAGGTGTATCAATGATCTCCTGGCTGTTAACTTTCAACAAAAAATACGATTCAATAAGAATGATCAAAATGAGATTACGCATTTCCGAAAGTGTTTATGATGAATCATGGCCTGCATAAAAATATTCTTTATGTTTCGTGTTCACCCCTGGCTAAAAAAGTCACGTCATAACCTGCCCGGGCTAACTTAGCTCCAAAGTATCCACCCACTCCTCCTGTTCCAATTATTGCTATTTTCATATTGTCTTTATTGTTTTAAATGGATTTATACTTCAATTAAGCACGATATAAATTCTCTTAAAGATAAAAATAACAAATAATCCATCCCTGCCGGTATTCTTTATCCGTGTTTTTCATCTCCGGTAATCCTGCTTCACATTTATTTTTCTACTTATCTTTATCCGTGTTTAGCGAAAACACTTATTATTGCTTGTCCATCAATCTTTTGACAGAAATAAATATCTTTGCCAAAAATACATATCTTGACATCAAAATACAGCATAGCAGTATTACCGTTTGTTAATATGAGTTCCGAAGAAGAGAACGAATATTTTAGCGATGGAATCACCGAACAGATCATTAATGCACTTTCAAAAATACAAGACTTACATGTTACGGCCCGCACCTCCTCTTTTGCCTTCAAATATCAGAATATTGACATCAGAGAAATAGGTCGCAGGTTAAATGTAGCGTTGATTCTGGAAGGCAGTATACGTAAATCGGAAAATAAAGTGCGAATTACCGCTCAATTATCAAAAGCAACCGACGGATATCATGTATGGTCTGATACCTGGGACAGAAAACTAAAAAATATTTTTATTGTTCAGGACGAAATTGCAGCTCTTATTGCCGAAAAGATAGATAACGACATCAAAACCGGGGTAAGCTCAGCAGGCCATGTTATTGAAAATACCGAAGCATTGGATTGGTATCTTAAAGGAAACTACCTTCTGAATAAATGGGATTTTAACGAAAGAAACAATATTATTGCCTTTTTTGAAAAAGCAATTGAACTCGATCCCAACTTCATTAAAGCCTATATCGGGCTTAGCAATGCTTTTACCTGGCTCGCGTCAACCGGATTCGCGGAGCCTGAAGATGCATATGTTAAAGTAGAATATTGCATAAAGAAAGTATTATCAATTGATAAAAATATTCCTGATATATACGTGATCATAGCAGGTAAAAATTTCTGGATTGAATGGAACTTTCCTGCAGCATTAAATAATATAAACAAGGCACTGGAATTACAACCCAGCAATTCGGATGCATTAAAATACAAAGGTATAATACTGGCAGCCACGGGCAGGATTGAAGAAGCCCTGGACAGCTTTTTTCAGGCAGATCGCCTGGATCCATACTCTGATCATATCAAATCCAGTATAGGTATGATTTATAATTATACCAATGAAAATGCAAAAGCATTGGATTTTATTAATCAAAATCACATCCGTCCAAAATAAAGTTTGAATAAAAGAAAAAAGGGACTGTTTTAACCCAAAAGGGTTATTTTTAAGTTGCTAAACAAAAAACACAGTCCCTATGAT
>Ga0307422_1001100_pt1 | contig 14184 bp, 14 predicted proteins | sample SalMarWE160290MG_FD_202153 | JGI IMG/M metagenome (GOLD analysis project Ga0307422, IMG submission 202153) | Salt marsh sediment microbial communities from the Plum Island Ecosystem LTER, Massachusetts, United States - WE1602-90 | ecosystem: Environmental > Aquatic > Marine > Intertidal zone >...
CAAGACGCAAGACTAAAGAGAGGATGGAGGAGGATTCAATCAAACGATCGCACATTGTGCGTTTTCATGGTATTGATGGGTCGACACAATTCGGTTATTGTATAGGTTCGGTGTACCCCGTGAGTTTACCCTGTGGGATAGTGAAGCGTTATCTCTCTGGGGCGGCAATCTCAATACTGTTTAGCCTCCAAGCTTGTCCTGAGCAACGTCGAAGGATTTATTTGGGCGTCATTGCGAGCGCAGCGAAGCAATCTCCAACAATAATCATTTATCATTCATCATTAATCATTTATATGGCAGGGGATCCAAAACAAAATGTCATCGCGAGCAGGCCAAAGGCAGACCCAGCCGTTGTGGCTTACACTCAGGCACAGATCCGTTACAACATAAGCCTTTACAACGCCCGCGTTTTCTGGTAGAATGAGTGGTTATTAAAAACCATTTATTCGAAAGGAGAAACTATGAATAAGCTAATGCTAATCAGCTTGGTGGGAGTGTGGATCGCGGGATGTGCATCGTATGATTATGAATCGCCAACGTACGATGCAAATGCAGACAGGCTTTCTGATTTGATTTCAAGAAAAGTTTTTGGACTTGAACCGGAAAGCGACAAAACCGAGCATACAGAACCAAAAAAAATATCAGATTCAAGCATTGATAAATATTGTGAAAAAATCACACCAATAATCACAAAGGCCATAACGCCCTCTGATCGAAACGTTAGAACCCTTGCTGTTGGTCTTGCAAAATATTCGCCAGGTCAATACAACATTTGGCAGGTTTGTATGATTTGGTATGGCTTGAAAAATACCTGGTCATACGTGAATGATCCCAGAGGAATTGAATATGTTGCTTCTGCAAGCGATAGTGCACAATTGCTGGCCGGTGATTGTGATGACTTTGCAATTCTAATGGCTTCAATGGTAGAGTCTGTTGGTGGTAGCTCAAGGATTGTTGCAGCTCAAAATGAGCAGAGCGGTCACATGTTTTCTGAGGTTTTTCTTGCTTCAAATAAAATCGATGCGGAAAATCTTATCAGTGACATTAACAATTTGGATCAAAAGAGAGATTCTAGTGCAAAAAAATTTCATTATCGAAAAGATTCTGGGGGCTTTTGGCTGAATCTTGATTGGTTCGCAGAATATCCTGGCGGGCCTTATTTCCCCTCCACTTTTGAAGTACTGATATATCCAGATGGGAAATGTAACAGAAATATGTAAAAAACCGAGATGATTTTTATGTTGGCTTTTATAGAATTATTTGGCCTTAACACTCTATCGTATAGTTAACCAAGTTATAGCATAGAGCAAATTAAAGGAGTGAACAAAATGATGGATGTAAAATCAAAGGATAAAAAAACATTGCCCATGGTCTCGATAATTGGTGTCCTTGTTGGACTTTTGATAGTCATAATAACAGCGCACAGTCTTTTCCCGCCAATCATGTTTCGAAGTATTGTGGTAGTTTTAGTTGCGCTGATTGTAGTTGTAAACGGATATGGGGTTTTCGGACAAACGGTTATAGAATTTGTTAAAAAGAAGGCAATAGCGAAAAAGCTTCATGTTCTTACTAAAAAGTATTCCGAGAACTTTAACAAGCTCTTTGATAGGTTTGGAGAAATCATTAATGAAAATCATTGCGATACAATTCCGCATGTTTTAAATGATCTACAAAATAACCCGAAATATCCAAATATATTGTCTTATCCCCAGGACTTCAGGAGTGCTTTTGATGTCCTTCACGTGGCGATGGAGAAGTTGCCTATAACGAAGGACAATTTCTTGATTTTGGTAAGATGGTTTGAGTCCATTGTGAATCTATGCAACGAGCATCTTATTTGTAAGCCAGTAGAACGAATTCGAACAATAGGGCGGGAAGGAATCCCAGAACACGTTAGAGAAGACTATCAAAGATGCAAAGCGATTTATGATAAATTCATGGATGACTATATGGACTTTGCAAAAGACATGAATAAACAATTTGCTGAAAAAGCTGCCAGAGATTTCTTTCAAGTACCAAAGGTATTGTAGGAGAATATGTTCGGGGTCCCCGCTAACGACATGCGGGGATTCGGGCAGTCAAATCAAAATTGTGGGATCGCTGCGCGATAGCTTTTTAATTTTTTGCGGAATTAAAGGTGTCCGGTATGCTCTGTAGAAAAGCTTGGAAGTTCATGTCTTAGCTGTGATATCGGCGTTGTGGCACGGGGTGTGCACACATTCGGTCATGAGTACGACATCAAAATCACCAAAGCAGGTAGCGGCTGCAGCATACCGCGTCGCCCGCGATACACTGCCTGAGTACAATAGCCGCTACAGTCCAAAAAAATTCACACAACCACAGCTTTTTGTATACCTGGTACTGAAGATATTTTTCAAAACCGATTACCGCGGTATTGTTCAAATATTAAACGACTGGACGAGCATATGCAAGCTTATTGAACTGCAACAAATCCCACACTTTACAACTCTGCAAAAAGCATCGAAGAGATTGTTGAAATCATCGCTTGCCGATCAACTGCTTGACAAGACCGTCACTACCATGAACAATGACAAGAAAATCACATTAGCTGCCGTCGATTCAACAGGTTTACAGGCTGGCCATATCAGCCGGTACTTTGTTCGCAGAAAACGCTCGAAACAGCTTGAAACGTATGAAAACACACATTACAAGCGTTGGCCCAAATTAGCTCTGTCATGCGATTGCAGCAATCATTTGGTGCTCTCGGTGATCACTGTTCGCGGGCCCGGCGTTGACGTCAATCAGTTTGAAAGAATAATCACTCCCGCCGCCGAGGAATATTGCATAGAGTGCATCCTGGCCGATGCAGGATACGATAGTGAATCGAATCACAGATTTGCGAGAGAATGTCACAATATCGAGACTATCATTCCGCCTAATCATGGGCGACCAACTTTGACTTCCAAATCTTTCAAGGGTAAATACCGTGAATTGATGCGGACTGCATTCGACAAGGAAACCTATGGGCAGCGTTGGCAGGTGGAAACCGTTATGAGCATGATCAAACGTAATCAGGGTGAAGAACTGCGTGCCAGGAGTTACTGGTCTCAGAATCGTGAGATGATGCTGAAAGTCCTGACCCACAACATCGCGATCATCTTATCGCGCCTCAAAGAGCTTTTCTACAGAGCATGTCCGGTACTTTTTTGTAATGGCAGCATATAATCAGTGGTTCGATCCGTTCGGATTCGTTTGGGATGGCCCAAATAAAGCACTTTTTTGGTCATTTTTTGTTCTCTTTTGTGCATTTTTTGCTTTTTCGTGGCTATAAATCCGTGAAATCAGTGAAATCCGTGGTTAATAAAGAATCCCTCTTTTGCCGGCCTGCATATTCTTATGCGGGCCATCCCCGATGGCCCAGCGGACGCTGGCCGCAGGCTTCACAGATACTTGTATCGAGAAAGCCGCTGCCAAGTCCGCATCGGCTGGCAAAACAAAATCCGCCCAATCTGTGTTAATCTGCGAAATCTGCGTCTAAAAAATTCGTGTAATTCGTTGCAAAATTAATTCGTGTCTTCGTGGTTAAATTTAATAAACTCTGCGTTCTCTGTGCTCTCCGTGGCAAAAATATCCTGTTATCCTGTCTAAATTCTCTTTGCGCCTTTTGTGCCTTTTCGTGGCTAATAAATCTGTTAAATCTGTGAAATTTGTGGCTAATATTTTCCAAAAAAGTTAGAATAATATTGAACATTTAAGCATAGTTTGGTATAATGTGAACAACAATGTAGAATTGAGAATTTAGAATGTAAAATTGAGCAGTTAGGAGTCAGCAGCTAATTACCATTAACCATTTACCAATAACCATTTACCAATAACCAGTAACCAGTTACCAACAACTGAATTTGAAATCTGAGATTTGTAATATGAAATTATCTCTCTACATAATAATAGCATCGGGAAACCAGCTATTTTCGCGCATGCGGCGATTTACAAGTGTAGAGAGTCCTCTACAAATCAGACCTTTTATGCAAAACGAACCCAATTTCCGAAAAAGTCAAATGAACGTAAGTTATTATATTAGAATGGATTATGAAAAATGGACACTTGGTGAACATGGGAAAAACGAACCCAAAACGAACCCAATTTATCCTGGCGTAGCCTCTGGAGAAGCCGGATCAAAGCCAATTTAAACCCAATTACCGAAAAGCCAAAAATGAACGTAACTTATTTTATAGCAAGGAACTACGAACAAAGAAATATGAGCAATGAACTAATAAATACAAACCCTATTTCAGAGGCAAAATAATGCTGCTGCGTATGAAAATTAACCCCCGGCGAAAATATCACTGTGAGTACGCGGCTTTACTTTTTGGGTATGTCCAGGATTCTTTTACAGCGGGGACACTTGACTTTATCGCTTTTGAAATTGGGTGGGATTTTGAGTTTCAGCCCGCACAGGCAGGTCAGGAAGGCGAATTGATTTACCTTTCTCATAATGTCGTTGACCTGGCGCATCTGGGTTTCGCGGCGTTCTTTCTTTTTGGTTTCTTCGCCGGCCTGGCGCACCGCGATGTCTTCTTTGGTGAGGGCGGCGATGGGTACGACCGTTTTGGTTTTTGTTACGGAACTAAAGGAGTCGGAGTAGTCTTTGAGGGAGGCGCCATGGGTCATATTGCGCAGAATTCGTATTCTTTCCGTAATGGGCGGGTGGGTGCTGGTCAGGTTGGAGAGCTTTCTCTGGCCTTTTTTCTTGAAAGGATTTGCAATGTACATTGGGGCCGTAACTTTATTGGCACCGGCCAGTTGCGGCGAAGGGTCATTGGCGATTTTTTCCAGGGCGCTGGCGAGGCCCTCGGGGTAGCGTGTCAGACGTGCGGCGCCGGCGTCGGCCAGATACTCACGTTTTCTGGAGAGTGCAAAATACAGCAAGTACGCCATTATTGGGGCGAGAATCGCAGCAATGATTGCGATGACGAGCATAATAAGCTGGGCCTGGCCAGCTCCTTTGCCGCCGGAAGAGGTCCTTCTGCCGCGTCCGCCCATCGAGCTGTAGAACATACCTCGCAGGAACACCTGGGAGAGCAGGACGATGGAGCCAAGCATTATTCCGGCCAGCGTTACGAAGAGAATGTCACGGTGCAGGATGTGACTCATCTCGTGTGCGATGACGCCCTGGAGCTCATCTCGGTTTAAGCGGGCCAGGAGGCCGGCAGTAACGGCGACGGATGCGGTTTCGGGGCTTCGGCCGGTCGCAAAGGCATTTGGGGCGGGGTCGTTGATGATGTAGATTTTGGGCATTTTGGGCAGAGCGGCGGCGATTTTCATTTCCTCGACGACGTTGAATAGCTGTGGATGGACATCGTGGGTGACGGGTTTGGCTTTGCTTGCAGCCAATAAAATTTGGTCGCCGCTTGAAAAGCTGACAGCGGTGAGGATGAGCCAGATTACCGTGGCAATAATGATGCCGATGAAGCCGCCTTCAGAGCCGAAGAAGCCCAAGCCTATGAAGAAGCCGAGCAGTATCAGGCATACTGCCATTGTCAGAAGCAGCAATATGGAGTTTCTTTTGTTGACTCGTATTAATTCCCACATTGTTAGTTCATAATGTGCAGTTCGTAGTTCATAGATTATCCGGTCGAACAATCACTTGCCACGAACCAACAATCGAATTTTGTTCTGTGTGACGTTTAGCTTCGTCGCCGTTTTAAGAAAAATCCACTTTCGGCACTTCGCGTTCGCCTTCAACTTCAATCTCGAAGAAATCACGCTTTGTGAAATTGAACATACTGGCAATGATGTTGGAAGGAAACATCTGAATCTTGTTGTTAAAGAACAAGACCTGGTCATTATAGTTTTGCCTTGCGAACGAGATTTTGTTTTCTGTGCCGGTAAGCTCTTCCTGAACCGCGAGGAAGTTTTGGTTTGCCTTGAGGTCGGGATAGTTTTCAACAACGAGCATAAACTTGCTGAGGGCTTCGCCCAGAGCGCCTTCTGCTTTTGAGGCTTCGGAGACGGTCTTTGCACCCATCGCCCTGCTTCGTGCCTCTGTTATGGCCTCAAAAGTCCCTCGCTCGTGCTTCATATAGCCCTTTGCGGTTTCGACGAGGTTCGGAATCAGGTCGTGTCGGCGTTTTAGCTGTACGTCAATCTGCGACCAGGCATTCTTGACCTGATTGCGCAGTCGAACCAAGGCATTGTAAATGCCGATTACAAAAAGAAAAAGCACGACCAGTAAGACAAGGAGCAGGATCAGTACGCCTGCGACGGAAAATAGCGCACCCATACTTTCCCCCTTTCATTATTTGAATTGTTACTGTTTTGTTTTTCTATGACTGACGTTTCTTTAGAACGAGTGCGATGACGAGAATGACGACTCCGACGACCGCAAATATTATACTGTATGTACCCATTTTTTTTCTCCTAAATGAATCCAAGGTTATTTTATTCGAATTTTCCTTCTCGGCCGAACATATCGGCTAACAATTTCTGAATTTTATTATCTTTGTCCAATTTGGCCCGGTCAAAGATATCCTGTAATTCACCTTTGTCAAACCAGAGGCCGTCACCTTTGCGGCATTTGTCTATCAGCAGGATGGGTTTGGAAGAGCCGACGGTGATTTTGCACATTTTTTTCAGACATATCGGGCATTTTCTGAATTTTTCGCCGGATGTTTGTTCGTTTTTAAAAGAGTTGAGCAGTTGTGCAGCCTTTTCCGGCTCTCCGAGGAGCATTTTTAGCTCCCCTGCGTCGAGCCAGATACCGCCGCAGTCGGTGCAGTAGTCGATTTCAACTTCCTGAAGCTCAAGAGTAATCATCGCGTTTTTGCAAACCGGACAATCCATATTTAAGACTCAAGACACCAGACCCAAGACTTAAGACTCAAGACAACAGACTTAAGACTCAAGACAACAGACTCAAGACAACAGACTTAAGATACAAGACTCAAAAATGAATTTATTGAGCCGGCCGGTTGAGCTAACGACCGAGCGTAATATTACCGCAGTGGAACAGAGAGGTCAAGAAAAGCTTTTGGGTATTTTTGCTTAAAATCAGGGAGTTTGGAATTCCGGGCGGAAAATAAAGCAAGACTTGAAGTAATGTCCGAAAAAATCTATATTTATGGGGTTGTGGGACAAAGTGGGCTGTTTCTGCGAGAGGGACAGATAAACAGGTATGAATTGACAAGAGGCCGGTTATTAAGAGAAACTTTATGAAAAAACGACCGAGAAACGGGCTAAATAGCGGAGATGTTTGTACTTGACGGGGGGATAGGTGGAGACTAATATTGCTGCAATTATTCGGGCTGCTATAGATGGCGGCCAAGTGATTAAAAGGGCTTAAATATGATAGTTGACTGTCACACACATATAGACTTTGCCGCAGGCGATGATGTCGGCGCGTCGGAACATCTGGAGGCGGCAGAGACAGTGGATGCCTGTATAGTTCTGGCCAGGGCCGGGGAATCGAACGAAGAGGTCAATAAGAAGCTGTCAGAATATGTTGTCAAGCATAAAGAAAAGATGGTTGGTTTTGCGGTCGTAGAGCCGACGAAAGATAATGTCAGTGTTAAACATCTGACCTTTTTAAGAGATAAGCTGGGACTGAAGGGGACGGTTTTGTATTGCTGCCAGTGCGGTTTTCACCCTTGCCACAGCAGGGCGATGCAATTTTACGAATCGGCCCAGGAAGTTGGATTGCCCGTTTTCTTTCATAACAGCGGTGTGGGCCTTGGCCGTGAAGCAGTTCTTGACTATACTCAGCCTTACCTTTTGGATGGGATTGCGAGGGCATTTGGCCGCTTGAAAATTGTTATCGGTACTATGGGTATACCGTTTGTTGAGCAGACGTTGTCAATAGTAGCTAAACACAAACATGTTTACGCGGATTTAACGATAAGGCCAAGTAATGTCTGGCAGGTTTATAATATGGTGATGTCAGCATACGAGCGGGGCGTGATGAATAAACTGCTTTTCGGCAGCGGTTTTCCGGCGGGCAATGCGGGGGAGTGCATAGAGGCGCTGCTTGGTTTTAATATGCGGTTAGCCGATACGAATTTGCCGACGGTCCCGCGGGGCAATATTCAAAGCATCATTGAGCGTGATACGCTTGGATTGCTGGGTATAAAAAATAAGGGTACAGCAGAAGAAGATAATAGTACGCAGGCATTAGAGCCAAAAAGCAAAAGGACTGCGAAACACGAAATATGAAAGCTGAGCTTCTGGAAGAGCGACGTGAGAGCTGGGGAACACGAGGTGGATTTGTACTTGCGGCGGTAGGTTCTGCGGTAGGCCTGGGTAATCTTTGGGGATTTCCATATAAACTTTACAGCTACGGTGGCGGTGCGTTTTTGATACCTTATATCCTTGCTCTGATTGTGGTTGGTATTCCCGTGATGATTCTCGAGTTCAGCATCGGCCACTATACTCAGCGTGCGGCCCCGGACGCATTCAAGCGTGGTCACAAGCGCTTTGAGCTTGTCGGCTGGTGGGGTATTATTCTTGCCTTTGTGATAGTGACTTATTACCCTGTGATACTGGCGTATTGTTTCAGCTTTTTGTGGTACAGTATCGTGGGAATTTTCAAGGGAGGGGAACTGCCCTGGGCGGGGGTGGGGATTGAAGGCGTTGAGAACGCCAAGCAATTCTTTAACGAGACATATCTGGGCAAGATTGACATCGAGGGTGCGCGTTTCTACCTCGGCTCTATCCGGTGGAATATAGTGCTGCCTCTGGTGATTACGTGGACGGCGATGTACTTTTGCATATTCAAGGGCGTTCGGTTGGTCGGCAAGATCGTGTGGCTGACCGTTCCGCTTCCCTGGCTGATGCTGCTTATCCTTGCGGTTCGCGGCCTGACTCTGGAAGGGTGTATGCAGGGGCTGGCGTATTACCTGGACCCGGTGTGGTCGGAACTTTACAAAGCTATTACATGGCGTTATGCGTTCGGGCAGGTGTTCTTTTCGTTGAGTCTTGCTTACGGCATTATGATAACTTACGCGAGCTTCCTGCACAGGAAAAGCGATTTGAATAATAATGCCGCTATTATCAGCATTGCCGACTTTGCGACGAGTTTTGTAGCGGGTCTGGCGGTATTCGCCACGCTGGGTGGGATGGCGTTCGTGACTCAGCAGGCCGGTCATGCCGTGACGGTGGAGACGGTGGCCGAGTCGGGTCCGTCGCTTGCCTTTGTGGCGTTTCCATACGCGCTGGCGCAGCTACCATATTCGGCGTGGTTCAGCTTTATTTTCTTCTTTGCCCTTATCACGCTGGGTCTTGACTCGGCATTTTCGATGACCGAAGCAATTCTGGCGAGTATCGTTGACAAGACCGGATGGCGCAGGAGCATTGTTCTGCCTGTGCTGAGCGTGGTGGGCTTTGGTTTCGGCTTGTTGTTTGTGACGAGGGCGGGATTCAACTGGCTTGGTACTATTGACGGCTTTGTGAACGGGACGTGGGGCATAGCGTTTATGGGTCTGGTGGAGTGTGTTGTTTTAGGCTGGCTTTGGCGGATTGGGACGTTGCGGCGTCACGCGAACAGCCGAAGTGACTGGCAAGTGGGCAGATGGTGGGATTATCTGATTCGGATAGTGATTCCAGTTCTACTGGGTACTCTTTTCTTCTGGCAGCTTTTCGACGATATCAGCAGTGAAGTAGGTTTCATAAGGACGCCTGAAGGCAAATGGATACTTCCAAACTGCGTTGGACTTGTTGTTGTTGGTCTGACGCCGGTATTGTCCGTTATTTTCAGTCTGTTCAGAGGTCGCAGCGATGTTGAGTCGCCAAGATATGAAGAGGCGGATTTGGGTACTGACGGCAGGAAAGGTGGAGTAGTATCGCTTTTATTAGCGTTAATTCCGGCAGTAGGTTTGTTGGTTATTTTACTTGGCTCATCAGTCCCGGAGGCGGCTGCAAGTCAACTGAAGAATCCACTATTCTGGTTGTTTCTGGTGGTCAGTATTGTTGTGATGGGTCTGAGCAATTATCTTTTAGATAAGCATAATACATCCAGCAGTCAGGTATCGTGGTTTGCGCGATGGGCCGGGATATTGGCGACGATGGATGTGAGCGCCTTTGTTGCGGTGATACTGCTTGGTCTGATGGATAGTGTCAAAATCAGTGAAGAGACAGTGCCTATTCGGGACAAGCTGAGCGGCGTTTCGTACATCATCTTAGCGGCGGTTTTTCTGATCATAGTAGGTGGTTTGGCGTGGTGTTTCTTCCGCGCGTTGTTAGCAGCTAATGCAGGTAAAGGGATTCAGCATGCGGACGAAGTCGGCGATGAGATGCAAGAAGCGGAGGACAAGAATAGCGTATAGGGCTTAGTGCATAGACAAACGAAGCTATCCGTTATTTTGGTTTGAAGCCGTCGATGCTTTTGCCGGTGTACTTACGGCAGGCCTTTTCCAAATCCACATCGGTTATGTTTGCGAGTGTGCATAGCCAGGCGAAGACATCGGCAAATTCTTCCTCTTTGTTATTTTGGTCATTTGAAGCCAAGGCTGTGGCAAGCTCACCGACCTCTTCAATAAACCACATAAACGTGGCGGGAATTCCCCTTTCTCGGTCTCGCTTTTCGTATTTTTTTGCGATTATGCGTTGGAATTCGCTGATATTCATTTGATAAGCGCCCAAGAGCACACGAACACAAGAGCACAAGAGAACTCTTATAGCTTATGCGTCTTTGTATGCTGCATTTTCTATCCTTCGATTAAAGCTGAAAGCTTTGCTTTTCCGACAACACTCCTGGTCTGAACAATTGCATTTGTGTAGAGCTGTCAGGGCTGATAGTAAATTCTTTTATTTGCATTTACTCTACCAAGTTTAATTATTACCGTAAATCAAGGTAATTTTCCTCTCTAAAATGAGTAAAATGAAAAAAATCCCATTTTTTTTTTTACTTGCGTAAAAAGCTTGACAACCGGGTATTTCTAACATAAGATTCCGCCGTATGATGATAGTCTTGTATGGAGATTATTATGGCTGTGATTAAGCCGAGGATCAGTGTACAGTATGCTGAGAATGCAACTGTAGTTACTTTTGTCGACGAGAAGATTCTCGAAGAGATGGACATTCAGGCACTTAGAGGCTCTATTATGTCGGTGATAGAAGAGGGGGGCCGTATAAATCTGATATTGGATTTTTGCAATGTTCGTTTTCTATCTTCTGCTGTTTTGGGTCTTTTAATGAGGATCAGTAAAAAGGTTTATGAGCAGGATGGCCAGTTAAGACTTTGTAATATAAGCTCAAGGCTCTACGAGATATTCAAAATCACGCGTCTTAACAAAATTTTTGATATATACGATGATGTCGAAAGTGCGACCCAGAGTCTGTCCGGCACGGATTAGGCTCGCTTTTTTTGTTTTTTTTGCTCGGCAAAGATTGTCTGATAATCTGGGATACTATATGGCCGATGGCTTGAAATGTAACTTTAGTTTTGCATCACGGTTGGGGGCCCTTCAGGATGGAATAGATTATGTCTTCAGAAATGCCTGTTAGTTACTCAGCGGTTGTTGAGAGTATATCTTCTGCTATTTCTTCTTTGCGTGAGAGTGTCCTGTCCAGCCTCAAAGACCATAATTTCGGCGAAGGTGATATTTTTGCCGTGCATCTGGCTTTAGAGGAGGCTTTTATCAATGCGGTCAGGCACGGTAATAAAATGGACCCTGCCAAGGGTGTAAGGATTGATTATTTGGTGGAGGCGGATAAGATTACAGTTTCTGTGACGGATGAAGGTAATGGATTCGATCCGGAAGCAGTTCCTGATCCGCGGTATGGTGAAAATCTCTACAGGCCGGAGGGCCGAGGATTGTTCCTTATGCGCTCATATATGGATGAGGTTGAGTTCGACGAGCGAGGTAATAGTGTGTGTATGGTCAAATATAAAGAAAAGGCGGGTCCAGCAAGAAACGAGGATTAAACACAGGCACAGTCGGCGGTGGGGTTTTTATAATCACGTCAAAGACTGCTCCATAACGGATTATGGGAAATAATAAAAGGATGTTTGGCAGATTATCTACAATATTCAGTTGTTTATTAATTTTCAGCGGCTGTGCAAACAAAGACGCGGCTGAGCCGAGGATAGTATATAATCCTAATTCAGAGCTCACATTAGTTGAGCCGACTATTGTAAAGCCGAAGCTAAAGCTGGGAAGTATTGATAAAAATATCCCACGAGAGTGGTATCCCCCGTCACGATTGGAAAAAAGATGGGCCGCAATCGTGATACATCACTCGGCAACAAACAAGGGAAATTCGGCTATATTTGACAGGAAGCACAGAGAAGAGAACCATTGGGACGGAGTCGGATACGATTTTGTTATAGGTAACGGCACCGACAGTGGTGACGGCCAGGTGGAGGTAACGTTTCGCTGGCGAGAACAGCTTACCGGAGCTCACTGCAAGACACCTAATAACTGGGCAAACGAAAACGGAGTAGGAATTTGTCTTGTGGGTAATTTCGACTATACGTCGCCTACTGCACGGCAGATGCAGTCTCTCTTGAAACTGGTTCGTTTTCTTCAAAATCGGTACAGGATTCCGAAAAGCCGAATTTATGGTCATAAAGACATGCCCGGAGCACACGTAACGGCCTGTCCCGGAAGAAAATTTCCGATGGCCAGACTAAAATCGATGCTTTGATTTTGAATTGATACGATATCCTCACTTAGACCGCATATTTCATTTCACTTGATGCCAACCGCGACTTTAAGTTGAGCTAATAAAACCAAAAATACCATCTCTGGTCTATCTCTCCTTTTCATCTTTTAGTCCTTTCTTTTTCTATTCAAAAATATACCCATCAAACCAGCCCCTAATAAAACTAATGAACATGGTTCAGGGATTATTTCTATGGATACTGACACAGGGACTGTTTCATAAGAGCTATCAAGCCATAGTTTGCCGGTCACGGTATATAGCCCAGGAGGCACTGGAAAGTCGTCAAATTCTAAATCCGTTCCATTTTCGTTCATCATATTCCAGAGTCTTTCGCATTCTCTTGAACCATAGGCACTTAAACCAAAATTCATAGGTGGAAGAATTGGTATTTGCCACGGCAAGCGCCAAACCTCGCTGTCAGCATCATCTTTGATAATAGAACTGTAACAATCTGGCCACTGAGGACCTTCTCCTAAAGATATAGGATTTTCAGTTACATTAGTTACCCTGTATAATATCTCAACAATTTCACCCAAGTCGTAAACAGCCTTGTCCGTCTGGATGTAGTATTCTATGCCATCTTGAACTATAGAATTTGAGTTAACGAGAGTGGCTTTCGCACTTGCTGTTATGAATAATATAGATATGCCGGCACAAATTAGGTTCTTTACGTTTTTCTTTGTTCCCCCAGTCATTTTACTGCCCTCATTTCTGGCCAAAGCGGTCATAAAATTTTCGCAATAGTAGCTGGTGCCGTGTCGTGTTGCAAAATCCCAAAATATCAACGCTAATCCATCCTTATATTATTTTAGTGCCTAAGAGCAGGCCTGTCAACACAAAAAATTTTGCAGATTTGACTCGTCATTGATTTTTTCTCTCAAAACGGCCTTTTGTAAAATTCTTGTCGTTTTTAGCACAAAAATACGCAGGCCTCCCCAGAAAAAAAGTTCCTTCAACAAAGAAAACACACCAAAAGCGCAGGTAACGTAAAGACCGGGCAGTACCCTGTTAAAATCCATCGAAATATCCGCACTTAAGGCAGGGGATGTGGGTCCCATAAATCTGCTTCAAAGCTCAGCGATTGCGTTTTTTGGCAGAATGCAAGCAGAACATTCCCTTAGATCAGAATGCAAAGAAAGTATCCCTTCGATTATACCGAAGTCATTTCGAGAACAGTTTTGTAAAATTGAAAAGGATTGAGTCGAATGGATATTTGCCAGTCACAGTTTCTTCAGGTCAGTGCGCTAAATGAACAGGTTGCAGGAGAAATTTTTGATATTCTGCCCGAGGATGGTCCCATTGTGATGATTATAGGCAGAGATGGCAGCCGCTGGCTGAGCAACTCCGAAAAATTGTCCGAACTGGACATTAGCGAGTCTTTTCTGAAAGGAGTCTGTGCTAAAATTGACGACGGTGCCGAGCCGGTCATAGCTCGGATAAACGACTTTGGTGTTGTTGCCGTGCAGTTGGCTACGGAGCAGATTAACTATGGTTATGTAATTGTCGCTCTGCCGCAATATAGTCCTGAGTCGGTTCTGATAAATATCGGCCTGATTGAAATGTTAC
>Ga0307422_1001101_pt1 | contig 14180 bp, 14 predicted proteins | sample SalMarWE160290MG_FD_202153 | JGI IMG/M metagenome (GOLD analysis project Ga0307422, IMG submission 202153) | Salt marsh sediment microbial communities from the Plum Island Ecosystem LTER, Massachusetts, United States - WE1602-90 | ecosystem: Environmental > Aquatic > Marine > Intertidal zone >...
TCATATGTTTTTTCCCTTAATGCTTCGTCTGCTGGAAACCATCGTATCTCTGGATCCAAAATAACATATGGTGACTTAGGAAAATCTTGGTGTAATCCCATATTCTATATCCCTACTTCAATTATTTTCATAGTGTCATTACCAAAAATATCGACAACCTTTACCGCTATTTTTCTTCTACCTCTTGGTACTTGCTTATAAATGCTTGTTAATTCTATTTCACGGTTTTTCTTAGTTCTAAAAGACTGCCATTCATTTTCAAAAATATAGTCACCGGTCCACTTTTCCTCATAATCCTTTAGTTTTAATTGTGAGGGGTCTTCATTTCCATCAATTTTTATTTGTGAGGTGTTAGAACTATCTTTTTTTATTCTTATAATCTCTTTCTTACTTTCAAAATCAAAATCTACTGCCCAGTAATCAATCCAGTCTGTCCATTTTTTTGTTAATACCTCACTGCTTACAATTCCATTTTTATCTTTAGAGATTCTAATAATTTGCCCATTCTCCACTACTAATTTTTTACTTCCATTCTTTAAAATAGATTCAACCTGAGCCTTAGATTCCTGATTATAAAAAACTGCAAAATCAACAAGTTGTAATGCAATACTGTCTTTCTTTATTAAAGGTTTTATTTCTATATAGCAGACATCGTGAAATACAACTTGATTTTTTTCTATCGCTCTCTTATCAAAAACTTCACGTGGGATTTGTTTAAGTGCTAGATCAATTCCACTATCTTTTGCGTGATCTAAAATATTAGGGAAAAGTCCCATTTCGAATTCAAAAGCTAATATATCTGCTTTTGTTAACTGTTTATCTAAACACTCATTTATAACTTCTTCTACAAAAAGACGAGTAACTGGTAAATTAATTGGTCCAATTGATACCATTCTTCCTGAAACCTTGCCAAAGAAAGTCATAAAACCATCTATAGGTTCTGCCTTATAAGCTTTAAGGATAAGTTCGATAAAATTTTTTTCTTTTTTCTTAACTTGCTTCTGCTGCTCTTCTGAAGAGAGGTTAGGATTAATACCAATATAATGCTGCCTTTCATATTTTCCAAGATTTAAGATTTCAAAAGCTCTATAATTTTTACCTTCTTTTTTCAGTTTTCTCTGCATTTCAATCATTCGTTTTCTTGCTGTATGAATTGCAAATTTCCCTAAATCTGCACCAATCCATTTTCTGTTAAGTTTTTCTGCTATTACTAAAGTGGTTCCACTACCACAGAAGAAATCTGCAATAAGATTATCTTTATTTGAAGAAGCTTTAATAATACGCTCTAAAAGAGCTTCGGGTTTTTGTGTTGGATAATTTGTTGACTCACCACTTTGTGAATGTATAATCATTTTCTTATCAGCCCAAATATCACCTGCATAAACTCCTTCTGTTTCATACCTTTTTAATCTTGGCATATTTCCTGAAGTAAATTGTATTAATCCATTATCTAGACCTTTGTCAATTCTATTCTGTGTCCATATCCAATGCTTACCTTTAGGAGGGTTTAACCAACCATATTTCTCACCAAAAAATCTTGCTGGACCCTGGCCAGCTTGTGTAAAATTATCTAATACATATCTTTTTCCAGTCTTTTCTTCAATATGCGGAAACCTGTTTTTTATAGTTTCCTCGCTTCTTTTCTCAAATATTGGGTTAAAATCAATGTTATCTCCTTTTGAATAAAAAATAATAGAATCGTGAATATTTCCAAATTGACCACTTTGAGATTTACGTGATAATGTTTTTTGCCACACTATCTCATTTCTAAAATTATCTTTACCAAAAATTTCATCCAATACTAATCTTAAATAACTATTCACTCGCCAATCGCAATGAACATAGATACTTCCATTTTTACTTAATAGATCTTTCATTAAAAATAACCGTTCATAAATCATTGCGATAAAACTATCTGCACCCTTCCCCCAAGTATCTCTGTAAGCAAGTTCTTCTAATACAGTAGGTTCTTTTGTTAATGTTTCATCACCAATTTCAATATTCATAGAAAAATCTGCTCCTACATCAAAAGGTGGGTCTATATAAATTAATTTTATTCCGCCTTGCTCCTCTATTTCTTCTCTTAGAGGTCCATTCTTAAGACTTGATAATATTAATTTGTTATCACCCCATATTAATTTATTAGTCCAACCTTTAATCTGCCTACCTCTCTCATCATAATCAAATAATTCAAGTTGCATCTTTGTATCTTTTTCTTCTCTTGGTTCATCAACTTGTTCTATCACTTGAAAAGGAAGTACTATATTAGTAACTTCATTTGTCTTATCATTCCAAACTAATTCAACTTCTCTTTTTTCTTCAAACAGTTTAAAACGATATTCATCTGGTAGGGTTTTACCTTTTTCCAAGAGATTAGTGATATCCCTTATTTCATTGTCAGTTAATTCCATTATTGATTCCTATGTATAGATATACTAATTTTTACTTTTATTAGCTGTTAAATATTCTACTATATAATACTATGATGTTTTAAAACTGTTAATAATATATTTAAGCAATATAAAGAATAATAACACTGATTCTTAAACTTTTATATAAGGTAAAAATCACATATATTTATATTTCTCTTCCATTGTTAGGAAAAATCCATATAATATTGCTTTTTGATATTTAGTAGCCCGACCGTTTTGAACAGCTTTATCCAGATTCTTCTTAAGTTCAGTTCCTTTATTTAGAATAATTTTTCTGTATTTTTCATATCTTAAGAAATTTCCCCACATGTAGTCAAGGCTCTGTAATTTTGAAAAGTCATAACTTTTTGGATCTAATAGGAATGATAGGTGCTCGGAATAACCCAAATAGCTTTTAAACTTTTTAAGTGACCCAATCTTTCCTGCTAGGAATAGGATTATTAATTCATCAATGGTCCTTAACAAGGGATCAGGAAATTCCCTTTGTCCTGGTTTTTCTTTTCTTTTTCTTACTTCTTCTTTTATAATTTGAAGATATCTTTTTTCAATATCTTTACTATATTCCAAATAACCTTTTATGATATAGTCGTAAAGATGCCATATTGGGATAGATTTAATGTTATTTTTTAAGTAAGTCGAATAAATATTCTTCTGTTTCTCGTTAAAAAGAGGGTACAGTAGATATATTGTCTCCATTTTTCCCTTTACTCCATCTCTTTCTCTTATAAGCTGGCCAATTTTTTCACTAATCTCATTTTCTATATGCCCTAAAATGAGTTTAAAGAATCCTCTAATATCTAGGTGATGATTTATACAATAATCTATAGTCTCTCTATTTACAATTCCTTTAAGTACCTTTGTCAGTGGAACCTTTTTAATAATACCTATATAAGCTTCGAAGTAAGCTCTTACTCCTTCAAAGGTCCTTAATAATATATTTTTATCTAATAAAAAATTATCGGATAGTAATTCTGAAATAGATTCTGCAACAACATTTACATTAAAATCTTTAGTGCTGCAATTTGGTAGCAGCAAAAGGAAAGTATTTAAATATGAGGCTAGAATTCCATCAGGAAATTTTATAACGCTTTTACAGAGATTTTTTAATCTTTTTTCAATTTTTACTTCTTTTTCAAACCTTATTCCTTCAACTCTATAATCTCTAAAAAATGACTTCAATTTATCAAGGTTTGTATATTTAACTATAATGTCAAGGTCTGTAGAATTTAAAAAATATCTTTCAGGTGGATTTGATTTTATCCCAAAAAAAGCACTCGTCTTTTCTTCTTGTGGGAAATATGTGCATAACATACTCCTAACGTAAGGCTCCAGAATTTTTTTTGGATTTGTAAAGCGGTCTACCATAAGATTATTGATCTTAAAATAATAATAATAGTTATAAGAAATGGCCTGAAGCTTTAAAAGTTCCATATTTTCTTTTATGCCATAATAAGTTGTGTTTATATCCGTATAAGTATTTATGCACTTTTCTGCAAGTTCCTTACACATTATGATATCGTCGTAATTACCTTCAAATATTTTCTCAAAATAACTGTATGATCGTCTTTTTCTTTCAGGTATATTCTTCAGAACTTTATCAACTTCTCGAAATTCGTCAGATTTCCATTTAGATAATTTTGATAGACAGTATCTGTTGAATTTAAAGACAAGCAACTTGAAATAATCATCAGAATTAAGCAGTTCCTTTTCGATTTTTTCCATTGATTCAGGTAATTTTTCCTGGGATGGTATTAAAAGATGTAGATAATATGATTTAGATATTTCGTCACCTATTTTTTCTGACTTTGATAATACATCCTTATAACGGTTTTTCTGGTCTAGTTTTAAAAGTTCTATATAGCTATCCACATAATTTGAGACCTCCACTTCTATTGAGCTGCTTTCATAGTGAATTTTTTTAATCCCAGTTTTAAGTAGTATTTTTTTAACAAATTTTGCTTTTTCAGATTTGTCTTCCAAAATCTTCTTTATCGAAATAAAATTGGACTTGTCATAAAGCTTAATCCCCGACCCTGTAAGCTCCAACGGTCCGATAGTATGATAATGTTTTAATTCTTCATAAGATACTCTCTTACGGTCTTTAAAGATCTGATATCTTTCAAACAAGATATCTAGAAGAGGTGCAAGATGATAGTCGCTGTCAGCTTCTAAAATACATTTTAACAGTGCATATATATTTCTTCCCGCTTCCTTTAGCATAATATCAGAATATCTATCCTTTATTAAATTAGGTATTTCTGAAACATTTATAGTGATGATATTTTTCTTTGAGTAATAATTATCGTTATGTTCTCCTTTGCTATCGGTAAAAATATAATTTTTTTTCCTTTCACCTTCCTTGCAATCTTTAGCCAGATACTCAAGCCAGTTGATTATTAACTTAAGATTGTAATCATTTAAGGCATATCCGATAAACAAGAAAGTGTGATCAACTAATAGGGATTTTATGAAGGTTTCTATTAAAATATGATTTCGTGAGTAGTTAAGATAATCATCTTCCTTTAAAACAATTGTGCTAGGTTCATCAATATCTCCATGCATTTTTATTATATAGCTTTTTTTTGATTTATTGTTTAAAAGGTCTTCGTTCTTTACTACTATTCTATAAATCATTTTATTGAGGCTATCTGTATTTTCTATCAACTTATCAAAATTCGTAGTAATGATATGTTTGGGTTGTAATTCCATTATCATATTATTTATCTCATTGGGCTTCGCTTTTACGTTGAAAACTTTTTGTATTGTTTTCCAATAATCAGGCTCACTTTTATTAAAAAAATATTGTGGTATCTTAAGATAGTCATCTCGGCAGAAGTTATATTTTTCCTTACAGTTATCAGGACAATCATTACTGAGGAGCTTGCACTTATCGCATTTATCAATACCTAGTTTTATTGCAAAGATTTTTATAAGATCATACCAGCTAGGAATCCCTGAATTACAGGATACACCTGCTCCAACAAATATTACAAGCCTATCGTCTTCCCATGCCTTTCTCAAATTTTTTATTTTTTTAAGGATAGTCATTTAAATTTATATAATCACTTAGGTATTTTCCATATCAACATTATAAGATATATTTAACTTAAATAATTAATTAAGTATTTCTAAAAATAGCCTTTAAATCTCCATTTAAGTTTTTATTCTTTTTTCCATAAATAATGCCTTTATATTTTTCCTCTTCTTTCCCACTACTTTTAATAAGTTCTTCAAGTACATCTTTAAAAATCTTCCTCATCATGATTTATAGAGTCTTTTACACCACTGAATGAATCAGACCTTCCTTCAATTACCTCAATAACCTCAGAAACATCTGAAGCACCTATGACTTGACCAACGGTAGACATATCTCTATCTATTTTCTTTTCCTCAGTTCTAACTACTGATTCGTAGAACCGCATAATAGCCTTGTTCTTAGTAAACAAATCTATCAAAAACACCTTCCATATTTTGTTTAATATGAAAACTGCTTTACTATATCTGCTATTCATCCAAACATTTATGGGCTGGAAATCATTCTCTATTCTCTTTTTAGTAATGCTTATTTGGGTACTATCATACTTTCTTAATTTATTATGGGCTGGAATATAATATTTTTCACTGTATCTAAATAGGTATTTTTTTACCTCATGCATTATCAAATTTCTGTAAGTGGTGATTTCGGTTTTTAATGTATAAAATTCCTTTTTTAATTTATTATCCTTTGATTTAAAGTAATCAGAGGTGATTGATTGAATCTGATTAATACCTTCGAGATTCCCTAGTGGGATGGACGTCCTGTTGCATTCTTTTAGGAACCTTAAAGTATTGCATTCAATATCTTCCTGTAATTCTCCAGACTCTATCATTTCTTTGATTTTATCTATTATCCGAACTGATAATTCATCGGTAAAATCATTTATTACTTCTTCTCTATCATTATTACCAGTAAAGCTATCTTCAAAAATAAATAAAAAGAGTATTAGCTTTTCCGTTAGTTCCAGAGAATTAGAGAGGTAAATAATAAAATCATCAAAAAACCTATATTCTTCTTTTATTTCTGAATAAAGGAATTTTTCTTTAAAATAAAATGATTTCAGTAGATTGAAAAAGATAGAGTAGTTGTGTCTAAATATAATAGTAAGCTCAGGAACATCTTCTCTTATTTGTATGCTTCCTTCTTTTCTATAATAGTAGGCATATTGCCAAAATTTTTCATAATTAAAAAATTTGCTTTCTACTTTTGGATAATTAACTTTTTCAAAGTCATCACCTTTGTCTAATAATCTAATTATTTTATCTTCCATTCCTTATCAACCTCTAATCATTACAAAAATTTTTGATCATACAATGAAAAGACAACCCATATTATTTAAAGGAGTAACAATCACTACTTCTATTATTTTAATATAATGACCCTTTCTTAATTTTAAATAATTTCTTTCCATCTGCTCACACCTGTTCTAGGTAATATTACCTTTGGAAATTCACATTGATAGAATTTATACATATTAAAATCTTTACCATGTAACTCAGGTAATATTGTGTATTTTCTGGTAGAAATTATCGTTTTTATCATATAATTAATTATCTCACAACACTTGTAATCTCTTAAATAATCGAAAGGTTTAACAACTTTCCATAACCTACCAGTCTTTTTGAATTTTCCATTTTCATCTTTTTTTATTTCTTCATCTATATATACAACTGCATCTTCAGAGTGACCAAGATTATAATTTTTCTTTTTACCTTTTAAACCAATATTTAAACTAAATTTTGAACTATAGTATCTACCTGAGTGTTTGTATGCATTGTATTCACCTCTGTCTGAGAAGTCCTTTGCAAATACTCTAAGTAATTGTTCTATTCTTTCAAGGTTATCAACCCATTGTCTTGGTGTCATATCAGTTGGAAAAATAAAATAATAAATCCATCTCAATAAAGGAATTTCCATTATTTCTTTGTTAGCCAATTCTACTTTCACTAATTTCCCAAAATCAGGTTTATGCAAAGTTCCCTTTGAAAACTTATTTATTTTTGTATATGCATTAGAATAAAAATCAGTTTTTCTATCATTCGAGAAAGTCAACGCCAACCATAGATATTTATTATTATGTTCTGAAATAGCAAATATAATTTCAAATAATGTTTCTATCATTTGAAAATAAGTAAAATGGATTTCAGTTCTGAGCATTCTTTTTAAATTTTCTACATTTTTATTTTCATAAAATAGATTTATATTTTTTTCTATTTTGTTGAAATTTTCATGGACATTAAATAATAGTTCTATTTTATTGAACCAGTATTCCAGATCATATGATTTATAAAATTCTTGCTGGATTATGTTTAGATCTCTTACTGTAAATTTCTTAATACTTCTCATAGATTTTAATTCTAATAATTAAAAAATTTTATACTTTATCATAAATCGATGCCCACGATATTTCATCTACCTCCGTATATTCATAATATCCATATTCTGATAAAATCCTTTTCAAACTTTCCTCAAAGAAATTAATAGATAATAAAAAATAGTCAAATCCTTTTTCATTTTTTATCTGGATTTCTTCTTCGGTATTCCCATGTACAATATTATTCCTTAAAATATAGAAATCATAAGCCCACCATTCTTTAAGAGATAATTCAACCTCTTCTTCTTTTCCATTAATTTTCATAATCCTTGTCTCCCTATATTCATCCCTATCATCTAATACATTACAAGAATGCTTTTTTATTTTTTTTGTAAAATCCTTTCTGCCTCCTATCCCATTAAATAACAATTCAAAAGCAGTAGACATCATAATTATCCTAGATAAAAAATTTATCATTGAGACATTAGAATAAGCATGGTACACCCATTCTAATGCTCTTATTATTCTTGCAAATAATTCTTCATTGTCTAAATCATTCTTTAAAGCCAAAATGGATTCAAACAATCTTTCATCATAATCTACATATCCCCAACCTTGAGTTATGTAATAAGGGGTAATGAATAACACTTCATCCAATTTGGGTCCACCAATTGTGTTGTGTATATAACTTCCGCTTGATATTGAAATACTAGTATCTCCCGGAACAAAATTTTGAAAAACTATTTGAAAATTATCAGAAGGGAATGCCCTAAAATCAACATTTCTAATAATTGAACAGAAAGATAATACAAATGTGGCCTCTTTAATTTCTTTAATTTGTTGTTCATTAAAGACAATAAAATTATCAGGCGACTCATATGAGACCATTGTTATTTTTTTAAGTGGTTTTTTGTTGGTGTAATCTACATACCTATTAAGAATATTTTTAATGTGAATTTTTATTCTTTCATCCGAAATGTAACTATCTTCTTTTTCAAAAGACCAAAAAATAACATTACTAAATTTAATATCACTTTTTATTTCTATATAAGGAATGAAAGCGAAGTTGTAGTATTTCTGTATTCTTTCAACCATAATAATTAAAGCAAAATTCAGATTATTTTTCGGGGAGGGAGGGATTCGAACCCTCGGAAAGGTGTTACCCCCCTTCAGCAACTTTGGAGGTTGCCGCAATAAGCCGGACTCTGCCACCTCCCTCGATACTTCTTAAAAAGTATCTTAAATAAAGATATCATAATACTAATAGAATATGAATATTTATATAGATATGAAATATTTTAAAATGATATTAATATAAAATCTTTTAGTTTTTCTATCTCATTAAATAGTCTATAAATTTTAATACTAATATCAGAATCCATTAAGTTGGAACTAAAGTCTTTCTTTCTGTCATCATTAAAATAATCCATATAAATCTGAGTGGTGTTAAGATTCTTATGTCCCAATTGCTTCTGTATGCTTCTAATTGGTTTACCTTCTTTTAATCATATTATAGCAATAGAATGAAGTAAGGCATGTGGATGAATGTCTTTATCGAGAGCTATTTTTTTAGCATATCTTTTAACCATTCTCTGTACGTAATCTGGAAGCAATTTTTTCTTATAGCGAGAACAAAACAAGTATCTGCTACTAGACATTATCTCTTTCCATTTATCAATATAATGTAATAAATAATTCAGAATATATACAATTCTGGAAGAACCTCTTTTGAAATTATTTATCCTAATAGAATTATCATTCATTTTTATGTCCAAAATTTTTACTATCAATTTCATTGTTGTGTATCTTTAAGCTTTCAATTAAAAGATCTACCTCTTTTTCATTTCTTAATTTCATTAATTCATTTGTCTTTAATTTTAAAATAATTTTAATTCTGGAGATTTTACACTTACAGAACCTTATTATTCTCATCTTCGCGTATCTCTTTAATCCCTTCTCTTTATTTCTTCCTAACTCCAAACGAATAAAAACATTCTCGTAGTTGATGTATAAAAGAAAGCAATAAATAAAAGGGATTGTAAATAAAGTCAATATTGGTGCTAGAAGAAAATCTTTTAATGTTTTTAAAGAAGCAAATTGTTCAAAATCTAATATTATTCTGAATATAGAATAACCTAAAATAAATAAACCTATAATAATCTGAATAATGTTTATTAGTTTTGAAACTTTAATATATTTCGGGGAGCGATTTGCAACAATACCTATTAAAACGAAGAAAGAAACTAAAGGTACAAGAAATATTTCAATATATAAAGGAAATGAATAGGTATTAACTATAAACTCAAAAATAATAAGTAATCTCATGTTATCAATAATAATTTCTTTAGGGAAATTTACTTTATCATTGGAAGTAGAATATTTAAAAAGCATTAATAAACCTACGAAAAAAACCCAAATAATAGTATCCTTCAATAAATCTAAATTCCAGAGTTCCAATATGAAAAGGAAGTAAACTATACCAGATAAGTATAGAAGCATTATAAAAATAGGTATAAGAATTTTATAATGAAAAAAGGATTTTAATAAATCCTTAATCCTGGCTCTTAATATTACTAGAATAGGAATAATGATAATAATTAACCATATACCTGTAGAAACTTCTCTACTTGTAAAAATATCCATAATGATTTAATTTACTCTGAAATATTATTAAATTCCTATTACTTCACATATTTCTTTAAAACCATCATCAAAAGATTTTGGTATTATTCTATCTTCCCTGTCTTTTCTATTATTTCTTTTCCATTTTTCAAATTCTTCTGCTGCTTTTGACCCAGAACAGTAAAATAATCTACCTTCAGTTTTCGCTAATGGTTTCCATATACATTCATCACTTTGATTAACCTTTACTCCAACAATACATATAATATCGGACTCCTGTGCCTTTTTCTCAAATCTTCTCTTTTGCTCTTCAATAAATTCTTCTCCAGCATTTACACTTTTTATAGGTTCGTAATAAGACATTACAGGGGGTATCTTATTTAAGATTTCTGTATTGAATTCATCATAATCCCTAATCATTTTAATATTATGCCCTGAAGTTTTTAAATAGCGATAATCAAATGCTATATTACCAAGAGATTTGACATTAGCATCAAATAGATTACAGCTACCATGAGGCAATATTAATTCTAATTCGATCTCATATTTTTTAAATTTGAATCCAAATCCATCTGCAACCAAACTAAGCCCTTCCAGAGTAAAAGATCGTTGTAATAACAGATCATAATTAATAGTAGAAATGTTAACACTACATTGAGAATTAATAATCCGTTTTGCTAACTTTCGATATAAATTTAATGGTCCTGGTTCAAAATCAAAAAAATAACAAGCCATCTTTCTTTGAAGCATTGGAACATTCCTACTATATTTATTCCCATATCTCACCATACCAGATTCAAAATCTGGTATAAAATCATGAGCTAATTTGTCTGGTATAGATCCCCATCGATTCTTATCATAACTTGCTAAAGCACTGAATAAATTCTTTCCTAATGAAGGTGTTTTACCTACAAGATCCGAACCAAAACTTGCTCCAGCCCCAAATAAAATCATCTTTTTCATTTTTATTATTACTCTTGAAATATTATTTATAACTAAGATATTATAACTTTTACTACAGCTAAGCTCAATTGGACTACTATAATAATTTATAGTTATGTAAGTCAAAAACGACAAGCTTAAATTTTAACATAAAAATTATATAAACCTATTTATTACCCACCTTCTTTAAAATACTAGGGACACCATATCGTATTATCTCTTAAATCATTACGGAAAAACATCTCTTCCTCTGCTTTACTACGAAAAGTATCTATCTGCTTCAGGGCTCTTACCAAATACTCTCTTTCCTTTTTAGGTATAAGTTTCTGGTAATCAGGATGGACCGTAATTTTTAACAGACGATTTCGTATATTATATACTTCACCTGCGTAATTTCTTCATTGCTCAATGGTCTTATTGTCCATTTCATTATCCTTTAAAAAGATTATCATATTACATTTATTATATGGAAACAAAGCAAAATCATCGCATTTTTAAAAATTTCCTAACAAATTTCTACTAAATAATTCTTGTACTAAATAAAAAAAATAAATTGAAATGATATAGTTCACCTGTATAATTGAAACTATGAAATTTAAGCTTATGCAGCTCAAAAAACTGTAAAGGAACCCTAAGAAATATATCCTGTTCACCTGGCTCAAAGGATAAAAAATTGTTGGAGTTAAACTATAAGCCGATTTCTATATCAATAAATATTGAGATATTTTATGGACTTTAATGGTTATCGCTATCTATTTTTCCACTCATGCGACGTACTCCTTATAATATCCGGCAGAGGATCTAAAAATCTTAATCTGAACCTTCCAGGCCCAGCATTAATGGTTACTGCTACTGTAGGATCAGAAATAACCGTATTATATGTGGTCCAGTCGTCCTCGTGCAGATCACCATAGGTAAAAGCTTCTTCACTTTCCAGGCTTCCATTTGTATAAATCTTACAGATGCCTGAATCATCATAAAAGTAAATCTTGTATTCTATATTTTTAGACCAGTATGAATTTTCTATCGGAATCATACCGCTATCTACCGAAAGAAGGCTGGTAATCTGTTCTTTTATAGCTTTATTACCGTCACCAGTATTAAATATAGTATATCCTTCCGAGTACTCCTCAAGGTCATAAAAAGAAGCTCCGGTAGCCGATAGTTCCTCGCATACATATTTTAACCTGTAGCTATTTCTCTGGACCTGCCTGTAGTCCTGGGTAAATACAACAGTAAAGGAATAAAGTATAATTACGGCAACAGTTATTATAAAGATTTTCACTCCACTGCCTCGCTTAAAACATATCCTTCTATAATATAATCAAATCTGTTATTCTCGTCTTCTATTCCTAAAAACTTTCCCATATTAACTACCCTTTTTATCGGTACGCCAATCTTGTAGTTTATAGCCTCCCTGGCGTCAAATTCAAACCTCTTATATTTCATAGAAGTAGTAACCTCCATTATTATTTCATCCTCGCCTACATCCGGAAATTCAGCCAGGATATCGCTTTTTAGCTGGGAGATATTGGATTCGGTAAACCGACCGTCGGTACGCGCCTTCTGGCACGCGCTGTAGACTATCCCGTCGAACCTCTCTATCTTATGGGAATTTACTATATCCTGTACGTTCTGCAGGGGAAATACCATAAGAAGAATTACAGCCGCAATGGTTACTATAAAGGTTTTCATTAGCTTTCTGCCCTAAAAATAATAAATTTTTATGGAATTGTCTGAAGCTGTTCTATACCATAATCTAAAAGCCTTGATGCCTGTGAATATAGTGAATTCTCCCCCGGCCCAAGAATTAAACCCCAAATTAGAACTCCCAAAATTACCGTAGCCATTATTACAATAAAAGTCTTCATATAAACCCCTTTCTTTTTATTAAAAAGATAATGAACTATAAGACGCAAAAACATTGGTTAAAACCACCGCTAAGAAGTTTAAAAGGACCACCACCGCAGATACTATGGCCAGTATGTAGATAAGGTTTCCGTTTCTCTCATTTACCCTCTCCCTTGCTGTAATCCTTTCCGTTTTTATATTGTTCTGGTAATTTATAAGCTGACCTTTTAATTCCCCCGGTCTCAAACGGTCAAGCTTTAAAAATACTCCTGCCAGGTCCCTTGCTTCTTTAGTGCCTATTGCAGTAGCAAAATAGCTAGCTGCCTCCTCTCTCCTGTTCATATTCCAGAGGGAAAGCATCTTTAGATATATGGGCCTAGTAACTTTTACAGTCTTTACTACCTCATCCAGGATATAGTTTGAACCTAAAACTACTTCCCCTTTTATGGTAAATAAGTTAATAAGCAGCGATACTGTACGGTATATTTCCCTGTTTGCTGCTTCCCTGCCCTTTTTTTTAAAGAAATCACTAAAATATAAAAACGGCAGTTTTATCCTGCCCATTTTAGATTTTGGAGTAGTACCAATAAGTAAAACAGCTATTAAAAAAAGCTGCATTCCAAAAGAAGGAAGCCCATTTATTATCTTTAAAAGTACTGCCCCGATAAGCCACGTGCCCAGGATAGTAAACCTTACAGCCTGATACTTTGACACTGGGATATTTATCCCACCAAAGGAAAGGACTTCTCCTGAAGACAGGCCCTTCTTAACTCTGGCTACAATACCAAACCTTCCCTTTCCAGAAGGGAGTACACCCAGGGCACTACGAGTAAAAAATCCTATTGACGCTAAAGCTGTAATAAAAACTATCGCAAAATATATTACTTTAAATACCATTTTAACTTCCTTTTAAAAGTCAAATTTAGGTCTGCTTAAAACGTACATGGACCAAAAGCTAATTACCGAAAGTACAGAAATTGCC
>Ga0307422_1001102_pt1 | contig 14178 bp, 8 predicted proteins | sample SalMarWE160290MG_FD_202153 | JGI IMG/M metagenome (GOLD analysis project Ga0307422, IMG submission 202153) | Salt marsh sediment microbial communities from the Plum Island Ecosystem LTER, Massachusetts, United States - WE1602-90 | ecosystem: Environmental > Aquatic > Marine > Intertidal zone >...
GATTATACTCTCAAGTATTTAGCAAAAATATATCGTTCTCCTGAAAGTCCCTAGCTACTAATCACTCTGTAAAAAAGGATACCGGTAATCAGTTGGTGGATCAAAATTTTCTTTTATGGTCCGGGGACTTACCCAGCGCATCAGGTTGATCGGAGAGCCGGCTTTATCATTGGTGCCCGATCCCCTGGCTCCGCCAAAAGGTTGCTGCCCCACTACTGCTCCGGTCGGTTTATCATTGATGTAAAAATTTCCGGCTGCAAAGCGTAAAATTTTATCTGCCAGCACCACGGCAACCCTATCCTTGGCAAACACTGCACCTGTAAGCGCATAGATAGATGTCTGATCGCATATCCTGAGTGTTTCCTCATATTTATCTTCATCGTAGAGATAAATGGTAAGTATGGGCCCAAAAAGTTCCTCTTCCATAGTTAAGAACTTAGGATCGGTGGTGAGCACCACGGTGGGTTCGATAAAATAACCTTTTGTTTTATCATAGCCACCTCCGATGATGATCTCAGCATCGGGTGAAGCCTTGACCTTTTCAATTGTGCCTGAAAGGTAATCAAAAGCACTCTCATCAATGACCGCATTAATGAAGTTGCCAAAATCTTCAGGCGAACCCATCCGCATAGATTTCAGGTCGCGCTTAAGACCTTCCTTGATCACAGACCACTTTGATCTTGGAATATAAGCTCGGCTGGCAGCAGAACATTTCTGCCCCTGGTATTCAAAGGCACCTCGTGTGAGGGCTGTTATCACCTGCTGCATATTGGCGCTTTCATGCACGAAAACAAAGTTTTTACCCCCTGTCTCTCCCACAATGCGGGGGTAGGATTTATAAATTTTTATGTTTCTTCCGATCTTCTCCCAGATGTTCTGAAAGACAGCGGTTGATCCGGTATAATGTATTCCGGTAAAATCAGGATGGCTAAGAATTGTATCAGCTGTGACGGGTCCCGGTGCAAAAACCATATTAATTACTCCATTAGGAAGACCGGCTTCCATTAGAACTTCCATAATAACTGCAGCAGAATAGATCTGAGTCTTTGAAGGTTTCCATACTATGGTATTTCCCATCATGGCAGGCGATGTTTGCAGGTTTCCGGCAATGGAAGTAAAATTAAAGGGCGTAAGTGCAAAGATGAAGCCCTCCAGGGGCCTCCATTCAATACTGTTCCATTGTTGAGGCGACGATTCCGGCTGCATTTCATAGATCTCCTCGAGATACTTTACATTAAATCGATAAAAATCTATCAGTTCGCAGGCTGAATCAATTTCAGCCTGATTCACATTCTTTGACTGACCGAGCATGGTTGCAGCATTCATTTTTGCCCTATATGGGCCTGCAAGCATATCCGCAGCTTTCAGAAAAATGGATGCTCTTTCACCCCAATCAAGATCCATCCATGATCTTTTAGCTTCCAGGGCGGCATCGATAGCCATTCTTACTTCCTTCTCTCCACCCTGATGGTAGTAACCCAGTGTATACTTAATGTCGTGGGGGGGAAATATCCTCTTCCTGTCACCGGTGCGTACCTCCTTCCCATTAATTATCATAGGAATATCGGCCTCCCTGGATTTTAGGTCTTTAAGGGCTTCTTTTACGTTTTCCCTTTCCGGAGAACCGGGAGCATACGACCTGACCGGTTCATTCGCCGGCTTTGGGATTATATATCTGCTGTCACTCATACAACTTGTTTTGAATAAAATTAAGTTAAATGATTCCTTTAAAAAATGACTTATATTATCTGCTAATTAATGCTTTCCATGATTTTTATCAGTTTCCCTGATATATCCGAATTTATAATAAAAAATGCATAGTTGAATATCAGGCAGAATGTAAATAACTTTCGTCTTCTTATTTTTTAAGTCAGAGAAGGCTTATTAATTTTGTGATAAATACTCTAAAGGATGCCGGAAGTTACAGAAAAGAAGAATAATCGCTTTCCAATAAGTCTGGGAAAATACAAGAACAAGTATTTTATAGCTACTGTCCTGTTTTTCATATGGGTGGCATTCTTTGATCAGAACAATCTGGTCGAACGTTTTCAGAACCGGAAAGAACTCAAACAGTTGGAGGAAGACAAAATATACTACAAAGCAAAAATAAAAGAAAATGCTGCGCGATTGAATGAGTTGAAAACGAACAAAGAAAACCTCGAAAAGTTTGCCCGGGAACAATACCTGATGAAAAAAGATAACGAGGACGTTTTTATAATAGTGGAAGAATAGAATACGCCATTCAACCTCAATATGGCTTATTACCCTCTGGATTTTAAATAATCAAATTTATTTTTCCGAATCCATTTTCCGTAAAAAATCAAGCAGATAGCTTTCATCCTTTTCCTCAAGCTTTGCTTTCACACCTGTCAGAAAATTCAGAACTGCTTGTTGTATAGGGATTTTATTGTAGTAATTTCTATGTGCAAAATTCAGATATTTCACCACCCTGAAACCATCGAACCAGAGGTAAAAACGTTTGCGAAAGGTTTCTAAAGAAGCGGTATTTTGTTGTACCTCTTTTAATTTCTCTGAAAACGAATTTTCAATAAGAAACTCCCTGAGAGCAGCACTATAAGCTGATAATACAGTCTCTGGTTCTTCCGTATTGATTTTGAATAATTTATCGACAGATGAAAAAAGCTTTTCCAGATCGAAAAATGCCTGCGGATTGTAAGTTAAGAATTCTTTCCTGTCAGAACTGATCATTTCATGAATTACCGGTCCGGTACCAAAGGGAGCTCTTAATGAAGGACGGGGCGAAGGGTGCACACAAGTTGTATTTACTTCAATAAATTTTTCATGAGGAAATAATTTATTCAGGAAATAAAAATCTTCACCTGCCTTTTTCCTGTTCATACCCCCATGTCGGGCATAAACATCAGCTCTTACACCAAAGCATGAACCAATTGTATATAGGGCAAAAGGGAAACCGATATGATGCAACATATTTTTATAGTATCACAGGTGCAGCTCATAACTTACAATGGCACTTTTTATAGCATCGGAGTAAATACCCTCCTCAAATGTATGGGCAAACCTGATAATACACCCGCTAATATCTTCCTGCACCGATTTGAGATCTTTGTCAATCGCCGTAAAGTAATTCTTCTCAATTTGTGTATCTGCATCAAGAGAAAGGATCATTCCATCAGGCCTGTTTAACTGATTAAAACGGTGCAAGGCAAGATCCATACCTATCTTTCTCGCCAGTCCTGCCCCGGCATGTTTTTTCGGTAGGTTATCAGCCATAACTGCCCTGAATTGAATTTTGCCTTCCGAATGGATCTTACACCATTCGGTAAGGCTATTAAATTGCTCTATACTCAGATTTTTATTTTCGACAGAATCAGTACTTCGACATCATCTTTTGGTTTGTCGGCCCGTTTTAACGAATTCAGCGTTGCAATCAGGTCATCTTCCAGATAGGCTGGTATTACAACACTATGACATAAGAGCCCCGAAGGGGGCTCTGTAATCTGGGGTAACAAAAATGTATGCCTGAAAAAATAATTTTCGGCAAAACCCGTATTCATGAAGTTTTATTTTGTCCTTTTTTCACTTGTCTTTTTGTATTCCTCATTTAGCCCTTGGATAACCGCCTGGGTGATATTCTTATTCTCATCGGCATAGAGGATATTTCCTCCAAATGTAGTACCCAGTACAAACTGATACTGATAGGCTCCCGATTCTTCAAGGTTTTCCAGGTAAACCATAATAGAATTCAAAACTTTACGCTGGGATACCTGCTCTTCTTCGGCAAGTTGCATTTGCAGACTGTTTTGCAGTTGATAAAGCGATTGTTCCTTTTGTGCCAGTTGCTGTTGAAGATCAGCAGCTTCGGAACGAGTTACCAAACCCCTATCGACTTGATACTGAAAGTCTTCCATTTCCCTGCGAAGTGATTGTTCTTTTGTGGCAAGTTGAGCCTCTGAAGTCTTCAGTTTTTCCTGCAGATTGTCAGAAAGAGCGTGATACATATCATATTTCTGTAATACCGAGTCGATATTAATGTATACAATTCCGCTCTGAGTACCGGATAAACTTGTAGTATCGTTTCTATTCATCGCACCAACTGCAATAGGCGCCTTTCCTCCAACAAAAAACAATATATAAAGTACAATGACCGCTACAAAAAGCACAGCATTTAAAATAAGTGATAGATTTTTCATCGCCAGAATTTATGAATTAATAACTTGAAAGTGCGTACAAAAATAAAATTTTAGGAATAAGAGCAGGTAGAAAATCAGAAAAATCTTATTTCTTCAAAATGAAATACTGGTTTTTATAAGAGCGCTAAAACTCCGGACAAGGCACACTGCCCTTTTTGGTACGTTTAGGCAATAAAAACTTGAAGGTAAGTGTAACTTCATGCGAACCGCGAACAGCACCCAGAAGATTGGATATGGTGAAATCGTAGCTATACCCGATATTCAGCTGGCGTGTTTTTATTCCTACCAGAAAAACCAGGGCGTCGCCGCGGTGCGAATTCACAAGAGGAATACCCCTGTACCACAGTCCAAGCACTATTGGGTAATTATGCCAATAAACGCCTAAATCGAGCTGACGTATACTTGCCTGCTGCTTGTACATATAGGCAAAGGTCATTGTTTCATCGCTGGGTTTAAGCAGTTTCCCTTTTCTGCTAAATTCATAACCGCCATAGATACTGAATTTAATGGGGATATCCGATTCGAGATCGTACAATCGTATTGAGGGAGTTAATAAATGATCGACAGTTGATCCCATCCAGAATTTTTTAGTATATACCAGAATCGAGGTGCCGGCATCGATATCCCGGGAAGGTCCCTTAGGATCATGAACCAATGTTCCTCCACTTTCATCAGATACAATTTCATCCATATAAAGCAAACTACCGTAGAATCCATGCTCTACATAGGAAAATGACAGGCCAGGACGAATATGCCAGACATTATAAACCTTAAAGTTGTACGAATACTGCAGCGAGATATTAACCGATCCCAACTGGCTGGTACCGGCTACATCTTTATAGGCCAAAATCCCTACACCACTGTTAAAAGTAGAAAAATAATGATCGTAGGATATACTGTAAACTCTGAATGTTTTAGGAGCTTCGGTCCACTGATCGCGAACAACCATCGCTACCCTGCTACCCTCAACTGCTCCTGCAAAGGATGGCCCTAAATATAGGGGATTAGAATAGAACTGAGAGAATTGCGGATCCTGGCATATCCCAGCTATGCTGACGAAAATGAACAATATGAAAAAATATAGCCCACGCACAGATGAAAGGGTTTTATCTTTATTACGGTAAATATCATGGTTAGTTTGGAAAACGAAAATAATTCTTTTAATGGCTCGATTTATTTTGATTACCTGATATTTATAAACATTAATCGTCTGAGTTGCGTTATGAAAATTAATTCATTTCAGACTAGTATGGGTCTCCAATAATAAGTGCAACATCGCCGCTCATTACAAATGGCTCACCATTGGTAAATCTGCCCCTGGCTCTCCACACGTATACATCCTGTTTGGCAGCTTTACCATCGATAAATCCGTTCCATCCGTAATTGATGTCGTTCGATTCAAAAACCAATACTCCCCACCGGTTGTACACTTCCAGTTTGAATTTTTCAACTCCTTCTCCGTAGGCCCTGAAAATATTTACATCCGGGTCTCTCGGATCAGTAATATTCCCATCACGGGGAGCCGAAGGGTTCACAAAAAATCCTGTTGGGAATTGCAGTCTGCCCTCTCCCAGTACATTAATTGGAACAGGATTTATCAGAGTATCGTAACATCCCTGATCCGATTGTGCTATAAGAAATACATAGTACATACCCGTTTCATCGTAATACCAGCTTGGATCTTTGTCCAGCGAATAAGCAACTAGAGCAGTATCAACGTAGTTGGGTACTTCATTATAATCGTAAACAGGCAGATTAAATCCCCAGTAATAATCCTGGCCAAAAGTAGTCTGGTTATAGAAATTGATTATTTCATCAGGATGATTCTGACTCATTACAAAAACAACCGAATCATTGAAAGTGAAATGAATGTCTGGTTTCGGGTTCACTCTAATAAATCGGGAATCCCAGTTTGTACCACCATCACCTCTCACAACCAGCATAACCGTATAATAACCGGGTTCCGTATACGTGTAAGAAGGTTCAGGCACATTGGATACTTCTCCCGGAATACCGAAATTCCATTCGAAATCATCTTCATAGGCATAATCGACAGTCGCTGAAAAATCAATCGTCAACGGTACGCACCCCGATACATCCTCTTCAAGGGCTATTTCAGGAAGAGGGGCCCTGATATATATATCATACTGAACCGTATCATGGCATTCCGGATATTCATCGTTCCAGGCAATAAGATACACAGGTATTTTCCCATTTTCATCCACAGGCCCCCAGAAATGATCGCCATAGTAATAGTTGAATGAAGCTTCGCTGTTATCTCCCGTATTGCCATCGCCAAAATCCCAGTAATAACTCCAGTTGTTTTGGAATAAGGTTTCGTTAGAGAAGGTTACCAGTGTCTGATCATCCTCAGTATTATAATCCTGTTGCCTCGGCTCAGGAATGAATTCAGCCGTGGGACTGGAATAAATAGTAATTGTTTTTGTTGTATCGTCGCCGCAGCCGTAAATGGAATGTGCACTGAATGTAATATCATAATCCCTTGTACTGGGAGTATTATTTACAAAACGATACGACGGATCTTCCAGTGTGCTGAATGCCAGCCCATCGATGTACCAGATCATATTGCTGACATTCGAAGCCTGACCATTAAAATTAACCGTTAATGGACTGCACCCTTCATTATCGGAAGCTGTAAAATTGACCACTACATCGGGATAAACATTTAATACTCTGACAACCGTGTCCATACAGCTTCTTCCTGAGGTTACTTCCAGTGTAATAGGTATATCGATGATCGTTGTACCCGGATTACTGAATGTATGATCAGGATTTTCCAGCAGACTGGTAGTTCCGTCGCCAAAATCCCAAAGATATGCCAGGTTATAACCTTCCGACTCATTTACCATACTGGCTTCAAAAGGAGGGCAATCGACCGATACGGGGAAATAGAATTCCGCATCGGGTTTTGCATATACCGTTATTCCGCGCATAATGCTATCGTAACAATTATACGGCGACCGCGCAAGCATATTAATGGTATAAGTTTCATCGGTAGTATTATCAAAATTCGCAAATACGTGTGGTACTGGTGTGGAATTGTTAGACCCTGTTCCATCACCAAAATCCCAATAGAAAATACTGGCATTTTCTGTTGTATTTGCAAAAGTTGTCAGATAAGGATAACAAACCGTGGAATCATCGATTGCAAAATCAGCACGTACTTCAGGATAAACATCGATAATATTGGAAATATCGGAAGTACAATCGTGCGAATTTCGAATTGTAAGGGTTATTTGCCTTGTAAGAGGAACACTTGAAGCTGTATTCTCAAAAGAATAGTTGAATATGGAATCATCCCGGATTTGAATATCACCTGCAAAATCCCACTCATATTCGACAATGCCGCCTCTACTGGCCCGCCGGTCGATTTCAAAACTATCGGCCGAGCAGATTCCCGATTTATTCACAGTAAAATGAGCATCTACCAAAGAATAAACTGTTACGGTCTGCCAGGCGGTATCGCGACAACCATGCATACTTTGACCCGAAAGCCGGATAACATGATCGACATCGGTGTCTTCGTAATTTGGGATATTTAATGGCAGCGGATCACGTGCCGAAGAATAATATATATCGTCAATAAACCATTGAAAGGCATTTCCACTCGGAATGTTTGTATTGTTTGTGATGGTCGATATGTATGGCTGACAACTGGCAAGCCCGTCGTCCAGGGTAAAATCAACATCCAGTTCAGGATAAACTAATACCATAACGGAATCCCTGTCGGCACAAGCGAGATGTTCAGGATCGTTCGCACCATAGGCAATTAACCTGAGAAATAAAGTATCGGTAGTAATACTATTATTGGTCAGTGTCCCAAAATCAGGAATTACATTGTTATCGGTCGGTAAGCCTGAATTAATCAGATCCCACTCAAAAATGTTCGCACCTGCTGAACTCAGGTTGTCAGGGTGAAGAATAAAGGGTGAACAACTATCGGCAGGCAGAAGATAAAAGTTAGCGTCGATAAAAGCAAAAACACTTACAGTGTCGAATGTTGTACTATCGCAACCATTAGGACTAAAAGCAGTGAGTGAGATTATATAGCTGGTATCATTAGCGGTTATGTTTGTATAGGTTATTGGAGGAGGTGAGGGATTAGTACTGATTCTATTATTCCCGAAATCCCATACATAAGTTAGTAATCCTCCTGTTGACGAATTGGTAATTGATACATTCAAAGGCGAACAGCCCACCGAATCGGAAATGCCAAAGGCTGCGACAACATGAGGATAGATATCCAACGAATGGTAAGCTGTGTCGGAACATCCTTCGTTGTTGTGTGCAACAAGTTGTATGGTATAGGTAGTATCATTATCGGGATCGGGATTCCAATATTGATGCGTAAAAGTGGGAGCGGCAGTCGTGGAGTTAGTACCATCACCAAAATCCCATTCGAAATTATGACCCCTGGTACTATAATTTGAGAAAGTTGAAAGTATAGGTGTACAATTGGTTTCGTAACCCAGACTGAAATTAGCCTTTACATAAGGATGCACAATAATGACCGTATCAAATTTACTTTCGCAAAAATATGCAGAAGTAGCTGTTAATGTCACCCTAAAAGCCGAATCAGCATCGGACCGGTTGAAGAAAGCATGAGTATAATCAGATCCTGTTGTGTCCTGATAAATCGAGCCATCGTCAAAATCCCAGTTATAGAATAATTGAAATCCCTGTGAATTATTGATGAAGTTAATTGAATCGCCATCACAAATCGTATCGTTTGGAATTTCAAATAAAGCATTAACCTCTGGAAACACTACAATATTCTGCTGAGGAAAACTATCAGTACATCCCATCCGGTTCATTCCCATCAGATTAACGTAAATAGTATCGGGACTCGAATAGGTGATATCCTGATGATACAAAGTTACGGGATTATCATTTGTTGTTTCGTATATAGTGTCGGCTGTCGGAGACTGAACATGCCAGAAAAAGGTATCCACACCTTTTGAATTCCCCGGATCAATGACGATATCGAGCGGAGAGCAACTGACAGCTGTTTCAATGGCCATTGCAGTATGCACACGGGGATGTACAACAATGTTTTGGGTTAAGGAATCCATGCAATCGAATGGCGATGTTACCACCAGTTTTGAAATAAAGGTAGTGTCATCCAAACCATAATTATTATATACATGCGAGGTACTTCTATCAAAAGTCTGACTGTTATCGCCAAAGTCCCATAAAAATCCATTAATAGTATCCAGATTTCCGTATGAAGAGTCACTAAAGTTGACCAGTAAAGGCTGGCAACCAATTGTATCAAATGCACCGAAATTTGCCTTGATGTATGGTTTTACCTTAATTTCTTTTGTTTTGTTAGTTGGACAAGAATTTGAAGGCCCTTTTACAATAAGTTTTACGGTATGTGTCTGAATTGAATCTGTATAATTTTCAGGTAATGTCAGTGGAAATGTCAGAGGAAGCGTGTCCTGATTTAACTCATATGCCGAACCTACGGCAGGAATAATATTCCATATTTGTATTGGGGCATTCGTATCTGAAAGGTTAGTTAGGTTAGTAGTAAACGGTGAACAACCCACATCGGCTGAAAATGAAAAGTTTGAAGCATATTCTTCACCAACAATAACTTCAATATTGATTGAATCCTGCGTCTGGCATTCACCTCCCAAAAGAACATAGAAATAATACACCCCAGCACTATCAGGGAAAAAGTATGGTGCAGGAATATCATCGAAATCGAGTTTATTAACCAGTAATGGGTCAAATGTACCTCCCCATTTATACCATATCCCGCCGTTCGCAACCAATTGAACCGGATTTAAGCTACATACGTAATCCGAAGGACCCAATGTATACCCCCCTACACCAGCACTTGCATCGCTGGCTGCATAATCAGAAAAATAACCATATTTACAGCCTGGTGATTGTATTGCTTGCATTACTCCAAGATGAAATCGGGCAATGGGATTTTCAACTCGTAAAATTTGACCATCAGATACACTATTATAATAAGCTGCTCCTCCTGCTTTAGTACGGTCATATATAGCAAATGCAGAATCCATTATATAAGTAAAATGACTGGCGGGAATTACCTGCGGAGGCCCTCCATCAATTGAATATGTAAAATTATGTATTGCCTGATTTCTATTTGGGCTTGAAGCGGCCGTATCGTTTCGAACCACAAGATTGTTGAAGAATACAAAACCAGGAGCAGGGGTTCGTTTTACAGTAACACTGTGCGATCCAGTGCATTTATCAATAGGAGGAAGAATAGCACCTCCAAGTTCACGCGCGGCATTGGTTATTAAAGGTTGTGTAGAATAACCGGAAATATGATTAACATAAACAGGTTTTGAAGCCCAGACATATGTTACCAGTGGTGGTACTGTTTTAGTTATTGTATATTCAAAATAAGAGCCTGCAGCTAACGGACCTGCTACCGGTACACCATCAATCTCAATAAAGGTTCCATCCTGAGTTGGCGTAATAAAAATTGCTTCACCATCTTTTGTTGAAGTTACCCTATCCCAGACCCATCCGTGAAGTACTATATATTCTATTCCAACAAGGCTGGTCGGTACTATCTGGTCGGCAAAAATATCCCAGTTCCCGCCACCATCATCAATTTGCATGGAATCATCGAAAATGATAATAGTAATGTTTTTATTCGAGGTCACTCTAATTCCAAATATATGCTGTGCAGGAGCTTGTCCAGCGGCCCTTACAGCAAATGATTGTCCTTTGTTAAGAGTTACATTGTAAGCTGTAGTTCCGCTGTACGCTAAATTATTTCCGTTTGGATTAATGCTAACCGTAGTTCCATCCTGAGTTGCAACAACAACAAATCCGCTGTAATCGTCGGAATACCCATGATTTTTATACTTTCTTTGTGTAGATACCCAAAAATCCTTGCCTAATGCATTCGCAGCCTTAAGAGCAATAATATCGGTATTAGGATTTCCTGCTAATTCATAATAAGCAGTAATTTCACCAGGATCTGATTGAATCAGGAAGCCTTTATTTTGAAGGAAATTGCCAGCAAACCTATCCCTTGCATATACTTCAATATCCGTCACAGCAAGTATGGCATCAAGTTGAATAGTCTGAGTCTGCTGCTGATTCAAATCAAATTCAATGGGTGTAAACCCCGGGTCTGCAGGCCGGGAAATTATAACATGAGTATTATATACAGCAGTTATATGAAGATTCAAAGGCTTGCTATCTTGGGCATGATCCCATGAAACGTCAGGGGCAGCAAACCAAAATCGTGTACCTATTTGCCCATTTAAATGATACAAATTTAAAATAAGACAAGCCAGGATTAGCGTAGTTTTCTTCATGTTGATTTAATTTTATTTCATGAATTTATACGGATAATTCGTAGATAAGGTTTTTTGTAATTTTCTATTTACTAAAATACTATAACTTTTAATAAAACTTTAACGTAGAAATGTATGAAGTTACAAAGTTTAAAATTCAATTAATAAATAATAAGCACGTTAACTTCGATTAAATTAATATAACGTTTCGAAAAAAAATAATCGAGCCATTATGAGGAAATATATATTTCAAATAATTATATCATGCTTGTTGTTTTCTACCTTAAATGCGCAGGAATTATACTACCTAATCGAAGGCTTTGAAGATTCTGAAACAACGAGCCGATGGACTAATGATCCAATTATACCAAATAAAGAGTGGGAATATACTTACGGAGGACAATGGATATCGGGAGGTGACCCTTACAATCCTGAAATTCCCAAACAGGGTAATTTCAACGCTGGATTATATTTTCCTGCATTAGAGCTCGATACTGTGAGGCTTATATCTCCCACACTGGAACTAGACGGATCAGGTAAGCCCACTTTAAGGTTCTGGCATTGTCAGTATGAAAAACCCTTTAAAGGACCTGATTATTTGCGCCTGTTATTTCGTGAGAGTCCAAGTAGTAATTGGGACGTTATTCAGGAATGGACATCCGATATTGCTTATTGGAAGGATGAAGTTTTTGATATTGAGGATATCGATACTAAATATCTGACTGATTCCTTTCAACTTGCGTTTGAAGGTATTGTAGGCAATGGTTTTGGCGTTTATATTGACAGTGTTACAGTGAAGGAAGATACCATAGTTCAAAAATTTGTTAAAAAAACAACTTATACTTCAATCGAATATGATGTTATACCTTCGGGTGCAACGGATATACCCCTTGAAAGAATTACGGTAAGAATTTTGGGTAATACAGGTAATGCTACTCTCGATTCCCTTACTGTTGTACCTTCAGGAAGCGGAGTAAATTATCTTGACGATATTAGTTTTAAATTAATGTATACTGTTAATGAGGTTTATGCACCCTATATTGCCGATACATCAACTGTTATTTCTTCCGCTTCATTAAATGACGGTAAAGTTACTTTTGCCGACATTGGCTACAACCTTAGGTTAGGTGATAATAATCTGTGGGTAGTTGCTTCATTTGAAAATACGCTCCAGGGTCAGGCTTCGATACAATTTGCTGTGCCGGCAGATGGTATTAATATAAGCGATACGCTGTATCCAAGCTCTCAAAAGCTGTTTCCGGAAATACATTTAATAAAAGAATCTGTTTTTTATGATGATTTCGAATCGGGTGACGCTGAATGGACACTTAAACCAAATTTTGAAGTTGGCTGGCCGGAAGGGAATCAGGTTGGTTCACAAAAAAATCCTTCAACACCTTTTAACGGAATCGGAATATTGGCTACAGACCTGGATGGCGGATATTATATAAATATTAATCCATCTACAGCCTATTATGCCTATTCCCCCGAACTCGATTTGACTTATTATAAAGGTATATCGCTATATATGATGACATATTTTGCTATAAATGGACCCGATGAAGGAGTAATTGATATTTCAACAAATGGGGGTGTTTCATGGCAAAATATTTGGAATAGCGATCCTAGTAGTAATAATTCATATTGGGAAGAATTTTACGATCCCTCTATTAATGATTTTGCCAGAAGAAAAAAGCAATTTCAGTTACGTTTTGGAATTACAGAATCACAAACAGTTCCCTGGCCTGGATTCAGTATTGATAATTTTGCAATTATTGGAGAAAAACTCCTTATTGATGTTGGAATAACCGATGTTTTAGATCCTTTCAATGAATGTTTAAATTGTGATAATGATTCAGTCAAGGTATGGATAAGAAACTATGCTGATGGTGTCGCACCATCAGCAATACCGGTATTTTATGGCATCTGGGGGATTGATTCAACATTGGTTTACGATACTTTATATGGCGGAATAGCTAAGGATGATAGCGTATTATTTACCTTTAAAAATACAATTAACTTCCCGCAAGGCGATTATTACAATGATTTTATTGTAGGAATTGATTTATCCGGTGATCAGGATGCATCAAACAATCTGTTTACAAAACCTTTGGTTATCCAAAAAAATATTGTTCCACCAGATTTTGAGAATTTTGAGTATCATGGAGGCATCTGGTTACCAAATGAAGGTTCGAGATGGGAAAACCTGGATATGTCAGGAACAATACCTACCGATCCTTTTTCACCTAAGATATGGGTATTATCACCTACCGGTAGTTACTCAAATAACGATACTTCTTTCGTTGTAAGTAATTGTTATAACTTAAGCGGAGAGGAGAGAAATATTATTGAATTTGAATATTGGTCGGATACTCAAAAAGATAAGGATGGTGCCCGATTTGAATATTCGATTGATAATGGAAATACCTGGTTTATAGTAAACGATACTTTGCACGATACAACCTGGAATTGGACGGTTGATTCAGTGTTTGCATTGGGATCACCGGGTTGGAGTGGTACTAATGAATGGACAACAGTAAAAGCTTTATTACCAGAAGTAATTGAGAGCGAAGAAAAGGTAAAGTTCCGAATCCTTTTTATGTCTGATTCCGATACATCGTATGCCCAGGGTTTTGCTTTCGACGATTTTCAAATATACACTGCTCCCGATGATGCAGGTGTATCGACAATTG
>Ga0307422_1001105_pt1 | contig 14166 bp, 9 predicted proteins | sample SalMarWE160290MG_FD_202153 | JGI IMG/M metagenome (GOLD analysis project Ga0307422, IMG submission 202153) | Salt marsh sediment microbial communities from the Plum Island Ecosystem LTER, Massachusetts, United States - WE1602-90 | ecosystem: Environmental > Aquatic > Marine > Intertidal zone >...
CTTGAACCGGAATGTTCCGTCACCGGCGTCCTTGAACAGGTCAGCATGTCTCTTTGTGGTCTCTGAAGGTTCTATGATGCTGTCCACATAGTGGATCGCCTCATCCTCGCCGGCGCTGGTGCCAAGCGGCGTCGAGCCCTTGAAACGGATAATTCCGGTTTTACCCAGGAACAGAGTCGCTGCCGCAGATGGGATACCTGCATTAGTTGCCTCTTCGGTGCCGCTGACCGCCTCAATTGCCAGCATCTTCATCAGCAGTGCGGCAATATCGATCTCTCCTGCATCCGGCATAATAGAGATGTCCTCCTTGCCGGTCAGTATCCGAACAAGTTCTTTGACATTATCTTCAACGTCTTTTCTTTCTTTATCAGTCATTTCCCGCTGTGAGGCTTTTGCCAATGCTATTATTTCCATGACCCGCCCGTATTTCTGTAGTCGTTCCGTGTTGGCTCCGCCACCGCACTTGACACCCAGGGCGTTCATCGCCGTACCGATTTCCGCCTCGAACGGGTCGTTCGGTGACTTGGACCGGTGTGAAACCACCAATTCGGCGTTATAGGCCAGCGAGGTCAACATGGCCAGAACAGTCTCGGAAAGAGTTCCAATCTGATTTGCCTTAATAAGAGTGGCGTTAATTTCCCCGTTCTTGGCGCAATTTTCAATGTTCGTGTCCTTGGTGGTGACCAGGTCGTCGCCGATTATAAATATCTTGTCATTTAGTTCTTTCATGAGGTTTTTCCAACCTTCATGGTCACGTTCGCCGAAGCCGTCCTCGATTGACAAGATCGGCACATCGGCTTCCATGGCTTCTTTGTAGAGTTCGAGAATTTGGTCCCGGCTCATCTCGACCTTGCTCTTGTCGCGCCAGAAGCGATACATACCGACTGCGTCCGGCTCGCCTCGCTCTTCACGGTAGGCATTCTCCAGTTCGGAAGCGGCTGGGTCCAGAGCAATCGCCACATCAACACCGGGCACATATTCACAATCGAGAATCGCTTGTTTCATCATACGCCACATTCTCTGCTCAGGAACCTTGTCCTGAGGTTCTTTGTCGACATAAGGCGCGATACCGCCTTCAAGTCCTACACCCATAACCTTAGCGCCCGGAGCGGCCTCGATGATTTCCTTGAGACGATACTGTAGCTTGACCGTCATTTCCTGAGCATCTTCGTAGGTTTTGGCCGAGAGCGGCATAAACATGCTTTCCTGCATGCTGATATTGCTCTCGGGATATTCTTTCTCCGTATGCCGTCCACCCATTGCGCAGTTTCTGAACTGCCATGGGGCCGTGACCTTGCTTCCATCCTTCAGCGTGACCGATTGTATTCGAGTGGTCAGTAATTTCTTCTTGAGTTGGCCGACCTGGGCCATCCAGCTCTCCTTAGAGGCGGCTTCTGTTGCCCTTGCAGCCGCTTCAGCGGCGGCTTTTTCCCTAACTCGGAACTCTCTGAGCTTGCCGGGATCCGCCAGCAATCTGTCTAATAATCCGACGCAGCCCGGAGCTAAGAAAAAGCGACCGATATAGATTAAAAATTCGCCAAAGCCTCCCCCGATAAGCAAACCACCACCGATACCAATGACGGCGATGGGGAGAAAGATAGTAGCTAACCACTGACTCCATATTGGAGCGGATGCGGCAACGGCTAAATTATATGGTGCGTCGGGAGCAAAATTACCGCCTTCTTTCTTGACGCCGTAGAACTTGCCCCAGGGTATCTGCAGGAACATTGTTGCATACCAGCCGAATTTACTACCGCCGCTTTGAATAACAGCTTCCGCCTTTTCCTGAGAATCCTTATTCAATGCCGTCAGCTTCACAGCCGTCAAGAAGTGACCCATCTCGTGGATGGCGATTCCGATATGCCAGGAAAGATAGAGAATGGCTAAAGATACGATTGTTTCCCAGCTCAGGAACATGAATTTAAGTACCTCGAGCTTGATGTTGACCTCTGGGTCGGCAGCAGCGGTTGCCAGTGCTGCTGCAGGCAGGCTCAGTACGGATGATATGAATGCGGCATGGAACGATACAAGTTTGTGGTTTGCGATTACCCAGCCACGCTCGAGATAACCTGCAGCAGAGTCCAATTTTCCTGTACCAGTTGTTTTACCATGTAAAAAAGATACAATTGGAGCGAATTTGCCCGATATTTGTTTGATTTTCGATTTAATTTGTAGCATCGTTGTCATTTAGTACTACTCCTAAATTCTCTCTTTATTTCGAAACTATACTTCAGTAGTGCCCTATAAAGGCTAAATAGTCCAAAGTTTAGCGTAATTTATCGTTTTTTACAGAAAATTTTAGGAGTTTTACAAAAAATTCTATTGTTCTTTTTATTTTTTCCCTATTTCCGAGCCGAGTTCGGTATGGTTATTGACGAGATTTTGCTTATGCTGTAAAAACCACGGAAAAATGGATTTCAAGTGAACATTATGACCTTTTTCGTTTTAGGGAGTGCTTATGGAAAATACATACGAAAAGCCCGAGGATGAAATCAGCGATCTTAAGCTGGAACTGGAACACTTCGAGAAGGAAAAGGAACGAGTCAGGGCCATTGTCGGTAAAATCGGTGGTGTGCCGCAGTTTCGTACAAAATTTATCAATATCTTGTTTATTATCGTAATCGTCGTGGCCGGCGTAATTTCAATATTTTCAGGCGAAAAATTGCGGCTTTTGATGGTTGAGCTGACGACGATAATGCTCTCGGTAAAGATTATTTATATGATACATATCCAGATGCGAGTCAACCACTTCAAGTTCTGGATACTCTCGGCAATCGAATGGCGTATCAATGAGATGATGGTCCGGATAAAAAAAATTGAAAGGAATTCGTAACAAAACTTTACTTAACTTGGTTGAATGTAATGCCGATAACATATCTGGATTCTGACCCATACTGTTGAGGCATGAGCCCAAATTCGTTAGGTATGGAAAGTTATTTACTTGGTAAAAAGGAGATTAAGATGGGGATTCAAGATTGGTCTGAGGATATCATTCTGGTAGACTTGCCTCAGGAACCGGAAACGGGGGAAGAACTAAAGACGGTAACAGAAACAGTACGTGACAGAGGCGATTGTGACGTCGTGATTGATTTTTCCAGTGTGGATATTATCACTTCTTCAAGCCTCTCAAAGCTGTTGAAACTGCGCAAATTGCTAAGTGACTGTGGTCACCAGCTCATTTTTTGCAGCGTTGCAGCGGCAACCAAAGGCATCTTTACGGTAACCGGACTCGACGGTATTTTTGAATTTGCTGACGATAAGTTCGTAGCTTTGGCAAGTTTGCAGATGGTTGGTTAATATGGATGAGGCAAATCTGCAGAAAATTGAGCAGATAATAGATTACGAATTTACCGACAAGAATCTCTTAGCCAAAGCATTTACTCATTCTTCTGCGGTCGATAACCGCCTTTTAAGTAACGAACGATTAGAGTTTCTCGGAGATGCTGTTTTGGCCTTAGTTATTTGTCAGGCCCTGTTCGAGAGATTTTCAGGTTATCTTGAAGGTGAGTTAACAAAAGTTAAGAGCATGCTGGTTTCCCGGGGCACATGTGCACAGATTGCGAAAAAGCTTGGCCTGCAGAAGTTTTTGAAAGTCGGCAAGGGTATGACCTCAAGTCGGGCACTGTCGGGTTCTCTTGCCGCCGGTGTTTTGGAAACTGTCATTGCCGCGATTTATATTGATGGGGGATTTGAAGCCGCCCGAGATTTTATTTTAAGAATTTTCGGGCCGACAATCGAGCGAGCGGATGCGGAACATATCCAGGGCAACTTCAAATCGTTGCTCCAGCAATACGCTCAGGAACAGTTTAATGCAACTCCTACCTACGTTCTGCTTGACGAAAAAGGGCCTGACCACAACAAATGCTTTGAGTTGGAAGTTGCTATCGCAAGTGAACATTTCCCCAGTGCCTGGGGGACAAACAAAAAAGAGGCGGAGCAAAAAGCTGCTTACAATGCTCTGGTCGAATTAGGTGTACTTAAAAATGCTATCGAAGAAATCCAGGATTAAATCTGCGGCCACTGGACGATAGTTATGGGAATGTTATTTTAATAATTAGTAATCACTCGGTAATCAGCCACGCCAAAGCACACAGCACTATGGCGGTTACAACCATGAAAATAACGATTGAACCGAAAAGAATCACTACTTCTTTCAGGAAACCGGCTGCTTTTATTTTCCGTATTTTTGTCGCTTTATAAACGATGGATATTGATGCTATCAAGGGCAGCAGCCACAGGATAGATTGTGGATTAACATTGATTTTCTCTGGTACGGTAAAGCTTGCAATAAAAAACACATCCATGATGGACATATCAATCTCCGATTGTTTCCGTTTGTCGAAGGTGGGCCCAATAGACTGCATTGACGATACATAAAAGGTTGAGCAGGCCTGCAATGCTCGTATAAATCTGACCGATCTCATTCGGTCTGGCGTAAACGGCATAATCACCGGCTTTGGATATACGCCCCAGAACAGCCACCGCAGGGGAGTTCATAAGTTGTGCTATAAACCAGGGTTTTGCCCCGACTGAATCGATAATGCCGACTGAGCCGATGTACAAACCTGCGCAGAATGTCAAAGCAATAGTGACGAATATAATTATGGCGTGTTTCTTTTTATTGATTGCAAGGTGTCCGGCTCCCGGAACAAGCCAGGCCAGCAATCCTACTAAAAATAAAAATAAAGCGTGTGCTTCTTTAGAACGCTGGGTCATTATGATGCTTCCTCCGGCCCGGTCGAGGTCTCGGTATCTGTGGATTCTTCGGCCCCGATAAGTCTGAATTTCATGCGCTTTAGGATATTCTCAGGATTAAAGTGAATTGCCGCCATTGACTGGGATTCAACTTTGTTTTCTGTGTACAATCGCATCGCTTTGACTTGATCGTAGTCTTCCTTGAAGAGGCGTTTAATGTTCAAATCCTTGATGCAGAAAAAGCTCATGTCCGGTTTGAATTCCATGACTAACGGTAAATCATCAACGCTGTTACTATCCGACGGTATAAGCGAGTACAACTTCTCTACTAACGTGCTGCCTCTTTTTCGCTCGATAGCAAAATATTTTGCCGCGGGATTAGCCTCGTTTTGTACGGCTATCGCATCCAGTGTCGCCTTCGGTATTCTGCGCATGCCTGTAAGATTTTCAAGCTCGAAGGTTTCCTGTTCGGTGTTCTGAGTATCTGCTGTTTCGGATGTGTTGGGATCTTCGGGATTCTGTTCTTTGTTTTTTCCATACATATCGTTATATTTTTCGGTAGCGCTTTCCCAGCCTTGCGTTGATGCCAACTCGATGAATTCATTGGCTTTGCTCTTGGCTGTCTCCAGAGCGGTGAGTTTCTTTAAATCTTCAATCACCTGTTCTTTTACCGAAAAAACAGATTCGTCATTGTCCTGGTCGTTCGGATCAAGTACGATTGATTTTGTACTGAAAGTTGTATTTAGGCTCTCCGGCTCGGTGGCTTTGATTGCCCGGGTCACTCTGACAAGTGCAATGATTTCTCCCGGGACGCCCTGTAGGCGTAACATATCTCGGGCAGGACCAATATTTGCAAACATCTTTGGTTCTTGTACATCGTAAGGTCCTAATTCACTGACAGCCAGTTCATCGACTGCGAAAACCGCCGTAGTCAACGGCACAGGATTTTGCCCATAGCCCTGCAGATACAGCCTGGAAAGATATTCATCGGTCTGCATATCAATTGCACTAAGAAGTCCGGTTTTTCCTGTGTGAACTTTAATATTGTATTTTTCGCTTAATTTTTCAGCGGTGGCCTTATAATCGCCGACCATCTTTGCCAGCTCTTCGGAACTGAGACTGGCCAATTCCGTATCGTTTATGTCCTCAAGAGAAATTTCGGTAAGATTTGTGGCCTCCTGAATAATGCTTTCGGTTTTGAGATTTATCTTTTCCTGTTTAAGCTGTTTTGAAATTATATTCACAACAGAGGCATACGGCTTGATTCGTTCTAACGATGGAGAATTCGGGTCATTCGGGTCTGATGGGACTTGTTCTTTAAATAATTGTTCTTTGTTTCTATCGTAATATTCTTCCACTTCATCCTGGCTTGGAGGTTTAACAATCGGAGAGACATCGTCGAGTTTCAGGACAATGTATTCAAGCTGGATTCTTTCCGGTAACTTATAACCGAATCCGTAGGGATTTTCCGTGCTGAAATCGCCGGGAAAGTATTTCTTGTATTTATTAAAATGCTCAATCATTTGTTCTTCTTCAGGTGCCTCCTGCATCTGGACGAAATCTGTGGCATTAATTTCTACGAACTCGGCATTAATCCCTTCATGTTCCCAGGCGACTGTCTGCATTAGTTGCCGGGTTGTAATGTCCTGACCGGAGCAAGTCAAACGAGCATACTGTAGCACAGACAGCAGATTGCTGAAAGTTTCGAGAATCCTGCGCTCTGTAATTCCATACTTGGCAACAATTGAGCCAATCACCTGTGGGTAAGTTCGGTCGTTAAATAGACTTGGTATTACCTGTCCGAGCAGCCTGCCTGCATCCTCGTTCGGTACTCTTATACCGGCCAATCTTGCTTCGCTTTTCAAACAAAACCAATATATACTGCCCCCCGGCAGTGAACGTTCATACATATCATTGAGTTGTTTCTCACTTATGCTGTATAAATTCTGACCAATCGTTCGTTTTATGTAGTTGATATATGCCGGTGAAGTTCTTTGCTCGGAGAATAACAGTTCGCTCAGGAAAAAAGAATGTAAATCGGGCGTGTTAAATAATGGGACCTGCAACATTCTTAATATATCATCTGCTCTGAGTATTTTCAGGATTTCGAGCTCATTGTTGGCAATAGTTAAGTCGTTGCGTGTTATTTTTATCCCGTCGCCGTAATAGGCTATGGTTTGTGTCCTCCGGTCACCACGCAGGAAGTATTGCAGGGTGGAACCGCCTACGAATGCTATCATTAAGATAATGACCACTACAGCCATTACTTTGGTATTATTCTTCCGAAACCATTTGACTAAGTTCATAGATTTACTCCATAATTTGTTAATCGGTGATTAGTTAATTGACTACTTACAACTGACTATTCACCGGCAAACCGTTTACAAAGTATATGTAAACCCGCAGGATTTGCAAGAAAAATAGCATCCGGCCGTTTGGCTCGTTGGGGCCGTCTACAAATAGATTGAACTTTTTGGCCGATTCTCTTATGTTAATAGCCAAATGAGAACAGACAAGAAAACAGACTGCGAGGGAACTGTTGATGAGAAGGGTAGTCTAAGCTCATTGAGCAAATCGGCTCGATTGAACCTGCAGAAGTCCGCTCAAGCCTTTGCTGAAGCGCATAATTTGATGCCCGGAGGTGTGAATTCTCCGGTCAGAGCCTTTGGTAACCTGGATGTGAAACCGGTTTTTATCGCACGTGCCGAAGGTTCCAAAATTTATGATATTGACGGCAACCAATACATCGACTATGTCTGCTCATGGGGCCCGATGATACTCGGGCATGCCCACCCACAGGTCCTTGAAGTCATCGCAACCGCTATTAAGAACGGGACATCCTACGGTGCTCCGACTTTAGCAGAAACCGCCTTAGCTGATAAAATCGTCGCCGCCTTCGATTCAATCGGCAAAGTTCGCCTGGTAAGCAGCGGGACAGAGGCTGTCATGACCGCTATTCGGCTGGCGCGGGGATATACAAAAAAAGACCTGATTATCAAAATGGTCGGCTGCTATCACGGGCACAGCGATTCACTGCTGGTCGCCGCGGGCTCAGGTGTTGCAGAGGGCGCTTTGCGAACAGCCGAGACAGTTGCATCGAGTGCAGGGGTCCCGGAGGCGATAGCAGGATTGACTATAGTAGTTACATACAATGATATTGAGGCGGTGAAAGTTGTATTTGAGAAGTATAAGGGACGAATAGCCGCGGTATTGGCAGAACCTGTCGCAGCGAATATGGGTGTGGTGCTTCCGGTGGAGGGTTTCCTGGCGACACTTCGCAGTCTCTGCGACGATGAAGGCGCGCTTTTAATATTTGACGAAGTTATAACCGGTTTTCGACTGGCCCCGGGCGGAGCGCAGCAGATTTTCAAGATTAATGCGGATATTACATGCCTCGGCAAAATCATAGGCGGCGGACTTCCCGCAGCGGCTCTTGGCGGCCGGGCCGATATTATGGACATGCTTGCACCGACCGGACCGGTGTATCAGGCGGGGACTCTCAGTGGCAATCCAATAGCGACCGCGGCGGCGAATGCGACACTTGATATACTTGCGAAGGACGACTGCTATAAAAAGCTTGAATCTTCGGCGGCGATGCTGGAGGCCGGATTTATTGACGCAGCCCGGCGGGCCGGTATTGCTATGACTATTAATCGCATCGGCTCTATTATGAGCTGCTTTTTCACCGATAAAAAAGTGCTGAACTTCGCCGATGTCCAGTCAACCGATATAAAAACCTGGAAGAGATTCTTTATCGAGATGCTCAGCCGGGGTATTTATCTTGCACCGAGCGCTTATGAGGCGATGTTTATCTCATTAGCTCACAGCAGCGTCGACATCGAAAAGACCATTGAGGCCGCCCGAATCAGCTTTGGCAAAATCGCCGGTGAAAAATAATCGAATAGTCTAAAAAAACGCCTTACTCTTTTTATCTGCACATTTTTAACACTTTTAAAATTCACAAAAAAAGGACAAGATAGTAACAAAACGGTAACAGATAGTTAACATAATGCTCCCGTGGGAAAACCGATTCGATGCCGGCTTTTTTCGGTAAGGGACCGTAACTATGGGAAAGTTGAAGAAAAAACCGTTCTGTTATTCATCCATTCGATGCTTATTATCCCTCCTCCGGTCCATTCACAAAATATATCCATGACTATAACCCTAAAAAATAATCAAGGAGAATTTATATGGCGACGATTATAAATGACCTCAAATACGCTTTACGGCAATTGCGTAAAAGCCCCGGCTTTACTCTCGTGGCGGTACTGACACTGGCACTTGGCATCGGGGCCAATACGGCGATCTTTAGTATGATTAATTCGGTTTTGGTTAAGTCGCTTCAGTATCCCGATCCGGAGCAGCTTGTGCAGATTTTTGAAACGTTTCCGAACTTTGATCGCAATGCCGTCTCCGGAGGTGCATTTAAAGACTGGTACGAACACAATTCTAAGTTTTCTCATCTGGCAGTATATCAGGGCACAGAACGGAATCTTACCGGGAATAGGGCACCGCAGCGGGCCTCTGGTTTGATGGTTTCATCCGAGTTTCTTTCGGTCCTGGGAATCAAGCCGATGATCGGGCGGGATTTTGCCACCGGCGAAGATGCCGTGGGCGGCAATAATCATCTCATGGTATTGACACATCAGTTCTGGCAGAATCGATACGGCTCAAATTCGAATATTGTCGGCAAGAGTGTTTCGCTCGACCAGGTCCCCTTTACGATTATCGGTGTGCTCGGTCCTGGTGCCCTGCTCCAGGACGATGTCCGGTATCTGATACCTTTGGTTATTGACGGGCCAGGGACAAATTGGAGCCGTGCCGGCCACTGGAAAAGTGTAATAGGCCGTATGTCGCCGGTTGTCACCGTGTCCGAAGCGGAGGCCGAACTTCGCGGCATCAAAGAGCAACTCAATGACCAATACCCCGAATACAAAAAAGAGTGCAGTGTCAACGTTGAATCTTTGCGGGAAATATATGCGGGAGATGCCCGTCCGACGCTCATTGTCTTGCTGGGGACTGTGGCATTTGTATTGCTGATTGCCTGTGCCAATGTCTCGAATCTGCTGCTTGCTCGTGGTAACGCTCGAACCAGAGAAATGGCGATTCGTGCAGCAATTGGCGCCCGATCATGGCGCATCATCCGCCAAATGCTCATCGAAAGCTTTCTTCTGGCATTCATAGGATGTGTGGTAGGTTTGGTATTTGCGATATGCGGTGTCAAGCTGCTCACAGGCATGGTGCCTCAAATGCTGTATCCCGAACTGGATGTTAACGTTCTTTTATTTTCGATCTGTGTGGCATGTGGCTGCGGCGTTCTATTTGGAATCCTGCCAGCATTGCGTGCAAGTAAACCGGATTTGAACAATGATCTAAAGGAAACAGAGCGGGGAACAACGTCCGGTGCCAAGAGGCGTTCGCAGTCGTTGATGGTAGTATCGGAATTTGCATTCACGCTGGTATTGCTCGTTGGGGCGGGTTTGTTCCTCCGTAGTTTTATTCGACTCATAGATACCGATCCCGGCTTCAATCCCAAGCATACACTAGCATTCGACCTTTCCTTCCCGGACGCCAAATACCCGAAAGGCGAAGATCGACTCCGCTTCATCAAGGAGTTGAATAAACGTATCGCCGCTTTGCCGGGCGTCGAGTCAGTCGGCTCTATTTCCTCTTTGCCGTTTAGCTTGCGCACTCGGACTGAGCAGGTCTGCCGGATGGATAGACCTGCCCGTACAGATTATGTGGTTGCATGTGATTGGGTGAGCGGTGATTATTTCTCGACCATTGGAATCCCTCTTGTACGCGGACGTGTTATCACTGAAGATGATAATCATACCGATGCATCTCGCGTTATTGTGATTGATACGAGTATTGTGCGCGACCTATATCCAGACGAGGATCCCATCGGCCAACAGCTTCGATTTTTCGGAGAATCCTGGGAAATTGTGGGTATTGTTGGGCCGATCCATCAGTATCGTCTGCATTTTCCGGCGTATCCACAGGTTTACGTGCCGCAAGCTTACCTGCCCGCTCAAACCAGCATTGTAATACGCACGGCATTGCCACCGCTTGCGCTTACAGAAGCTGTTAGGAAAACAATCCTTGAAGTCGATCCCGATCAGCCCATGGCCAACATCCGAACGCTCGAACACGAAATTCATGAGTCACTGGCTGACAAACGTGCTACCCTTACCTTATTGGGTTTCTTTGCCGTAGTCGCAGTTAGCCTTGCATGTATCGGCATCTACGGTGTTATATCGTATTCGATAGGCCAGCGGGCACGCGAACTTTGTATTCGCTCTGCTCTTGGTGCTCAGCACCGTCATATCATACGACTGGTCTTAAAAAGTGGCATTAAACTTTCTATCATAGGTATCGTTGTCGGCTTGATAATAGCCCTCGCTTTTTCGCGTTTACTGGCGAACCTTTTGTATGAAGTTAAAACATACGATCCTTTGGTCTTTCTTAGCTCGGTCTTTTTGCTCACAGCAGTGGCTGTTCTATCCATATACGTCCCTGCCTACCGGGCTGCAAGGACCAATCCCATGGAAGCGCTAAGATGTGAATAGTGAATTTCTAATTATGAATATTGAATAACGAACGAAGGAACAAAATGAGTACATTAACCAACGACGTTAAATATGCTCTTCGGCAATTGCGAAAGAATCCTGGATTTACTCTCGTGGCCGTACTGACACTGGCGATAGGAATCAGTGCAAACATTACGATGTTCAGCGTGGTCAATGCAGTTTTACTGCGGCCACTGCCGTTTAAGAATGCGGATCGTCTGGTCGTTGTCAAGCAGCGCAACAAACAATCTGACAGGCCAATTGGCTTTTCGTATCCTGAGTTTCTGGATTTGCGGGAGCAGAATCAAGTATTTGATGAATTTGCTGCTTATTTTCCGGACCGATTTGATTTGATCGAGGACAATGAAGGTGTAAGTAAGATTGACGGCGCAACGGTTAGCGGCGATTTCTTTTCGTTGCTCAAGGTATCTGCTTATCTGGGGAGAACTTTCACAAAAGCGGATGAACAGCAAAACACCGAACCTGTAGCCATTGTCAGTCACGACTTCTGGCGGAGCCGATTGGGACAAAACCAAGAGGTTTTAGGCCGAACCATCACACTGCATGATAAGATATATGCTATTGTTGGAGTGCTACCGCCGGGTTTTCACTTTCCTGAGTCTATTGGGGATGCTCAGATATGGACTGTCCTGAATCCTACCGGGGAACAATTGACAAACAGAAGTTATTGGTGGCTTTGTACGGTAGGACGCCTAAAAGCAGGTCTGTCAATACAACAGGCACTGCCTCTATTGAATATGCTGCAAAAGCGCCTGATTGAACATCACGGAACTGGCAATAGCGAAGTGCTGATATATGGTCTGCGTGATATGGTCGTCCATGGCGTACGGACCACTCTGTGGATTCTTTATGGTATAGTGGGATTCATCTTGTTGATTGTCTGTGCAAATGTCGCCAACTTGTGTCTGGCCAAAGCCTCATCGAGGGACAGGGAAGTAGCCGTTCGTCGCGCCCTCGGCGCCAATAAATTGCGGCTGCTGCGCCAGTTCATTACAGAAAGTATTCTGCTGTCATTGACCGGCGGCGTCATCGGCTTGATTGTCACCGTCTGGACTATAACTGTTTTCAGGGTAAAGATTGCCGATTTTGTCCCCATGGTGGATTCTATACGCGTCGACCCACAAGTGCTTCTCTTTGGCTTAGGTATTTCTTTGTTAGTAGGTATATTCCTTGGTATCGCTCCATTCTGGTTTATACATCGACCTCGCTTGGTCAATGTCCTGACAGAACGACGAAGCATTTCAGGGCACCATGCCAGGTTCTCAAATATGCTGATTTCAGGCCAAATTGCCATTGCATTGATTTTGTCCATTGGTATGGGTTTGATGATTCGCAGTATGATGCGGTTTTCATCCGCCGATACCGGGTTCAACCGGGAAAACCTGGTTACTTTCAATATCGGAATGGGGAAAAAAGATCAAGCGCAGCGCTCTCAACTTAGCCGGGACTTCCTGGAACGACTGAGCGCCTTGCCTTATGTCAAGACCGTATCAACGGATTCATGGACGCCTTGTTATACAGGGGGACCCACCTCCTATGTAACCACTGAGGGATATACGTCTCCGGACGGCAAACCCATCCAGGCCAACTTTCATGACATCAGCGAGGACTACTTCAGAACACTGCAAATAACTATCCGGAAAGGGCGCGGTATCTCGCCACAAGAGCATCAGAAAAAAGAGAAGGTTGTTGTCATAAACGAATCTCTGGCCCAACTATTTTGGGCAGATGAAGATCCTATTGGTAGGGAGCTGACTTTTTGTGGGCAGCAGTTTCGGATTGTCGGTGTCGCTGCTGATGTGATTCAGGGTAATGTAAAGTTTCATAAACCCAATCAACTGTTTTTCCCGTTCGATACCTTTTATGATTTGCTTACAATGTTTTTAGGTCCTGATTTAAAGGTTGTAGTTCGAACGGACTCTGATCCAGGACCTGTCATCGAACAGGCCAGGGCTATACTTAGGGATATCGATTCGACACTGCCCCTTTTCGGTGTCACCACTTTCAAATCCCAGATGGACAAATGTATCAGTCAGGAGCGATTCACTACTGCATTTTTGACGGTCTTTGCATCCATCGCACTGCTGCTAATCGTCATCGGCATCTACGGTGTAGTATCCTATGCAGTAGCCCGGCAAACCCGAGAAATCGGCATCCGAATGGCATTAGGCGCGCAAAAGACAGGCATTCTGGCCATGGTACTCAAACATGGCCTACTGTTGCTGTCCATCGGTTTGGTCATCGGTATCGCCGGTTCGATCGGCCTGACGCGGTTTTTGGCCAGCTATTTGTATGAAGTCAGTACTACCGATCCTGTAACCTTTGTCCTGGCCCCGATAATCATTACTATCGTTTCAATGTTGGCTTGCTTTATCCCGGCTTGCCGGGCGGCCAGGACCAATCCGATAGAAACATTACGCTACGAGTAAGAGAAATGATTATACCTATGGCGTAAATCGATTAATGATGAATGATTAATAAATAAGGGAAGACAATGATGACATTACTACAAGATATCAAATATGGTTGTCGGATGTTGGTAAAACAGCCGTTGTTTACATTTGTGGCGGTGTTGACTTTGGCACTGGGTGCCGGAGCCAATATTGTCATGTTCAGTGTGGCGAATGCAATCCTGCTGCGTCCACTGCCCTATCCCGAGTCTGAGCGGCTGTATCAATTAACACGTCAACAACCTATAGGCATGCCCCCGATTACGACCGGGACCAAATTCCTTTTCTGGCGTGACAACAGTCGCTCGTTCGAAAGTATGGCCGCGTACGACATCAACGGCAGCGGATTTACTCTAACGGGCACAGGAGATGCCCAGCGAGTACAGAGCATTCGTGTCAGTCCGGATTTTTTCAGAACACTGAGCACATCT
>Ga0307422_1001106_pt1 | contig 14164 bp, 10 predicted proteins | sample SalMarWE160290MG_FD_202153 | JGI IMG/M metagenome (GOLD analysis project Ga0307422, IMG submission 202153) | Salt marsh sediment microbial communities from the Plum Island Ecosystem LTER, Massachusetts, United States - WE1602-90 | ecosystem: Environmental > Aquatic > Marine > Intertidal zone >...
CGGTTTTTTCCCTGGATATATTTCATGTATTCAATTTACATAAATCCAAATTCAAATTAAAAAATATATCCATATACTTATTAACAATTAATGGGGGTTTTTAGACAGTCTGACGGTTACGTGTATGAAACTGTTGGGGATTGCGGGCTTCGTTCCTATCTGCCGACACAAACGCCGATGCGGGGCAGAATGATTGATTTAACCACTTAAACCCCAATGTTTTATACACGATGTTGTGCAAAGTAACTTCTACTTTTTTCTATTTATAATCGTAATTATTGTTATTATCAATATAATAAATCCACTTATCCAAACTAAAATATCTCCAAAAGCAGAATAAATTGTATGTTTACTCAACAAAGGTATATCGACAAAGAAAACACTTTTATCTGTTTGAAAGTTATCCAAACTATTGAGTTCTCTGCCATTATAATCATATGCAACAGATAGTCCATTTCCAGTTACCCTGAATACAGAAAATCCATTCTCAATAGCACGAAACGATGAAATAATTGCATGGTAAGGGTTTATCTCTTTCCAATCTTGTGCTGGTACACAAAGTAAACTTAAATCATACTTTGAATAACTCCTTATATACTTATAAAAATTCATATCAAAACAAATAGCAGTAGAAAATTTGTAATCATTAATTTCTATGATTGGGGGCTTTAAATCACCCCTTTTTACAATCTCTGCAGGAGTTGGGAAAGCTTTTAGATATTCAAAATTTTCAACGCCTATAGGTGTTACCCATATTATTTTGTTTTCCGCTAATTCTGATGGGAAATTCTTAGATAAAGTAAATACAGATAAGCCTATATATACATCCTTGGATTGGGCTAAATTTCGGAACCTATCAATTAGTCTATTTTCTAGTGAATCAAGCACTATGTGTGCAGTTTCTTGCCATAGAACCAACTTTGCTCCATCATTTATGCTTCTTTGTGTTTTAGCAAAAAGAGAATCTTCATTTGCTTGGGAGGCAAGAATAAATTCATCTAAATTATCATTAATATTTTTATTGAAATTAAATTCATTTAACAGACCTGCACAAACCAAGGTATCACTTTGCTTTTTCCAGTAAGCTCTTTGAACTCCAAAAATTAGAAGGATTAAGAAAATAGATATGCTTATCAACAATGCTCTTTTGAATTTTAACTTATTGTTGTAATTATCAATTAAATAATTGACAACAGATGCTGTCCAGCCCAGAATGAAGATAATTCCCCAAATACCTGTAATTGATACAATCTGTTTAAGAACAATATTCGATTGTGTATATGCAATGGAGCCAAAGGTGCTTGATGGACTAATCTGTGTATATGCAAATAAAAACAGTGCATATAAGCTGGGAAATATTAAAGTGGAGTAAAAACGGTCTCTAATTGAGTTAAACAATCTTGCAAGACTAAATGGAATCGTAAAGAAAATTGCTCCCATAAGACAAACAATATAATATATCGGAGAAGGTAATGGTATAATACCTTCCCATATAAAAATATTAGAAATAAAGCTTGGCAATAGAATGGAAACCAAACCTATCCAAAGTTTATTAAAAATTGAGAATCGATAATAACAAATCAACACTATCCAGATAGCTATAGGTATTGTCCATAATCCATTTGAAAAAAATAAAAACAGGGTTCCAATTAATATCCAAATAATCTTGTGTCTTTTAATCATTTTGCGCAGTTTATTAAATGAGGGTAAGCACATTTTTATTTATGTGTTATTGTTGTGTTAGAATCCAATCATTAATAGGGTCATGTCCTTTTTCAAAATCATTAAAGGAAATATTTATTTCTTTATCTACTTCCAAGTCTTTTGCGGGAACTCCAAATAATAGATTTAACCAATAAGTTTTAAAGGGTATAAATTTATCATCAACCCAGTCATGTGCATATTTTGAATCCTGAATTTTAAGACCAGAATTAGGTAGCTCAAAATAAATCCCTTCTGCCCAAAATTTTAAGTTGTCTCCGACTTTTTCTCCGACTATCACAATTTTGTCTTTTGCGAAATACTTTATACGTGCGGCAGTTACTAATCCTGCTGAAAATGTCATGTTGCTGGTAATTAAATAAATTTTAGAACCTTCATTTATTATTTTAGGAGTTTTTTTCGCCAAATTTAATGGTAGCATAAAATTTCCTCCTGTATTAAATCTTAAATCCATTATTACAGAATAATTTGATTTTGCTTTTAATGAATCAAGAAACTCATTTATTAAATTGGTAAGTTGAATTCCTCGATCCCAGGTTGAGTTTAGATTAAAATAGGCAATCTTATAAGAATCAATAAATTCGTAGAAGGCCCCCTTGTCAGAATGTTGTAAATAAAGTGGAATATTTTTTAAAGAATCTAAAACATGATACCAATCTTTTTTATCTGATTTCAATGGATATAGATTTTCCCATGCATTATATTCATACTTTTTGTCACTTAAATGTGATACCCCTATTTGTGTTTTAACAGTATCATTATTGACTAGGAGAGTCAGGTTTAAAGAATCATAATTGGTAAGTTGTATTCCATTAAGAACCTCCGGGCTACAAAGATAATTTGTAGCAGTAAACTTTTTCCAATTGTCATTTCCAGACAAATATGGATTAAGTTTTCTTTGTATTTCACTGGCTTCTAAGGAATTAATCATTAATACCTTAGACCCTAAGAACTGCGATAATGTATCTGTAGTTTTAATAATATAAAGTCCATCTGAAAACCAAAAGAACCGAATAGGTATTTTTTTCATCCACCCAAGATGTATCGTTGTGTGTCCATTGCCTGCCATTGCAACACATCTTGACAATTCTAAGATTATCTGATTATCATTTAAAGAATCAATTTGTAATTCTAAATCAGATAGTCTTTTTTTACAAGCAATTAATGAGTCTTCTAAATAGGTTTTAGATTTTCTAAGAAATTCATTATTAAAGTATTCTAAATCTTCAACCCACTTATCGTGTCTTGATTTATCATGTTGATTTGTTTCAACTGTTTGCCCAATACAATTAATATGAATTATTGTTAATAGTAGAAAAAAGTAGTATAGAATTTTTATTTTACCTTGTTTAATCATTTGTAGGGAATTTCTTTGTTATTTTGCACAACGGTTTTGGTATATGAAAAGTTGGGCACTTCGAAGCTCCATACCTATCAGACCGATAAACCGTTGATTAAATGTTTTGACCTTAAATATACCACTTTCTGCCCAATTTTTTATATACCATGTTAGGCACTGGGCTTCTTTCATTATTAATCACTTACGTTTCATTTTTGCACTTATTTTTGTTTTATCAGGGCTGGCAATCTGTGTTCCCAAGCGGGATGGGCTGGAAGGCTCTTTTGTAAGCATGGAATCGTGGGTTTGCCTTGTGGGGCTTACAAATGTGCCTAGAAGTGAGGGAAGGATAGGTATAACTATTTTGATTTGTAAATTATCTGCATTATATTTGGCAAATAAGATAATAAAATTTAACTAATCCGATATTTAAATGTCAAAAAAATCAATCAATCGGTTAAAGGTTGTATTAGTTGAACATGAAAGAACAAATAAGTGGTTAGCTCAAAAGTTGAATAGAAATTCCACTACAGTATCACGATGGTGTACAAATGACATGCAACCATCATTAGAGACATTGGTTAAAATCTCTAAAATATTGGATGTTAATATACATGACTTAATTATACCTACAAAATAGAACAATTATGTTTGATTCAATAGAATTTGAAGATTTTTTAGGTGGAGTTACTGATTCAGAACATATATCTGGTTTCACACATGAATTTTACAATTATCCTGCTAGATTTTCTCCGAAATTTGTTAAGGAAACAATAAAAGCATTTTCAAAAGAAGGAGAATTAATTATTGATCCATTCATGGGCGGAGGAACAACTTTAGTTGAATCAAAACTGCTTGGACGTAATGCAATTGGCTTTGACATAAGTAGTCTTGCAAATTTCATTACAAATGTGAAAATATCCACACTTAATGAAAAAGAGAGTCAACAAGTGAAAGAGCTTGTAACTATGATTACCTATAAACTGAATTGTCATAAGAATACCAAAAGACCTGAAAAATGGATTGAAAAAGGATATCAAAGAAATCTATCAAACCAAAAAACCTGGCCAATTCGGAAATTGATTGAACAAACACTGCTAATTATTGATGAATCAAAGCGATCAAATAAAATAAAAAATTATGTAAGATGTGGTTTACTAAAAGTTAGCCAATGGGCATTAGATTCATCAAAAAATATACCAAGTACCATAAAATTTAAAAACAAACTAAAAGCTACTATTGATTTGATGCTTATTGGAACCAATGATTTAATGAAAAAATCTGGTCAATTTAACACAAAATCAATAACATATAATTGTTCAGCTTCCAGTATTAATAGAAAAAGAATCTTTTCATATTTACCCACTCCAAAACTAATACTGACATCACCTCCATATCCAGGAATTCATATTTTATATCACAGATGGCAGATAGGTGGAAGAAAGGAAACTCCTGCACCTTTTTGGATTGCAAATTCAGTTGATGGACATGGGATATCGCATTATACAATGGGTGGGCGACATGAAACAGGAATCAACAAATACTTTAATAATATTGAAAATACCTTTAGTGTAATTTCTAAAATATGCGATAAGGAAACAATGGTAGTCCAAATGTTAGCATTTTCAGAACCAGAAACTCAATTACCAAGATACTTGGAATCAATGAATAAATCTGGTTTTAAAGAGATAAAACTAAATAACTCTCACATATGGAGGGAAGTTCCTAATAGAAAATGGTATACTCAAAATAAAAACAATATGAAAAGTTCAAAAGAAGTTGTGTTGTTTCACAAACTTTCTTAATCATTTTCAATAGCACCTAGCCCTTTTATAATTGGCAATAACATCGGAGAAATCGATCTAGTGAAATATTCTACTTTCTTTTCAAAAGAAATTTCTTCCTCAGCAACATTTTTCTTGTTTTCATTTAATTCAGAAAACAGGATTGAAAGACCTATTGCCATCATTCCATTCTTGAATTGTACAATTGTAGTTTCGGAATCGTTAATATTTTCTTTTAAAGCAATGTTTAAATAATGGTTATCCATATTGATATACCATTGATAATCATTCGCTTTAATATTATCAATTTCACCAGTTCCTATATCCTCTACTAATAGTGCTGTATATGAATCCACACTGTTTGAAAACTTTTCCCAAGCTAATTGTCCATCTTTTGGTCTTTCTGCAATTTCTATTGGCTCAGGAGGATAGCCAATTCCTTTAGTATCTTCTCTATCCTTCCCTTCTTTATCTCCTCTGTTTTTCCTTCGTGAACCATTTTTGGAGTCAGTTTTTTCTATTTCTTCAATTATGTCTATTTCAAATCTATTTATAAAAGGATTCGCTAATCTATTAACATCACATATAATTGCCTCAAATCTTATTTTTTGTCCAATTATTGCTTCATCTGGATGTTTCAAATTTAATGTAAAAGTTCCATTGTATAGATTTTTTGTAAAGTTATTATATACCAAAGGTTTATCATTAACATACACCTTTACCTCAAAACTACCTGGATTAATCCTCTTTGGGTCGAAATAATCATTATCAGCATCTGTTTCAAAGTATATTCTACATCGACTATTTAAATGACATACTTTATGAAATATTTTACCTTCTTTATTTTTTTTAATTCTGAAAAAGGTTGGGAATCTTTTACCTATATATTCTTTTTCTTCAGCCTCAACCTCCTTCATATAAAATGGTGATGAAATTAATGTTCCTTCTAGGAACATTTTCGCATAATTCGGCGAAAACTCTAATACACTTTTTAATACTTCTTTCATTGGTTTAGAGTCTGAGAGCTTTTCAATCCGCTTTTCTCGAATTCTTTTTTCTCGTAGTTTTTTTAGAGCCTGATTTTCTCTTATTTCAACTTCTAATATTGAAAGAAGTTCTTTTGTTAATTCATTATCATTTAACCTATCTCTACTATTATGAAAGATTTCTTCCCTAGTATAATCATCAATACTACTACAATCTACTTCAACCAGTAAAGATGATTTAATAGCGTTCATCCTGACGTTTTTTCTTTCAAAAAATCTATCATGTTCTATTCCTTGTGTTTGCCCATTTAATGTAAAAAGAATGCCATATTTTGCACTTATTTTATAACTTGCTTCTTTCCCTTCTTTAAAGGCATATATCCTATAAATTATTGTATTTCCATTTAAATTTATACTTCCTCCAACAGGAAAATCAACTTCAATATTCCTTTGTTGATCATCAATGCTTTTTCGACTATTATCGCTTAGCCTGACCCCAATCCCGTTTAAAGTTAATTCATAGCTTCTTTCTTTTACTCCTTTAAATTTTCTGCATTCGTGCAATCTAATTGGTAATGCTATATCAGGTAAAAGTAAATCAAGGATTTCTTGCATTCCCCCTTTTCTAAACATAAATTGTTTTTGTCTAGATTTATACTCATATAATTTAATTAATGTTCCCCATTTACTTTCTCTTTTGTATGGTGTATTCTCAAAAGGGAAAATAGGCATCGTTTCTCTATCGAAAAATAGAACATCTCCTTTGTATGGTTTTTCGTCAGTATTTAAAGGGGCTAGATATTCATAAAAAGAATTACCTCGTTCATCTTTTTTAGGAAAATTTCGCCTAATAACAGTAACTCCCCAGCAATGATCATTTGTTTTTCTTTCTTTTAAATAATTAAGTAGTTTAGGATTCTTTTTACTTACAACAAGTTGAATGTTGTTTTTTCCACAATATTTCAATACTGCGGTACCTCCCATATTTAATCTTCCATGAACAAACTTTATTTTTTCTTTTATTCCTTCACTTAAAGATAATATTGTCTTGGTCATGTAATGTGGCGTTTGGCCTTCACCATTATCGGATATAGTATAACACGGAAACATGTCTCTAGTTTTTTCTGTTACTGCTAATGTGATCCCCCTTGCTATTTCCGTCCTTTTAGAAGGTTTCCATTCTCTAATATCTCCTGCATCATCAGTATTTTTATTTGTTTCGTAGAAAGTGGCAACTGCGTCACGTAAGCTTTGTGGAGCTTCTAGACTTTCAGGTTCAATTTTTCTTTCATAACATTCATTTACTAATCTTGCATCTCTAGAATTTGTTATCTTTTCTACAAGTGCCGCCTCTGCCGAATTCGCTTGTGCTCCAGCAGGACTAAAATTTTTAAGTTGATCGCCATATGGCCTCCAAAATTCATCTTTGTCCCATAAATTATATTTTCTTAAAATATCAATGACATCTTGTTCTGAATCACTATGCATCAATGTGATGCATAAATTTTTTATTTTTTCGTTTTCCATTGTATTATTGCCTTATACTTTTAGCAAATTCACTTAATAAATAAGTTACATAAATACCTTCTTTCTTCTTATCAATAAGACCAAGTTCTGTCATACGTCCCATTAAACCTGCTCTTTGTGTGTTTAAAACTGCCTCAGTGCAATTCCATTTTTTTTGAAAGGTTCGTTTCATGTTGTTATTTAGTGTATCACGATTCGTCCCAGAATTACCTATTTTCTTTAAAACCCATTGAATACCTTCCCATTCATTTTTAAGGTATTTTTTAACATAAGATAAGTAAAAGTTTATTTCATCTTCATTCATACTAATTTCATAGTTGCTATTATCCAATACAGGATTTTCTAATTTAGCAAAATCCAAACCTGATTTCGTGATGCCTATATAAAGTTTATTGTTATCACCTTTCTTTATATTTACCATCCTTAAAACAGCCATTGCCCCATCAAGCTTTTCATCATTGTTTCGCATACTAGCTAAAAAATGAAACTTATACCGATCTTGACTTTTGTAATTCTCTTTTTTAGGCAAACCTGCTGATATTTTTTCGTCCCGATTTTTTTTTGTTTTAATTTCATATTCAGATATTAAAGCAGATATCCTTATAGCTTCTTCAGTTGCAAATTCTTTAAATCCATCCAGGCTTACCCATTCATTGTTTTTAATTAGCTTAGACAAACTTCGTAATGCAATTTTTACAGGGAAGATCCTGTTTATTTGTCCCCACAGCCAAACACCCTTATTTATATTATCATTTAAGGATAAAGTAGTTTTTGAAATATCAGGGATTGAAACCGTCTTGATGCTTTTATAATCTATAACATATTCTTTTTTCACTTTGTTTTTTTCTACAATTTCATTATCCTTTGGAGTTTCTTGGAATTGGCTCAAGTCAGATGATTCAATTAATAATTGGTTTTCAATTGCAACATTAATAAATTGAGATATATTTCTATATCTGCCATTGTCGATTAAACTTTTTATTTCTGTTGCTTGAACTTCATTTATGTCTACAATATATCTCATAATTTCAACATTTAATAGTACAAATATAAAATCAATATAATTAAATGTCAAGAAAAAGTATGATTATTTTCATATAATGTACACATTATGTTTTAAAATGTAGAGTTTATGTTGTTAGAATTTGAAATATGATTGTAATTGAGAATGGGCCATAAAAGCAAGTGTGTGGAAGCGACAGGATGGTCGTGGGACGGGCTGGAACACTCTTGCTTTGTGCGTTGGCAATTTTTGAATCTTTTTTTTGAGCGTTGGCAAAACAAAAATTCCCTCAATTTATCACCATCGTTTCGGCTCTGGCAGCCTTGTGCCTAACGTTAAATGTATGAAATGTTGCCGACTTCGAAGCTCAAACTTATCAAACAGAGATGAATTTGAGACGAGCTACAAAGCTTTGATAACGCACTATTCGGCAATTTTTTATACATATTGTTAGGCGCTGGGTGTTATTGATTTTCAGTCATTTAACTATCTATACAGTATCCGGTTAATTGTCTGTCTATCGTGGTAGGATGTCCTCTGTGCGTTGGGGCGGGACGGGCTTGAAGGCTCTTGCGGCAAACTTTGCTTGTGTGTTTGCCTGCGGGGTTTGCCGCATGTGCCTTAAAGCAGAAGGGACGGTGTGCGAGGGGCTATGAATGCACTCCCTTCTTTGTCAGATATTGTCCCTTCTTTGTCAAGTTTTCTCCCTTGTCTGTCAGATGAACTCCCTTCTTTGTCAACTATGCTCCCTTGTCTGTCAGATTGTGTCCCTTCTTTGTCAGGTTTACTCCCTTCTCTGAGAATTAAGTCCCTTGTCTGTCAGGTTCATTCACTTCTTTGACATATTAGCTCCCTTGTCTGTCAGAAGATGCCCCTTCTTTGAGAACGTTGTCCCTTTTTAATCAGAGGAATTTTATGCCTGTGCTGTCTCTGTCCCGGCTACTTTAGCTGCTGCCCCAAGATTGGAAAGTGCTTTCGCAAAGGTGAACTGCTCTTTCTTTAAGGGTTCATACTGGTAATAGTTTGATGCTTTCTTGCAGACACCTATTATCTCATCGTAGATAGCGTTGAAAACATCGGTTACCTCTTGTGTAATCTCTTTGGTAGAACCTTTAAAAGTCTCTTGGGTAACATTGGCTTGTTTGAAAGTATCGGCATATCCGATTATATTGTCAATGAGTGTTGTGCTTAAACCTTTGGCGATAATATCCCGACGTAACGTTTCGCTCATATTTGTTTTGAACTGATAGAGCAACTGGATTAATGATTCCTGGTTGCCTTTTTGTACTCCACGAAGATGTTTTGCAAATCCGAGGGTTTTTAGTATTTCATCCCGTTTGGATGTTTCTTTCTTAAAGTCTTCGTCAATCTGTGTTTTGAAATAGGAAACATCCCGCTTGGCTGGAACCTGTATTGATGCCAACGTTGCTGTTGCATTACGCAAATCTTTTTTTGCATCAATACCCAAATGAGTTTCGATTGCATTGTCGATTCGGGTAATCAAATCGGTTGCATACTGTTCTGTCCAATCTGTACGGGTTGTTGAAAGTTCTGAAATGTTTGTTTTGAAACTTTCGGCGATGGTTTTAGATGCCATAAGCATATCGACATCTTTACAACTGTAATTACGATTTTTTGCCATGATAAATTAGAATTTGGTTTATAAATTATAGGTTAAACGTTATATAACAGAACGTAAAATACGAATTATTATTTAGATTGAATATAGAAATTTGTTATAGAATCTATATAAGGAATAGATTTTCATAATAACTTGTGCCCAAGCAGAAACCTTACTAAAGTGTTTTGGTATAATGGGCTAATTTCAATTAGATTAATTTTTATGAACAATATACACAAATGATTATCAAATATTTATACTTTTTTGTACATAAATAACTTAACTCAGGGTTTTTATTTTTGTTTTAGATTGCATATTTTACGCTGAAAATAATATAGATGTCAACTAAGCTTATATTTGATAATTTCCACGAAAATATAGAATTATCATATCTTGAGTTTAGTTTTTTATTTAAAAATCCTGTAGTCAATAGACTTCATTATATTTTACAAAATTCAACTGCATATCATGTTTTCCCTTGTTGTAAAACTTCAAGATTTGAGCATAGCATTGGAGTACTTTATTTAACCTCCAAGGTATTTAATAATGGACTGCACAATTCATCATTGACGCAAAAATTTGTCGAAGACAAAACTGAACTGATTCTTGAAAAAATTAGGGAAAAAGAAACAAATGGTGATATGTTCAGTTTTGATGAAAATGGGTATAAATATAAAAGTGCAGCGTTACAACAATTTAATACCGATTCTTTTTGTCATATTTTTAATAAGGCTGAATTTCAAAATTGTCTTATAGATATTATTGGTAATGAGTTTATAAATAGGAATTTACAAGTAACCAATTATAAAATTGATATCGGAAATAAAAATTCACTTTTAGTTCTTTTTCAGGCTATAAGAATCTTTGGCTTATTTCATGATGCTGGACATATGCCTTTTAGTCATCTGTTTGAATTTGCATTGGAGAATGTAAGATGTAACCTGCAAAACAAAGAAGACTCTAAAAGTATTAAAGAATATGAGCAAAAAATACTTAACACATTAAATAATATTGGCAAAGTAGGTGATTACCCGGATGACCAGATACATGAAATAATAAGTAAAAATCTTACACGACACGTTTTTACAGAAATTAAACATAAAATTGTTAAGGAGAATATTGACAATACCCAAAAGGGCTTAAAAATTTTCGGAATCACACTTATAGAAATAACTTGGGAGGAAATAATAAAAGGAAGAAGAGGTAATTTATATTCACTTTACAATATTGTTTCCGGTACAGTCGATTCTGACCGAATGGATTATGTGCAACGCGATGGTTACATGTCAGGTATAATTAAATCTACTGGCAATTTAGATAGAATAATAAAGCTATTTTGTTTATGTAGTACACCTGATAAGAAAGCTCAAACAAAAGACAAATACCTTTTCCTTCCTTCGATACAATCTTTGCATGATGTTGAAGAGTTATTAAGAGACAGATACACTATTTTTAAGTATATGATTAATCATCATGCTGTAAAGAGGTCTGATTTTATTCTTCAAAAATGTATTGAAAATAAGATTTTATATGATATAGAGAATGAGGTAAAATATAGCCAAAAAAGTCTTGAAGCTTTTAATATTATGGATACAATTAATATTTTATCAGAATTAGTTAAGACTGACAACTATCAAACCTATAAAAAGGTCATATATCAATTCACACAACTAACTGACCATTGGCTATTAACTTTATTTTCTCATGATTTTCATCAAACGATAATTGAGGATTCGACATACCCAGAAGAGTTGACGTTGCTATTATCAGAATTATATGAAAATAGGAGAAATTTTAAAAGTCTTTGGAAAAGAAATCTGGATTACGATAAATTTGTAGAATCAATCAGTGAAGAAATTTTTTCACTTAAAACTTTAAAGCTTGACTTTCAAAAAATAAAAGGTATTGACAATACTGAATACATAAATGAAATAAGGAAGTGTTTTGAAAGTACAGATGAGCCGGTCAAATATAAGAATATAGGTTATTATTTTATTGAATTTCTAAGAGAAAGAGAGCCAAAAAATTGGACAAGATTGATTAAAGAAAATATTGAAAATTGTAATGAGAAAATCTTGATTACGCCTGTTAATATATCTATTGGTATTAAAGATTATTGGCTTGTTGACAACAAGGACATAAATAATATTTCAGGCTTGAATGAACTTTCGACATTGAAAGAAGCACTGAATATGGATTATTTAAGGACAACAAAGTTTTTTGTTTATTATAACTTAAAAGAAAATAGTGACGTAAAAGAAATACAAAAAAAGATTTCTGACAGTATAATACAAAGTATTAAAAAAATATTTTTAAATTTATTTAAAGGATAAAATTATGTGTTCAAAACACGACATTGCTAAACAAACTGTTGAAAATCAAATCAATAGTGGAAAGCCATTCAGCTATGAAGAAGTAAAAGACCAAATTATTAGTAAAGGAGGTATTTTACGAGTTTCCAACGGTTTTACTTTAGGAGAATTTATTGAAAAATTGGAGGACAGGGGAATTGTTTCGTACAATTCAGGAATTGATAAATTTGAGATTAATCATTAATTTTTAGTGATTTATTTTTACAAATTATCAATACCCAATGCCCTAAAGAATACATCATGGCGTTTTTCTGCAAATTCCACCATTGTTTCATAGGACATAACTTCAATATATTGATTTAATTTATCATTTACTTTAAAGAGAGTACCATAGGGCGTTTTACTGAAACGGTTATGGGTTTCATTGTATTCAATTAAATCATTATGCAACTCACAAATAACATAACCAAATTTTGGCGTATTTTTTTGGATATTAAGATATTTACCCTTATCTGATTTTGCTTGACTTTTCATTAATTCTTCAAAATATTCTTCAACCTGACTATCCAACTTTTTGTCTTTCGGATTATTCATATCTCTACCTGGCCGCTTAAATTCAAATACTACCAAAGAATTGATATTGTTGGGGTTATCCGAATAAACCCAAGGAAAGTCGTAAATTAATAAATCTGTCTCTTTTTGACTATTTGAATCAAAATGCTTGTTAGTTCTTAATTGCTTATCTGATGTTGTATAAGAATGGAAGTTAAGTCTTTCATCGAGTAACCATAGATTGTGATAATCATGTGGCATTGTATCAGTTTCAGCCCCCATTGTGAATATGATATTATGTAAGTCTTCTTCTAACATGTAATTTTCATTGCTTCTCCATTCAAGATATTTTCTGAATAATTTTAGTACTGATTTTCTCCTAATCAATAAATCTGCTAGTTTACCTGCCGAAAAAGCGGCTTCTTCTTTAAGTACAGTATTTATAATGTTGCTAAATTCTTCCTTGTCGTATTTTTTATTGTTAAATGCTTTTTGAAATGCTTTACTTCTTTTTTGTTCAAGATGATATACTTTTTTGTGTAATTCCGATTCTAAGCGTTCGTCTGTTGCATTTGCAGGTATATCTTCAAAAACATTTGTAACAGTCAAAAGGTGTTTGTAAGCTAAACGAGGTTTATCCGGATTAAGAATATAATTTCTAATCCTTTCATTTTTTTCTTTTTCTGCATTTAAAATCCATTCGGAATATTGAGTCTTTAAATTTTCAGAAGCATCAATTAGTACTTCCTCAATACTCAATTCATCAAATTGGTTCTTATCTTCTTTTTTAAAGGGTATAGTGAATTTGTTTCGTTGATTATTGGCTTTTTCATCTAGAAAATCACTTGTGATATACACCGATAAATAATATTTATTATCAGCTTGGTCTTGCAAACACTGTACAAACGAAGGAATATAATTTGATATACTTTGTTTCTTACCTACTTCCCTTTTATTTGCACATAAATGATATGAATGAGTTTTGTTATTATAATTTCTTAAATAATTCAGTGAAAATAAGGCTGCAATATTATTGAGTTTAATATTTTTTACCTCCTTATCAAACTTAACAATACTTTTATAATGGTCATTTAAAAAAATAGAATTTTCAGAATCATTCTCATTGAACACCCTAATTTTCGGGGCTTCATCACTTATAAAATAGAGTAAACAGTGCTGAATAATTCCTTCTGCAATTTCGTTTAATGTAATTCTATTTTTTGCTATGAAATCCTGAAAGTTTTTTTTATAGTTATTAAGTTTTACTCTTGTTTGGAGAATACTTTCAGAGATTTGTTTTAGGTTTTTATCTCCTTCT
>Ga0307422_1001108_pt1 | contig 14154 bp, 14 predicted proteins | sample SalMarWE160290MG_FD_202153 | JGI IMG/M metagenome (GOLD analysis project Ga0307422, IMG submission 202153) | Salt marsh sediment microbial communities from the Plum Island Ecosystem LTER, Massachusetts, United States - WE1602-90 | ecosystem: Environmental > Aquatic > Marine > Intertidal zone >...
AGAGCGGGAAACACCCGCTCATTTTGTTTATTTCTGGTACTTAGTTCTTCTTACGCGCAAACAAACTGGCTAACCCGCTGATAAACAAAATCAGGAAACTTCCGCCAACAAAAACCCACTTCAAGAAAGTAAAAACAGGGGCAAGGTTCACGGAAATGGGAGATGGCGTCGGGTAGCGGCTTATGACGATGGAGGCAGTTGTATTTTCAAGGAAATCGAACAGCATCCCCAGGATGGGTGCTAGATTAAGCATCCGCCACTGACTGGTTTCAGGGGTTATAGTGCCTAGTATCCAGCTGATCGCTGTGATTAGGAACAGAGTATAAATAATTGGGAAAATGAGATCGAAAGAAAAGCGTGAATGCACATACGCGGCTCTGCCAGTAAAACCGTACTGTTCAGCCATTTGGTAGAGGTCATCGGGGGTATACAACAAGGAGAGATCCGGCGATCCGGCACTGCCGCTGTAGGCATCCACGGCAGCAGACTGACCTGGGAGGACAAGCGCGCTGAATATCAGAAAAGTAACCAGTGCAACCAGAGCGATGCTACCTTTTGAAAATTTAACAAGCGCACGAGATAATCTGTGAAGAAACATGACTGTGCATTTTATCAGGCTTTAAAGAATTTATGATAATTTGTTTGTTTTGTTATTTTTCACTTTTCCAACTTGTTGTTTATTGGACTTTTGAAAGGATACCGTGATCTACTCTTTTTTGAATTTAAAAAAGAATATACACTAACTCTTCCTAATCATTTATTCACTCTTTTCTTTTACTAAATAAATCAAAGGCATGCCTATGAGGGTAGTGATACCCTTTACGAGTATATTGCTTAACACAATTGCCCAAACAACAGCATTTGGCATTGATCCGCTAAAAGCAATCCAGCAGAACAAAACGCTATCAACAGGAATAGAAAAACTATTACTAACTAAAACTCTTGCCCATTGAAAATTTTTTGTAATCTTCGTTGTCCATATACGATATGCTTCTGTATCAATTAACTCTGAAATTACCTCCGCGATAATTGATGCAGTAACAAGGCGCCATATAGGAGAAAGAACACTTGCAAATGCACTTTGGTCACCCACTTGTGGATCCCCAGGGAAATTAGACACAAACGCAAAGAAAATCGCCATAAAGACATTCACGATAGCAGCTGCAACAATTAATACTCGAGCCGCTTTAATTCCCGCGACTTTATGAGCCATATCACGTAAAGTGAAGGTTATTGGGTAAATAAATGTTCCTGCATCCATTGATAACCCAGCGAACGTCACAATCTTTAGACTGCTTATGTCAGCTAGCATTTGTGCAGCGATGTATGCCACTGATACTAAAATTGTTGAAATCATTTTAAGTACTTCTTCTTTTGTTAATCGAACTTATTTTCGTTTTAATTTTGATTTTGGTTCCAAAGAAGTATATCAACACTTACACTTTATAATATTTGTATTTTGATGATATCTGATGAATTCAACTAGCAGGTGCAACTTTGAAAGTCGAGAGGTCGATCCTTTTTTCATATACACCTGAAAAAATCAGCGACTATTTTTTCTGGCCGCTTTTTGATATTAGGTAAGCGGCGATGAAGAGAATGCCAATCAGGATAGGCGGTCCGCCGATGAGCAGATATGCTGACCAATGCATCCCGTTAGCAACAAAAAAATGGAGTAGCCCAGTCAGGATAAAAAGAATACCGCCGACCAAACCCCATTTCCAGGCGATGAGTAAAACAGCAATCACTATGTAAGTTGGAGCGAGATGGATCAGGAAGCCGACAACTGCATCCAGAAATGGAATACCTTCGCCAAACGCATCCAAAGCGAATATGCTGATAAAGAGAGCAAACAGTATTCCCAGTATCCTGGGCAGCCAGTAGACAAATTTCTTTTTCATATTCCTCCTTAATAACTCACAAGTATTCTTATCTAGAATAATACAAATTGTAAGGGATATAATTTCTGTATATGAAATCTCATTTTTCAAAGGTATTAGCCTCGCTTTTTTTGATCGGACTTATTTTATCCACTGCGTGTAGTGGTGAATCTGTAAAAGCGCCGGTGGGCGAGGAAAAAGAATTTATTTCTTCAACCAATACACCATCCACGGAGAAAATTACTGAGGAAGAAACTCCTCCCATCGAACAGAAAACCGTTGAGATATCCGCCCAGCCCTACATTTCCCCATCGGGTTCATTTCAAATCACTCTGCCCAAGGGATGGAACTGCAGCGAAACGGGAGAATTCCAGGTGAACTGCCAATCTCCTGACCAATCAGCGGAACTGCAGGCGCGGATCACCGCAACTGGATATGAGCTGGTGCAGGAGGCATTTTTATCTTTCGCACATGCAGAATTGGTTCACGCATATTCGGAAATTAAGGGGTATGTGGAAGCCGAGCGAATCGAGGAGGATGGACATCTGACAGTGGCGGCAAACTGGCGGGATGGAGATGTGTACTGGCAGGGAACTGACGTTTTTTTTCGAAGTGGTGAGACAGTCTTTCATCTGAAAACGGCAGCCCAACAGGAGTTAAGCGATATGTATGCTGACCTGTTTATTGAGGTTGCTGAAAGCATAGAGATATTTCCATCCATGCTGAGGGAATCCCAACTGTATGCAAACCGGATAACTCACACTGCCCCGGATACTTTTTTTGAGATCGATGTCCCCACTGCGTGGGGAATGTACATGGACGCAGCGACTGTGGAAAAGACGATCATCGAGGGGTTTCTCTCACCTGATATGCACGCGTCGGTGCAGATAGCCGTCTATCGGCGCGGAGCTCTGATCGAGCAGTCATTGAAGGCAGAGAAAACCTTAGAGATTATGCGCGCACTGTATGGGTATGACCTGCGAGTATCTCATGATAAGGCGCTGCCGGACGGTCGGGAACGATTGGAATGGTACGCAGCCAATAAGGATATAAATGGAATATCTTATTTTGATTCTTATGGAAGCTCTTTGTATGTATTGAGCATTGTCTGGGAAGAAACCACAGAGGAAATTTATCTGCCGTTGCTGGAAGAAATCGCCGCATCTTTCAGCAGGGAATAAAGGAAAGGAATGGGAAATCAGATGAAATATCTAGAAAAAATCACAGTCTTTATATTCTTTTTAGCCGCTGTATTAACCGCGTGCACGGATGGACCGCGTGTGATCATGGCGCCTGGATATGAACCAACTGCAACGGACATTCCATAAGTAATTGCGGAAGCAGGCACACTCGTACCAACAGCTGTCCCACCTACACCAACGATTCCACCTCTCTCATCTGATAATGACCTGTATGCTTTACATTCCCAGGCGCTTGCATTCTACCCGCCGCTGGGCTGTCTGCTCAAGACAGAGAATTCATCATATGCAAAATTCATTTCTCCAGACGGCACTGCCTGGTTTGAAACCGCCATTGAAACTACTGGATATGCTCTGGAAGCGGAAGATTATTCAATATATATTGAAAACTTGATTTTGTCCCTTTATACGGGCGTAGTAGATTTTGAGATCATTGAACAAACTGCCGAGGTGTCAAATGTAATATCTACCTCATCCTTCATTCAGAACGGAGAAACATGGTTTGTACTCGACACTTTCATCCAGCGTGATGAGGTAGTGTATATACTCTCATTCCACACACCGGAAATAGTGTGGGAGGCATATTTACCCGGATTCCTGAATGTGTATGAGAGTGCAGAAACGCGAACGGACAATATTTTTGACGATCTCCTGTATCAATTCAAGAAACCCTACGCCGATCCAGAAAATGTTTTCAGTGTGAATATACCTCTGGGATGGAAAGTATCGGAGGTGGAAGATTTCAAGGATAATGTGCGCGTTGAATCTGTCCGCTCTCCAGACGGCAAGCTGAGATGCAGACAGCAATTTACAAAGCAGAAGGGGAGATAACCTCCAGGAATATCAGGCAAACAGCGAATGGATTATTGAGGGATTTAATCGCTGATGATCTGAGCGTCGATGCAGATGATGCGCTTTGGAGTGGGCGCATCCGATTGGACTGGACATCCAAATCAACCGGACAGACTGCCCCCCCTTTTTTTGGCTGAATGAAACTGATCTTTACTTGCTGACTTTCATGCAGGACAACCAGCATCCTGAAATATACCAGCGTACGCTGTATGCCATCAGTGATTCCTTTCAGTTCGTGAGAGAAAAACATCAAGAATCTAATTAACGATCTCTAATTTCGCGATCGAAGCAGCAAGGCGTTTCAGCCCGACTGTTTCGAACATGACGGTAACAGTCTCGTCATTTCCCATCATGCGGGTTTCGATGACCATGCCGTCCCCCCAGACCGGGTGAATAACGCGCATCCCTGCTTTATAAACAAGCTCTTTAGGTTCTTTGGGTGCAGTTTTATGGTTCCAAACAGAAACTGCGGGTGACCAGCGCGGCTGGCTGAGCGGCTTGATGCGGTGCACACCTAAACGGATGCCTTCCTGCTTGATGAGTTCTTCCGGGATATCGTCAAGAAATCGAGAGGGCATGGTGTATTCGTACAGACCAAAGTTGCTGCGCTGCCCGGCGCGTACCAGGATGAGGTCGTTTTTTGCGCGGGTAATCCCCACATAGAACAAGCGGCGTTCTTCCGCCATTTCTTCGGGATCATCAAAGGAGCGGTTGTGAGGCAGAAGGCCTTCGTCAAGCCCGATGATGTATACAGTTGAGAACTCTAATCCTTTAGCAGCATGGAGCGTGAGGAGGGTGGGTGCGTTGGGCGCATCCGGTACAGTATCCTGGTCAGACACAAGGGCAATTGTCTCGAGAAATTCGGTCATTCCCTGATTCTCAAACTCATAAGCGAGCTGGCGCAGTTCAAGGACGTTCTCCCAGCGCCCCTCTCCTATATCTGTGCCATTGTCGATGTAAGCTTTATAGCCGATATCTTTAATAACCTGATCGAACAATTCAGGCAGGGAGTTGGTTTGGATGAATTTCTGCCAATTGACCAGCAGCGCGCCAAAATCTGCCAGGACAGCAGCACTGCGTGTATTGAAGGGTTCCCAGAAGGGAGATGCCTGTCTTTTTTCACCCAATGAGAGCAGCACATCGGATGGAAATGCAGAATTCTTCTGAGCAACTAAATTGAGATTGATAAGGGTTTTGCTGCCGATGCCGCGTGGTGGGAGGTTGATGGTGCGGTTCAAACTGATGGTGTCATATGGGTTGTGGATTAACCGCAGGAAGGTAACTATATCCTTGACCTCGCGGCGGCCGTAGAAGCGCTGGGCGCCAACTAGGCGGTAGGGCAGCCCGGAGCGCAGAAATGCTTCTTCAAGGAGCCGTGATTGGGCGTTGGTGCGGTACATGATAGCAAAGCTGCCTCCGCCTTCTCCAGCAGCAATGCGGTCCATGATATCCCCGACGACATATGCGGCTTCCGCGTGGTCATCTACTGCATTATTTAAAATGATGGGATTTCCACTGCCGCGTTTGGAAAACAATTTCTTAGGTGTGCGGGCAGTGTTTTGATTGATGACTGCCTGGGCGGCATCCAGAATATTCTGCGTGGATCGGTAATTGCGTTCCAGGAGCAGCTTGGATAACTTCGGGTATTCTTTCTCAAAACGGATGACATTGCGGTAATCCGCGCCGCGCCAGCGGTAAATGGATTGGTCCTCATCCCCCACCGCGAACAGCGAGTGGTGATGGGATGCAAAGTGTTTGACCAGATCATACTGTGCCTGGTTGGTGTCCTGAAATTCATCGATAAGTACATGTTCAAAGCGCTGGCTGTATCGTTTGCGGATCTTAGGGTGCTCCCCGAATAATTTTACAGTCCAGAGAAGCAAGTCATCGAAATCTACCGCATTGCTGCTGCGCAGTGTAGACTCATAACGCTCATAGATGCGCTTGGCCACCTCTTCGCGATAGGTGCGGGTTGAGAAATCGCCAACGGAGGTGAGCTGGTTCTTGGCGTTTGAGATGATGGCATGCATAGCAGCTGGAGGATACAGCTTATCATCCAGATTCAGATCTTTCAAAATGCGCTTCACAATGGACTTCTGGTCATCAGCATCCATGATGACATAATTAGCGTCAAATGGGAGCACTTCCGCTTCGCGGCGCAGGATGCGGGCGCAAATAGAATGAAATGTCCCCAGCCACAATGCGACAACCCCTTTGCTAAGCATGCGCTCAAGGCGCTCCCGCATTTCACGTGCAGCTTTGTTGGTGAAGGTTACCGCAAGGATGTTTCCAGGATTGACCTGCTGTTCATTTACGAGGTACGCGATACGCTGGGTGAGCACACGCGTTTTCCCCGAACCGGGCCCTGCCAGAACGAGGATCTGGTGCGCAGGGGAGGTTACCGCTTCATGCTGCTGCGGATTGAGTTTTTTAAGAATGTCCATATTTTCGCGAGAGGTGATTGTACCTTAATCGCTCTGAGTTTTTCTTTTATATAATATCCAACAATAAGATTCTATACTGTAGATTTCTATTCCCGCTCAGGAAATGGTTTTTTGGATTTGGAAAAGCCCCTTTTTTCAGAAGGATTTTTCGGTTTTACTTATTTGCGTACAAGTCAATGATCTTGAGAATGACCGCAACCGCTTTTTCCATTGATTCCAGGCAGGCGTATTCATATGGGCCGTGGAAATTATGCCCGCCGTCAAAGATATTTGGTGTGGGTAAGCCCATGTAGGAAAGGCGCGCGCCATCGGTGCCGCCGCGGATGGGTTTAGTGATCGGCTCAATATCCAGGGCGCGCATGGCTTCCTGGGCGGTTTCGACGATGTGCATGACCGGTTTGATCACTTCGCTCATATTGCGGTACTGCTTAACCATTTGAACCTCAATAGTCCCCTTCCCGTATTTATGATTGATGAATTCTGCGCTGTCAAGTATCAATTGCTTCTTATCGTCAAATTTATACAGATCATGGTCACGCAGAATGTAAGTTCCCTCTACATCTTCAACTGACCCCGCGGACATTTTCCACAGGTGATAGAAACCTTCTCTCCCCTCGGTGTATTCCGGGCGCTGTTCGACCGGCAGCATGGCATTGAATTCAAAGAAAATGAGCATGGCGTTCTTCATCACACCCTTGGCAGAGCCGGGATGGACGGATTTTCCGTGTACCTTAACGATCGCTTTAGCGGCATTGAAGTTCTCATATTCAATCTCACCGATTTTTCCACCATCCATCGTGTACGCGAAATCCGCGCCAAAAGCATCTACATCAAAGTTTTCGATCCCCAACCCAGTTTCCTCATCAGGTGTGAAAGCGACCCTGATCGGGCCATGCTTGATATCAGGATTGGAAATGAGGTGATCCATGGCGGTCATGATCTCAGCGATGCCGGCTTTATCATCCGCACCCAGCAGGGTAGTCCCATCAGTGGTGATCAGGGTCTGCTCCTTGTAAGCGAGCATCTCCGGGAATTCCTGCGGAGATAAGCATATTCCCTTTTTCCCTTTAAGGGGAATATCACCGCCGTCATAGTTCTCGATGATCTGCGGGTTGACCCCTTCTCCGTTGAAGTCCACGCTTGTATCAATATGCGCTAAAAAACCGATTGTGGGCAGTTCTTTACTGGTGGAATTGGATGGTAAAGCAGCGGTCAGAAAGCATTTTTCATTGAGGAGCACATCCTGCATCCCTATGTCCTTTAATTCCTGTTCCAGCAAGCGGGCAAGACCCCACTGGTTTTCTGTGGTGGGAGTGCGGTCGGTTACTTCCTCATCCGAGCGGGTGTTGATTTTCGCATACCGTAAAAAACGGTCCAGCAGAGCTGACATAATTAAGAAATCTCCTATGGTTAGATAATCACACTGCAATCTTAATAGTAGATGAAAAAAACCGCAAGCAATTTAAAGTGATTGATTGCCAAAAGAGAAACGTTGCGCTACAATGGCAGGCATGAGCTGGAACATTACCGGACACACCTGGGCAGCGGATATGCTGAGGCAGCATATTGTGGGGGGCAACCTGCGCCATGCATATTTGTTCAGCGGGCCGACCGGCGTTGGGCGGCGAACGCTGGCGCTGCGCTTCGCACAGGCAGTCAACTGCACTCAACCGCCTGCACCCGGCGACGCATGCGGAAAATGCCAGACCTGCCGGCAGATCGAACGGATGCAGCACACTGACCTGACAGTTGTTCAGGCAGAGGAAGCAGGCGCAGTCTTGAAGGTGAAGCAGGTTCGGGAACTACAGCATATGCTGTCTCTCTCTCCATATGCGGGGGGATACCGGGTTGCGCTCCTGCTGCGTTTTGAAGAAGCGAACGCTAATGCGCAGAATGCACTCCTGAAGACCCTGGAAGAGCCCAACCCCAAAGTTCTGCTGCTGCTGACGGCGGATGACCCGGAGAACCTGCTGCCAACGATCACCTCACGCTGTGAATTGCTGCGGCTGCGCCCGATGGCCGTGGACGATCTAGCAGCCGCATTAGAAGCGCATGAAAACCTCTCCAAAGATAAGGCACTGCTGATCGCCCATATTTCTGGCGGGCGGGCAGGGTTTGCAAAACGGCTGGCTTGCGATGGGGAGATGCTGGAAAAAAGAAAGCAGTGGATGGTTGACATGCTGGCACTGCTGCCCGCGGGCAGGACGGAGCGGTTTCATTATTCAGAAAAAACAACACGGATTGGTAAGAAAGACCGCGGGGAAGCAAAGAGTGTCCTGTTGGAAGGGATGGCTAACTGGCTTTCGTTCTGGCGGGATGTGATGCTGGTCGGCACGGAGAGCGGCACACAGATCACGAATATAGATCTGCGGGAGTCAGTCCACCGCACGGCGGAAGCAGTTGACCCGCGGGATGCTGCGCGCGCTGTGAGCGTCCTGGAGCACGGATTCAAGCGCATCCAAACTGCCAATTTGCAGTTGATGCTGGACACAATCCTGCTGGATTGGCCGGTCATCACTGCTGGTTAGCCGCGGGCAGCGTGTTATCTGGCGAACATTGAAGAAAAACCTCATTTAAGTATTGATACCTAAACGCAATATCCGTGAAGGGCGTAGATATATTTATTTCAGAGACTTTCGCGGGATTGAAGAAAATAGTCTCCAGTACCTGAAGTCTATCAGCTACCTGATCGCGGAGCGCAGCTGTTTGGCAAGGTCTTGAAAGTGCCCTGAATAGCGCGTTTCTTCATAGCGGTGGCGTGGCAGGTCAACTGTAAGGTCAAGGCACACCTGCGCGGGACGCCGGCTGAGCACCAGTACACGATCTGCCAGCAGGAGTGCTTCGGAAATGGAATGAGTGATCATCACAACTGTTTTGCGACGCGCCTGCCACACGCGCAGAAGCTCTGTTTCCATCTGTTCACGCGTGAGGGCATCAAGCGAGCGGAATGGCTCATCCAGCAGGAGCAGGTCCGGGTCCTGGATCAGGGCGCGGGCGATTGCGACACGCTGCGCCATCCCACCCGAGAGCGACCCCGGCCACACATCCGTGAAATCACTCAGACCGACCAGCTCTACCAGGTCAAGTGCCTGCGCCCGGGCTTCTTGGGGGTCAACTCCTTTCAGTTCGAGGGGAAGCAGGATATTTTCCAGGACAGTACGCCACGGCATGAGATTGCTATCCTGAAAGATAAGCCCAATGCGCGGAGAGTTCTGATAGGGAAAGATCACTTTTCCTTTGGTTGCTTGATCAAGCCCTGCTAGTACACGCAGGAGCGTGGTCTTGCCGCAGCCGGACGGTCCAAGCACGCATAAGAACTCCTGCGGGTGGATGCGCGTGTGAATGTCCTTAAGAACGTGCAGATAGCCATTCTGATCATCGTAAGTCATACCGATGTGCTGGATCTGGATGGAATCGCGGGGAGGCATTATATATTTGTTCCTTTACGGCAAAAAATCGTTGCTAAAAGCACCGCCTAAATCAACGGGACACATGAGCAGGTCCATCTGAAGAAGGAGATCCTGCATATTTTCCCAGGCATCGGGCTGCGAGTAGCCGAGCGGGTCAGTCTGCCACAGCGTGATGGATGCCTCCAGCACCTGGCGCTGGACTTCCTTTTCCGCGGGGGAGAGAGCGGCCAGGTTTTCCACATACTTTGCGCTGATCGTGAAGGCTTCTTCAGGGTGATCAATGGTGTACTGGATCCCTTTCAGTGTTGCCCGCACCATTGCGCGTACCAGGTCCGGGTGGTTTTCTATTACCGTTTCACTGGTCACGAGACCATTAGCAACGAGGGAAATGTAATCCGCGGATGACAGAGTGTTCACATCGTACCCTTCAGCAGCGAGTTTGATGGGCTCATTGCTGACGTATACTACGACTGCGTCCTCAATGCCGTTGGCGAGCGATTCAACCTGGGTGAAACCGATCGAGTCGAGAGAAACATCCTGCTCTTTCAGGCCGCCGGCATTGAGCAGAGCTTTAAAGCCGATATAGCTGGCACCATACAATCCGGGAATTCCGATGCGTTTGCCACGCAGATCCTGAGGGGATTTTATTTCAGCACCAGAAAGGGAAGCAACCCCAACAGGAAAATCCTGATACCAGGCCATCACGTATACTACCGGCAGCTCCTGCGCCCGGCCGAGCAGTACCTGCTCGCCGGAGACAATCGCAAACTGGAGCTCTCCCGCGCCCAGCAGGGCAACGGAATCGGTTTCCATGTTGTAATCCATTTCCACATTCAGCCCTTCCTCGCTGTAGAAACCTTTTTCAATAGCGACATATAGCGGCGCGAATTGGACATTGGGGATATACCCGACAGGGAGGCGGATGGCGGCGGTTTTCCCCGTTTTAGAGACAGATGTTGGCGTGCAGGTTGCTGCCGCAGCTAGAACAGCCAGAGCTGTAATGATGTTAATTGTTTTTCTCATAATATAAACCTCTCTATTTTTCCTGCCAGCGAAGCAGGTGTTTTTCTAACAACAGCACGATCCCGTACAGGGAAAGCGCTAAAATTACCAGGGTAAACACGCCCACGAACACCAGCGCGGTGTCATATTGGCCGCGGCCGACATTGATGAGAAACCCCAATCCGCGGTTCGCTCCAACCAGTTCGCCCACCACTGCGCCAATGACAGAAAGCGTCGCGCCGATGCGCAGGCCGCCCAGGAGGACAGGGAGCGCGGCGGGGAGTTCCAGCAGGCGCAGGGTCTGCCAGCGGCCCGCGCGCATGGAGCGCATCAGGTCGCGCAGGTTTTCAGGCACCGCACGCATTCCCACGACCGTGTTGACAAGGACGGGAAAGAAAACGATCAGGGCGCAAATGAGAATCTTGGAAAATATGCCGGGGCCAAACCAGATGACGAGCAAAGGGGCGATGGCTACCGTTGGCACCGCTTGGCTGGCAACCAAAAAGGGCTGGAGGACGTTTTCGAGGAATGCAGAGCGGCTGAGGAAATAACCGAGGATGGCAGCAAACAAAATACCGGCTAATAATCCAGAGAGAACTTCAGTAAGTGTGGCGGTGGTGTGGCGCAGGAGGGAGCCGTCGGAGAGGGCGTGCAGGAAACGTTCGGCGACCTGAAGGGGCGTGGGCAGGATGAAAGATGGCAGGCGGAAGGCGAGCACTGCTCCCTGCCAGGCAAGCAGGAAAATGGCGGCTGTGACGAACATGCTCCAGCGCCGCGCGGTCAAATGTCTGACTCCTTTTTTCTTCTTTTCCATAAAAAAACACTACTCCTGACAGCTTACGGGGCAGCGTCTTCCTGTTAGAAAACCTTCTTTCATCCGGACTATACCGTCGACCCCGGAATTGCACCGGGTCTGCGCATATAAGCACTCGTGGGTTATCACCACCGATCGGGAATCAGGAGCTCGCGCTCCTTCACCCTGCCCCGAAGGATATCATCTAAATTGTATGAAGCTTTAGTGCCAGCGTCAAGTAAATTTTGTATTAACACCAGTATAATTTGCCATCATGCCAGAACAAAACACACGGGCGTTTACAATTGAAAGGGCAAGCTGCCGGGATCTGCTGGCGCTTTCAGCGCTGGAAAAAGCGTGCTTTAACCGCGACGCCTGGCCGCTGATCGAGCTGATAGGTGTGCTGGCCTTCCCGGGTATAGTGCGGCTGCGCGCGGTAGGGAACGGTAAAATGGTCGGTTTCATAGCCGGCGATACGCGCAAACGGGACAATACCGGCTGGATCCTGACGTTGGGCGTGCTGCCCGATTGGCGCAGGCAGGGAATCGCGGGTGTGCTCTTGAGTAAATGTGAGGAACAGCTGCGCATGCCACAGATCAAACTGACCGTGCGGCGCAGCAACACCACAGCGGTCCGCCTTTACGAAAAACTGGGCTATAAGCAGGTGGATATCTGGTCGAGATATTACCAGGGAGGTGAGGATGGCCTGGTGCTGGCAAAAGAGATGACATGGGTATGAAGGAAATAGCGAACTGATGGACATAAAGGGTTTATTAGGGCTGCTGACGCAGGGGCTGTTGCTGGGTTTTTCAATAGCCGCGCCGGTCGGGCCGATCGGGGTGCTGTGCATCCGGCGTACGCTGCAGAACGGGTTCAAATCCGGCCTGACAAGCGGGTTGGGAGCGGCGTCCGCTGACGCTGCTTACGGGGCGATTGCGGCGGCCGGACTGACACTGGCGGCAAATTTCCTCGCCGAGCAGCAGCTCTGGCTGGGACTGCTGGGCGGTGCTTTCTTGTTGTATCTGGGCGTGAGGACTTTCCGCAGCCCACCGACGGAAGCGGATGGGCAGGAACCACAGGTGAATAAACTAGGCGGGGATTATCTCTCCACCTTTCTGCTTACGCTGAGCAACCCGACCACGATCTTCTCTTTCGCGGCGCTGTTCGGCGGGCTGAGCGCGGGGACGGGAATGGGTTTCAAGGCAAGCGCATTTGTGCTTGTGCTGGGCGTGTTCAGCGGATCCGCGCTGTGGTGGCTGGCGCTGAGCACAGGAGTCAGTTTATTCCGTAAACAATTCAGCCCGGATGTGATGCGGTGGGTCAACCGTATAGCAGGCGCGGTGATCTTTGTTTTTGGGCTGGTGATGCTGCGGCGGGCGCTGGCGATGGCATAAATCATAAAGTGGTGCGTTAGGAATGCATCCTACGAACTTTGCTCAGAATGACAGGAAAGGGGGAATAGACGCAGGCCGAGATGCTCACCCCTTCAGGTGTGCTTCGCGATAGCTTAGCTTCTCCTGGTGGTCGCAGTTCTCCTTGTCTCGTATGCACCTTGATGGTGCTGAAAAGAACTTGAAATAACAAAAGACCTTACAACTATTCACTGGATAGTTGTAAGCCCTTGTGGAAGGTTCGGATGACAGGAAGGGGGAGATGGATGCAGGCCGAGATCCTTCGGTCTTTGACCTCAGGATGACAGGAAGAGGTGGTGCGTTAGGAATGCATACTACGAACTTTGCTCAGAATGACAGGAAAGCGGGAATAGACACAGGCCGAGATGCTCACCCCTTCGGGTGTGCTTCGCGATTGGTATTTGACCTCAGGATGACAGGAAGAGGTGGTGCGTTAGGAATGCATCCTACTACGAACACTATTTTTCCTGAAACCACTTGACAAAAGTTGACAAAACTTGACAGTTGAAAAATATTCGTTCCGGGAACGAATATTTTATGTTAGATGAGCAACTAACTCTTAATCAGCAGGTTTTCTCATAGGGGATTTCCTTTGTTCGCAGGTTAAATTCCCTAATGCAATATGTTCCCAAATCTGAAAAAGTACTTTCTAAGGTGCTTTTTTAAGAGACGCTTTTCACTGTGAAGCGATGGTACTGGTAAGATAAGGCGTCCAAGCCTGATCTCGAGTTATAATATACTAATTCATAATAGAGACAATGCTGCATGCATTTTGGTCATCAGGCGGATAATCGGCTGCGATTGAATGAAAGCAAATCACGCAGAATTAATTGCCTTTGGCATCCAACATTAAAAAGCAAGCTCTCAGGATTTAAATTTAGCCAATGAATAATTTACATTTCACAATAAAAAATTACTCGGAAACAACATCATTCCCTGGGAATGGGACGCAGCAAAAACAGCCTTTGTGTGTTTCATACTATTACCTAATGGGTTCAAACCGTACGTGGAAAAAATTGCGCAAGACCGCTATTTGAGGGTGTTGAAAAACAAGTGACAAAATTGACAGATTAAGCCAACTTTAATAAAATTAGTCTGACCGAAGAAAAGAGGCAGACATGGTTCAGGAACGCTTTATCGAGACAGGTAAGAGCACATTTTA
>Ga0307422_1001109_pt1 | contig 14144 bp, 9 predicted proteins | sample SalMarWE160290MG_FD_202153 | JGI IMG/M metagenome (GOLD analysis project Ga0307422, IMG submission 202153) | Salt marsh sediment microbial communities from the Plum Island Ecosystem LTER, Massachusetts, United States - WE1602-90 | ecosystem: Environmental > Aquatic > Marine > Intertidal zone >...
ATGGAAAGGTGAAAAAATCCGGCCGGTAATTGAAAAATATTTCAACTGGCTGACACTTGCCTTTGCAGCGCTATTGATTGGCGGATTCCTTGTGATAAAATGGCTGCACTGAGTATTGGTAATTGGTAATTGGTAATTGGTTATTGGTAATTGGTTATTGGGGGTGGTTATTATGAACGATGCACAAAAACAGACACTTTTGAAGGTCGCCCGCAACGCCGTTGAGGCGGTGATTAAAAACGAACCGACCTCCAGGCCAAAATCGGACGACCCTGAGCTAAATGAGCACTGCGGCTGTTTCGTAACCCTGAAAAACCGGGAACGATTGCGGGGCTGCATCGGACAATTTACCTCCGAAGGCCCTTTAATCGAGCTGGTGGCCGAGATGGCCAAGTCATCAGCCACCGGTGACCCGCGTTTTTTTGCTGACCCGATAACATCCGACGAATTGGAGCAGCTCGATATTGAAATATCCGTCCTTTCACCGTTGAAACGGACAGACGACCCATTAAGTTTGCGTCTTGGGATTGACGGCATATACATAAAAAAAAGGTTCACATCAGGCTGTTTTCTGCCTCAGGTTGCCACTGAGACCGGCTGGAGCAAAGAGGAATTCCTTTCATACTGCTGCGCCCACAAGGCCGGCCTCGATGCTGATGCATGGAAAGACCCAAAAACAGAGGTTTACCTGTTTACCGCTGAGGTATTCGGGGCACTATTCAAAGAGCTTTAAGAAGATACAAGCCGAAGACAAAGCTCAAAACAACACGGTTTTTGGGGACATTCTGATTCCTACTTCCACAAAAACGATATTATTTATGAAAATTCCTGCTTAAAAATAAATCCATATAATCTGTGACACGAAGTGGTGGCAGCTAAATCTGTGTCTTAAAATCACCGAAATAAAGAGTTGTGATAAAAAAGTGTGCACTAATCTGGATAATAGTGACCGTCTGTCTTGCAGGTTGCCACGAGAAGCATAAGAGCAGTCCCTGTAACAGCTTATCTTTGCAGCTCGACACACCTGCGGGTATGATTGAATATCTGCAACAGCAGAACATGCAGGGCCTCGAATCAATTGAGCTCTGGCAGAACGAATATGGGCCGGGGCTGAAAATTACCACGACTCACTATGAGATTTATACGACCCTTCTGGAGCCCCTGATGCTTCAGCCGGTTCCTGCTTTTATGGAAGCCGCTTATCACGGCTATAACAGCCAATTACCCGAACCCATCGAAACTCCAACCAAATTTACCGTCTATCTTTTCGCCAACCGACAACAGTGGGAGGATTTTACAAAAAACTTTGCAGGCGACAAGGCGGAGATACTTCTAAAAATCAAGGCGGGAGCTTATTACCTCAACGGCGCCTGCGTGACATATAACATCGGCATAGAGAGGACTTTTACAGCTCTCGGACACGAGGGATGGCATCAGTTCAACAGCAGGTGTTGCAAGTTTGAGCTGCCAAGCTGGCTTGACGAGGGTATCGCAACACTCTTCGAAACACATACGACCAGACAGGGACAATTTTACTTTGAGCCGGCTAAAAATACATACCGTATAGGCATCCTGGAAAAAGCAATAAATAATAATATGATGATACCGCTGAAAGAATTGATAGCCACAAATCCAGGGGAAGTTTTAGCCATACACGAAGGTGACGAAACTGAAGCGATAAGAATTTTCCTGAGCCAGTCTTATGCACTTGTCCGGTTTTTGCGGGAAGCCAACTATGAGAAGCGGCTTGCTAATTACCACCGATTGCTGTGGGATGGGACGAGAGGAAACTGGTCGCTCGATAAAACAAGCGAAAAGATAGCGATAGACAGAAACATCCCGCGAACCACTGGGTGGAACCGGACTGTAGGCCGGCTGTTGTTTAAGCAATATATAGGGGATGATTTTGGCCAAATCGAAAAAGAATACCTGGCCTTTTGCAGGCAGATAGTTTACCATAACGGACTAAATACACATAACTGAAAAAAGGATTTATGCCGAGACAATTCCAACCCAGCCCAGCCAACGGCAAGTGCCCCATTATTCTCGCTTCGACCTCGCCGAGGCGAAGGCAGCTATTGGCTGAGGCCGGTTATAAATTTAAAATAGTCCCTCCCGATATTAATGAATCATCTTTTTTAACTGACGCAATCGTTCCGGCAGGACTGACGGATGAATACGCCAGACGGCTGGCTTTGGCCAAGGCAAAAAACGTCGCAGAAAAGCATCCCGATTGCCTTGTCATTGGTGCCGATACCATTGTGGATTTCAACGGCCAAATAATCGGCAAGCCCGCCGATGCCAAAGAGGCAGAGCAGATTACGAGAAAGCTCTTCAGCAGACCGCACAAAGTTATAACCGCTGTTGCAATCGTTAGACTGAGCGACGGCATCGAGGTCGTCGAAAGCGACTGCACGACTGTTTACCCGAAGAAAGTGACTGATGAGCAGATTGCTGAGCATATCAAAAGCGGCTCCTGGCGGGATAAGGCGGGCGCTTATGCCATAAAAGAAACGGGCGACGAATTTGTTGAGAGGATTGAAGGCAGCCTGACAAACGTGATGGGCCTGCCGATGGAACTGCTGGGTCGGCTGCTTAAAAGATTTATTGATTGAGATTTCCGAATCCGTTTGAAATAGATTCGACACTTCGACCTTGCTCAGTGCAGGCAGCCTCACTATAAATTGGGTTTGTTTTGGGTTTGAATTGGCTTTGTTTTTCCAAGGATAGTTCATTGTTCGTGGTTCGTAGTTCATTGATTTATAAGAGCTTAGGTTCATTTGGACACTTGGTGAAATTGGGTTTGGGATTTTTGGGCCAAAAATGGGGGGTGCATTTTCATAATCCTTTGTTTTACAAGAACTTACAATCATCCGATTTTTATGAAAATTGGGTTTGTTTTGCATACTTTGGTCAATTTGGTTGACCAAAGAGTGAATGCGTAAATGAGTAAATGGGTAAATGAGTGAGCGGTTCAATGGTTCATTGTTCATTGGCTAATCCTTAATAATCAATGTTCATAGTTCGTAGTTCATGGTTCATAGGTCGGTAATACTTAATATAAATAAGGTTACGATTTTATTTGGCTTGGACGGCTTGTCCTATGACTTGCGGGGCTCCGCGAACGTGTCCCTCCGGGGACTATCGTGTGCTGCCTGAGCACATTTTGGATTATATCAGATAAAGGCCGTTTTTCAAGCAAAAAATGCGGTTTTTTTGATTTTTTAGCCACGAAAAGGCCTAAGAGATTAGCCACTAAGGTCTTGGGCCATAAAAAAAATTAACGGCGATTATTTATTCAATCCTATTATTCTAAGTGATTAGACAATCCTAAATTCCAAAAGTTGTTCCATCTTCATTTGGAGTACATGGAATTGTTGTTGAGTCTTTTTCACAACGTTAATCTTTTGAACCGCTGTATTCTGATAATCAATATGAGGAATTTGCACTATTTGTTTTTCAGCATATTCTTTGCTAAAAGTGGCGTTATCACTTTTTGAGGTTACTAGTCGAAAGAAAAGATCTTGATACTCGTGCATAAACCATTCAAGGTTTATTTTGTCTTTCCACTCTTTCTTGGGAGTAAGTACATATGCGTGGTCATTCGTAGTAAATATTTCGTTGGGAACATAGGTCATGGTTCCAGCATAGCCATTTCTCGCAACGAGTATCGCAGGCGTTTGGAATATCTTTAAGGTTTTGCCATTGGGTTTGGCGTTTTTTGAAACAAATCCCATAGCTGTTCTTTCTGATGTTGAGCTTGTTAGCACTTTAATTCTATTAGAATTAATCTCCGCAGAATTATGATAAATGAATTCTTCCGTCAAGCCGCTGTTACCACCTTTAAACTTAACAAATGTTTTTAATTTATCTTCAGCTACTATAGAATTAGATGGATAGCCCTTAGTAAAATTACCTATGTGAATAAGTTCAAAAACAGTTTTTTGAAGGATTTTTTGAATATCTGCCAATCGTTTATATTTTCTTAATTGTCTTTTTTGTATATTAATATCCGGGATTACTATGGGGATTCTTTCTAGAAGTAATTTGTTTAAACTTCTCTGTCCTTGCGGGTCGCCTATCCTTAAACGATAGAAAAGATTTTGAAAAGAAAAGGCAAACCACTTAAGATCGATATCATCCCAATATTTTTTTTTAGGACGAAGACCCATGCAGTTACGACCTATAGTATACTTCCCTTCTCTATAGAAAATTTTTCCTGCCCTCACCCCATATGTGGTAAAAGTTATACAAGGCAATCGTTGATTATAACTATCAATATATCCCAAGATGCCTTGTCCTTCGGTTTGGCCAGAATAAACAGGATAGTTCCCAAAATTATTGTAAAGATATTCCTCTACCAAATTTGTTTCAGGTAAAAAGTCAAATAATTCACCGATTTTGCCAGCTAATCCCATTAGTAGCCTCCAATGGTTTTCAGGAACGCGTTTAATTCTTGAATGATTTTCTCTGATTTGGAGTTAAATTCCCTTTCGGTTATTATTTTCTTTTCATATGGTCTTAAGTGATATTCGGAAAGTAAATTATGGTAGTTGGTTTCATTAACCGCGCCGACATTGACATAACCGCACTTCATTCCTGTTAAACCTTCTTCTTGCTCCCGTTGGTTTATTTTGCGTTCATATTTTAACCTTTTTTGCTTAAACTCATGCTTGTTAGATATAAATAATTTAGCCAAATCAACAGCGCCATTAAACATAGTTTCGAGTTCAACTAAATCATCATGGTATTTTGTTCTGTATCTTTTATCACTATTGGCATATCCATCATAATCTAATATGAAATGCCATATGGGGTAATCTTGCTTCTGACCGATATCGTTATTCTGTTTCTTTTGCAGAAAAAGTATATATGTTTTTTCCTTAGTATAAGGTGCAAATGCAAATTTGGTAAGGGATATAATGGCATGCAAATAGCAGTTATCCAGCAGCTTTATTCGGAAATTTTCTCGCGATGGTGCTTCAAGGGCTCCATCGTTAACCACAATAGCAATTTCACCTCCATATTTTGTCGCATTTAATACTTTCTCGACAAAGAGCAACTCATTTCGGCTTTCGTTTGTGAACCTAAAATTTTCTATCGCGGCAGATCCTTTGTAAGAACCCATTGGCGGGTTAGTTAAGATATAATCAAATTGGTTCTCTTGCCACCCAATTTCAAAGTTCCAGCCATCAAGTGAATCATTGATTTCATAGATGTGTGTATGTCCATCGCCTACCAAAAACATATTAAGCTTAGTCCGAGCAACAGATGTTGCGTCATTATCAAAGCCCCAAAACGTGTTCTCCGACAAGTTTTTTCTAATATGTTTGTTTAATTTTCTACTTATTGTGTAGTTGTTCAATAGCGTCTTGTAAGCTTCCGTAAGAAAGCCCCCCGAACCACAAGCAGGATCACAGATTTTTAGGTCCCGTCCCGTTATCTCATTTCTTAGTAAGAGCCGTGCGACAATTCCGGCAATGTGTCTCCGTGTATAAAACTCTCCAAATTCTTTTTTCTTTGTCTGAGAAGCAAATTCTTCATAAATTGAACCAAACACATCGAAGTTACAGCCACGAAAATTAAAACTAGAAAGTTCATTATATATTTGCTTATAATGCTTGTCTTGCAGCTTGTCAGGGAATTTTACTAAATTTTTAAAGTCGTAATATGGAGAATCTTTATCATGAAAAATGTGTTTAACGGCAATAGCAAAGTCGCCTACAAAATCTCCTTTGTCTTTACCGTAATTTTGCCATGTTTTTACCTTAGTTTGCAAAATGCGGTGTTCAGCTTCTTTCTCCCCTATATACTTTAAAACCACAAAACCAACTGTTGGGTCAATACGTTCATCGCCTTTCTTAAGCCCGCATGATCGGTATATATCTGCAAGTTTTTTAAGCGAAGCTCTGAACTTAGATTCTGAGAATGGAGTGGTTTCTTTACTTGCTCTATATATAACGTGTAGGTTTTCTGAATTAACTTGCGTTTGTATTAGTTCTAGTACTTCTAATGGCTGAAGTATCGAGAGTGGTTTGCCATCTAAAAATATCTCTTCGTCAGTATAGGAACTATAGAAGCGGAAGCTTGTGAAACAATTAGTAACAATATAATAATTCAATTTATGTTTTGTAGCCTTCTCCTTTCCCTGGCGCATAGCATCCCGCCAATCCATGTTTCCGATTTCACAGTTTCTATGCTTAGCTTCAATAAGAGCAACAATTTGTTCTTCAAAAAGATTGTGAGTTTGATCTACTTTCGAAATCCAGATATCACCTCGTTTCTTACCAGTTTTTTCTGTCGCGACATCGATTCTGCATTGCCGTGTAGGGATTCCTACTTGTTCTAACTTTGGAATAAGAATCTGAACAATATCGTTGGTTTCTGTTTTCTTCATTAAGGAATAAATTATAGCCTTAAGAAGTTGAAAAGGCAAATATTATTTAAGTTCCACCTGCTCGTATTTCATATAAGTTTTCCTTTCCGCCGCTGGCGGATAAATCCCGTTCTGTGAATTGATGTGATTATGTGTCGGAAAGGGGAATAAGGCAAAGGGAAAAAGGGATTTGAGATTGCCACCCATTCGACCTCGCTCAGGGTAAACTTTACAACCTCGCAATGACATTTTTCGTCGCCGGGCCTGTCTTCGTTTCACTACGCCGTGGTAAACCTTACCAAGAGAAATAGCAGGAGTAATGTCTGTAGAATAGGCCTATCGAGCGCATAGCAATTATGGCGATAACCTGGACAGCGAGATTTAGCGCTAAATCCTTCGCCGTGGCAGCCAAACCGGCGCCGGCGTATTGGGTGGTGCACATTTTAAGGATGGCAAATGTCGCCAGCAGAAATACCACAACAAGATATTGGATAAATGCTTTGCATACGGGGATTAAAAAATAATCAGGTCTTAATAGAGTGAAGTCTCTGCCTACCGCTGTCGTCAATATCGCCATCGGAAACAGAAACAGGCCGAAGATAAAAAACACCTGCAGGAGCAGATGATAGCCGGTGTGCTGCTGCCAAAAATTCTCGTATGTTATACCTTTATCCTGAAGCAGCATCAGCGTAATTATGAACGGGAACTGAACGACTATCATAGTGGCAAAAAAGATTAGAAATGGCTTGATAACATACCATAAAAAAGTAATGCTCGTTCCGAGGTAAATTTCCGGCAGCTTGTCCATCTCAAAGGCCGTTTCGTAAATAATGTTAAGATAAAATCCCAGCAGCCATCCCCAAACAATAACAGAAGAGATATAGTTCACACAGCAAATACCTCTGGCGAGAAAAAACTTAAAGCACACCGCCGTAACAACAAACGCCAGTGGAACTATGTTTCCTGCATCAATGAATATCTTCCAGCTTTCAATAAATACGGCACGGTAAAAGCCGGGCAGAGGTTCACCTTTTTCGACTTTTGGCTCGATTTTTTGTGGTGTTTCGTTGTCTTTGGAGGGGATGATAAAAAGCTGCCCACAAGTATAGCACCGGGCACGTTTTCCGATGTGTTTATCGTTAAAGGCAATCAGCTCATCGCAGTTTGGGCAGTTGAACCGGATTGACATACTATAATCCGCCTCTGGTGGATAAATCCGCTAAAATTGCTTCATAGCGTCAACGAAGCTGTTAAGATTATTGGCCCATTTCTTGGCTTCAAGCAGGTCGACCTTGTCTTCTTTTACCAGCTTTGCCATGTGCTTTTCCATGGTTATCATTTTTTCACCGGGCTTATTTTTGGTTTTTGTCTGTAGTTGAGAATACAGCTGCTCTATTTTACCGGTGCGTATCTGATTGGCGCAGGCATAGTTATTATTAAGAATTTCCATTGCTACAATCCTGCCTTTGCCATCCTTTCTTGGGATAAGTTTCTGGCTGATGATAAAAGCCAGCCCGAGCGAAAGCTGATTTTGCACTTCATGCTGTCGGCCTGATGGGAAATAATCCAGTATACGTGTGACTGTGCCGGTGGTATCTCTGGTGTGCAATGTGGAGAAAACCAGATGGCCGGTCTCAGCGGCCATAAGTGTCATTGATATCGTCTCGGCATCACGCATTTCTCCGACGAATATTATGTCCGGGTCCTCTCGCAGCATTGCCCTTAGCCCTTCCTGGAAGGACTTGACATCTCTTCCAACCTCACGCTGCGAAATCATTGATTGTTTATGGCCATAAATATACTCTATAGGGTCTTCAAGGGTTATAATTCGGCAGGCACGCTTTTCGTTAATTCGGTCGATTAGCGAGGCAATTGTTGTAGATTTGCCAGCACCTGTGATTCCTGTTAAAAGGACAAGTCCCTGATTGAGATTGACAATGTCCTGCCAGATATCATTTGGAAAGCCAATTTCCTCTACTTTTGGAATTTTTAGCGATAGCGCTCGAATTGCAGCACAAATACCGTCGTTTTCCTGAAATACATTTATCCGAAACTGCAACTGTCCAAACCGATAAGACAAATCAACACTGTGCTTGTCTCGGAATTTCTGCAGATTTTCATCGCTTAAAAGCGGATAGATAAGCTGCTTTGCTACCTCAGGCATTACAGCAGGACCTTTAAGTCTTACCAAATTGCCATCAATACGATATGCCGGCGACTCACCGATTTTGATATGCAGGTCCGATACGCGCATCGCACCATGTTTCTCGAAATAGGCCAACATATCCAGTATGCTGAAATTGGTATCTTCCGCTGTTGGATAAACCTTTGTTGAAGTGCGATATCCTTCAGCCATATTTACCTCCACTTATTGTAGAAGCGTGATTTGGCTATTAATTTTGATCTTTTTATATCAACAATTATATAAGCACGATTGCTGCAAAGCAAAGATAAAGTTTAACAATTTGATACCGATACCGATGGTAGTAGAGGAGAGGTTCTCGCCCGGTTGAGCTCTCGTCTCGCCGGAGCGGGATACAAAGAGCAATGTTTTTTCCCCTTTTTAATCCTGCTTCATAGCATCAACAAAAACTCTTATATTATTGACCCACTTTTTTGCTTCTAACAGGTCGATTTTGTCCTGTTTCACCAGTATTGCCAAGTGCTTTTCCAGAGTCATCATTTTTTCATCCGGCCTGTTTTGTGTCTTGATTTGAAGCTGCGAATACAATTGCTCTATTTTACCGGTTCGTATCAGATTGGCGCAGGCGTAGTTGTTGTTAAGAATCTCCATTGCTACAACGCGCCCTTTGCCGTCTTTCCTGGGTACAAGCTTCTGGCTGACGATATAGCTGAGCCCGAGAGAGAGCTGATTTCGCACTTCATTTTGCCTGCCTGATGGGAAATAGTCCATTATACGTGTTACCGTGCCGGCAACATTTCTTGTGTGCAGTGTGGAGAAGACCAAGTGGCCGGTCTCGGCAGCCATAAGTGTCATAGCTATCGTCTCAGGGTCTCGCATCTCGCCGACAAATATCACGTCGGGGTCCTCTCGCAGCATTGCCCGCAGACCGTGAAGAAAAGATTTGACGTCTCTTCCCAGCTCACGTTGTGAAATAACGGAGTATTTCTGCTGGAAGAGATATTCAATAGGGTCCTCAACGGTTATAATTCTACAGGCGGATTTTTCGCTGATACGGTCGATTAGCGAGGCAATTGTTGTGGACTTGCCGGCGCCGGTGATACCAGTCAGCAGGACAAGGCCGTGCTTGAGATTAATAATATCTTCCCAGACATTATTTGGAAATCCGATTTCCTCAACTCTTGGAATCTCCAGTGATAATGCTCTTATTGCCGCACATATACCATCGTTTTCCTGAAAGACATTTATTCTAAATTGCAGTGAGCCGAACCTGTAAGAGCAGTCAACATTGTATTGAGTCTGTAGTTTTTGGCGATTTTCTTCGGTCAAAAGCGGATAGATAAGCTGCTTTGCCACCTCCGGTGTGACGGCCAGGCCTTTAATCTTAACCAGGTTGCCATCGATGCGATACGCAGGAGACGCACCGACCTTTATATGCAGGTCCGAAACCCGCATTGCGCCGTGCTCCTCAAAGTAGGCCAACATATCAATCAGGCTGAATTTTCCAAACTCTGCGGTCGAATAGACTTTTGCCGAAGCAGGATACTCTTCAGTCATATTTGCCTCCCTCAGAACTATATCCGGGTCTATCCGGCCACGGCCGACTCTGCCGTGACGAGCACCCGGACGAGCTTGATTATGATACAAATGCAACTTACCCCGTCAGAAAATCCGCCACCTACAGGCCAAATTCCAGATACCTCATCTCCAACAGGGCTACTTGTTTATTTTTTTTACCGTTAGTTATTATATCGGCACAAGTTGGGCAAAGCAAAAGTGAAATTTACAGCAGGTCCTGACGGCAATTTCCGGTAATATTCCCGCCCTTTTATGGGCTGATGACAAAATTTTATTTATTCAGTAAACAATAATTTTGGGCTTGCTTTAACAGATACAACCGCCCGACAATTAAATACTAATGATTAAATACAATTTTTACTGGCTTTACCAAAACAAAGGGCTATAATCTCGTCTTGGCTACGGCCTGGCTGTCTTCGCAAGAACGAGTATTGTGTCGTGCATGACCTGGTTACGCCTATAGCCAATAACGTGGAACGTGTAAAAAACCAATAAAGTACATAATGCCGGAAAGTAAGGATGCGAAAAAAACGGCTATCTATTTTAAGTGTTTTTTCATTAGCGATTATGGTACCGGCAGCAATTTCATCATCTGTTGAGAACAGCGCCCTCCAGCAGAAGGCCCAGGCCTTCGTCGGGCAGGATTTGCACCTGGCAGGGCGGGAGCTTATAAGCTATCAACTAACTACCGGTGAATATGCCCTCGTTTTCAAAGATGGATTCTCAATGTCGATAGGAGTCAACAATTTTTCCAGCGACAGCGCAGTAGTCTGGCTGGAAAGTGTAACAACAGAATTTCGCGGCAGCGTCAGTATCGACTATAAAGCTATCGTCTATCTCCAGGGCAATGTATCAGTTAAACAAACTGAAGAAACCGGGACTACCGACTTAAGCCAGACAACGGTTGAAGGCGGGCAGGCAATGATTTCCCAGTTCGAGGTCAGCGGCGAAGTTTTTGCGACCGCTGATAAAAGAGAAATATCCGACCCTCGCGAACTTGAGCTTTATGCGAATGCCATTGCCTCCTGCCGAGCCATCGGGATAGATTCGAGATTCGTAGCTCAAGCCCAGATACCGGCACCCAAACCACCGGAAGAGAAAATCATAGAAAAGCCGATTACGCCGGGCGAGCTCGCAGCTGAGCCGAAAGCAAAGGAACCTCGCTTCAGGTATCCAATTAATATAGCACCTATAGAGGAAATTGCACCGAATGTGGAGATGGATGAGGAAAAAGGGGTTGCGACAGTTCAAGGCAGGTTCTACCTGTGGCAAAAGCAGGATGAGAAAGGCGGTCTGCTGGAACTACAGGCCGACAATGCCGTTATATTCTCATCACCCGCTGCCGCCAGCTCGTCACTGCCGAAAGGATTAACAACAGAAACAACGGAAGATACAGAAAAGCAGATAAAACCGGATGACTCAGCAACCCCAACGGCAGCAGAAAACGAATCCGGCACGACATCTAACACACAAAATTCACTCATTAGGGCGGAGAATGCTACAGCCGGACAAGACGATATTCTGGCCAGCTCAAATGTCAGAGCAATTTATATGTCCGGTAACGTCGTAATGACCGAAGGCCAACGAACGATTCGGGCAGACGAGGTTTACTATGATTTCGAAGAGAAAAAGGCCATTGCTGTAAAGGCAGTGATGAGAAACTTCGATGCATCGCGGGGAATACCAATTTACGTCAGGGCCGAGAAGCTGCGACAGATAGCTGAAAATAAATTTTCAGCAGAAAATATCACTTTAACAAGCAGTGAATTTTATCTGCCACAGATTTCACTTAACGCATCAGAGGTAATTATTACCGATACGACCAGCATTGACGAGCAGCAAGGCAAGGTCTCCGATAGAAGCTATGATGCACAAATGCGTGATGTTCGTTTAAAGATGTATGATAAAACGGTTTTCTACTGGCCCTTTTTGCGGAGTAACCTACAAAGGCCCGATATACCACTAAAGAGCATACATGCAGGTTATGACAGTACCTGGGGGGCCTCAATAGAGACAAGATGGTATCTGGCGCGGCTGTTGGGGTTACGAGAGCCGGAAGGAACTGACAGCACCCTGGCATTGGATTATTATGGCAAACGCGGTGTAGGCGGCGGTATTGAGATTGATTATACAAGAGAAAATTATTTCGGCAGAATTTTAGGTTATGTAATACATGACAGCGGCGATGATGACCTTGGCAGGTATTATGCAAGAAGAAACGTCAAGCCCCCACGAAAACTTCGCGGCCGGTTTCTATGGCTACACAGGCATTATCTACCTTATAACTGGCAGCTTACCACGGAGATTCACTATGCATCCGATGAATATTTTGTCGAAGAATATTACCGCAGTGAATTTAACGTAGGCAGAAGGCAGGAGGCAGTTGTTCATTTGAAGCGCATCGAGGACAACTGGGGACTTTCTTTCCTCGGCAAGACAAGAATCAACGATTTTACCGATAAGCTGGAAGAGCTACCGACCGCAGAATTTCACTGGACGGGTCAGTCCCTTTTCGACGACAGGTTTACTGTGTACAGCGATACTCAAATCAGCCAACTGCGTCAAAGGATAGGCAGCAAACATTCGACAATGATAGACGAGGGTATGTTCACATTTGCATCACATAGAACCGAGCTTGATATGCCGTTCCAGATGAATACTTTTAAGGTAGTCCCGTTTTTGGCAGGAACTTTCGGCTATGACGACCGAAGCGGCTTCAGAAGGTCGCTTGTGGACGGTACTTACACAGGCCGGCCCGGCGAGAATGGTGTCTGGATTGGTGAAGCGGGGGTGCGTTTATCATCGCGACCGTACTGGAAGGTTTACCCTGACGTCAAATCGCGACTTTGGGATTTGAACCAGTTGCGGCACGTTATCAGGCCCTACCTGACGGCTGTTGGTTATTTAGAAAGCAACTCTGTAGTTGAACAGCGTGATATACTGAACATAGGTATTTCTCAGCGGCTGCAAACCAAAAGAGGCACGGGCGATAAAACACGGACCGTTGACTGGATGCGGCTGGACACGGAATTTACGTGGGTAGGTGACTCTGAAAGCGCCAGTTCCAGCGGTCCTGACAGATTTATCTGGAATAGACCAATTGTGCCGCTGCGTGTGCTTTCGGCGCCCGGCATTTTTAACGGCGACCTTACGCCATCGCTTCAAAGATTCGAGATGTTCGGACCAAGACGCAATTATTTCGGTGCAGACTATATCTGGCGGATGAGCGATACCACTGCGGTATTGTCCGATATGTATTTTGACATGCAAAGCGGTGTGGTGGAGCAATTCAATATCGGTTTTTCGCACCTGCGCTGGCCCAATTTAAGCTATTATATAGGCAGCAGATACTTAAGACGCACCCAGATTTTGAACGAAGAAGGCTCGAATGCGTTTACTTTTGCGGCTACGTATATGCTCGACCCGAGATACACATTAATTTTCTCGCAGCAGTTTGATTTCGACTACGGGGCAAATATACGAAGCGATATAACACTCGTAAGACGCTACCACAGGATGTTCTGGTCCATAACATATAGCGCCGACGAGTCGCTGGATACCCGTTCGATTATATTCAGTATATGGCCCGAAGGCGTGCCGGAAATGGCATTTGGACCAAGAAGGTATACGAACTTTGCCGGTGTGGCTGGCTATTAACAATTGATTATCATTTAAAAAATTCGTCCCTAACTGTAGTAACAATGCAGACGCAGGCGGCAAAAAAGCTCTTGGTCTAAAGCCAACTTAAGAACTTTAAGGAGAGTATTATGGCATTGGTTAATACGAGAAAGATGTTTGAAATGGCGTATAAAAATGGTTATGCGGTTGGCGCTTTTAATGTCAACAATATGGAAATTACACAGGGCATTATAGACGCCGCAGCGGAAGAAAAAGCACCTCTTATTCTGCAGGTGTCCAGGGGTGCACGCAAATATGCGAAAATCAGCTATTTGAATGCGATTATCAATGTGGTCGTTGAGGAAAACCCGGACATCCCGATAGTAACAAATTTAGACCATGGCGATAGCTTCGAGACCTGCAAGCAAT
>Ga0307422_1001110_pt1 | contig 14138 bp, 8 predicted proteins | sample SalMarWE160290MG_FD_202153 | JGI IMG/M metagenome (GOLD analysis project Ga0307422, IMG submission 202153) | Salt marsh sediment microbial communities from the Plum Island Ecosystem LTER, Massachusetts, United States - WE1602-90 | ecosystem: Environmental > Aquatic > Marine > Intertidal zone >...
TCATTATTTCAACTAATACTTCATAAAACTCAATTTGTTCCTTGGGACTTAATTGAGAAAGATATTGACTATATACACTTCCAATATAAGGGATACCTGCTGGAAGTGAGGTTGCGACTCTTTTTAAGACTTCTTTTACTTTATTTATATCTATATTCCTATCACCATAATAACTTGGGGATTTCGCCTAACGTTCAGAGCATAAAAGAAGTTTTTGCTAAGCAAAAATTTGGGTGAGTGCCGTAAGGCACAAACCTTTTATGCTGTGTTAGGCGATCGTTTTGTCCAGAGATGTTGATTTTGTTTTTCATTTGCGGCGCTTCGTAAGTTTTCTTAACTTTTTAATTTTGTTGCGCAATGGGATGCCTGACAAATTATTATATGTACACTCAGACAAAACTTGTACCAAAAAATTCTCGTATTTGTAGATATCTTTGAATTTTAATATTTCATACCATTGATCCCAACTCACCTTGCTTAAATACTTTTTATCCACTTTTGCTAAGAGATACATAAATTCAGGATACCGTTTTGCCTCAGTAGAATTCTTCTTTTTCTCACCAAAAATTTCTGGTTCAAGATCATAAGCAAGACGTTGCCATATTTTTCCTCTTTCATTAGTAAATTTCTTTTTGTCTACGAATTGGAGCACTTTTCCAACTTCGTAGTAATATAAAGTGTTCTTGTGCATATTGGGGTGTCTTTCAGATATCTTTTTAATTTTCTCTACCACATTTTTAATTTCGTTTTCTATTTCTTCTTCTTTCAAAAGGTATTCTATTGCTTTTTCCTCTTTCCCACTGCCCGGAATTAGTGATGTATCGAAAGCGTCAACTTCTATCTCTTTACCATCGACTTTTATTTTTTTCTTCCTTACGACCATATTCCACCTATGATGTTCTTAAAGATGCCTCATACAACATTTCATCACATAAATTTTTAACTTCTTTAATTTTATCAGGATCTAGTGTATTATCTACGTATCGTAATTCAAGTAATTTCCGAAGAACTTCATCAAAGCCACAACGAGCGCAGTAGAGAAGAATTTCTCTGTTTTTTGCTTTTTTTGTTCCAGCAAGTTCTCTTAATCTAACAAATTCAGAATAATCCCATACTACCCATACAGTTCCTTTTTCATTTATCGGAAGATTTTTCCATTTTGCAAAATATTGCAAAGTGCCATCAGGTTTTTTGCCAAAAAGAAAATCAAATTTTGCCACAAACGCCTTACCTTTCTTAGGCGGTTCTTCATGTAGGTAAAATTCAAATTTTCTCTTTTGAAGTTGTTCATTCGTATCCTTGTCAAAAAGAATTCCTTCTGAAATATATTTACCAGGATTATCCTTTTCTTCATCAAAGTCAATTAGTTGAATATCTATCTTTTTTCTACTCTCTGGAGGTATGCGCAGAGTATATCTGGATTTATGCTTTTCAGTACCATTAGCGTGTGTGATATTGAGTTTAAAAAGCAAATTCTTCTCACTGCTTGTATCGTTTGCAATTTCACAGTCTATAAGAAGGGTCTCATTATATTCAAATTTACGTTGGTTAGGCCTGAATAGGTCGATACGTACGGGAGTTACCTCTCTTGATTCAACTGGTTCCATAGGTTTTCTTCTTTTTCCACCTTCTGCCGGTGGTCCGGTAAGTAATTCTGGAGCATATTCTCTCACTAAGTCATTTACAAGTCTTACTGCTTGATCAAGAATATTTTGTGCAATTTCTACTTTCTTTCCTTTTTTTGGCGTTATCTCAAGTAGAAAATCATCTATTTTTCTTCTAACATACTCTCTGGCGTGGTTCCACGCTTTTCTATTGAAAAAACCAAAGTGATTTGGCATTTCACACTTTTTGAGTTCCCCTTCTAAATCATCGTCAAAATTGCAATAACCATAAATTCTGTTTTTTATAGACTCCTCTGCACTGATCGGAAGCCTTAGAATAGTCATACCACCTCTTTGTATGGCAATTCCTCTAAATTCTTCGGGAACGTCTTCTTTACAATATCGCAAAACTAAATTGCGGATTTTCCCAAGATTTTTTATTCTTTCATTCTGAAAATGTTTCTTTTTTTGAACCCCAGGTAAGTCAAGTGAATTTACCTGTCTTTCTACCCCATCAAAATTAACAATAAAGGGAACTCCATAGTTTCGTATAATTTCCCACCATGTGGAGACTATGTATTTCATAAATAGTCTGTAATCAAGTAGTTGATCTTTAAATTCTGGCTTGATGTTCATTATCCATATACGCGTTCCCTGATGGCCCAGTGAAGATGCTCCTGGAATAAAATCTTGAAGTTTTTTGGTTTCATCATCCCATTCCTCAGCTGTTCCATAAGAGAATTTGTAAGTCCCATACCCATCAATTGTTTCTGTCAAAACAGTCTTATCTTTAGAAAAATAATGAAACAAAAACTTTCCTTGTCCTCTTGCACCAAGAGTTTCTTCATCAATTTTTGAAGTATCCCACAAACTCTGATAAGCAAGCCACTTTTCTGAATCCATTCCTGTTGTGCCGAAATCTTCAATAACCAAAATCTCCCGTTCATGAATATATTTGAAAAGCAACATCCAATCCTTACCTTTTTTAGTGGTACGTGCATCCCACGAATTCTGAGCAGCATCTTTTTGTAGTCCTTCATAAATATTGGAATATTGTTCAGCAATGTTAGCATCGCTTCTTTCAAGATTCACTGGCCTTTTTTTCATAGCACTGACCTCCTAACTTTTGTTGTTTAAACATCTATCTTTTAAAATGTTGCCTAACTTGTTTATATCCGACAGTATTGCATATGCATCCTTATCATAGAATAAATTTTTTCTTCATAAATTCCCCTTAACTACTTTTATATTGTCTAATGGACTTTTTATCTTCTTTAAATCCCTATTACTCACATGTATATGGATTTCTGTGGTTTTACTGCTCTTGTGTCCTAATAGCTCCTGTATATATCTGAGATCGGTTCCCTTCGAGTAAGATTAATAAAATCTTTATTGTAATGAATGTAGGTTTTGATTGTCTTTGGGCTGTATTTCCTTGATAGCATTTCCCTCCTTAAATCCTCAAATAGTTTTTCACTATTTCTATTAACGGAAGGATTCATAGGGACCATAATATTTAATTTTCTTCTTATAAGAAATATAAGATAAATGCTTTAAGAATTCAATCTTTTAAATTCGGGGGACACATTACTTATTTTTTCCCTTTGACAAACACCATCATAAAGACTCAAGTATCTTGAATAATATTCCCGTTGTCCAAATCAGTGAGGAATTTATTAATCTTAAAGATCTGGATGATTTTTACCGGGGGAATATATATAAATTAACCTCCGTTCCTTTCTATCTGGTTCCTCGGATTTTAGATGTATGCTGATTCTATGAATTTATAGTTAACATCGGAATTCTTATTCTTAGAGCGGCGTTTTTGGCTGTAAAATTGCTAATCTAAGGCCAAGAATGAGGGGAATTTTGAGATCATCTTTTGTGAATTCAAAAAGTTAGTGCAGCCAAGCTTCAAATTTACACAGATTTGATATGGAAACTTCAAACCTCTAACAAATTCCACCCTGATGCGTATGGTCTTTGTTTCATCATCGCACTCCATTGATGTCACTTTCCAGGAATCTCCTAAATGAAGAATCCTCTGGAAAAAAGAAGTATCTTTCATATCTACCTCCAGAAATGAATTTTTTTGGTTGCTTCTAGAGGTAATTTTATATATCATTTGCTCTTAAATCAATTTGTTCTACCCACACAAATGGGAGAAGAGCCAAAAAGAGTAATATTAAATTCATAAGATGGATAAAAATAGTTTTTGTGATATTGAGAATTTAAAAAATGAAAGTGATGTGGAACAATTTTTTATTATTCAGCTTCTAAATTTATTAGGAATAAAAAAGGAATTTATTAGAACTAAGGATGAGATAAAATCCTATTATATTAGAAAAGGGAAGAAAAGAAAGAAATACAAGCCTGACTATATAATTGTAGTTCATGGGATTCCAATATTAATAATAGAGGCAAAGAGCCCAAAAGAAAAAATAACAGCCGAATTTATTAATGAAACCCAACTTTATGCGCATGTGTTGAATAAACAATATCCTACAGGTATTAATCCTGTCGCTTATTGTTTGACTAGTAATGGGAAGGAGACTTATTTACATAATTGGGATCAGGAAGAGAAGATATTAAGTTTGAAATTGCGCGAAATATATATAGGAAGTAAAAAATTTTCCTCATTAAAAAAATACTTGTCGTTTCAAGTACTCAAGAAAAAAGTTTTAAAATATTTTAAAAAAACTCATAAAGATTTATATCTTAAATACTTTGGATCATATTTAGAAAAAATCGTAGAAGAAATTAAGCCATTAGAAGAAATATTTATTCCTCAAAAAGGAAAAATCCAAACTCCGGAAAAGCCAAGTTACAAAAGGGGATGGAGAGATATTACAAAAAAAGAATATCATAAGGATCCGATTTCAGAACAAAAGAATCTTTTAGATTTCTTTAAAGAGCATAATCGATTAGTTGTTCTAGGTGATTCAGGTGCTGGAAAGACCACTTCACTTGAGAGATTTGCATACGATAATGCAATAAAAATTTTAACAGATGGAGAAAGAGCTAGACTTCCTGTTCTTGTAGCAGTTAATATTTTTTCTAAGAATAGAGATATAGAAGATCTTGAAAGCTATATTTGTGATCTTCTATCAATAAGTCCTGATAAATATTATCAACTTCTTATTTCAGGAAAATTATTGATTATGATCGATGGATTAAACGAGACATCTAAAATAGAGAGAGAAAATATTATAGGCGATATTCAAGATTTAATAAAAGAAGAGAGGTTTAGAGAAAGTCAAATCATTGTAAGTGCACGAAGCGACGAATATTATTCTTACTCAGATATATTCGATCTCCCAGTAGTTGAAATAATGAAGTTAGATGATGTGAGTATTAAGGATTATCTAAATAAGATCCTTAAAAAAAATGGTGAAAAATGTTTTGAAGATTTAAAGTTTTATGAATTGCTTGATTTGGTGAGAAATCCTTTACTTTTATCCATAACAGCTGCTGTTTACAAAAGGGGAGATAGTAAGAATATTTCAAATATTGGCATGCTCTTGAAAGAATTTGTCTCTGGAATGCTTGAATGGGAGCTTCAAAAAGTTGATAGAAAAGAACTTAAAAATATTATTTTTAAGATTTTTTCATTTATAGCATATTTAGCCATAGAAAATGATGATTTTGGAAAAATCAATTCTAATGTTGCAGAAGAATTATTAGAGCAAAGCTATAAAACTTTTAGTGTACTTGAAAAAACAAAATTATCAGAATTTCAGAAAATACTATTGACTACGGGTATATTACGAGAAAAAAATGAATTTTGGGAATTCTATCATCAACTTTTGCAAGAGTATTTAGCATCAGAAGAACTCTGTAGGAGAGATCGCTCAAATATTATGGAATTTGAGGATCATTTACTAAATACAAAGTGGCTTCAAGTTGTTTATAACGCAATTGGAATATTGGAGGTAAGTAAAGCAAGGAATATCATAAAAAAATTAATTGATGAAAATATTTTTATGGCTGCCGATTTATGGAAATACGCTTCTAACTCTCAATTAGACGATTTAGAACCAATTCTTATATTAAAATTAAAAAATATCTGCGATAACTGGAAAAATGATGAGATTTCATGCATGCAGGCAGTACGAGCGCTTGGAAGGATCGGAACTCCTAAAGCTATTCAAATTATTGTTAAAATTCTTAATGAGCTCAATGATAGAGATTTTGATCAAAGGGGAATCTTAATGGTGGCAGCAAAAACAGCTGCAACATTCCAAATCAATGAAGCTATAGATCCATTGATTGCTTTAAGTAAGAAGGAAAGTCCGCAACTAGTTCGTAAAATCTATACTTCTTGTGTAGCATCGATGAAAACTTCTGTTGTAGAGGACAAACTTATAAAAGATCTTAAAAATTCTTTAGAAAAAGGAGAGTTTCCACCTTGGAGTATTCTTTATCTTATTGGTTACTTAAAAATTGATAAATCTCTTCCTGATCTTCTTGAGCTTCTCCATAAGTCTTATGAAAAGAGAAATGATTATATATTCACTTATGCTTCTTATAGTATTTATTCGATAGATAAAAAAGTTATTGAAAATGAAATTAAGATAATACTAGAGTCCAATTCTACAGAAGATGAGTGGCTTGAAAATATAGTCTCTATCATTGGTGAGCTGAAATTACGTCTGTTTATCCCTCTTCTAATTAAATATCTCAATCATAATTGTGATGATGAGAATTACCGTCTGTCATATTTGGCTCAACATGCTCTTGAAAAAATGAAAAACTTAGATGACTACTTAAATCAATTATTGGAAATGTTACAATCTAATAAAAAAAATCTTCAATGGAGATCATTGTTGTTACTAGATAGAACTACATCCTATGATGCATTGCCAGAGGCAATTGATCTAATAAGTAGCGAAGATGAAGGTATAATGTGGGCAGCATATAGTGTAATAATGAAATCGAACATAAATGACTTGGAAAAAGATGTAGTTGAATTAATACTTGACGATTTGTCAACTGGTTCTTTCCGCAGAAGAGAAATGGCTGCAATCACATGCGGAAAATTGGGAATAGACGGAGCCAGAAAGCCAATTTTAGATTTTCTAAAAGAATCATACAGCAACTTATGGGATTTAAGGGACAAAAATGAGGAAAAATCAAAGATTCATAAACTAGAACATACAATAAATCAATTGATTTTTGCTTTAGGAGAATTGAAAGCGGAGGAATCTATTGAATATTTAATAAAAATATTAAAAGAATTTCCTAAAAGGAGGTTTGAAACTATTATTGGAGAGACCATAAAAAAAATTGGAAGTCTTAAATATATAGAGGAAATAGAGGGATTATTGAAAATAGATGAAAATAGATGGTGGATAGCTTTCACCGCAGGGGATATTTTGTCAGAATTATTTCTTTCTAAGAAATTGGAAGATTTAATTTTAAATTTATTAGAATCTAAAGAATATCATTTTATACGTCATGCATGTAAACTCGCAAAGAAATTGTATAATAAAGAAAAAATAATAAGTAAAATGTTTGAAATATTAGAACCGCTTTACGATGATTACAACTTCAATCCATTGATTCAGGTTGTAGATACTCTAACTGAAATAGCGAATATTTCTTATTTGGAAAAAGCTGAGGAGATAAGAAACTCATCAAAAAAATATTTATCATCTATAGGAAAACATCTTATTTATAATTTCCATGTTACAGCTGGATTAATGCCTCTTCCTCAATATGAAATAAGATAAAATTAGAATCGCGGAAAATAATAGAAAAATCACAGTTTAAATAAGCTGGAATGACCAACATTAAAGTTGACATGGATTGTCAAGTTAAGGAAATTCAGGTTCATGGTGAAAGGCGAAGCCTATTAGACGATAAATTAAAATAACACGGAGATAATAAGATGAACAAACTTAAAAAGTACTCAAAAATAACATTATTTCTTTCATCTTTTTGGATATGACCCCCATTTTTCGAACCAGTTTTGAGGCTAATTTTCGCTAACAACTCAGAGGGATAATTTGCCCTTCTCTTTTAAATATTTTATCGGCGATTTGTTTCCAAGCGTCGAATGTCTGCGAACAAAATTATAATACCGTATCCTCTTATCTACAACCTTTTTCAATTCTGTAATATCATCCAGTTCCCAGAAAATCAAACGGTTCACAACTTTGAACCTGCCGTTAAAAGATTCCATATGAACATTTCCCTTGGCTCCATCCTCAGAATAAGAAATACGGGCTTTACAGTTCACTACAACTTCACGAAGCCATCTGTAACTTTTATAGACTCCATCTTGATCATGGTGAATGATAATATCTTCGATTCTCCGGCCTAGTCTTTTCAGTGTTGTTTTCGTTTGTTTCCAGGCTTGTAAGGCCAGATCCGTATCTGCACTTTCACCTAAAGCATGTCCGGTAACCAGTTTGCTGCTATGATCGATTATCGGCATCAGCTGGGCTTTAGCCAGGTGTAAAAGGCAAGGACTTTTACAATGCTATGATAGGGAAGTGGAGATTAGGTTATCAGGGCACAGTGCATATCGTACGGAGTATCATATTGTATGGATACCGAAATATCGCCGCCGTATCCTAAATCCTGGGGTGCAGGGATATTTGAGAAGACTTTTTCCGAAAGTTACGGAGAGCATGCCTGGGTGTGAGATAGTGGAGTACAGCATAGAGAGAGATCATATTGATATGGTTATGATAATTCCGCCAAAATATGCAGTAAGTGATGTGATAGGCAGGCTAAAGGGGATGACTGCAAGCCGATTAAGGAAAAAGTTTTCTTGGATATCGAAAGTTTATTGGAAGGAAAACATAGTGTGGTCGCCTGGATATTTTGTTTCGATAGTTGGGATAGATGAGAAGAAGATACTAAAATAGGTAAAATGGCAAGAGCACCAGGATTTATGTCAAGCTAAGCTTGAGTTTTGATAAGTACCACGGCTCTAGCCGTGGGTATCTATATAGATTTTTATTTTTTCGTATTTCATTTAGTTAAAAGAGAAATGTATATATTAAAATTTAGTTGTTGCTTCCTTCAATAATCTTCTTCTCCTCCTCTGTTATCCCATACAGTTCATAAACCAATTCATCAATTTTATCATCGGTCATCTGGATTTCTCGTTCGATTTTGTCTCTTTTTGAACTTGGGGGAAGAGCGGCTTTCTTTTTATTTAGCTCTAACATATTGTCCACTAAATTGACCATTTTGTCATGCATTGCTTTTTCTTTTGGGTTGTCAAAGTCTATAATACGGATAGGAAGTTGTTTTAGATTTACAATTTTTACTTCAGCAAAAACTTTGCCTTTTTCTGGTACAATCTTACGATAGTAATAACTCATAAATTTTGAATTAAGAATAGCAAGAATAAATCTTAAATCAAAGTTACTCTTATAAATCATATGAATTGTATCCATACAGAGAAACTGTTTATCATCTAAAGTTGCGATAAGACGATCCCCTGTCTGTCTAATTAATATTTTTTCGGGAACAAAATATTTCTTTTCATCATAATTACTCCATAACTGCTCAGGGTCAAAAAGAACATATATGTTAGAAAAAGATAAGGAATATCTATCTATGTCTCTACCTCTGAGGACTTTTTTATGTTTACTATTAAGAGGTTCTCTACTTAAAAATTTTTTATTATCACCAGTTTTTATACCGTTATAAAATAGAGCAACCTCTCCTAAAGATTTAGATTTATCTTTCAGCTTGAGGATTAATTCAAGATCTTTTTTCTCTAAGTACAATTTGAGATTCGGAATTTTTGTGAAAAGAAATTGATCTATTTTTTCCTTTTCTTTAAAAATATTGGGTTGAATAGAATAACTAATTTTGACCTTTGTTTTTTTAGTCGGAAATGCTCGTTTTATAATTAAAATAGACGTTCCTCCAATCTCTGCATCTTCAAAGACTTTAAAAGGCAATGATACTACATTTTTTATGCTATATGAGAACAGAAGATATTTTCGCAGAAGCGAGAAATATTGATTTGAGAGAATTGTCCTAGGCACAATAAATCCAAATAATCCTTTTTGCTTTACTAATCGAGATGCCAATTCATAAAATAAAGCAAACGTATTGCCTTTATATTCTAAAGATGAAGAAAAATATCGTTTAAGATATTCTAATTCTAACTTCTCCATAGATTTTTGTTGTTTTCCTAAAGCTAATGTGTAGTAAGGCGGGTTACCAATCACAACATCAAATCCGCCCTTCTCCATGATTTCTCCAAAGCCGGTGGATTTGGAACTCCAGTCAAAGGGATTGATGCGCTCTTTTTCTTCTTCATCGAATAAAGTAAGTTGGTCAAAAATATCATAAGATATCAGGGAATTTCCGCATCTTATGTTTTTAGCTAAAGAAGGCAAAAGCTCCTTCTTTCGAGGCAGGTCTTTTTCCCCCTCGAGGCACTTGAGATAAAGGCTCATCATGGCAATTTCTACAGCTTGAGGATCGATATCCACTCCGTAAATATTGTTTCTTAAGATTTGTGCTTTTTTCTCGATTGAGAGTCTTTTTGTCCCATCATAATCGACTATTACATCAGGAAACAAAGTGCCCTGCCCTGATTCTTCAGGATGTTTTTCGTAGTAGTCCAGATGATAATCGATTAATGTTTGAAATGCTGTTAGAAGGAAGGAACCTGAACCGCAGGCAGGATCTAAGATTTTAATTTTTTTAATTCTTTTTGGTGTTTTCCCTTTGATGATTTTGCCTACAGTATTTTTAACGATATAATCAACAATATACTGCGGAGTATAATAAACCCCGCCAGCCTTTCTTACCTCTGGTCTTTCTTCTATTTTAACTCTCTTAGGAGTGACTCTTATGGTTTTTCCTAAATATCTCTCATAAATCGAACCCAGGAGTTCAACGCCTATGACATCAAAAAGGTAAGGACATTTAGGAAAGTACAAGCTATCAATTATCTTAGCCAGCAGTTGAGAATCTATCTCCAGGACATCACAGGGACCTGGTTTTAAGATTTCACCGTCAAAATCCTGATTCCATCCCATAAAGCAGTTTGTAAGCCTTCTATGCAAGTCCCGCCTTTTGCCTCCTGCTTTCCACCATTCAACTTGATCCAATAAAGACTTTGGCTCGATTATTTTTCTGTCTTCGGTTATCCGGATAAAAATTAGCCTATTCAAAATTTTCTGGACCGCTTCGTTTAATATTTTTACCTGGATTTTCACTCTATTTTCATCCGATCTATCTTCCAGTTCTTTTATATTTCGTTTATAAATATCCTTGGCAAGTTCCTCTCTCCATTGAGAAAGGTCTGCAAGAAATGCCTTGTCGACAGGAATTCTCAGCTTTTTGCTTTTTGGGTCTTTGAGGATTAATTTATCCAGCGAGCCTTTTTCCACCTCTTCTTTAGAGAGAAGCATCAATTTATCAACATTATCCAGATACTGGTCATAGGTAAGTTCAAAGATGAGTCCCTGGTCAGGATTTTTGGTGTCTGGCTTTATTGTGGCATCAAAGAGGCGGAATTCTTCGAAGTCAGTCAGAAGTACTATGAAAACACTCTTGGTGTTCCATGCATAGGATTTGGCTTGAAGAACATGATTGATTTTGTGTAAGGGCTCATGTGGAGCCTTGGCTTCAACAAAGAATTTGGTTTGGCCGTCTATTCTAAAGTTGTAATCCGGTCTCCCGATCGTCTCCCCTTTTTCGACTACTACTTCCCTATCATATGGAGAAAGTCCTTTAGTATTTCGTACATCCCAGCCTAGAACTTCAAAGAAAGGATTAATGAAGTCGATTTTTACTTCTTCTTCCAAATATTTTCTTGAAAGATAGTGGTATTTGTTTGCTTCAAATTTCTGCACCAGGGATTTTAATTTTGAATGAATTCGATTTTCGGACATATAACTGCTTTTTATTATCTATAATTTAATCCAAATCTTCTCGTTTTTCAAATTTTTATCAAAAAATAAGATGAATTTTTTAAACTTTTGACTTCATATTCTTCCCATGCTATAAGTTTTCTGTATAAAATCGGAGTAACTCGACAGAAAATCTCGACAAATAACAAAAAGGAGAAATCATATGGCTAAACGTTTGTATTTCAGTATATTTATTGGGCTAATTCTAGTGCTAGGTAGTTTTGGACAAGATGAATTGGAACATTCTAAAAAACATTTCTGGAAGGGCACCACTTTTCATCAACAAACCGTAGATACAAGCAAGTATGATCAGGGCATAATAAGGGCAAAAACTCTCGGTAAATGGCACAAGTGGCAGGAATACAAGCTGAGGCAACTTCCTGATGAATTTCTTGATTGGAATATTAAACGTAGAACTGAAAATCTAATGAAAATAAGGAATAATGAGTTTCCTTCCTTTGCTGGCCCACACAATGCTATGGTTGCTACTCAAGGAATAAGGCGGTTCGATACTCAATTTACTATTAATAATGCAGTAAAAGGAATGGGATTTGTACCCAAAAAGGATAAGCTAAAGGAAATAATCGAATTACTCCAATCCACAATTAATAAAGATATAAACGACAAGCTTGATATTCTTTCAAGTCTTTACAAAAGAGCCGATGAGGTCTTTGATAGAACAAAACAGATATCTTTAGAACTTTATTCAACCCAAGAATTTGAAACACATTCATTCTTAAACCAAATGTTTAATCCAAGGGCTGCTATTGTATTTCTGGACATTCCCTGCTTTGAACTCAAAGTAATAGCTCAATTACTTCATCCAGAAGACCCAGAGCTTACGCAGTATGAAAAGGACATGATCGAATATGTAAATCTCATCCACAGCTATTTTCATGGCAAATTTAACAAGAAGTTTATTGCCGTTATCTACCACATAATAGAAGTATATAATAATTCTCCTGGAAAGAAAGACCGAGGAAGAAGAATAATCCCTCTGAAGCAATAATGAAACAAAAGTTTTATCCTGCGAAGGAGCAAAAAAAATGAAGGGAGTTAAGGCTGCATTTTTAATCACTTTTTATCTGATTTACAAAGAAAGAAAAAGAACAAAGCAGCCAGGTTGAATAGAAATCAAAAAGACGTGAGGAAAAGCTGAATTCTGAGGGGATGTCTGCGCTCCCTTGATATTTTTTTACTTTATATTTTTCCTCATAATCGCACCAATAATTCCTGGCAAAATAATTACAGTCGTCAAAAAGCAAGCACCGACACCAAGGAAAAGCGCTGCTCCAAGTTGACCAAACCCACGCCAGATGGAAAATATCATTGATCCGAATGCTAACATGGTTGTTAAGGATGTAAGTAAAATTGCCTTACCAGTACTGGAAAAGACAGTGAATATTTTCCCTTTTCCTTCAGTTAACCAGCGATGAATAATATGTACTCCATCGTCTATGCCAATACCCAGTATCATCGGCAGACCCATAATATTCACTACGGTTAGCTGCTGTCCTGTCAGGTGCATTAGCCCAATCATCCAGAGCATACCGACTGCCAGGGGAATCATTGCTATCATTGCGTAACGTGGATTACGAAAATCCAGCAATAATAGTAAAAAGACAATCACAATTGTCAATAGAGCTGAATTACGGCCATCGCGCCCAATAATATCTATCAGGGCACGAAACACCGGCGGGAAGCCCGTAGCTCTATCACTAACCTTTTCAAGATCGTCTGTTAAACGATTGAAAAGATCTGCATCCTGCCAGATATTACCAGCCGGAAATACGGTAACCAAAAATTGATCCCGCCTATCATTGCTGTATCGGTCTAAAATAGAAACAGGAAGCTCTTCGAAGTGGATCTTTTTTGTCGAACATATTTTCATGATCGATTTCTTAAAGTAATGTGCAAAACTTTTCTGAAATTTCGACAATTCTACTACGGCTGATGGAGTATTCGAACTTAACAATTGTTGTAATTCCTGAATCATATTTATGGAGGCTGGCTTGTCCGGATCACCTACAATCTGTTTACATTTATTATCCACTTTATCCTGTCCACCAATGAATGCCATATCCTGCATTTCCATGATATTCATTTGAAGGCGGTCAATCTCTTTCCTCAATTTGGGCAATTCTTCAGAGCGAACAACTTGTTTGATTGGAACTGATTCGATTGCTTCACGAATTTCTGCCAGGTGAGGAGTTCTTTTTTCCTGCTGTGTTTTGGAAGGAAGATACAACGAAATATCTTCAGTAGCAGCCACAGAACTTAGATCACGATATTTCCGGGCAAATTCGCGGGACTGATTTACATTATCGGATATGATAAGTGAATAAGCCATACTTAAATCAAACTTATCCAATACAGTATCCTGGAGAGCAATTGACGTTAAACCTTTTGCTTCGATATTCATATAATTCCGATCAAAAGTAATGTTTAGCCCCGACCAGATTAACAAGGCAGTTATAATGGCAGAAGCAACAAGAGTAAAAATGTAGTGTTTACTTATCCATTCACTTGCATGCCCCATAAAACGGAATGAAATATCACGCTGGACAGCTTTTTTTAGGCCTTTGCCTCTTTCACGTCTTTTATCTGTATGACGTTCTCTCAAGACTAACATAACTTGCAA
>Ga0307422_1001111_pt1 | contig 14134 bp, 16 predicted proteins | sample SalMarWE160290MG_FD_202153 | JGI IMG/M metagenome (GOLD analysis project Ga0307422, IMG submission 202153) | Salt marsh sediment microbial communities from the Plum Island Ecosystem LTER, Massachusetts, United States - WE1602-90 | ecosystem: Environmental > Aquatic > Marine > Intertidal zone >...
AAGAATAAGATTTACAGTATTCATGAACCCCATGTAAAATGCATAGCCAAAGGAAAGGAGGCAAAACCATATGAATTTGGCAATAAGTCCAGTATTGTGAAAACCAAAAAAAGTGGGATTATTATTGGCGTTTTAGCATTTACGGATAATGTTTTTGATGGTGATACACTGGAACCACAATTAGCACAGGTAAAAAGAGTGACAGGATACAGCCCCAAAGTGGCAATAGCAGACAGAGGCTATCGCGGAAGGAGGCAAGTAAAAGATACACAGATTGTTATACCAAAACCGCTAAAGGCAAATGCAACAAATTACCAAAAAACGAAAACCAGGAAGCGCTTTAGAGCCAGGGCTGGAATAGAACCGGTAATTGGGCATATAAAGCACGATCACCGTATGATCCGCAATTATTTAAAAGGAGAAATGGGTGATAAAGTGAATACAATACTGGCTGGTACTGCATTTAACTTGAAAAAGATGCTATCCAGGATCAAGGAAGATCTAAAAAATATTTTTCTCAATTTTTTGGAAGTGATAATTCAAATAAATTTGCAATTTCAAGTTTACATACTGAGAAATTAAAGTGATTTTTTCAAAATTGAAGACTTTTTAAGGGACAACTAATTAGCCCCAAAATTTAGACAACAAGTATAATTTGATTTTTTAATAAACTTGTTGTTATGAAAAAACGAAAAACTTACAGTGCAGGATTTAAAACCAAAGTAGTTCTTGAAGCACTTCAGGAGAGGGAGACCATCCAGGAAATAGGTAAAAAGTATGACCTGCATCCCAATCAGATTTCGACTTGGAAGAGCCAGTTTCTATCCAATGCCAACAGTGTATTTGAAAAGGGTGTTTCCAAAAATGATGATGAAAAGGAAAAGACAGAACTTTTTAAGAAGGTTGGCCAACTTCAAATGGAAGTAGACTTTCTAAAAAAAGTATTGGGGAAATAGCCAAAACCGATCGACTTCTCAAAGTGGATAAATCAAATACCATAAGCATTAATCGTCAATGCGAACTTCTGGAAGTATGTCGCAGTAGCTTCTACTATGTTCCCCAGGAAGCTAGTTCTTACAATCAAGAGCTAATGAAGCTTATCGATAAACAATATATGGAAACACCATTCTATGGAGTTCCCAGGATGCTTGATCATTTAAGGGAACTGGGGCATAGAGTAAATCCCAAACGGATCCGACGTTTGTATCAGCTAATGGATTTACATGCTGTGGGTCCCCGGTCTAATACTAGTCGACCGCATAAAGGCGAGGGACATACGATCTATCCATACTTGCTACGGAGCATAAAGATTGAACGATCAAATCAGGTTTGGGCTATGGATATTACTTATGTACCTGTAGGAAATGGCTATATGTATCTGGTGGCTATTATTGACCTTTATAGTCGCTTTATAGTGGGCTGGTCACTTTCAAATACAATGACAGCATCTTGGTGTAAAGGGTGCTTAAAAACAGCCATTTTACGATATGGGAAGCCTGAAATATTGAATACCGATCAAGGCAGTCAATTTACCTGTCTGGAATTTACAGAATTTGTGGCTTCACAGGAGAATATTCAATTCAGCATGGATGGAAAAGGAAGGGCGATTGATAATATCTTCATAGAGCGTTTCTGGAGAAGTCTGAAATATGAGAAGATTTACATCGAGCCTTCTGATGATGGTATAGAACTTTTCGGAAAAATTAAAGCGTATATGGAATTTTATAACACGAAAAGGAGCCATCAATCCTTAGGGAGAAAAAAGCCCGAAGAAGTATATTCCCGGGCCGCCTAGATTCTTCTTTCTGCCCAATTGGGCAGAAAGAAGAATCTAACTTATCTTTGAAGTAATGTTGTCTAAAGAAGGGGAGTATTTAATAATAATAAAAATTTTATCTTTTATTTCCATTAGTTAATGCATTTAACATTCATAATCAATTAAAATACGTCTTTTCTAAATAGTTTTTTTAAAAAATAATGACCACCGGGTAGGTCGGGGAAATTTATTCGCTATCGCTTATGACCCGTACGTAAGGTGGTGCGAGGTTCTTCCCTCTAGCAGTAGATAGCGGGGCTGCATACTCGATTATGGGATGGTTTTCTTATTGCCCTTATTCTGTACATTGACACTTGTAATAAACTCTCCATTTAATACAATTTCCATATCCATTGACAGCTATGCATTCTTTTAAGCCTGAACCAAAAAATTCTGCGCCACTATAACCCCAATTTCTACATTTTGAAATAGCCTCTTTTTTAGCTTCTTCCCAATGTACAACAGGTTTGTCAAATACTCCATATTCATAAAACATAGTAATTGTGCCATCAGCTTTACTTCCGTCATATACAGAAAGATATTTGTGAGCTGTACAACTGGTAATTAATAAAGGAACTGTAAATAATATTACACATTTTAGTAAAGAATTTTTCATGTTAAAAATCCTTTTTAAATTTCCTACTCGTGAAGCTTTTCGGTTTCGCCCCGTTTTTTTTAGTGGTCGCTGGTCTCCACTTTTTTTGATTTAATTTCTTATCAGTCCTTTAAAACTATTAAGAGAAGTCTAAAATTGTAGGTTCTCTTGTTTGTGTCATTCCGCTGTGTCGTTTCTTAAACTTGCCCATACTAATATAAACAATTGTGTCTATTATGTCAAATTTGGCTATAATCGTTAATGCGTGTAGTTATGATTTAGCGCTCCTTAATTAGTTTACCGTATTCATATTTTTCAATCTTCTTATAGTCGTTAGAATATTCCTCGTAATAAAGCCACCTCCCATCTTTTATCCAAGTATTTGTTTCTTTATCTAGATATTGACTTCCTTGAATCCTTAAATTACCATTAGGATATTTTCCTTCAAAGATTCGAAATTTAATGATATCTTTTATACTACCATCCATATTATAATAAACCCAGTCCTCTGTACGAAGGTTTTCAATAAATTGACCTTCTATTTCCAATTGCCCATTTTTAAAATACGATTTATAACTTCCATAATAAAAATTAGTTAACCCACTTGTATATTCAGCTTTTAGTTTTGAAGTATCATAACCTTCATAATATTCCTTTACTTCAGCTTTAAACTGGTCGATAAATGTAGATTCTTGCAACAGTATATCATATTTTGTGTATACCTTTTTCACTGAACCCTTTTGAAACATTACACCAATCCACTCAACGATATAACCTTCATCATTGAAGAATTTCATGTAATCGCACAATCCTTTATCATATTTGTATGTCTCAAGTATATTACCATCCTCATCCCAATAACGAGATAAACCATGTTGTAAGCCAAAAGAAAAATGTGCTTCTTGCATTAATTTCCCCTGAGCATTAAACATCTGATACTTACCGTGTAATAATTGACCACCGGCACCTCCCTTTGTCCTGCCTATACCTGAATATTCATTGTACCAAAAATATATAAGTTTGTCATTATATTCAACGGCTGGATTGCTTTTACAAACATTGAAAACCTCTTGACCATCACTATATTTTAATGTTTTCTTCTCAGTAGATATCTGTTGTGCATATGTCGACGAAATCAAAACAGCAAATATGCATACAAGTAAAATAAAATGTGGTTTAATTTTCATGCCAATAACAGGATTTAATTATTTAGGGTTTACTTCATAAAAATAATAATTAAGGACTTAAATGTCAATTGGTTTTGATGATTTTATCATTTTTTTGCATTAACAGTACTTTATCGAACGTAAAATAGTCATCTGCCAAAATTTTGTGTTTTCCCGGTTTTCCCATAATTCAGTTATACATGGATCTGTAAAATATAGAGTGGATTTCCGCTCCGCTAATGGAGACTTTTAGCTTTTTGGCACAAAGCATGGATTTGTATATATAAACGATAAAATTTTATGGACGTATTTATTATATTTATTCATTAGCAAGCTCAATCGATAATAAACTAATAGCCTTTTTATTTATGTACAAAGTTGTGTCGTTAGGCAGTTCAACAGATGATGATTTGATAATAATATAGAAATCTTCATTATTAGGTAAAACCTTAAATAATACGTCTTCGCCTTTTTGTAAAATTAATCCCCCATAAAAGTCACCTTCTTTTGGAGCAGAATGAATAGAAGGAAAGTATCTTGCTTTTCCTTTAAAAGTTTTATCTTCATTTTCCTCCATCATTTTAATAATTTGTTTCTTTTTTATCTTATTCAAAGCAGATTTTTTTCTTTCCTCTTCTTCTTTCTTCTTTTTAGCTAATTCTATTTGTTTTAGCTTATTAAAATATTCAGCAGTGACGTAATTAATTGCAGCTGAAGATCCGGCCAATGAAAACTCATAATCTGTTTGTCCACAATCACTACGCAATCTAACATATATTCTATTTTGTGATTTTAATTTATTGAGCAATTCTACCTTTGATAAGGTAGATTCATCATTATAATATTTTTCTAGAAACCATAAATCTTCATCCGCATTTGTAGAGACTTTAAACTGATATAATTTTTCATCATTATCGAATTTCATGTAAACGATCTTACCATCACAAATTGCGGAACCTGCATTACTAACATAAATATTTAATTGTTCAGAGTTTTCAAAATAATTAACAACAAAATAGGGACTGGTATAAGGGAATTCACCCCCAGAACCTTTTATGGATGAAGTCTTATATTTACCATCAAATGCATTGCCTCCAGATTTATAAGTCCATCTTTGAGCATAAGTAGTATTTATAATAAATATGATAAAAGCAAATAGGATTAAATACTTTTTCATGATAAAAATATTTTAATGATGTTCAGGCATAACAAGTTAATAATATTTCCGGATATGATTGATAATAAAATAATTTAGTTTAAATAAGACTTGTTATACATGATAACTAATCATAGTATTTGACACAAGTAGATATAATTTCTACATTTGGGCATGGCCAATTAAAAACAATGAGACGTTTACTTGTCAATTTAGCTCTTTATCTTTTCCCTTTAGGACTTTTTGCCCAGGACTTACTTCCTATATCAACCACAAACCAGGTTGTAGATCATACTTATTATAGCCTTTCTTATAGCGAGGATCACGAGTAGGCAGAGTGGGTTTATTATATGCTTACAGGGGATATGGTCCGATCGGGATCAGTGTCCAGGACTGATAATTTCAGGGAGGATCCATCGGTAACAACAGGATCAGCCTCCCTGGGTGATTATAAAGGATCCGGATATGACCGGGGGCATTTATGCCCTGCAGGTGATATGCAAATAAATAGTATAAGCATGTCAGAGAGTTTTTATATGTCCAATATGAGCCCCCAGGAACCTTCATTTAACCGGGGAAAATGGAGGTCTCTTGAAGCAACAGTCAGAAACTGGGCGGTCAAAGAGGATACAATTTATGTTGTTACAGGTGGTGTTCTTACATCATCAAAAGGATCTATCGGCCATAACAGGGTGACAGTGCCGGAATATTATTACAAAGTGATATATGATCCAACCGGGGAGAAAAAAATGATTGCCCTTGTGCTTCCCAATAAAAAATGCACTAAACAGTTACAGGACTACGTCGTTTCGGTTGACCATGTCGAAAATATTACAGGTATAGATTTTTTCCCTGCATTACCTGATAAGTTAGAAAATGACCTTGAAAGTAATGTTACAGCTACCAAATGGTCTTTCGAATCATCATCTTACAATAGAAAAACCAGTAAGAAAAAATATCACACGGACAAAAACAATAAAATCAATATAAACACGGCTTCAGCAGCTGAGCTTGATAGGTTATATGGTATTGGCCCTGCAAAGGCAAAAGCAATAATCGCAGCACGCCCGTATAACAGTGTCGATGAGCTTACAAAAGCTTATGGCATTGGGGATGCAACTCTTGAAAAAATAAGAGATTATATCACTGTTGGTGATAAAACTAAGGCAAAGAAAAAATCAACTTCCGGAAAGATAAACATTAATACAGCATCCCGCGCTGAACTTGAAAGCCTGCCCGGTATCGGTGAAGTTTTAGCCGGCAGGATAATCAGTGCCAGGCCTTTTCGAAATATCCACGAAATAAAAAATATTAAAGGAATTGGTCCTAAAACTTTTGAGAAGGTAAGATGGAAGATATCGACTAAATAGAACTTGCTGATACAATATTCCAGGAAATATTATTTGGTTACATTTATTTTTTGATAATATTTAAAAAGCCTTTTCTGAACCTTCCCTGCGAATACCTCCCTAAACACTATGTAAAGTCCATGATAATACCATAGGTTAATATTTTCAAGTTTAAAAGGGTCTTGATAACCGTAACTTTTATTTTGATACTTTGTTGGTTATTTCTCAAATGGTATATTAATTTTTTTAGAGGCTTTAAAAGTTGTTAATTTCCCTAATTTTGAAATACCTTCTCCATTAAGATTTTCACCATATTCACCTACTAAGTCAAGTATCTTTTTCGATTGAGTTCTTGCGGGAGAAAATGTAACACTTATCTCTACTTCATCAGAAATTTGTTTAATTGGCATAATATCATTTGGGAGTTGTTTAACAAGCTTTTTGTGTTCATTATACCATTTTGAATCGTCAATTTCTACTGTTGTCTCAATTTCACCTCGTTTCACAGTAAAATCACTACTGAAAATATCGCCAGAATATATCTCATTTTTCCCCTTCAAGTAATGAGGTCGTCCTACACTTAATAAGAGGTTTGTTCCATCTGGAAAATTTGTAGTAACAACTATTTTTAGGTTTCTTTCATTTACTTTTGAATTATATATATCAATCTTATATTCCTCAGGGGCTTCTAAAGTTGTTTCCTCCTTTGATTTGGCATTCTTATTTTCATTTGTTTCTACTATTTTTTCCTTTACTGTTTGTCTTTTACTATTTGGTTGACAACCAATAACAACTAAGCTGATTAATAATACATTAAATATTTTTTTCATAATTATAGATTTTAAAGTTTATCTCATTGTTTATTACTTTGTTTCTTAACTTGTACACAACAAATAGCGATCAAAGCAAGTTTAGCCTTGCTATTACCTGCTTTGATCGCTATTTGCTAGGGCCTGACATTTTTATTATCCTTCTGTCATTTTAGTTAAAATAACTGAAATTATTCCAGATAATGTATCGATACCAAATTCTTTAAGTTTTTCTAAAAGTTTTGATTTTTTCTTCACTTTATCACTTTCCGAATCTAATATCGTTTGTAATTCTCTTAGTTGATTTCCATTAAGCTCATCTTGAAGAGCCTTTGTTATAATCTCAATATTAACTGTTTGCAAATTTGATTGTTGCTGAATCATTGTTAAGTTTATACTATCCTTTTTGCCATCATAAACAGTTGATGGGATTCCAAGCTTCTCTAGCTCATCTATTGAAGCTTGAACAATTGATTCTCCCATAATTTTAACATCCTTTATTCTATAATAAGGGTCACCAGATAGATTATTAATCATTGAATCTTAAATACTTTCTAGTTCTTTAATTTTTAAGCTTTCTGGTCCAAAAATTCTTTCAAAAATTGAAATCGTGGCACTTATCCATGCGTTTACTCCAACTGTACTTAATCCCCATTGATTCCCTTGAATATTTTTTAATTTATTAATTTGTCCTTTCAATAATTCAACTTTTTCCTTCATAGTAGTTCTATTTTTGTAGTTGGCTTGGAGCTAAATTGAGATAGGATGCTGGATTACTCCGCCTACCCCCCCGCAGAACCGGACGTACAGGATTACCGTATCCGGTTCCTCTGCATTTACGATTCGCTATCAGTCGCTAATTTAAGCTTTTTGTGATATGCATCTAAATTTCGTTTACCTTTTTCCGATTTCTCCGTGTAAATCTATTGGTGTCCTTTAGTTGCTCCGTTAATACAGGCAGTCCCCCTTCCCTATACCGGCTCGCTCTGATTGCACTTCGCCGACTATAAGCGCCACTATGAGGCTGCTATGACTTCTGATCACCTTCTCTTTGGCTCCGGTTGTCCCTCGCCACAGATACCCCTGAACGCCTGCCCTTTTCTTCCAGCTATTACAAGTGGACACAGAAACTTATAATACCCGGTGATTTCTGGTGAGGATCACCCTTATTCCTCTCTCTCGTTGGGGAGCTCACAGATCTCCTGGGTTCCGAAGATTGACCTTTGTGCACCCCGACCTTCGGTACGGGGCAGGCTATGCCCTACTCTTTGACCACGTATTATATTCTTGACACAAGTAGATATAATTTCTATATTTGGGCATAGCCAATTAAAAACAATGAGACGTTTATTTGTTAATTTAGCTCTTTATCTTTTCCCTTTAGGACTTTTTGCCCAGGATCTTTTTCCTACATCAACCACAAACCAGGTTGTAGATCATACTTATTATAGCTTTTCTTATAGCGAGGATCACGAGCAGGCAGAGTGGGTTTATTATATGCTCACAGGAGATATGGTTCGATCCGGATCAGTGTCCAGGACTGATAATTTCAGATAGGATCCATCGGTAACAACAGGGTCAGCCTCCCTGGGTGATTATAAAGGATCCGGATATGACCGGGGGCATTTATGCCCTGCAGGTGATATGCAAATAAATAATATAAGCATGTCAGAGAGTTTTTATATGTCCAATATGAGCCCCCAGGAACCCTCATTTAACCGGGGTATATGGAAAAAACTCGAGTCAACAGTTAGAAACTGGGCAGTCAAAGAGGATACAATTTATGTTGTTACAGGTGGTGTTCTTTCATCATCAAAAGGATCTATCGGCCCTAACAGGGTAACAGTGCCGGAATATTATTACAAAGTGATATATGATCCAACCGGGGAGAAAAAAATGATTGCCCTTGTGCTTCCCAATAAAAAATGCACTAAACATTTGCAAGTCTACGTCGTTTCGGTGGACCATATAGAAAATATTACTGGTATAGATTTTTCCCCTGCATTACCTGATAAGTTAGAAAATAACCTTGAAAGTAATGTTACAGCTGCAAAATGGTCTTTCGAATCATCATCTTACAATAGAAAAACCGGCAAGAAAAAATATCACACGGACAAAAACAATAAAATCAATATAAACACGGCTTCAGCAGCTGAGCTTGATAGGTTATATGGTATTGGCCCGGCAAAGGCAAAAGCAATAATCGCAGCACGTCCGTATAATAGTGTCGATGAGCTTACAAAAGCTTATGGAATCGGGGATGCTACTCTTGGAAAAATCAGGGATTATATCACTGTTGGTGATAAAACTAAGGCAAAGAAAAAATCAACTTCCTCAAAGATAAACATTGATACAGCATCCTGCGCTGAACTTGAAAGCCTGCCCGGTATCGTTGAAGTTTTAGCCGGCAAGATAATCAGCGTCAGGCCATTTCGAAATATACACAAAATAAAAAATGTTACAGGAATTGGTCCCAAAACTTTTGAGAAGGTAAGATGGAAGATTTCGACTAAATAGAATCTGCTGATACAATATTCCTGGGAATATTATTTGGTTACATTTATCTTTTCGATAATCTTTAAAAGAACTTTTCTGAACCTTCACTGCAAATACTTTTCCAAAAACTATGCAAAGTTCATGATTATATCTTCTGTACGTATTTAGTCCAATCGGAGCTTTATAGTTGGGCCTTTCAGGCCACATGAAGTCCTACATATTGGGCACAGTTATTTTTTGGATTTATTTTCCGTTTTTATAATTTCCATATTCTTAATGAATTCTTCTGTATCTAGAAAATAATTAGGAAATGCACTTTGTAATTTATTAATTGATTCCGTTGAAACAAGGACAACCTGAAAATTATTATTATCAGTATTTTCCCTCTCAAGTTTTGTATATTCTTGGTTTGCTTGTGCAAAACAATCTAATGGATAACTATTAATTATAACCATACTTTTTTCAATATCCAATTTCAAAAGATGGTAAACATCATTTGCACTTTGCTTTTCTATAATATATTTTGCTGCATTCGCAAAAGCGCTTAAATTAGATTCTATCTGATTATAATTATACTCATAAACTGCTTGTTTGAATGTGTCTTCTCTTGAAAGATTTGTATAATTGGGAACTTGTGGAGTATTTTCAAGATATGAGAATGCACTACTTGTCAAGGCAAAGTATTTTTTCCATTTGGGTTGTCCTTCGCCTGTCTTTAAGTCTGTCTCCAAAAAAGCACTCATTGTCTCAACTGCAGTAGCCCATGAATGCTGCAATTTTGTCCGTATCTGAATCTCCACTAACAATCCATCAGTTTCTGGATCTTTTGGACTTGAATATTTATATACCAAATGGATACTTCTATATCCACTTTCCTTTGGTTCAGTTATGTAATTGAAGTAATTTTTAAATTCGTGTTCTTTTCCATATTTCTTTAAGCTTTCTCTAAGTAATTCTACTTCCTTTAAATCATTCATAATTGCCCGAATTCCTGCAATATCATGCATTGTTGTTAATTGCATTTTCGGAAATCTCTTCAATTTACCGATAATTGAAGGACTTCTTTTTAAACGCTGAACAACATTTGCATTTTTGTTTATTTTCTCAACTTCAGCAAGAACAACCTTGTAAAATTCATTAATAACCTTTCCATGAACTGTTCGCCAATATGTAAGTGCATTTTCAGCTGATTCAATATCTTCTTTAATATGGTTTTCCTTATCTTTGAGGATCTTGCCTGCCTTTTTGATTTTATTGCGTGACATCATAAATTGTATTTTTGTGCACAACCGATACTAATATAAACAATTTTTTATACTATGCCCTATTCGGTTATAATTGGTAATTGCGTTTATTGCTATTTATGTTTATATCCTTACTTACTTCGTAATCTGGAGATAACCCACCCCAATCAAGTGTGGGCCATGGATATAACCTATTTGCCCCTAGCAGGAGGTGGCTGGATGTATCTGGTTGCGATCATTGATTTATACAGCCGTTATATTGTTGGTTGGTCCTTGTCTAATACAATGACCTCCGAATGGTGCAAAGGCTGCTTACAGACAGCTATAGCAGCACATGGGGAGCCTGAGATTATTAATACAGACCAGGGGAGCCAATTTACCAGTCACATTTTCACTTCTCTATTCAATGATATTGATTCAAAGCTGAGTATGGATGGTAAGGGAAGATGTATCGATAATATTTTTATCGAGCGATTCTGGCGAAATCTTAAATATGAAAAAATCTATCTTGAACCATCGGAGGATGGATTGGAATTATTTGCAAAAGTGAAATGGTATATAGAATTTTACAATGTCCGCAGGCCACATCAATCCTTGGGATATAAGAAACCAGAAAATGTATATGCTCGAGCTGCTTGATTTTTCTTTTCCGGCCAGCTGGCCGGAAAAGAAAACAAACTTAACTTTAAAGAATCGTTGTCTAAAGAAGGGGAGTATTTAATTATGTTTTTCTTTGTAACTGTCTGATTTAACGATCAAATATGAATTTTTTCAAATATATGGTTATTTTTCTTATTGAGGTGAACCCCGGTTGAAAGGTTGAATAGAATTTGCTGATACAATATTCCTGGAAATATTATTTGGTTACATTTATCCTTCCCTCGATTGAGCACATTTTATTCCTTCTTCTGATTATGCTTTTCAAATATTTCGTCTCCAATTCGAAAACATTCAGGACTTAATATGAAAATGTCACACCTTCCAAATTTTTTTGAATGAGCTAATAATGCATGCTTGTCATTTGATATATAAATAGGAATTGTCTCAATGGTTTGAAATTCATTTCCGTTATGGTCATATTCAAGAGTGTAATTGTCACCTCCATGCGGGCCAGTCAATTTTATTAGCTCATCACTTTGTTTATTAATCCAAAATCCACTAAAGTTCATGGTTAAATAATTTTAATTTCTAAAATAAACGTTAAGTATTAATTGTATCTCAAAAATTCATATAAATGTACAACAATTCCTATCCCAAGTCAACCAGGCTATTATTTCAAATTATCGGCAATAAATCAAATTAGTTGCCGATAATTTGATTAATTTGTTGTAATAAACAACAAACAAAATCGACACTAAACTCAGAATACAGGATCTAAAAGATAGGTTTTCCCGGGCGGGGATATTTACCACCTCGGATACTGTCCAGTTCTACAAAGAACGTGAAGAAAATATCCCCCGGTCAACTGTGAATTGGAGAGTTTTTGAACTGGTCCGGCAAGGAGTGCTTGAGCGGGTGGGGAAGGGAAAATTCACCGTTGGTGAATCTTCGTTTTACCTGCCTGATATTTCACCGGAAATATTTAAGGTCGATAAAGCCATTAAAAAAGCTTTTCCTTTTGTCTCGTACTGTGTATGGCCAGAAAAATGGATAAATGAATTCTCCCGGCATATATCAAAGACCGGGATCATCCTGGTTGACATCGAGCGTGACAGCGCTGAATCTGTTTATTTTACCTTAAAAGATTATTTTAAGGAAGTTTTTTATAAACCATCAAGGGAGCTGCTGCAGGACTATATCCAGGGACTGGAAAATGCAACTGTTGTCCGCAACCTGGTAAGTGAAGCTCCAATTCAAACTGTTAATGGGGTTTCGACTGTCACAATCGAAAAATTACTCGTGGATATTTTTTGTGATATGGAATTCGAATATCTCCAGGGACGAGAGATTGGACATATCTACGAAAATGCATTTAGCCGGTACAGCGTGAATCAAACGAAACTTTTAAGATATGCTGCCAGAAAAGGAAAAAAAGACGAGATAATGCGAATAATAAAGCAGTACAATATACCGGAAAATTTAAATGGCGAAAATACAAGGAGCAAATGATTTCAAGCAATTGTCTTAGTATTGATTGGATAAAAAAGGTATCAGCCAGAAAAAAATAAAGGGTTCATGCGCTATGAATTGCAGGATCGAAAAACCAACACGCATATAGATAAAGCCCATTATAAGCTTTTTTATATTCCCGCCTATAAAACCTCCCAATAACAGGAATATATCCTTTTGGATGTTGTATTTAGCAAAAACCTATACAAAAAGCTAATTGAGGTGCCGATTGATTCGGAATTCATTATGCAGGATGCAAAGCCGCCTTTTTGCCATTGTCCTGGGTCTTTTTCACCCCTGCCATTTTACACAAAAGCTCGAAATTAGATGTATGAAGAGGATCAGGAATAGTCATATCATCCCTTTCCTAATCAGGTTTTTCCTCATCGGTGCCGGGATCTTGTCCCCGCAGTTCATCCTCCCGTTTGCTAAGCCTTGCAAACACTTTTTGATAGATCTTATTTAATTCTTCGGGGCGGTTAACATAATATGAAAGTGTAGAATCGAACTGTTCTTTAGTATATCCGTGTTTCTCAAAAACCGAAGCATATAATGCAGCCGAATCAGGTATATTGTACTTTCTCTTTAGTGGATAATCATATCCTATTGCATCGGCAATATGAATATCTACTATAAGACCGGTAAGGTCATCCTTCGGGATCAGATACTTTTTTTCCCGGGATGAACATGAAAAAAAGAAGATACAGCTTACCAGTGCAATCAAAAACAAAATCTTTATTCTGATCGGCATTGCTTTAATAATCCTTTATTGGACTAAAACGGTAATTTATCATTAATTCGTGTGATCCGGAGTTAAATTTTCGGATTTTTGTTACCCCGATATCATATGAATAACCTATCTGTATCTTTTTTTCATGTGTATAACCCAGCAGGATGGATACCGCGTCCTTTGTCCTGAATGATAAACCGGCCCAGAGCATATTCCTGTAAAATCCCCTGACGTTAAAATCAAGCTGATAAGGAGAGGGTGCTACTTTTTTCATTATCAGAGTAGGTTCAAGGGCAAAATCACGGTTAATATAATACATATATCCGGCCGTCAGGTAAAAATGGCTTTTCAACTTACTCAGTCCTGTTGGTTGTTCACCCAGCTTCAGCTTATTGTTGATAAGCTGTGTGGCAGCAAAACCCACACGCAGGGTGGAAGAATATAAATAAACCCCCACCGTTGCATCAGGTACAACAGTAGAGTACACCTGATCCCTTAGCCTGGGGTCTTCAAACTCTGTTGTAATCCGTGTACCATCGACCTTATATTGCATTACACCCAGGTTCAGTCCCATGGAAACCTTGTATTCCTCATTGATCGTGTAATAATAGGCATAAGTACCGTTCACTGTGATTTTACTTGTTGGTCCGGTAACATCATACAA
>Ga0307422_1001114_pt1 | contig 14119 bp, 13 predicted proteins | sample SalMarWE160290MG_FD_202153 | JGI IMG/M metagenome (GOLD analysis project Ga0307422, IMG submission 202153) | Salt marsh sediment microbial communities from the Plum Island Ecosystem LTER, Massachusetts, United States - WE1602-90 | ecosystem: Environmental > Aquatic > Marine > Intertidal zone >...
TAAGCAGTAACAGATCCATACTCACTGATCCAGTTTAAAAACCTCTACGTTATCAAAAACTGCTGTAATCCCGGCCGCACAGAAAAAACCTATTATCCCTTTGCCGAAGGTATAATCCTCGCATTCACCCACCGGATTATCATTAATATACAATTTATGCAGACTGCCCACACTCTCTACCCGCATTATGTTCTTGCCTTCGGGATTGATCAATCGCGATTTGGTCCAATCGATCAGCACATTCCATTCACCGTTTTCATAATAACCAAAGCGATAATAACTGTTTTTCAGAATAATGAATAAATAGTGATTATCTATATCTTTAAAGCGGGAAACCAAACCGTAGCCCGAATCAACAGGTCCGGCTAACCAGCGTGCTTCGGAACGGAAAGAAAAGTTTTCATATTCCACTTCGCCCCAGGAGTAGTAATCACTATCTGCAGCTTTAAGGGTATATTCCCCATCCTTGTAATAAGCCTGGTTGGTATTGGCGAAATTTTCAGTAAGCTGACTGAAATCCTCGTATAACAATAGGTTCCCTTGATATACCACAAGATTATCAAAGGCCGCGTGGACATCGGCACCCACGAACATACCAAAGTTACCTTTTACAAATGTGGAATCGAAGACTTCTTTTACTTTAATATTATTCACATAGAAGGTCAAATGTCTGCCCACAGCCTGTATTTTAAGGTAATTCACACCTTTATCATTTATGGCATTACTTCGCTCCCAGGGGGTGATCTCGTGATAAATTCCGTCGATTCGTTTATCAATCTTGTAATAACCGGTTTTGGCTAAATCAAAGACATAATAATTATTCTCATCCTGCAACCTGAAGATCACTCCGTACCCGGCGTTCTCATCACCCTCTATCCACTGCGCTTCTATTTCCAATACAAAATCATCTATGCTTGTTGTATCCCACACATACCATTCGCTTTCTTTATTGTAAATATTATATTTACCGTTTTTATAAAATAAAATATCAGATTCTATCCAGGATTTAGAGCTGAAATTATCATAAAATATCACACGCGCCTTTTTAATAAACATGGTCTGCATGGCGGCATTGGCGATGGTATCCGATATCTTGGGCAGATCCTCCACGATGTCTTCAAGCTTAGTGTATGTTTTTGAATGGGTGCTCACCGTACTTCCGGTTTCCACATCCAGAACGCTCATGTTAAAAATAATATTTGAGCCCAGCTTCCCCACACTGCCGAAGATTAAGAGCTTTGCCGAAAGCAGTTTCCCTATCTCTTTGGTCCTTTTTTGATCGGCCAAATCGGAGGACGAAAACTCAATCTCTTTTAACAGCCTGTCCCTTTTATCTTTTTGAATTACATCAAATATTCCCGTTTGGAATAAAGAATGGTTAAAGTAATCTATGAGAAGATCCACTTCATCTTTCTTTACGTTGGTAACTTTAAAATCCATTACCGCAATAGCAAATTTCTCTGTAGCACAGAGCCCCATAGCGAAGAATATAAAAAATATCCCTGCAATTATATATTTGAGTGATTTATACTGCACGAATGACATAATCTGCCCCCTTCTTTTGTTTATATATAAATATACCACATATTGAGCTAGCTAAAACTACCAATACTAAATTTTAGCCCGTTAATTGCCGTTCGTCAATATTTTTTTAACGGCGCAGAGGAGAAGTTTCTCTGATCATAGTGCCTGTACGCAATATTTCATATATTTTATAGGTACCAAACTTACGTGCTTTTAAGAAACCGTCCCAGGCCGATTCAGCCAAGCGCCCGTATTTCCAGAGGTCAATAAGCCATTCATTGGCATACTCAGGATCTTCCTGCGGAATACCGGCTTGAATTTCCAAAAGCCACTTTTTATTATAGCGCTCCTGCGCTCCGATGCAATCGGACATAATAATGGGCAGACCCAGCGCCGAATAAAAAGAGAGCTCACTGGGTTTGGTCCAGAGCACATCGATTACGCGCATGAGTGCTGAAAATTTATCAAAGTACTCATAGATATTATCTGAGTAGATAATAGGTACCAGTTCGGTTGACAAACCCAAATCTTTCAAGCCGTGTACAAAACACTCATTAACCTCTTCACGGATACCGGCGATCAGATAGAACTTTAGTTCCTTTTTTAATATTTTTTCCCTTAAGCTTTTAGCAATTTTTAAGGCAATATCGGTCTGCGCTCCCGCGCCACCCACCGCAAACGCTATGGAAAATATTCTTTCCTTTTTAAACCGGATATATTGATTTCCCAAGAAATGCTTTACATTGAGCTCATGCAGGGGCCAAAATCTTTGCATGGGATCCAGATAGTGCAGCCTCTGTCCCAGATCGTGACGCAGCACCTCCAGCTTCTCGCTACCCAATACGGTTTTCGGCATAGGAAATCCGGTGAGAAAAATACGTTCGTCAAGCACGCCATACTGACGCAAACGCTGGAGCGCCCTGCTGCAGGGAGCAAAATAAACCGTACGGCTTGAAGCAGGATCCTTGGGCACCCAGGCTCTGTTTATCTCCGCATCCGTAATAATGCAGTAGTTTCTGCTGTAATTATAGTAATCCGCAATAAGCGCCGGAACCGGATAGCTGCAAATTAATGGCAGCAATTTGCTCTCAATTTTTTCCATAAGAGATTTTCCCAATCCCTTTTTAATATATGAATAAATAAGTCTGGTTTGGAATCCGGGTTTGGACATATCACGCAGTGGATAAATTGGGGCAATGTCCATAAATTTATCCATTATACTAAAGAGCACATTACCGCTGAGAGGTATTTTTTTTATACGTGATATAAATTCATATCCTTTTGTTAAACGCTGCCATAGTTTTATTTCATCAGCTGAAGAGGTTGCCTTTTGCCCTACCAGTAAAACTCCACCCTCTGCAATGTCTATCAGCGGATATGTGGCACGCTGATGACCCAATCCCATATTAATGCTCACCACCCATGCCTTGCATTTCTCCTTAGCCATATACGTTAAACTCCTTTTCCTTACTGCCGTAATATATGCTTTTAAGTGTCCTCACATTTCAGTTATAGTGTAGTATAGAGATCGTGGAAATGCAATTATTTTAATATGCTTTTTGCTGTACCAGCCAGAGTACTTGAAACGGATCAAGCTGTAAAGACAATGCATTTGCTTTCCATATCTGTTCCGGACCATATAATCTGCCGGAAATAATATCGCGCAAGGGTAAACCGGGAGTCAAGGCCGGCAGATTGGCGGTGCAGTTAAAATCCACTCTGTAAGCCGCCACATTATGAATACACACAATCCGCTCACTGCCATCAAGCGCTTCCCTTACCACAACAAAGAGTTCTTTGCCTGATTTTATCACCAGCTGCCGGCCCAGAGGATGAAACGCAGGATGAGAAGAGCGTGCAGTTAACAGGGTTACAAAACCTCTGTATATATACGAGCGCAGGTTGCCATTGAGCTCTAACTCCTGCTCAATGGCTTTAAAATCCAACTTCTCACGATTGATTGCCCGTTTAACACCGGTTTTCTCCACTCCCGCATAATAATTAGTGGAACCGAGCAGGCTGTGAATATATATTCCCGGCACACCTTTAAATGCCAGCATAATGGCTTGTGCGGCAAGAGATTTTTGTGCCCTGAGTTCTGGCGCTTCATCCTCACCGGTAAGTGCATTGAGGTATGAAACATTGAGCTCATAGGGAACAGGTCCCTGTTCAGTATCTTTATATGAGATTCTTCCGCCCTTTTTTTCCACAAAACCAACAAGATCGGTTATCTGGTCCGGAGATAGAATTCCATAAGCCGGTAATACTCCTACCCCGTCATGTGAGGCAAGGAAATTAAAAAACGTACAGTTGTTCGCTTTAAGGGTTAATCCGTCTGCCCAGCTGCTGAGCGCACTCGCATCTCCGCTTTTAAAAGAGTGAAGAACCAGCGGGGGCAGAGAAAATTGATAAACCATGTGTGCTCCATTACTGCCATCGCCAAGATAAGAGATATTCTCTTTGTGCGGGACGTTTGTTTCGGTAATCAGCAGCACACGGGGAGCAAGAGTTTGGATAATGACTCGAAACAGCTCTACAAGCAGATAAACCTGCGGCAGATGGATACAGCTTGTTCCAGGCTCTTTCCATACGTACGCTATGGCGTCCAGGCGGATAAGCCTTGCTCCCTGCCTGATATAAAACAAGAGGACCTCAATCATTTCCAACAGTACTTGAGGATTGCGGTAATTAAGGTCGATTTGGTCCTCTGAAAAAGTAGTCCACAATGACTTTTTTGTATTGGCAACAGAAAAGCTGTGCAGCAGCGGCAGGGCACGCGGACGCGCAACAAGAGACAGATCCGTGTGCGGTGGTACTGTTATAAAATAATCCGCATACAGGGGATTACCCTTTAAAAATTCTTTAAACCATACACTTTTACTCGACATATGGTTTAATACCAGATCACACATTAAGTCAAACTCTCGGGCAATAGATTTAATCTGACGCCAGTCTCCCAACATGGGGTCAACTTTTGTATAATCAATTATGGAAAATCCGTCATCCGAAGAATAGGGAAAGAAAGGAAGAATATGAACCCCGGATATTATTCCTTTTACATATTTGCTTAAAAATCTATGCAGCGTTTTAAGAGGTTTTTCACCTGCGAGGTTAAACTGATCACCGTACGTAATGAGCACAGTATCACGATGGTCAAAGGGAAATGTTTGTTTTTTAAAGGTATGTTGTCTGTATAATGCTTTATGTGCAGCTGCCAGTATTCCACAGAGTTTGGCATAGGTTTTCTGACCCAGGCTCTTGCCATAAAGGTTAACAACAAGTGATTTAATTCGCTCATTCATCTGTTTTAAAAATAACACAGATTTCACTGATTTTTAAAGATTACACAGATTTATAAATAAAGAAAGAATCTGTGTAATCAAAATAATAATCGATGTAATCTGTAGTTTCAATTATATTAAATCAGTGTAATCTGTGCAATCTGTGGTTAAATTTTTAATCCGTGAGCCTTTTATGATAATAATAAATACAAAAAACTGTTGACAGTCATGGTCTTATCTCATTATAAGTGATAAGAACACATGAATGAACTGGTGATCTTCCATTATCATCTTCTGCCCGGTGGCGTAACGGATGTTATTGTGCAGGGGGTGATGGCCATGGGACACTCCTCACATCTTTTCAAGCGCATCACTTTAGTGTGCGGGAGAAAAGAAAACACGGATAATGTTTTTAATAAACTCAGGCTTTTTCTCAGCGAGCAGAAATCCACTATTGAGCTTAGCATTAAGATTGTCCCTGAAATTGATTATATCAATCATATTGATAAACCGGAGGCTCTCCAGAAAAAAGTAAGCCTTCTTAAAAGCAAATTAGTCTCCGACTTCTCATCCGAAGCTGCGATCTGGTGGATTCACAATTACCAGTTAGGTAAAAATCCTATTCTTTCCGAAGCAATATTACAGATCGTGGATTCCGATCTGCCGCAGCGAATCATTTTACAGATTCACGATTTTCCCGAAGCAGGACGCCCTTATAATATGATAAAGCTTAAAAAGATAGTTACCCATCCTTTTTATCCCGTAGCGGGTAAAGTCCGTTACATCGTAATAAATGTTCGCGATAGAGATATCCTCCTTAAAGCGGGTCTGCCCAAAGAATTAATTTATCTTGTAGAAAATCCCGTCACAGCCTTTACAGGGCAGCAAAGTGAGCCCCGGCAGGTAAAAAAAATCCTGGCCGATTACGGCAAGCAGTTCGGTCAGAATATTGAGCAAGATACAGTGTTAACTATCTACCCGATCAGAGCTATAAGGCGTAAAAATGTACTGGAAGCAGGACTTATAACAAAACTACTTTCACCAAAAACCATGCTTATCGTAACGCTACCCGGAGTATCTCAATCTGAGAGAGCATACTCCGCTTTTGTGGAACGCTGTTATCGGGAAAATCTCATTCCGGGCTTTTTTGGTGTTGGCTTGGAATTAGCTAAACTGGGAATCAGTTTCCCCTCTTTACTCACTGCCAGCTCCCTGATGTGCTGTTCATCCGTACAGGAAGGTTTTGGTTACCCTTATCTACAATCCCTGCTTCTGGGTATTCCGCTTTTAGCAAGAAAACTGGATGTGATGAATGGATTTATTAATATGTTTGACCACTACCCGTGCACTTTTTATTCAGCGCTGCATGTTCCCCTTGAAAGCAAAGAGAAATCACAATTAAAGCGGGCATATCTTTCATACATAAAAAAATTGCATAACGTACTCCCCCCGCCGCTTCTCCACACACTCACTGAAGAAGTGGAAAATCTTTTTCATAATGAATTTGTTGATTTTTCTTTTCTTTCTTTCGATTTACAGCATATCATTCTTACCCGTGCAGCTTCAGCGCAATTTCAGGAGCAGGTGCGCATGGCGAATCGTTCGCTTTTTAAAGATGCAGAACTGCTGCTCCACTGCACACCTAAAGCTAAAAAAGAGCATGTACTAAGCCGCTTTGGGCCAACCGCGTATGCCGAGTCTATTGAGCAGATTATTGAATCTTTTTCCGACCATATCACCTTTAAAGCGATTTCTGCAGATCTGATTGATGACGCGGTACTCAAGCTATTCAGCTCTCTACAATATCTGCGTTTGCTCTTTGCTCCAAAGCTTGACAAAGCATAATAAATTAATTCTAATAAAGACAATTCATACTGCTTTCATGTAAAGAAATATTTATTTTTGTTTAAAGCTAACGATGGCATAAGGAGTAACATATGGGTAAAGGTGACAGAAAAAGTCGGAAGGGTAAGATTTGGCGGGGTAGTTTTGGCAAAACCAGACCACGAAAAGTAAAAGAACAAAAATCCCCGACAAATACTAAAAAGCCTAAAAAAAGTAAATAACAAAAACAGAACTGCAGCTGAATAATTATTTACTCACTTTGACCTTTCTCGTGTCAGATAGATCTGAAGGGTATCATAGTATTTAGTTAATTTATTTATTGATAGTTTGCCGTAGTTATAATGAATGTTATCATCACCCAGAAAATCTTTAATAACATTATCAGGCTCATTACTTGTATTGGTCATGACACGCAAATCGGTTAAAGAAATATCGAAGATATAGGACTGGTCCTTCTGTCTTCCTTCTTTTGATTGAATAATAAAATCCAAACAATCATAGAGCCGGGTAACAGGATTCTTATAACTTAAATTGATTGAGCGGCGGTAAGAATACCAGATGCGGCGGGCGAAACTGGTAAATATTTTTTCCAGGATTTTAGCCCCAAGCTGATTCATGAAGGTATCCCGGCTTAGTTCGAGCAGTTTGGTTTCGCTAAAGGCAATTGCCGTAGCATTTCGTTTAAGCTGATTGAGGATGGCCATCTCTCCGAAAAATTCATTCTGCTGCAATATGGCAATTACAAACTCTTTTTCCCGATCGATATGGGAAATCTTTACCTTGCCTTGTTCGATGAAATAAAAATTCTCTCCCTTTTCCTGCTCTAAAAAGATAATGTCGCCGGGTTGATAAATAAGATGCGCACCCATCCTGACCGGTTCACGAATTGTAATGTTCTGTTCTGATTTTAAAGACTCTATGAGTTTCAGCGCTTGTTTTTTAGACTCCGCATCTTCTGTATACTCAACATATTTGCTGAGAGCATAGAGGTAATGGCTCAGCAAATTTCTTTTTTTGAAATAATTACCGATTTCCAATAAATAGCGGGGAAGGTCCATATAGGGGGATGTGGAGCAGAGTGAAAAAAGTTTTTGGTTTATCTTCCTTAAACGATTTGAATAATCACTGACTATTTTTAAAAAAATATCGGGCTTTCCAGCAAGAAAAGGAATGATATATTTCTTTTCAATCATTATTACAACAGTATCTTTTACAGCTACCAGCCTGTCCAGATAGGCATGATCCGTAAGGCAGGCTATAAGTCCAAAGGTATCGCCGCTGCTTAAATAGGTCACATCTTCATCCTGCATAATCTTTAAGAAACGCTTTAACTGCCCGCTTTTTATAATAAAAAAATAGGGCATGGCTTTGGAGCGTTCCATCCAGATAATTGAGCCCTGTTTATAAAGACGGCTTTTAAATGTTATTCCATTCATAGGTTATCTCTTTTTACATCGGTGTTTGCTCAGTGAAAAACAACTCCTTTCTTTTTCACTAAAAGAGCTGTGACTGCTTAGTATAATTATATGAGGAAATTGCAAAACTCAAAATATATTAAGTTAGTAAAATACTTATTCTTTATACCATAATAAGTTAGCAATTTCCATTTTAAGAGCTTCTTGTAAAAATATTATTTTTGCAAGAAGCTCATATAATAAAATTTATTCATTCCGCAATAATAATGATTTCAGACACTCAGAAACGCCGCGCGGTTTAAACTCCATAGCTTTCGCCAAATGATTGGCAAGCGAGAGGTCTCTCGGGCGAGCGGCTTTTTGTTGTCTATCTTTTTGTCTGCAGGCTTTTATTAATTGTTTGTTTAATCCGCAGGCGTTGGCGATCGTACACCCCAACTCATACCTCGACAAACACTCATCGCCGGCCAGGTGCAGAATAGGTATATTTGATGTACCGGCAAGTAGCAGATCGTGGCATCGGGATTATGGTGCTGAAGGTATGCTTCGGCCAGGTCTTTGTGCTCACCATAGCGGTTAACCGGATTAACAGGAGCGTTCTCCCCAAAAGGGGCATGTTCTCCGTCAAAAACCATATCACTTGATGTGAACACCGGTTTGGCGTCATGCTGCCGGCTTGCATCCGCTATTATTTCAGTGGCAGAAACGTCTATTTTAAGGGACTCATCTGTATGGTCTTCACAGTAATCGGAATGCGTTAAGGCGGCCGCATGAAGTACAATGTGGGGGCAAAAACAGGCAAACAGCTCCGCCACTTGCTTTACCTTACTCAAGTCTACCCGTACTGTTCTGACATAGGGAATTGTTATTTTGTGAGTATGGTAAGAGCCGAGAAGCGAAAAGCGTTCCTTTAACAGATTACAGAGATTCCAGCCCATGAATCCGCTGGCTCCGGTAATAAGTATTCGTTTTTTCATTATCTGCTACGAGCATAAATAAAAACTTGACTTTTATCTATAATGTTAAGTTATAATATGTACATATTATAAGGATCATCATGGAACTGGTTGCTCCCGCAGGAAATTTAGAAAAACTCAAATTTGCTTACCTGTTTGGTGCCGATGCGGTCTATATCGGGATAAAAAACTTCTCGCTGCGCGCACAGGCGGATAATTTCAGCGAGTCGGAATACACTGAAATCCCCGGGTTAAAAAAAGACAAAAAACTGTACGGCGCGCTCAACATTTACTTTCATGATAATGATATTGAAAAATTGATCGCGAGTATGGAATACATCGGGAAGTTTCCTTTTAACGGATTTATTATAAGTGATATCGGTATTGTAAAAGGCTTAAGACAGTATCTTCCTTCAGTCCCCCTGCACCTGAGCACTCAGGCCAACTGCATTAATTCCGAGGCAGCCAAATTCTATAAGGATGCGGGATTCACCCGTCTGGTACTGGGCAGGGAACTCAATCTCAAGCAAATAGAACAGATAAAAAATAAAGTTGATATTGAAATCGAGGTGTTTGCGCATGGTGCTATGTGCCTTGCCTATTCCGGGCGTTGTTTCTTAAGTGCCTCTATGGCTGAGCGTTCCGCCAATAAAGGCGACTGTGCGCATTCCTGCCGCTGGCACTACCGCGTGCTGGAAGAAAAGGAAAGACCGGGAGAGTATTTCCCGCTTGTTGAAGGGGAAAACTTTACATCCATCCTCTCTTCCAAGGACCTGTGTATGGTAAATCATCTTAAAGCTTTACACGACGCCGGTGTTGATGCCATAAAAATCGAAGGCAGGATGAAATCCGTGTACTACACCGCTATTGTCACACGTGCCTACCGCAAAACTCTGGATAAGCTGCTTAAAAATACGAATGAAGACATCAGCGAGTATATTGCCGAGCTTGATAAGGTAAGCCACAGGGAGTTCTGGACAGGATTCTTTTTCGATAAGCAAGAAATCCAAAAATCGACGCTCACATCCTACATTCGATCATATGCTTTTTTGGGTATGATCGGGGAACAAATCGAACCCGGACAGTTCCGGCTGTATGTGAAAAACCAAATCCGGGCGGATGATACAATTGAGTATATCGGTTATGATGTGTGCTTCATCGAAGATAACAAATTCCTTATTTTGGACGAAAACAAGCAGCCTGTGGAAAAGGCCGACCACGGAAAGGAATATTATCTTAGGACAGATAAAAAAGTCAAACCGGGGTATATAATACGGAAAAGGATTGTATGAAAAATAAATAGCAGAGCTTCTTGCAAAAATGTTATTTTTGCAAGAAGCTCCTTAAAAGGAAATTGCTAACTTGTTATGGTATAATGAATAATAATTTAACTAATTTGATATATTTTGATTTTTGCAATTTCCTCAGCACATATTATTTTTACTGCTGCCTGTTGTATGTTTTATCCACATACTCGGCAATATCTTTTATAGTATTAAAGTTATCGTCTTCATTCAATTTGTTTGTAATATCATTGTCTATGTTTTGATCGTTGGCAAACCCACAGAGTTCATTGCATATTCATTAATCATGTCTACGGGAAGCTCCATCAATACTTTGTTATCATTTATTATGTAAAAAGTTAAAAATTGGCCGTTTTCAAAATAATGGAAAATGGAAATAAAATATACACCCTCAAAACCCCCGATTGTAATGAAGAAGGATTGATCTTTAACAATCTCGCTATTTGGAAACAGAGCTTCCAAAGCTTTTACTTCAGTATTATTAACTGCCCTGATGCTTTTCGTTTCTGCAAAACAGATAATGCTTAAAATAATATATACTAAAATGAGCGCTTTTATTTTCATTTCGGATCTCCTGCTCCTTAATTATTGTCCGATTACACTACCTGTGTCAAGAAGTTAATGGTGCTCTGTGAAATACTTGTTTTTACCACTTACCCATAAATAAAATTCATTAATTGTAATGCTGAGGTTGCTTCAAACCTAAGAATCGGGAATTAGGATTTGCTTATCTACTTAAAATATACTAACATAAAGATGACAAATGATAATATTTTGGCTAGAGAATACAGATAATTAATACATGAATGAAAAAATAGCACTGCTAAAAAAAGCCGAGATCTTCTCCAAACTTCAGCATCGGGAATTGGACGTAATAGCCAAATACAGCGAATTAAAAACATATCCGGATAACGAAGTCATCTTCAAATCCGGCAGCTTGGGCAACGCCCTCTATATTATAAAACAAGGCGAAGTACGTATTATAAACCGCACGGAAAATAATGAAGAGCGTGAAATTGCTCATTTCATTAAAGGTGAATGCTTCGGGGAGATTGATTTCTTTGAAAATGCCCCCCGCACAGCGGATGCGGCAGCGGAGACAGAGACTATCTTGCTCTGTTTCCCCACTGCGGGAATTCTTTTTACGAATATTCTCGAGGAGCACCCTTCTATCTGTGCCCGTATTTTACATAAACTCGTTACACTGGTAGCGGGAAGAATCCGCTATACCAATAAACTGGTCTCGGAAAAAGTGCCGTGGATTGAAGACCTGCGCAAACAGGTCCTCTACGATAAATTGACCGGTCTATATAACCGCAGTTTCTTGGATGAAGATTTTAAAGTTCAACTTCCCAATTATGGAGAAAAAACCTCTTTGTTAGTAATAAAGCCGGATAATTTTAAAGAAGTAAACGATAGATTCGGTCATGCTGCGGGAGATAAGGTGTTAAGGGTACTGGCCGATATGGTAAAAGCGAAGCTTGCCAGTAACGATATAGGAATAAGATTGCGCGGCGATGAGTTCGCGCTCGTGCTCCCTGATCAAAACCTGGAGAAAGCACAAACGATTGCCGAGGAATTAAAAGAAACCATATTTAATTTCAACATGCAGGATTTTATTGGTGATGAAGATTTTCATTTAACAGCAAGCATCGGTGTCGCAGCATATCCTCTGCATACGCATGAAGCTCAAGAATTGGTAACAAAGGCATTTGATACGATGTGGCAGGCCAGAACCGACGGAGGTAACAGAGTGCTGCTCGTTTCTTGCTAAAAGCAGCATAAGGTTTATATGCGTACACTATCTTTTTTGAAAAAAATAAATATTTTCTCAAACCTCAATACACAGGAATTGACGAGTATCGCCCACTACCTGAATCCCCTTAAGGTTCCCCGCAATACTGTTTTGTGCAAAGAGGGGGATAAAGGTGATGAACTTTTTATCGTTAGAAAAGGCACAATCGCCAGTGCAATAAAACTTCCGGACGGCAATCAGAAACAGATTGCCCAATTTAAGGGCGGCAACTTTTTTGGTGAAATGGCGATCTTTGAAAACGCGCCGCGCTCCGCCACCTGTTTTGCAGTAGAAAAGAGTGAACTCTTTACCATGCATAAAAATGAGTTTTATAAAGCTTTAGAGGCTCATCCTGAAATCGCTATTTCGATTATGTATAAAATGCTGTCCATCATCTCCCAGCGGCTGCGAAATACAGGCACATTCCTTTCCGATATGGTCCGTTGGGGTAATGAAGCAAGTAAGAGAGCAATTACAGATGAGCTAACAGGAGTTTACAATCGCCGTTATCTTGATACCGCTCTCCACGACCAGTTTAAGTCCTGCCTTAACCTGGGCAGACCTTTAGCAATTATGATGATTGACTTGGATTATTTCAGGGAGATTAACGAACAGTATTCAAATGAAGTAGGCAACAAGGCATTATGTGAGGTTACTGAGGTATTTAAACAATTATTAACTAAAAAGGATGTCATCGCTCGCTATGGTGGTGATGAATTTACCATACTTTTACCAAACAAAAATCTTGAGCAGGCAGCTGCGTTGGCGGAAAATGTCCGAAAAAAAGTCGCTGAATTAACATTGCTAAAGGAGCTCAACGGGGCTCTTAGTCAAATTACTCTAAGTGTGGGTATTGCTTGTTTTCCGGAAAACGCAAAAGATCTTACTGCCATAAAAGATATGGCGGATAAAGCCCTCTATAGTGCTAAAGAGCAGGGCAGGAACAGAGTAATTACAGCCTGAAAATAAATTATTGAAAATACTCTTTAGGGAGTTGTAAAATCCCTTCTCGTACTAAGGTAAAGGGCACAGTTGTAACATCGACGATCGTGGAAGGCAGCATATTGGTTAAATCACCCGCATCAACAATTATGTTCACCTTATCTGAAAAAAAACGCTTGATATCGTCAATCCGGCAAAGAAAATCCTGCCCGGAAATATTTACACTTGTAGAATAAAGTGGCTGCCTAAGGGCAAAAAGTAGCCGGATAAGGAAATCATCCTCGGGCACTCGGAGTGCCACTTTTCCCTGCCCATGTATATGCTTAAAAATCAAAGTGAGAGGTCCGGGCCAATAAGGGGCCAATTCTCGCGGTATGTTTTGCTCGGTAAAATTCTTTACCCAATCGTCTGCCGGGAGAAGTATCAAGAAAGGCTTTTTTTCACGGCGTGCTTTTACCTTGCGTATTTTAGATTCCGTTGCGGGTGCCACACCGACTATGCCGTAAATTGTATCGCATGGCAGAATACCAATCCCATTATCTTCTAGAATTTTCACTAACAAAGATAAAAGTTTTGGATCGTCTTTTTTTACTACCATAAGCTTGTTTTTTTCTATCCGGAAAAATTAAAGAAAATAAAAATATTACTAAGAAAACAGCAAAACCCACACTTATAAAAAAAACTTGAGTTTCTTTCTTGGGAGCTTGGTTACGCCTAAGTATCGTACCGACTTTATAGAAGCTTTTTTTTGGACCCATGCCTTGGAATTTAATTACATGTTCATCAGCCTCGAAATATCCCAGTTCCCTGGAATATAATTTTACAATATGAGCATTTGATTTTAATGATTTCAGATCATGGAAAAGATCATGATAAATTATTTCAAGTTCTTTTAGATTCTTATTGAGTGTATCTTTATACTGCACTGAAGATGCACAGTCAAAGAGCCCTCCTACTCCAAAAAACGATTTCAAGACAATATATACGAGGAAACCTATATACAAAGATATAAAAAGTTTTGTTTTTATCATTCATTACAATATACGGTCAATAAACA
>Ga0307422_1001119_pt1 | contig 14098 bp, 11 predicted proteins | sample SalMarWE160290MG_FD_202153 | JGI IMG/M metagenome (GOLD analysis project Ga0307422, IMG submission 202153) | Salt marsh sediment microbial communities from the Plum Island Ecosystem LTER, Massachusetts, United States - WE1602-90 | ecosystem: Environmental > Aquatic > Marine > Intertidal zone >...
CGCTTATTAATAAGCCGTGCCTTATATGAGATTCAAAAAAATTTTATAGAAAAAAATAAAAATATAAGCATACAGAAATACCATACCCTCCGCTTTCCCAACGAAAAAATACAGACTGATATCTTTGAAGTATCGGATAGCCGAAGAAAATTATATTTTCCATCTCTTGTTATCTTTCGCAAAAAAACTACTCACCGCTTAGCAGCGGCATTTCTCATCACCGCGGTTATTGTACTTATTCCCCTCTTACAGGTAAAAGTATTTCAACCCATAAGGGTAGTTCTACAAGGAAAACTGCCCGCCAAGGTATATCTTGACTATATGTATGATTCTCCCATCACAAGTATTTGGGATCCCGAGTATCAGGGATACCTCATTACCCAGGATATTTTGCCCGGAAAGCACGTATTAAGTTATGACGAGAAAATCGATATAAGGTATATTCAAGCGGTATTAATCCACAGCGGAGACAATATAATCAAACTCAATTGGCAGGAAGCAGAATTGGCTACTTCCTATATCTGGATTAATTACCTGAATGAGCAGAATTGGGATTCACACGAACAGTTAAAAGACACATATACCGTATACGACCGGACTACCTTCGAGCCTATTATTAAAAAGATAGTTTTCGATCTCCGTGTTAAAGTGCGCCCTTTGGAAAAAAATCTCTTTCAATTTTTGTTTCTATGGGAAATACATGAGGATGGTAAGCTTCGTTTTAAAGGTGGACGCACCATTGATTGGGATGCAACCTCAGAATATGCCTACCGCGACAATATGGTGTATCTGGGCAAAAATGAACATATATTTTACGACTATAATGTATATATAGATGATCTGTTTTTTAAATTATATGTCCGCACCTCATATATAGAATATCTCTCTGTTAGTGAAAACAAGTAAACATCACATCCGAAGCATAACAAGATTCACAAATTGCACACGGCTTTGTACGTTCACTTTTTTATAAATGCTGTATATATGGCTTTTTACCGTACTGTTAGAAATATCCATATCATACGCAATTTCCTTATTGCCTTTGCCCTGCAGCACCTCTATGGCTATTTCCTGTTCTTTACCGGAAAGATTAAACTGCTCGAAAATGGTCTTTATTTTTTCGGGATCTTTAATTTCCTGTTTTTGATAATACAAAGACTGGTTTTTTAGTACCAGAAAGAAGAAAAAGGGAATAAAAAAATAAAGCAAAAGGGAAAAAGTTGATACCGTTTCATAAACGAAAAAATGAATCATTTCATTTAAAATAGAAACAGTTATTATTAAAAAACCCAGAATAAGAAGTTTAAAGAAAACATCCTTTTTTTCAAACTGCAGCTTGCTCTGCAGAAATAACAATTGATTCAAAGCCAGAAAAGCAACAAAAATAAAACAGATTGAATGCACTATTAAGGAAACAGACCATATAAGCGGGAAAACAACTGGCAGTATTACACACACAGTAGAGATGAAAAAACAGATAAAAGCGATAATGTAAAGCAGCTTATGAGTTCTGAGCAGAAATTTTTTCGATAAAAACACATAGAAAAACACCGCGAATGTTAAATTTCCCGTGGAAAAAAACAATAAAAAGATAGTTTTAAATTTTTCAAACGGCATTATCGAGAGATCCGCAGTATAAAAGGAATAACTCAATCCGGAACATAAAAGACCGAGTAACGAGACTATCAGATACAATAGTGTTTTTGCTTTATATTTATATTGATAATACACCATATACGTAATAGTAATCGTGCCCATACTATTGAGGAGAAAAGATAAAATGAATAACAGCGACATCATATACTCAACTAACGAACGCTTAATTATAAAGAAAAAAACCAACACTGACAATAAAAACAACAAGAATTCACTATTGTTCTTTTAAATTTTTTTTACTATACTGTAACAATTAAGATAAGTAATCGAATAATCGAGGAAAACAATGTTAAAAAAACCACATATACTCATTGTAGAAGACAACCCTGATCATCGCGAGTTATTAGAAGATACCTTTAAGCAAAGCTATAAAGTAAGTCATGCGGACAGTAAAGAAAAGTCTCTCTCTTTAATAAAGGAAAACAAATATGATCTCATAGTGCTCGATTACTATTTAAAGAATAAATTCTCAGGTTTGGAAATCTTAAAGGAAATCACAGGAAATCATCCGCATATCCCCGTAATCATGGTGACCGCTTATGGAAATGAGGATATAGCCGTAGATGCCTTGAAATCGGGGGCCAGAGATTATATAAGAAAAACATTGGATAACACATTTATTAAACGAATTGCAAAGAATATAAACGAAATCCTAAAGCACAAACAGGAATTTCTTTCTCATGAAAAGCAATCGTTACTTGACTTTTTTGTTTCCCATGAAAAGGAATTCATTAAGGCCTGGTACAATAAAATATCTTCATTAAAAAAAAGGCTGGGTTTGTCCAAAGAAATCTCAGTTACCCAAGAGCTGCTTGCCAAGGTATTCGGAACCTTTTTGGCTGATATTCAAAACGAAAAGGCCTCCGTAACTTTAAATGTCTTAAAAAAAATGATCTGGACACAAACATCCAAAATGGGTTCGCTCATCTTAGTAGAACTGCTCAATAAATCTTTTAAAGAAGTAACACGGGAACTACTCTATATCTATTTTCCTTCATCCTTTGAAGGGCGCTCCGTGTTCATGAAGAGGGTAAGTACTTTGGTGGATGAGAACGATTTGGAGTTAAGCAAAGAATATGAGCGTATAATCGATACATCAACAGAAAAAATGCTTGAAGCCGAGCGGCTCTCTACCAAACTTTTGGTAATGAGAACCTTACAGCATGAAATCAGACAACCCTTAAGCTATATCTATAATTCAATAGAAATGATTTTAAATGAAGAACGCGATTATGCTAACAAGCAGGTTTTAACTACTATTCTAGAGCAGGCCCAAAAAATTGATAAACTCCTTACGACTTTAGAGAAGGACAGTCAAATGCCTTTAAAAGATTATGCCGACAAATTGCCCATGATCGATATTTCCGTAGATAAGGATTAGTGCATGGACAGCAAAAGCATCCTCATCGTAGAGGATGAAAAGATACTGCTGGATCTTTATTACTCAGTACTCACCCACCGCAATCTCAATAACAAATATTCTGTCAGCAAAGCTACCAATGCAGCCGAGGCCCTGACTCTTGTAGAAAAAGTATCTTTCGACCTTATTTTAACCGATTACCATCTTCCGGGAGAAGACGGCATTAACCTGATTAAAAAAATAAAAACAATATCAGCACCCACTAAATATATTATTATCTCAGGATATCTGTCTCCTCATATTATTCAGTCCGCTTTAGAAGCAGGAGCATATACATGTCTTAAAAAACCGTGCAGCATCAAGACCATTCTCTCTACTATAGAAAACGTACTTTCCGTACAGGGATATGATATTGTATTTAAACGACAAATAGATGAAGTACTCGAAAGTTATGTGCAAAAAGCGCTCTTTATTAATCCCACATATCAGATTATTAGCTCAAATTCAGCGCTGCAGGAAATATTTCCTCACAGTATAGGGGAAAAATGCTATGAGCTTTTATACAATCAAAAATTAAAATGCAGCCATTGTCTGCTGCCTGAAATTCTTAAAAACAAGAAGGCTAAAACAATCGTCCCGCCTGCAGCACATAATAATGATGAACATTCATTTTACAATGAGCATATAGAACCATGGCAGGATAGCGAGGGCAATACAATCGGTTTTTTGATCAGCTTACTTCCTGCTTTTAAAGAACCACTGTTTAAGTTCCAGGAAGAAAAGACGATCCCTAAAAAAGATGAAAAAGATTTTTTTATTTTCACGCTCGACAAAAAGGGAGCAGTTGTATTTGCAGATGAATCATTTTGTAATTTCTTAGAAATATCCGCCCTGGAAATCAAAAACAGACCGATCTATGACTTCTTGCACTCATATTTCATTGAATATTTAAAGAAGCAGGAAATTGATATCATCGAATTTATAAAACAAAACATAAGCAAACAGGTAAAACTTGATTTCATAAAGCAGCAAAGTCACACACGCCATACCTTATTATGTGAATTCTCTTATACGGACAGTTCCGCGCCTGGTGACTGGGAAGTTCTCATGGTCTGTGTAAATGATGAAAAAATTAATAAGTTAACAAAACTGATCGAATTTGAACGTGAATCGTCAAAAAAACTTATTTCAGGCCAGTTTGATATGGCGATCACTCTGGATAAAGAGCAGAGAATAAAATCGATCAGCAATAACTTCATCGAAAAACTCGACACTAAAAAATCAGATCTTATAAACAGGGATATCAAAGAGCTCCTGCCTCAAGAGCATGATCTGGTAGCCTTCAATCGTGCGCTTACTCAAGTACTCACTCTTAAAGATGTTTACAATCTGAGACTCAATATTAGTTATAATAATAAAAAGATATTGACTTTAGTTAATGTAAGCGGAATACGCAATTCATTCAATAATGAAATCGGCTATGTACTCATTCTTAAGGATATTGAAAGAGACTTAAAAATGGAGGCCACCTTAAGCAGCATTGAACGCATGCAGGCCTTAGGGCAGCTGGCAGCAGGAACAGCTCATCAAATTAATAATTATACTAATACTATCGCCGGCAGCTCAGAACTGTTAAATCTGTTATTACATGAGCAGTTCAAAAAAGATCCTTCTCTGCTTAAGGAATCCGCTGAATTCATTGATCTTATCAAAAGCAGTCTCACACGACTTACAGGTCTCACCAAACACCTCACAACCTTTGCTCGCGCTCAACAGGCGCCTGTTATCTCTCCGGGCAATATTAATAAAGTAATCAGGGACACGCTCGCACTCATCCAGTCATATGTGTATAAAAAAGCACTTACGCTTAAAACAGCTTTTGATGAATCGCTGCCCTCTATTTATTTTTCTCCTCTTCATTTGGAACAGGCGATAATCAATATCATTATGAATGCTATTGATGCGGTTCCCGAAAAAAAAGGAATTATTTTTATAAAAACCTATCAAGAGCGGAATTTTGTTTGCATTTCAATACAAGATAACGGGCCCGGTATTCCGGAGGATATCAAAGATAGAATCTTTGAGGCATTTGTTACCACAAAACCGGCAGGAGTCGGGACCGGCCTGGGCTTGAATGTGGCAAAGGGTATAATCGATTCTGTTAAAGGCACGATCGAAGTAGAATCATCTCCCGGGAGCGGCACAAAAATGATAATGAAGATACCTATTCTGAAACAAGAGGAAATTGTATGAGCAGCAAGAAAAAAAAAGAAGAGAGTTTAAGTGATTTTCTAAAAGAACACAAAAATGAATTTCTCAACAAATGGCAGAAACTGGTTGAGCAAAGTCTGTCTGAAGAAATAAAACAGCATTATCAATTTTCCCAAACGGACTTTAATGAACTATTTAATGCGTATGTCGATGGTGAAATTCAAGCAAAAGTCCCTCGCATTAATATAACCGAAGAGAAATTTATTAAACAAAAAATCAATGCGGGCTGTCCTCTTTCGATCATGAGTGTTATCAATATTCATTTCATGGCCACAGCAAGAGAGATGGTTCGCTCTGTTTACCCCGATGCCTTTAATACCCGAATGGAATATTTAGAGGTGCTTTCGGAGCGTGTATTGAATAATGAAATCATACTCTTTCAGCATTATGAAAAATACGTCAGTAATTTAAATACCCAGCTCACTGCGCAGACCGAAGCCCTGCGTCAGAAGAATACCAATCTCATCGAATTTATCGATTTAGCCACTCACCAGCTTCAGGCACCTTTATGGTCTATCTTAGGATTTACTTCCAAATTACAACGCAAATACTACCCGATTATAAAAGAAGAGGGGCAGCACTACCTTAACAGAATTTCCGTCAATGTTGCGGAAATGCACCAACTTATTGAAGATATGACAGCTATGCTTTTAATCGACCCCGAATCCATGAAAAAACGAAAGATATTTTTACATGATATTCTCCGAGAAAGTATAAAGCGTGTTCACAGCGAGATTGACAATAATTTTAAAGTTACAGACCGGCTTGACGCAGTTGCTATTTTGGGCGATCCCTTTCAGCTGAGACAGTGTTTTTTTCATATACTTAAGAATTCAGCGCAGTATACAAAAGTTGAAAAATCTGGTAGCATATATGTGCACTATAAAATTAGTAATAATCTTCAGCTTTTTTTTGAGGATGACGGTATTGGTATTGAAAAAGAATACCGGGAGCTGGTCTTCAAGCCCTTGGAAAGACTTAAAGAAAAAGAGATATCGGGAACCGGTATGGGGCTGACTTTAGCAAGGAAGATCATTATCGGACATAAAGGCAGCATATGCTTGGAAGACAGCAGATACGGGGGTATATGTGTTCATATCACATTACCCCACTCAGTAATCAAAAAACATTAAGAAGGAGTAAATAGTTTCTCATGGATTACCGACAACTTAAAACCATTTTGTTAGTGGAAGACAACGAAGACCACATCGAACACACTGTCGATGCCTTGTATGAAGGCGGCCTCGTCAACAAAATAATTGTAATTAAAGATGGAAAGAGCGCATTAGAGTATATGTACAGACAAGGTGAATATAGCAATCCTAAAAAATCACCTCGGCCGTGTATCATTTTGCTTGATGTAAAACTGCCGAAGATGACCGGTTTTGAAATTCTAAAAACATTGAAAAACGACCCCGAGCTTAAGGTCATTCCTATTATTCTCTTAACCACAACCTGCAATAAGGAAGATATCGAGAGAGGAGCTCGGCTTGGCGTCAATGATTATATTGTAAAACCCGTTGAGTTCGACAGCTTTATGCACAAAGTAAAAGGATTAGGAAAATACTGGGCATTAATCAGCAACTTAACCAATAACTAACATGCTAAGCGAAGATTTTTTTACACAACAGACCTCAACATTAAAGAATTGCATGGACATTTTACCGCAGGAAGTTGTATTCGTCGATAATGATTTTACTATTCTATGGATGAATAAATCCAAAAAAAAACAGCATTCCAAACTCCGGGTGGGCATGAAATGCTTTGAAGCCTTTAATTTTACTGCACAATGTGATTTTTGTTTGGCCTCACAAACCCTCAAGATCGGTTCGTGTATAAAAAATCCGGTTTGCTTGATGACAGGCAGGAAAAAAAACAAACCCCGGCATATGAATATTATGATAACCCCTGTTAATTTAGCCAAAGGGCAGGCAGACGGTTATATTGAAGTAGTAGATAACGTAGAAGCGCTTTATCAAAGTTATAATCAATTGGAATATTTAAACCGGGAATATGAAAGCGTTATCTATGCACTTTCTCACGATCTACGTTCTCCATTGATTTCAATCGAAGGTTTCTTGCGCAAGTTGCAGAAAAATGACCAGGCTGCAAAAGATCACGCTCTTTTTGAACACAGTGTTTCAAGAATTCATGCAAATGTGGAAATAATGAACAATCTGGTTAACGTGCTTTTAGATACGTCCAGAATAATTACCGGTAAACTCGATCTGCAGGAAGTGGATATGGAAGAATTCATAAAGCATATTGTCGGGGATTTGCATATGAGAGCAGGAGAGAATAATGCACAGATCACAATGAAAGGCAGCTTCGGAATTGAGAAATGTGATAAGATTCGAGTACAGCAGGTGTTCTTCAATTTAATCGGTAACGCCTTAAAACATTGTAAAAGCACAAATGAATTAAAAATCGAAATAGGATCCGACGACACTGTATACTGGGTAAAAGATAATGGGCCGGGCGTGGCCCCTGAGATTCAAGAAAAGTTGTTCGAGCCCTTTACTCAAACAACAAAAACCGATCCGAATAGTTTTGGCATGGGTATGAATATCGTGTATAAAATTATTCAAAAACATGAAGGCGATATTTGGCTGGAAAGCCAAGAAGGCAAAGGTACCACAGTGTTCTTTACCTTGAGAGCGGATGTTGAAGAATAACATGATTTATAAGTTATTATAGTTACTCTTTTCTTTTTGTAATGCAGAAACTATGCGCTCAAATATATCTTCTTCGTCTATCTCCCGGCAATGTTCGATTATTCCTCCCGCCAGATCACTATGCCCTCCGCCGAATCCGATACCCTCCAGCACCTGTCTGGTAATAAGCGCCGCATTCCAGCACGGCACTTCACTGCGTACGGATATATTAATTGTGTTATTATTTTTCGCGCAGAGGAAGACAAAATCCACTTCGCTTAACGAAAGTAAAAAATCTCCGATAATCCCCAGCAAGTTCTGATTACAGCCTTCTTGAAAATAGCAGAAAGCGAACCTTTCTTGAACCTTTACATTTTCAATTACATATTTGTAGAAGCTCAGTTCCTTTTTTTGTATGCAATTCCGCAGCAGTGAGTTGACGAGTCCCACATCTGCCCTCAGGTAAAGAGCTGCATACGCCTCCAGATCCGTCTGACAGACACCCCGTGTCATAAGCGCCGTGTCCACCAAGAGGCCTGTAAGCAAAGCAGTCGCTACCCTACGAGGAATCTCCTCATTTTCACTCCGGAAATAATCAAAAAGAATCGTAGCACAGGCCCCATAATCCGGACGAATATCAACATACGTGACATCATCGGGCAAGGTTACATTATGGTGATCAATCACCGCAACCTCTTCACCTATCAGATCAACTACATTTTTATTCCCTTTGCAGCCGTCCACAATAATAATCTTGTCCTGCTCGGTTCTGGTATAGGCATCCTCTCTTTTAATGGGAATCGCAAGTTCCTGTATAAGCCTTTTCAATGACATGCGTTGAATCTCACCTGCGTAGATAATACTGCTTGGAATGCTCCTTTTTTCCAATAAATATCTTAGAGCATAGGCTGACGCTACCGCATCATGATCGGGGAAATTATGGGTCTGGATGTACAAGTGATTATTGGTTCTCAAAATATTTAAAAGTTTTTCAAACTGTTCCATATCTCAATGATATATTATAATACTTTATTGTGTGTTGACCAATTAATCAAAAATATATTTCATATAATCGACGCACCTCATATTCCAGCTTTATTTTGCTGTGCTTGACTTTTTTTATGTTTTACATAGAATTTAAAACTACACATCAACCACCGCTATAAGGGATGGCTTTTTAAAAATAAATGGGGGCAGTAGGAATTGAAAATAAATTTCTTTGGTGCAGTGCGCACGGTAACAGGCACACAACATCTTTTGGAAATCAATGGCAGCAAAATCCTTCTGGACTGCGGTCTTTATCAAGGGAAACGTAAACGGAGTTATGAGATAAATAGAAATCTGCCGTATAATGCGGAAGCTGTGGATATCCTGATTCTTTCACATGCCCATATCGATCACAGCGGTAATATTCCAAATCTGGTAAAAAGCGGATTTAAAGGTGATATCATCGCTACCTATGCGACCCGCGATCTCTGTACTATTTTATTAAAAGACAGTGCTAAAATCCAGGAACATGATATCCATTACCTTAATAAAAAACGAAAAGAAAATGATTTACCGCCTGTAAAGCCTATTTATACTACAGAGGATGCGGTAAACAGTCTAAAGTACTTCTTGGCTTTTGGTTATGAAAGAACACGTGAGATTTTGCCGGGAGTGCATCTTACCCTCTTTGATGCCGGTCATATATTAGGATCAGCTTTTGTGGTTCTCGATATAGAAGATCATACTGCAAAGAAACATAAGCGTTTGGTTTTTTCAGGTGATCTCGGACGCCCCAAACGGCCGATCCTAAAAGATCCTGCTGCTATTTCGCAAGCTGATATCTTACTCATTGAAAGCACCTACGGAGATCGCGTGCATGAGCGTACGGAAGAATCCGTTTCCAAACTTAAAACTATTGTCAACAACACGATCAAGCGCGGGGGAAAAGTGATTGTTCCTTCGTTTGCCGTGGGAAGAACCCAGGAACTGGTCTACAGCCTGCATCAGCTTGTGCAAAATCAGGAAATTCCCAAAACACTCCCGGTCTATGTGGACAGTCCTCTGGCAATTGATGCCACATCAATCTATCGTCTGCATCCGGAAGCCTACGATGAAGAAACTGAGAAGTTTATGCTGGAGGATCAGCATAAGGATCCCTTCGGCTTTGCCATGATGCGCTACACACGCGCTACAGAGCAGTCCAAGGAACTCAATAAGTTAAAGGGACCTGCGGTTATAATCAGTGCCAGCGGTATGGCTGAAAACGGTCGTATTCTGCATCACCTCAAACATGCTGTTGAAGATTCACGCAATACTATTCTGTTTGTAGGCTGGCAGGCACCCTATACGCTTGGAAGAAGAATCCTGGAGAAAAATCCGGTTGTTAAAATCTTTGGTGAAGAATATAAACTAAAGGCCGAAGTTGCCAAAATAAATGGATTGAGCGCTCATGCGGATAAAAACGAAATACTCTCCTGGTTATCCGGCCTTAATAAAAAACCGGAGCATACATTTGTTGTTCACGGCGAAGAACCTGTGTCGCTGGCTTTTGCCGAAACTTTAAAAAAGGAAGGCTTTACTCACGTTGAAGTTCCCACATTGGGCCAGAGTTTTACGGTTTAACTCTATTTAAACTTTTCCTTCGCTAACGTAGCCAGAAACGATTCCAAATTATCATCAGTGGATAGCTGAACGGTCTGAGTGGGAAAGGCAAACTCAATCTTGGCTTTATTAAAGCGCTTGAGTATTTCTAAATTCACATATTCCGCATGTTTCATGTAATCCCAGTAAGCCGGCGGATGGTACCAGTAGATAGCAAAAATATTAAGAGAGGAATCGGTAAAATCCTTAAAAAACACATACGGAGGCCAGTCCGCATGCATGCCCTCATGATCTTTGAGCACATCTTTTACAGTCGTAATAGCCTGTTCCACTTTTTTGGGAGCTGTATCGTAGGTAATTCCGATATTCATAATTCTTCTGATATGCACCCTGACCCCGATATTGTGAATGACTTTATCTGCAGCCAGCATGTTGGGAATAGCAGCAATATGCCCGTCGAGTCTGCGCATTTTTGTAGAGCGCAGGCCCACCTTTTCCACAACCCCGTCATGACCGTCAAAATCAATGCGATCTCCAATCTGGAAAGGTTTATCTAATACAATCATCAGAAAACCGAAAAAGTTCTTTATGGTATCCTGCGCGCCCAAAGCCACGGCCATACCCGCCAAACCCAGCCCGGCTAAGATGGTAGTTATATTTTGTCCGGAAATATTTTGAAAAAGCTGAATGGCCGCCAACCCGAAAACTATAATCCGCAAGCTTGTTTTAAAGATGGGAACAAGCATGTCGTCCATTTTGGACTTTGTTTTCTTTACTTTGTTCAATAAGAAATATTCAAGTATTTCAACAAAATCATAGATAAATACCACAACCGCAATATTAATGATGATATCACTTATCCACACTGCAGCCAGTGAATGCTCTTGCGTGAGTACGAAGCCTGCTATACGGATAATCCCGGCCCATAGCAGAATGCGAATAGACCTGCGCATAGTTAACACAGTGGAAGAGAAGAAGCTATATTCCCCTTGGTCTTGTTTTGCAGTAATTTTTTTTGAATATTTCTTTATAAACATTCCCACGAACTTATTCAAAATAAATCCAAGAATAAAAATGAAAACAACGCTTATGATTCTCCATAAGGGGTACCCTATGGCATCCCACTTTAATACCTCCTGAACTTCAGTGGGCAGCCAGGAAAGCACAGTACCTGCTGAAAGTGAGAAGAACGTATCGGGTGGGCACTCTGCGGCCTCTCTGATTGCTGCAGGTTGTCTTTCCGCGGTCTCAAGAGCTTCCTCCCCGTTTTGTTGTGACCAAACGGCAGTAGTGAGTAAAAAAATTAAAATTATACTTAGTATCGGGAGTTTTTTAGCCGGTTTCATAATAAAACCTCTTCCACTCATAATTTTGAATCAGTCTAAAGTATATACTGATATCCAAAATAATTTCTATAGATCTCTGATATATAATATAAATTTTGAAGGATTCCACAGTATGCAGTAAAAATTAAAATATTATTTATCCTCCCTTGTTCTATTGTAAAAGTGAAATATCATAAACAATGAGGGTTCTACATGTTTTATACTCATATATTTAAACCGTAATTACTCTGGTTAAATGTTGAGCATTAATATCATCTGAGTAATCCACCTCCGAAAAACCGAATCCGAAAAATCTATGGAATTCCGTTTTAAATCCCGCCACGTCTGCAAAATGGTTAAGATTTTTGGTAGTAATCTGCTGCCAGATCTGTTTCACTTGGGCCTGAACATCTTTTCGTAATTCCAAATCATCCAGGCGAATACGACCCTCAGCATCAAGCAGAGGATTATCCGATAAAATAAAGTCTTTAAATAAACGCATGATCTGTTCGATGCAGCCTTCATGAATTCCTTTGTCTTTCATTACTTTATAAAGAATTGAGGCATAAAGCGGAACACCGGGAATAACAGCACTGGCCCTGGTAACTACGGCTTTGTTTACCGATGTATAAGCCCGACCACCCATAGCGCATAAGAAGTGATCCAGCTTTTGGGCGGTTTGTTCTAAGTGTTCTTTAGCTCTGCCCAGAGTTCCATGTCTGTAAAAAGCATATGTCAACTCGGAACCAATATACGAAAAGGCAATTGTATGAATACCTTCTGCCAGCAGAGATGCTTTCTCAAGGGCTTTAATCCAGAGTTCCCAATCTTCTCCTCCCATAACCTTTACTGTGTGCATTATTTGTTCATCTGTAGCAGCTTCTACGGACTGCAGAGTTACTTCTTCACTCATAAAATCCAAACTTTTTGTGGCTATGCTCCGCCCGATGGGTTTAATCGCAGAATAATAGGTCTTACCGCTTTGCGGATCATGACGCCCGGGAGCGGCAAGACTGTATATAAGTAAATCTATTTTTCCCATGGAGCGCTGAATAAGCTCTATAGCCTGCTCTTTTGTCTCAGTTAGAAAAGCATCGGCATTAATAGTAAAAGCAGGAATATTTTCTTGTCGAGCATATTTTTGAAAGGCGAGTGAATTATACCAGCCTGCCGTACCGCAGGTTTTTTCTTTCCCCGGTCTTTCATAAGCCACGCCCAATGTGGCCGCTCTGCCTGAAAATGCTGCTACTATGCGTGAAGCAAGACCGTATCCTGTCGAAGCACCGATAACAAGTACATTTTTAAACCTTTGCGGTAGCTTCCATTGCCGGGCATAATCAATCTGTTTTTGTACATTTACTTCACATCCGGAGGGATGTGAAGTAATGCAGGTATTATTTCTAATTTTAGGTACTATAATCATGTCTGCTCCCTGGGTCTAAATATAAACCTCAGGACAGACAGACAGACTTGTCTGTCTGTCCTTATAATAAGATACTACTTTAGCAATAAATGGTCAAATCTAAAAGTTAAGGAACTGAGTTAAAATTGTCGTTATATTGAGTTGTTAAAAAGAAGGGAATTCACATGACGCACAGTGTGAACCGTATCATGCTGAAACTGACGTACCATAGCGATATTTTTTATTCCGATCGGAGTGTAGCTCTCTTTAGTCGGCGTTGCGAATACCGTACCAATTGCGATATAATCAGCACCAGCCCGTTCCGCAGATAGTGCCTGTGCTACGGAATGAGTGGAAATCCCGATTATAAAATCAGGCGGAGAGATCCTCTTGGCATATTCAAGCGGGATGTCCTGCTGACCCAGGTGCACACCGTCTGCTTCCACTGCCAGCGCACAATCAAGGTGATCATTTAAAATGAATACTGTATTATACCGTGCGGTAATCTCCCGTATGAGACAAGCCTGTTTCTCCCGATATTGCACTATGCGAGCACCACCGCGGCAGGCCTGCTCAGCCAGAAAACAGTGATCGCCGCTGGTAATCACATATGCGCCTAAATCGGATAAAATTCTTGATTTATTGCCACGGAAGCTTTATACTTTTTTTTTCTTCTTTAACACTTCATCAAGTATAAGACGGTGGCTTTCAAAGGCCAGTACAGGCATAGCACCGAGATCAAAGTACGCCGCCTCATCCGAATCATCACCTGCGCGCAAGCTACCATACACACTGTTAATAAGGTATCCGATCATAAGCACTGCTTTATAACGTTTACTTT
>Ga0307422_1001121_pt1 | contig 14092 bp, 12 predicted proteins | sample SalMarWE160290MG_FD_202153 | JGI IMG/M metagenome (GOLD analysis project Ga0307422, IMG submission 202153) | Salt marsh sediment microbial communities from the Plum Island Ecosystem LTER, Massachusetts, United States - WE1602-90 | ecosystem: Environmental > Aquatic > Marine > Intertidal zone >...
AAGGTGGTTCGATGCACATTGCAGACTTCAGCCTGGGCATCCTGGGAGCAAACGGGATAGTAGGCGGTGGAATAGGCATTGCCACAGGTGCAGCGTTTACATCAAAGTACTTAAAAAAAGACACTGTCGCTATTTGCTTTTTTGGAGATGGCGCTATCAATCAAGGCATATTTTATGAGGTAGCAAATATGGCAGCGATGTGGAAACTGCCTGTTATATATGTGTGTGAGGAAAACAAATATGCTGAGTTTTCACCCGCCGAGCGAACCCGCGCAGTGAAGGATCTCACCCTGCGAGGAATCCCGTTTGGCATTCCAAGCCAGGCAGTCGATGGCAATGATGTGCTGGCGGTATATGCATTTGTCCATGAACAAGTCAAAAATGCACGCAAGGGCAATGGGCCGTCATTGATTATTGCCCAGACCTATCGGCTGGAGGGCCATCATGTTGGGGATGCCGCAAGTTATCGCAATAAGGCGGAAGTCGAACAACAGTGGAAAAAAGATCCTATTGCCCGGTTTAAGCAGTATTTATTGAGCGAGGAATATGTTAACCAGGAAGAGGTGGAGAACATTGAAAAAGAAGCACAGGATACGATCCTAAAGGCAGTTGATTTTGCACTGCAAAGTCCTGTGCCTGTTGTTGAGGATTTATTTACTGATGTGTATGTGGAGTAGAAATGGAACGAGTTATCAATTATCGACAAGCACTAAATGAAGCTTTGCACGAAGAAATGGAGCGGGACAGCCGAGTATTTATCATGGGTGAGGATGTTGGCGTTTATGGAGGCCCATTTCAGGTTGCGAAAGGTCTGTATGAAAAATTTGGCGCCCAGCGTGCTATTGACACACCCATTGCAGAAGCAGGGTTCACGGGCATAGGTGTGGGCGCTGCTATAACTGGTTTACGGCCTGTTATTGAAATTCTCTATATTGATTTCACTACGCTGGTTATGGAGCAAATAGTAAACCAGGCATCCAAAGCACGCTATATGTTTGGCGGGAAAGCAAAGGTACCGATCGTACTCAGAACCCAGGGCGGTGGAGGCAGAGGAAACGCTGCTCAGCATTCACAGAGTCTTGAAATGTGGTTTGTGCACACACCAGGGTTAATAGTTATTCAGCCCTCTACACCCTATGATGCTAAGGGTCTTTTGAAATCCGCTATTCGCAATGATAATCCCATAATTTTTATTGAACATAAACTACTATATAACACTAAAGGTCCGGTGCCTGCCGAGGAATATCTGGTACCGATTGGGAAAGCGGATATTAAGCGGAAAGGTGATGATGTTACTATCGTCGCGCATTCGCGGATGGTTCTTTTCGCCCTGTCGGCGGCGGAAAAATTGGCTAAAGATGGTATTGATTGTGAAATTGTAGATCCGCGCACGCTTAAACCCCTGGATGAAGAAAGAATTCTCGATTCAGTAAAAAAGACCGGTAAGATAGTAGTTGTTAGTGAGGGAGCACGGACGGGCGGGTTTGCCTCAGAAGTGGCAGCAGTAGTGCAGGAAGATGCTTATGATGACCTGGATGCACCGGTACTGCGCGTTACTACAGAGGATGTCCCTTTGGCGTACGCCGCTGAGCTGGAATTGGAGGCGATACCTAAAGAGGAAGATATCATCCAGGCAGTTAAATCCATCGTCTAAAAGAGGTGAGATATGAGGTTTGAAGATAAAGTTGTACTGGTTACAGGAGGAGCGCGTGGAATTGGCGCGGCGATCTGCCGTGCCTTTGCTCGTGAGGGAGCGCATGTTGTGGTGGCAGATATCAATCTCAAAGCAGCCCAAAAGACTGCTGCTGGTTTGGACCATCAGAAAGACGGGCACTTGCCTATCTGTGTTGACCTGGCGCATAAAAGTCAAATTGAAAAAATGGTTGAAATAGCAGTAAAAGAATTTTCTTCAATTCATATCCTGGTCAATAATGCTGGCATCTGCCCGCTCACTGGCTTTGAGGATATTAGTGAAGCAGAATGGGACCAGGTAATAAATATTAATCTGAAAGGCGCATTTCTGTGCTGTCAGAATGTCCTTCCAACCATGAAACCCACTCATTGCGGTAGGATTATCAATATATCTTCTGCTGCCGGAAAAATGGGTGGGGTACTGGTTGGGGCCCATTATGCAGCCTCCAAAGCAGGATTGCTTGCATTAACATGGTGCTTGGCGCGGGCTTATGCCCAATACGGCATTACTGCTAATGCCATCGCCCCAGCAACCGTTGAGACTGATATGACCCGTGCATGGGGGGAAGCAAAACTTAAGCAGCTGCGAAAGAGCTTCCCTCTTGGACGCATCGGAAAGCCCGATGATGTGGCTTCTGCTGTTCTATTTCTGGCTTCAGATGAGGCAGAATTTATCACCGGTGAAGTGCTGGATGTGAACGGCGGCTTCTTGATGGATTAACGAGGTAGTGTTTGTATGGATATTGAAATGATTATGCCGAAACTTGGCTTGACGATGGAAGAGGGTACGGTTATCCGCTGGTTAATAAAAGCTGGCGAAAAGGTGCAGGAGGGCGAAGGGTTAGTAGAGATTGAGACCGACAAGGTGGTTCAGGAGTTGGAAGCGCCGGCAACAGGGGTTCTCAAGGAGATCCATGCTGAAAATGGGGCGGTTGTGCCGGTTACGCAAGTCATTGGAATAATCTCTACGGAAACCCAAAGCGGGACAGCCCCGCAATCAGATTCTCTTTTTGCCAAGAGTGCTCCCGGGACCAAGAAAAGGGAAGTTGTTAATCATGAAGTTGGAAAATCAAAAGGAGCACCTGGATCAGAGAAGAAAAGGGAAAAGTTAGAGCAAAAGACAGAAATAAAAATATCCCGGCGTGCCAGGCGTATTGCTACACAGCACGGCATTGATGCTGCTGAAATTTCTCCAGGAAGTGGTCCGGATGGCAGAATTATTGAAAAGGATATACTTAATTTTTTGGAGAACAGGGAGGAAGAAAGCGGTTTTATATGGAAAAAGTTAACCCCCATACAGGTTAGAACAGCCAAGCGTGTAACAGAAAGCTTTAAAAACATCCCCCATTTTTATCTTCAGAAAGAGATAATCGCAGAGAAGCTCTTGATTCTTAAAGAAAAAATAAACGCGGAACCAGAGCATTCACAAGGCCTGCACATTACTATCAATGATTTAATTATCAAGCTTACGGCTGCTGCGCTAAAGAAGCACCAATTAGCAAATGCATCCTGGGCAGATGGACGCATTAAGATTTATCAAGCAGCAAATATCGGTTTAGCAGTGGCAATTGATGAGGGACTTGTTGTTCCCGTAATTCACAGGGCAGATAAAAAGCACTTATCAGAGATTGCACGGGAACGTGCGGTATTAGTAGAAAAAGCCCAGCAAAGATTGCTCAAGCCCGATATGATGAAGGGGGGTACCTTTACTATCACAAACTTAGGTATGGCTGATATCGACTGCTTCTCTGCTATTATCAACTCGCCCCAAAGTGGGATTCTGGCTGTGGGAGCAGTGAAGGATAGACCAGTGGGTATAAATGGAGCGGTTGTTTTAAAGCCAACCATTAAATTGACATTCTCCTGTGATCATCGTGTCCTGGGAGGGGTAGAAGGTGCCGCTTTTTTGCGAACAATGTCAGATTTTATTGAAAATCCGAGTCAAATTATTAAGCTGCATGTTTTAAAAGGAGAAAATAAAAATGGAATACAAAATTGATGTTCTCAAAATCGGGCAATTTCCAGAAACTCCCGGTGCTGAAATTTATTGGATGTCGAATTTTGGTGATGATAAATGGGAGACATTAAATGTTTATGCCATGCTGATCCGCGGGGGCGATAAGGTGGTGATGGTGAACAGCGGACCCCCATTGGATTACCTGGAATGGCTCAATAAGCTGTGGGGGGGAGGCACGAATGGTCGCCATCAATTTGTGGTTCATGATGATGATTTAATCGAAAAACGCTTAGCGGCTGTGGGAGTGAAACCAAAGGATATTCAGCATCTGATAATCACACCCCTACAGCCCTATGCAATTGGCGGCATTGACAAGTTCCCTAACGCTCAAATATATGTTAACCGCAATGGCTGGGCTGAACTATTTGCACCGCGTTACAAGAAACACCCACATGACAATTTTTATGCCTGCGTTCCTAAACGCTTAATCAGCTATGTATTTCTAGAAGCCTGGGAGCGTATGAATTTCATGAAAAACGAGGTGACAATTCTACCGGGGATTGATGTGTTCTGGACTGGTGTGCATCACCGGAGTTCCGTTGCGGTAAAAGTAAAAACGAAAGAAGGGGACGTGATTTTTTCGGATTGCTTTTTCCGCTATGAGCATATAAAAGAAAACCGTATGCTGGGCATCAGTGAAAATATGTATGAAGCGTTGAAGGCATATGAACGTATTCGCAAGGAAGCGGACATTCTCGTTCCCATGTATGATCCACGGGTATTGGAAGACCATCCCGATGGGAAGATTGGATATTAATTAATCGAGGGTGAAAGGCAAAAGTTGTTGATCAGCCATCTTTACCAGATATTGGAGATATAAATGAAGATTTTTTCTAGAGAGGAAATAGAGACCATCACTCTACCAGGTCGGAGGATATGGAAAGCGGTGGGCAAAGATGCTTTTTCTGAGAGCGGCAAAATAACTTATGGTTTCGCTCGCTTTGACGCTGATATGGGGATTGCGCCTCCGCACCATCATGCTGAGGAAATTTGCTATGTGCTTGATGCACAGAAGGCGTGGGTACGTTTTGGTCCTAACAAAGAAGAATTAGGCAGAAAAATCCCTCTCGAAGAGGGATTTAGTATGCATATCCCCGCCCTGGAGTGGCATCAATTTGGTTTTGAAGAAAGTGGTTTTCTGGAAGTCATCTTTATTTACGGGCAGGTAGATAATATTCGGCCAGAAGAAAAGTAGAGGAGGGACCAATAGTGGACTTAATCAATAGAGCTAATAAATGAAAAATAGAGCCCGTTTAATTGAAAGGTTAGAAAGCCAAGCGCAGATAATTCGCAGAGATATTCTAACCATGATCTATAAAGCGCAATCCGGGCATCCAGGCGGGTCGCTTTCCGCGGCTGACATTGTGACTGCACTCTATTTTCACTTCCTGCGCATTGACCCAAATAACCCAAGATGGCCGGAAAGGGACCGCTTCATCATGTCCAAGGGTCATGCTTGCCCTTCGTGGTATGCATGCCTTGCCGAAAGAGGTTTTTTTCCTAAAGAGGAATTGTTAACCTTACGCGAAATCAACGGGCGCCTTCAGGGGCACCCGGATATGAAGAAGACACCTGGCATAGATTTCACCACTGGCTCCCTGGGTCAGGGATTATCCAGCGGGGTGGGCATAGCATTGAGTCTGAAAAAAGAAAAGCCCGGCATCAGCGTTTATGTTTTACTAAGTGATGGTGAATTAGATGAAGGACAAGTGTGGGAAGCTGCGATGGCGGCAGCGAAGTTCAAGTTAGATAACCTGACTGCCATTATTGATTACAACGATCTTCAGTTGGATGGTTACTGCCATGAGGTGATGCCCTGTGAACCCCTCAGGGAAAAATGGCTTGCTTTCAACTGGCAGGTATTTGAAATGGATGGGCACGATATGGGCAATATCCTGGACACAATCGAAAAAGCGAAACAAACAAGAAACAAACCCTCTGTGATTATTGCTCATACAGTTAAGGGGAAAGGCGTGTCATTTATGGAGGATAAATGTGACTGGCACGGTAAGGCGCCCAATGATGAACAATTTATACAGGCTATGAAAGAATTGAGTGCTGATGACCCACAAACACTTCAGAAAAAATTTCGTAAGCCCTCAGGACCTTTCAAACCATCCATTTTGTCTAATGCCAGTAGAGAATCCCTGCTTACATCTTACAAGAAGGCAGCAAACCAAAATCCTATCTCCACGCGGGATGCTTTTGGCGAGGCGCTGGTTGAATTAGGAGCAGAGATGCCAAACCTGGTTGTGCTGGAAGCGGATATTTCCAAATCTACCCGCACCAATCGCTTTGCAAATAGATTTCCTGACCGTTTCTACCAGTTTGGGATTGCAGAGGCAAATATGATGGTAGCAGCAGCTGGTATGTCAACGACCGGGAAGGTTCCCTTCTACAGTACTTATGCTGTCTTTGGCAGCATGCGGGCTTGCGAGCAGCTGCGCACTTTTGTTGCCTATCCTCACTTGAATGTCAAGGTGGCAGTGAGCCATGGCGGCCTCACCGCTGCCAATGATGGTGTGACACATCAGGCGACAGAGGATTTGGGCATGATGCGTACCATTCCGGGTTTAGTGGTGATCATGCCCGGCGATTATTACGCGACTAAGGCACTAGTCCGGGCTGCAGCGGAATACGAAGGCCCTGTGTACCTGCGATTTACACGCGATGCTATCCCAATCATTTATGGACCAGAGGATACTTTTAAAATTGGGAATGGCAAACTGCTCAGGGAGGGGAAAGATATCTCAATTATCGCAATTGGAGATATGCTCAGCCAAGCGCTCAAAGCAGCTGAATTGTTGGGGGAAGAAGGTATCTCAGCCGAAATAATTGACATGCACACGTTGAAACCTATCGACCAAAACATGATTTTAACAACTGCCCGAAAGACAGGATATGTGATTACAGTCGAGGATCATCAAATTGAATGTGGGCTGGGTAGTGCAGTTGCTGAGGTTTTAGCGGAAAATTTACCTACACCTATGCGCCGCATCGGGCTCCGCAATACATTTGCAGAGTCCGGGCAGTACGATTTGCTCCTCGATAAATATAGGATGAGCGCGAATCACATCTTTGAAACAGCCAAACAGCTTTTGAATGCTTCTGATTTTTAATCCAGGTGAAATACTTCTTCTATTTCAATCATGGATTCGTCTGGACGCTTTTCACCCAGACTTTCAAAGTAGGGCTCCATGGCTTTCTGCCATTTCTTATTGATGGCTTCCTTCTCCATCCCATCCAGAGCAGACTGGAAATTTTCAGGGGTTTCAAAATATCCAAATAGCATCCCGTCTTCGCGCATGAAGAGCGAATAGTTATGCCATCCTGTCCTATGCAGGGCAGCACGCATTTCTGGCCAGACTGATTCATGTACTTTTTTATATTCCTCAATTTTATCTTGGCGTACTTTTAACAAAAAACCAATGCGTTTCATCTCTAATCTCCAAATTTATTTATTTACCCATAAACTCTCTTAGGTTTTGATAGGCTTTATTCCAGGGTTTTTGATCACTAGGATTAAATGTAAGGATTTCAAATGAATTACAGATAACAGAGCGCCCCTCTTCCCACGAGGATATGTCACCTTTAGCAATCGCCTGCACAATTAAATTGCCAATGGCTGTGGCTTCAACGGGACCTGTAATAACTTTTTTACCGCAGGCATCTGCAGTAAATTGGCTGAGGAGTGTGTTTTTAGTTCCACCTCCAATGATGTGGATTGTATCGAGCTTGTGCTCTACCATCTCTTCCAGGCGCTCAATGACCCAGCGGTACTTCAATGCCAAACCTTCTAAAACCGCGCGCGCAATTTCTCCTACCTCGCGTGGTATTGGTTGCCCAGTGTGCTGACAATATTCCTGTACGCGGTCAACCATTTTGCCTGGACGTAAGAACTCTTCAAAGTCTGGATCAATAAAAGAAACCAATGCAGGTGCATCTTTTGCCATTTTGGTCAATTCGGTGTAGGAATATTCACTGCCATCCTCATGCCACTGACGCCGGCATTCTTGAATAATCCACAAGCCCATGACATTTTTTGAAAACCTGAATGTGCCTTCCAACCCGCCTTCATTGGTAAAGTTATTAGCGAAACTTAATTTATTAATGACTGGTTTAGGTGAGTTTGTGCCCACAATGGACCATGTGCCTGAACTGATCCAAACAAAATTATGACCTTCAGCTGGAACAGCTGCTGCTGCTGAACCGGTATCATGACAAGCGACTGCTATGATAGGCACATTCACACCAAGCTCCTCAGCGACGGAAGTTCGCATTGGGCCAATTATCGTACCCGGCATAACAATTTCAGGGAAGATCCGACGTGGAATTCCTAATCTATCCAGCAACTCTGTAGACCAATCTTGCTTGCGAGGATCATAACATTGTGTAGTAGTGGCGATAGTAAATTCACTAATTGCTTTTCCCGTGAAGAAATAATTAAACAGGTCAGGAATAGTAAGAAATGTTGCTGCAATTTTCAGCGCAGGTGATTTACTTATTACCAGTGATAACAGATGGAATAGTGTATTTATTTGCATGAATTGTATGCCGGTATATTCAAAGATTTTTTCTTTGGGCACCAGCTTGAAAGCTTCCTCCATCATTCCTACTGTACGGCTGTCCCGGTAATTGAATGGATTCCCAATCAAAGAGCCATCACGATCAAGTAAACCAAAATCCACTCCCCAGGTATCAATGCCGATGCCTGATAGGGGAATGGTTTTCTCTTTTGCTACCTTTTTTATGGCATTTTTTGCTTCTCTCCAAAGGCGGATAAAATCCCATTGGAAGCTTAAATCACTGTAGAGATTGGGCCTGATCTTCTCCGGATACATGGTTGGTACCAAATCAGCGCCTGTGAGAAAGCGGTATTCTTCGGAAATATCAAGGTGTTCATCTGCAAATGTGCCCAGAATTGCGCGAGCACTCTCTGCCCCAAAATCTAATGCCAGATAATTATTTTTATGAGTCATTTTCCTCAACCCATAATTTTGCAGATTAATCCAGGAACGCTTCCCGCATTAAAGCAGACATTGCCATTGCATCACCGCTGGCGATACCTTCTGCGATGCGTTCTCGGCCAATTCTTTCGAGTACACCATAGAGACCCTTTATCCATCGGATAGATTCATTTGCGGCTTTGATGCCGTCTTCGCGATATGGAAAAATATCTAATGCATACCAGCCCTGATAATCCAGATGATCCAGCCAGTAGAGCAGCTCCAGTGTTTCGATAGTATGCACTGAGCCGACGGTCATATCATCGTCCCAATAACGCCAGTTGTCATTAAAATGCATATAGAATAATTTTTTACTGAAATATTGCAGCAACGCAGCAGATTCAGCGGCATTTTCATAACCCATCAGCGCATGACCAACATCGATCATGGCGCCTACATTGGGTTTATTGACTTTTTCAATTAATAAAAGGGTTTTCCCAACGGTGGCAACAAAACAGTGGGTGCGTGGTTCTTTAGGCTTATATTCAACAACTATCTTGACTTCAGGTACATGATCAGCACATTCTGCTACGCCATCGATCAAAAGCCCCCACGCTTTGGGGTAATCTGCCTGCAAGGGGTAATCAAATCCATCCTGTCCAAACCATAAATCAATTACCTCGCAATTGAGCTGCTTTGCCCATTCCATTGATTTCTTTACTTCATTAATAGCTTCTCTGCGGATATTGGGATCGTTTGAAGTAAAAGAACCCCATCCCCACTTCCCCGAAGCCCAGATGTCCGGAGTGACACAGGTTACATTAAAACCCGCGTCAGTTACCTGGCGGCGGATTTGCTCAACATTATCATCATTGACATGCCATTTGCCGACTAATTCGACACCTGTAAGATCGTCAACTTTCTGGGCTGCGGAGATTAATTCATCTGTACTCAGTTTTTTTCCGTAGCCACCTAAAACGTACCTGTCAGCGCAGGCGTTAAAGGTGTTGATGTTTGCAGAAAAACGCAGTTTAGAAACCATTTTATCCTCCTAGATCTGAGCTATTATATAAACTCATATTTTGAGCATTTCACAATAATTATCAGAATATTTTTCACAGTATGAAACACTCAACTTCACGAATTAATATTTGCCAAATTTTTTTACAGCAGAAATGAATGCTTCGACATTCTCCATTGAAGTGTCTGATTGAATAATATGTGCGGGTGAACACATATATCCTCCCCCTTTTCCGAGGATACGAATTTTTTCTGCTACGTCCGCCTCGATTTCCTCTTTAGTGCCGTTCGGCAGGAGCTTTTGTTGATCAATGGCGCCCCAAAATGATAATTTGTCCCCAAACTTACTTTTTAAATCCTGGGGATCATGTCCAGGAACATTAGGTTGAACAGGATTAAATACTTCCAACCCTACTTCAGCCCAATCATCCAAGATCGGTGCAACTGCTCCATCACAGTGCTGCATAACAATGATATTTGGATTTAATGCTTTCAACTCTGAATATACCTGGCGATATCGTCCCTTGAAATATTTTCGCCACATCTTTGGAGAGATGAGCATCCCATTCTGCGCTCCAAAATCATCCCCACACCAAATTCCGTCCACACCCATAGATATCAGCTTTTTACCAACTGCTAAAGCAAAGTCTTTAGTTTTATCCATTAATGCTTCTAAATAGTCAGCTTCCAGAGCCATGTCCATTAGCAACTTTTCTGTTCCAACCAATTGCTGCATCATATCATACATGGTTAATTCCATATCGCCGACAATAAAATACTCATCTTTGTACATCTTGATATATTTTTCAGCATCATCGTAGCGCCCCTCTGCGAGAGGGTCAGGAAATTGAAAATCCTCTACTTCTTTTGCTGTTTTGACATTAGGCATTGGATACTTAACCACTTCCATGTATATTGGCCCCTGTCGCATTGTCATTCCAAATTCATTTGTGGTGTACCCATTCTCATCAACAGGGAGCTCATAACCACCTGGTAAACTTGCGCCAACAATAACACAATCGCTTCCCATTGCCACCCTGACCTCATTTGCAGAGATTCGGTATGTCACATCCTCATAATAGGATGCCGTATAGTGGACAGGTATATTCAATTTTTTGCCAAATGCATCAGATAATTGACGACAAAGATCAAATTGTAAGGGAACTTGGTCAGGAAGACCTTCTCGCCGAAGGGCTTTTTCCACTCTTTCTTTTGAATTCATTATCTATTTCTCCTTATTCAACTTATTTGGTACCATATTCGTACTAACCTTTGTGATTTTAATAATAATAAAAATTTTTATAATAACCTTCAAAATAGAGGGTTTTAAAAATTTCTAAATAGAGATGATTCTTATACAGTTTCCTTTTTGACTAAATCAATAACAAGAAATAAGATACTTATTGAAAAAGGCTCCCAACCTCGACCGCGTCAATAATTTAATGACACTTGGTTTCAGGTATAGGAGCCTCTTTTTTGACTTTCAGTTAGTTAATTATATTTTCATCAATTAACTATTCTGCATCCTACTGAACGTTATCCTTGTTATATACTGAGAATGGTCCCATCAAGATACGCAGACCAGCATCGCGGGTGGGATCTTTCGTGATAGTGTATGATCCCATACGTCCAGCGTCGAAAGTTTCACCTTCAACGCCTTCAATTTCACCAGACAAAATCTTATAGGTGGTGTAATAGGTCAGATAGCCAAGGTCAACAAAGCTCCACAGGGCAAACTCGGGAGCACAACCATTGAGGGTGTAATCAACCATCTCAGATGGCAAACCAAGACCACTGACTTTGACTGTGTCGCACAGACCCTCATCCTGCATGGCTTTTGATGCGGCGGTAATACCGATCGTGGTTGGAGCCATAATTAATCCCAGATCTGGATATTTCGCGACTAGCGCCAGTGCCTGGTCATAACTATCTTCTGAGATATCATTGCCGTAGACAATATCCACCAGATCAAGATTGGCGTATTTTGCATCTGTCAATATCTCTTCTAATGCTGCGATCCAGGCATTCTGATTAGATGCATCAGGCGAGGCAGAAAGGACTGCAAATTCGCCGCCATCTTCTCCAAGAATACTCAAAGCCATATCCGCCATCACTTCGCCAGTTTCATCGAAGTCTACCTGAGCAACAAATAATTGTTCACCCTCAGCGGTCGGAATTGGTGAGTCCCAAGTGACAACGAGAATACCTGCATCACGGGCAGCTTTGACGGAGGGAACGATCTGGTCACCGGCATTATTTGAGATCATGATGGCATCCACACCTTTGGTAGTGGAGCTGGTGACAATCTCAATTTGGCCAGCAACGCTGTTTTCGGCAGTTGGTCCTACATATTCTAACTCGCCAGTATTTCCTAATTCTGCCTGGGCTTCTTCAGCGCCTTGATTTGTCTCGTCGAAAACCAGGTTACCCATAAATTTGGGCAGAAGCACCATATCGTATGCTTCAACAGCTGGCGCAGCTTCTTCTTCAGCTGGCGCAGCTTCTTCTTCCTCAGCTGGAGCGGCTTCCTCAGCAGGTGCAGCAGGTTGCGCACATGAAACTAACAACATGCTTAGTACTACTAACGGGGCGGCTATCCGCCAAATCGTCTTTTTCATTTTTTTCTCCTTTTTTATTTTTTAACAAACTACCTCAAAAAACATACTTGCACTTATTTCTTATACCTGATCCACCTCCTTATGATTAGATTCAACAATTTTTTCTGGTTTTATAAACAATTTGTGCTTCTTATTCCAATCCTTAAATAATTTGGATATATTCGGACCTAATATTGAGAAAATCAACAGCACTCCAATTATCCCTGTTTGAAAGTGACCGGAAAGACCCGCTAACGATAAACCATTACGCACATTTAAAACAATCAATATCGATAGAAAAACGCCATAGAGCGATCCGGAACCGCCAAAAATATTAACGCCTCCCAGTAAGGCCATTGTAATAATTTCCAGTTCATATCCATAAGCGGTATCCCCACGTATTGCGCCATAACGGGCTGCTAATAATAATCCAGCTAAGGACGAAATTAAACCAGAGGCAATATACAATTGAATTTTTACCCGCTGTACATTCACACCTGAGTATTGAGCAACATCCTTGTTATTCCCAATCACAAATACTCGCCGTCCAAAACCAGAATACTGCAAGATGATCAAAGCAAAAATAAACAATATAAAGAATAAGATAAGTGCAAAGGGGAAAGGCCCAATCAAATTTTTCTGGCCTAAATTATTAAACCATTCTGGAAAATATCCGAAAGATCGGTCTTCCACAAAGACGCGCGCCAGACCGCGATACCCTATTAATGTGGCTAATGTAACTATTAATGAATTTAAACCAACAACTGCAACCCAGAATCCATTAAATGCACCGCATGCCACCCCTATCAACAGACTAATTAATATCGCAAGACCAAAATTCATCCCATTGCTGTAAAAATAAGCCATTGTGCAGGCGCTCAGACCCATAATTGAAGGAGCTGAAAGGTCAATCTCTCCGTTGATGATAAGAAAGGTCATTGTTAGGGCAACAATTATTTTCTCAATATATAAAACAAACAAATTGATTTGATTCCCGACCGTAAGGTAGTTGGGAGCAATGATGCTATTAATGAAAAACACAATAATAAGGATTACAAATAATAAACCTTCCCAACTATTAAATTTCTGCCAAATATTTGATAGAATCCTTTTTCTATTTGACATTGGAAGTTTCCTCCGATTTCAATTGAAACCCGGTTCTTGCCCATTTTTTTCTCAAGTGACCAATGACTAAATAATCTATTGCAACTGCCAACAAGATCAGCATACCTAAGATTGCATCCCGCCAAAATTCGCTAACTGCTAATGAACGGTACAAACTGTTCTGTAATATATCAATAAATAATGACCCAAGGAATGCTCCAATAATTGTTCCAGAGCCGCCCATGTTGCTTACTCCGCCTACCACAACTGCTGCAATAGAAGAAAACTCAAGTCCAATTCCCGCCAACACCATAATATTACCAAATCGAACCAGGTACATGAATCCCGCCAATCCCGCCAATCCCCCACTTATGAGGAATGCCTGAAATACAATCCGGCGGTCGGGGAAACCGGCTATTTGAGATGCACTGGGATTTGACCCAATTGCATATAAGAGTCGTCCAAATCTGTGATATCTCAATATGAACTGAAAAATTATGGACACTAACAGCAAGATACCAAAAAGAACTCGAAACTCAAAACCATGAAAACTGAATAAAGCAACCTGATTTAAATTAACAATCCAATCTGGAAGAAGGTTAGTTGTAATTGGTACTGCGTGAGAATATTCAACCAGGAAGGTACGATATATCGCTAATGTGCCGATGGTAGTGATGATCGATGGCACTTTTCCATAAGCTACTAAGACACCATTG
>Ga0307422_1001123_pt1 | contig 14082 bp, 14 predicted proteins | sample SalMarWE160290MG_FD_202153 | JGI IMG/M metagenome (GOLD analysis project Ga0307422, IMG submission 202153) | Salt marsh sediment microbial communities from the Plum Island Ecosystem LTER, Massachusetts, United States - WE1602-90 | ecosystem: Environmental > Aquatic > Marine > Intertidal zone >...
CGGGGTGACCCGTGACCTCAACTACGCCGATGTGGACCGATTCGAACGCCCCCTGGCCTTCATTGACACGGGGGGGTTCGAGCCGGTTGCCCAGGATGGGCTCTTGGCCCAAATGGCCGAACAGTGCCGTCTCGCTGTGGAGGAGGCGGAGTGCATCATCTTTCTGTTGGATGGAAAGGAGGGGCTGAATCCATCCGATCACGAGATCGCCCGCCTCCTGCGTCAGCGAGATAAGAAGGTCCTTTTTGTGGTCAACAAAATTGATGACCCCCGACACGAGGGGAGGATCTACGACTTCTATGCGCTGGGTGCCGAGACCCTCTATCCCATATCGGCACAACACAACTACGGTATTGAGCGAATAATCGATGCCGTCATCGCAATACTCCCCCCATCCCCCCCTGAGGAGGAGGGGGAAGGGGGAGTGGAAGCCATCAGGATAGCCGTGGTGGGCAGGCCCAATGTGGGTAAATCCTCCCTCATCAACCGTATCTTGGGATATGATAGGGTCATCGTGCATGAAACCCCCGGTACCACGAGAGATGCCATCGACACCCCCTTCAGCCTCGGGGAACGGCGTTACACCCTCGTGGACACGGCCGGGATCAGGCGCAAGAGCCGGATCAGCCTGCGCCTGGAGAAGTACAGTGTGGTGGAGGCCATCAAGGGTATTGAGCGGGCGGATGTGGTCCTCCTCGTCCTCGATGCCCAAGAGGGTGCCCCTGAGCAAGATGCCCGCATCGGCGGCCTGATCCACGACAAGGGCAGGGGGGGGATCATCGTGGTGAACAAGTGGGACCTGATGGCGGAGGAGGTCAGCACCGGGGCCTATACCGAGGCGTTACGAGAGCCCCTGTGGTTTCTCGATTACGCCCCCGTGGTCTTCGCCTCTGCCGCCACCGGTGCGGGCATCGATCGCGTCTTCGAGATGGTGGACGCGGTGATGGCGGAGCGGGATACGAGGATACCGACCCCCCAACTCAATCGATGGCTCCAGGGGGTGACAGAAGCCCATCGCCCCCCCCTCTTTCGGAAGAGGGAGGTAAAACTCTCCTATATGACCCAGGTTTCCACCCGCCCCCCCACCTTCGCCATCTTCACCAATTATCCCATGGGTGTGCAGTTCGCCTATCGGCGATATCTGAGCAACCGGCTCAGGGGGGAGTTCGGCTTTTTTGGCAGGCCCATCCGTGTGATCTTCAAGAAAAAATAGTCACGGGCCTCTTGCGTTCCCCCTGTAATACCCTTGACCTTTTAAACCATATTATAGTACCGTCTCATGCCGGAAATAGGCACATGGTGTGCTTAACGCCTCCTGGTTGAGAGAAACCGAACCATGTCTGATTACATGTCAAAACACGGTGCACGGCTATACCGGTACCGCGTCGCATTAGGGGCGGCCCTGATGGGGGTGCTTGTCGTTGTCCACGGCTGCACGTTCTTCGCCCCGAGGCCGAAAAATTTGCTGCGCACCGTGCTCTATACGGCACCCCGTGCCAAGGCGATCGAGACCGAACGGTTCACCCGCACGATGGATCGCGTCACCGGCACGTCGGCGACCGAAGCGAACCGCGTACACCTGCTCACCAACGGCGAGGAGGCCTTTCCGGCCATGCTCGCCGCCATCGAGCATGCAGAACAGTGCATTGCCCTGGAGATGTACAAGATCCGCATGGACTCAGTGGGAGAGACCTTTGTCAGGGCCTTGAGCAGGGCGGCGCGGCGCGGCGTGCGGGTGCGGTTCCTCTACGATGCGTACGGCAGCCGTTCGGTCACCTACAGTGATTTCAGGGGGCTCATCGACGCCGGCGCCGAGGTCAGAGTTTTCAACCCCATCCTCTGGTTGACATTTTTGCGGTTGAACAACCGCGATCACCACAAGATCCTCGTGGTGGACGGCCGCATCGCCTTCCTGGGGGGGCTCAACCTGGCGGAGGAGTACGACGGGGACGGGTTCAGCGGATGGCGCGACACCGCGCTCATGATCGAGGGTCCGGCGGCACGTGATGCCGAACGGGTCTTCAACGAGTCGTGGCTCCAGGGGGGAATAAACCTGATCGGCAAAGACCTGCCGGTGGTGGGCATCAACCCCCTCAAGCGGGCGGTCGATAGTCCCCTCGTGTGGCTGCTGGATCTCGATGAAGAGATGTGTCTTCCGGCGTGTGCCCCTCCAGCGGGGGGTACGGCGCGCGTGCGCATCGTCCCCTCCAACCCGGATGCCTTCAACAGCACCATCATCGACAAGTACCTGCTGGCCATCAATTCAGCTCGAAAGAGCATTTGTATCACCAGCGCGTACTTTCTCCCCCCCCTCGTCCTGCGCCGGGCGCTCGTGAATGCGGCCAAGCGCGGGGTACAGGTGCGGCTCGTCCTGCAGGGGTCCTCTGATAGCCCCCTCGTGCGCATCATTGCCATCGGCTATTATGGCAGACTGCTCAAGCACGGCGTGGAGATCTATGAATGGACTCGATCGGTCCTGCACGCCAAGACCATGGTCGTCGACGGCGTGTGGTCGACGATCGGCAGTGCCAATCTCGACGGCCGCGCCCTCTTTTTAAGCTACGAGGGCAACGCCGCGGTGCTCGATCCCTCCCTGGCGGCCGCCATGGAACAACAGTTTGAAAGGGATTTGAGACACTGCCGCCGAGTACGGCTGGAGGAGTGGAAGAAACGTCCTCTTTCCCAGCGCATGGTGGAGATCCTCTTAATACCCCTTGTCGGGCAATTTTGATAGAGGGCCTATGGGAGGGAAAGGATATCCGCCTTTTCATCCGTGATGGCGAGGGTATGTTCGAAATGGGCCGAAAGGCTTCGGTCGGCGGTGACCACCGTCCAACCATCATCCAAGACCTTCACCTGCCAGGTGCCCACGTTGATCATCGGCTCGATCGCCAGGACCATGCCGGGACGCAATCGGGGGCCGTGATGAGGAGGACCGAAGTTGGGGATCTGGGGGTCCTCATGGAGGTTGCGGCCTATGCCGTGCCCCACGTAGTCCCTCACCACCGAAAGACCATGGGCCTCCACCCATGACTGGATGGCATGGGAGATATCGAAGAGGCGATTGCCGTGTGTGGCCTGCTCGATTCCCTTGGCGAGGGCCTGTTGTGTCACCTCCATGAGCCGCCCTGCCTCATCGCTCACCTGGCCCACGGGGACAGTAATGGCCGAATCCCCATAATAGCCGTTGAGCAAGGCCCCCAGGTCCATACTCACGATCTCCCCTTCACGCAATCGGCGGGAGTCGGGGATTCCGTGGACCACCTCCTCGTTGACGGATACGCACAGGCTGGCCGGATATCCCCGGTATCCCTTAAAGGCGGGTGTTGCCCCCCCCGCGCGTATGGAACTCTCCGCTATCTGGTCTAGCTCCTTGGTGGTGACGCCGGGCTTGGCGGCCTTACGCAGCTTCTGTAGCGTGCGCGCCACCAGCCGGTTGCTCTGACGCATGATCTCGATCTCTGCCGGGGTCTTGATATGAATCATCTCTCAACTCTATCCTCTCATAGGTTTGTCAGCGGTGGCAGTGTATGTCGCAAGATATGTACCGGGTAGACTATAGACGAAAGGCCTGTGGGAAGTCAACGTCCGGCATCCTGCGGAGGCTAGCTTCTTGATATTAATGGAACATTATAATATGATGAAAGTATATTGGAATTATAGTTCTTGGGATACCATTTTCTTAAATTTATAAAAGATGAACGATACATCTCAGGGAATAAAGAAGGTATCGCTAAAGATGAATGCCTGACGGCCTGCACCAATCACTGGCCCAGGCGACAGACCGCTTGACAGAGGAGATCGATCATGAAGATTTTGCGAACACCAGAGGAGTGCTTTGACAACCTGCCCGGGTATCCCTTTTCTTCTCATTATAGCGAGATCGCTGACGGCGAAGGGGGGCACCTGCGGGTGCACTATGTCGACGAGGGTCCGGGGGAGGCCGCCCCCGTCCTGCTGATGCACGGGGAGCCTTCCTGGTCATATCTTTACCGGAAGATGATTCCTCTTATCGTCGAAGCCGGCAATCGGGTGATTGCACCCGACCTGGTGGGCTTCGGCCGATCCGATAAGCTCGCCGATCGAAATGATTACACGTACCAACGCCATGTCGACTGGATGCAGCAGGTCATGGACAAGCTGTCGCTGAACCGGATTACCCTGGTATGCCAGGACTGGGGAGGATTGATCGGTCTGCGGCTGGTGGCTGCGGCGCCGCATCGGTTTGACCGGGTAGTGATCGCCAATACGGGGCTTCCCACGGGCGATCAGAAAATGACAGACGCCTTTCTGGAGTGGCAGCGATTTTCTCTGGAAACCCCGGAATTTGGCGTGGGCACAATCGTCAGCAGTGGCTGTTCTCAGCCGCTTTCCCAGGAAATTATCGATGCTTATAATGCCCCCTTTCCGGATGAGACCTACAAGGAAGGGGCCAGGATATTTCCATCCCTGGTTCCCACGACGCCGGACGACCCGGAGGCTCCCGCCAATCGGGAGGCGTGGAAGGTGCTGCAAGGCTTTGAAAAACCGTTTTTGACCGCCTTCAGCGATAAAGACCCAATTACCCGGGGCGGCGACAGGGTATTTCAGAAGTTGATTCCGGGCGCAAAAAACCAGCCGCATACCACCATTCAGGGTGGCGGCCATTTTCTGCAGGAAGATTGCGGAGAAACGTTGGCCTCAGTGGTCTGCGATTTCATCAAAGCAGCGAAGTAGGGACCCATGGGGAAAAATCTCGTCGAGAAGATCATCGCATCCCACCTGAAATCAGGGGAGATGGAGCCGGGTGAGGAGATCGCCATCTCCGTTGATCAGACCCTAACCCAGGACGCCACCGGCACCCTTGCGTATCTACAGCTGGAGGCCATGGGGATCGAGCGGGTCGCCACCGAGCTGTCCGTCAGCTACGTCGATCACAACACCCTGCAGACGGGTCATGAGAATGCCGACGACCACCGCTACCTGAGGACGGTCGCCGCACGGTACGGGGTTTTTTTCTCCCCGCCGGGCAACGGTATCTGTCACCAAGTCCACCTGGAGCGATTCGGCGCGCCGGGCAAGACGCTGCTCGGTTCCGACAGCCATACCCCCACGGCCGGCGGCCTGGGGATGCTGGCGATTGGGGCCGGGGGGCTTGATGTGGCCCTAGCCATGGCGGGGCGGCCCTTTTTTCTGTTCATGCCCGAGGTTATCCGGATCGAGCTGAGCGGCCGTCTCGCGCCTTGGGTGTCGGCCAAAGACGTGATCCTGGAGGTCCTCAGGAGGCTCTCGGTCACAGGAGGAGTTGGAAAGATCCTCGAATACGGGGGGACGGGGGTGAAGAGCTTAAGCGTGCCTGAGCGCAGCACCATCACCAATATGGGGGCGGAGCTCGGGGCCACCTCATCCATCTTCCCCAGCGATGCGGTAACGCGACGGTTCCTCCGTGCCCAGGGGCGCGAGGGTGATTGGACGCCGCTTGCGGCCGATCGCCATGCCCGCTATGACGGGGAGCTCTCCCTCGACCTGGCCCAACTGGAGCCCCTGTTGGCGCTTCCCCACAGCCCCGACAACGTTCGGAAGGTGGCGGAGGAGGCAGGGGTTCGGGTCCACCAGGTGGTCATCGGTAGTTGCACCAATTCCTCGTATCAGGACCTCATGCGCGTGGCCGAGGTCTTGAAGGGAAAGCGGGTCCACCCAGAGGTGGACCTGGTCATCGCGCCCGGTTCTCGCCAGGTCCTGCATATGTTGGCTCAACGGAGGGCATTGAACCATCTTATCGCCTCCGGGGCGCGGGTCTTGGAATCGGCCTGCGGACCGTGCATCGGCATGGGACAGGCACCCCCCTCAGGGGGGGTGAGCGTGCGCACCTTCAACCGAAACTTCAGGGGGCGCAGTGGGACCCCTGACGCCAAGATCTACCTGTGCAGTGCGGAGACGGCCGTGGCATGCGCCCTGGTCGGCGAGATCGCCGACCCTCGCTCCCTGGGGGAGGAGATTAAGGTTCCCCAGCCCCAACGGTTCTGGACGGGGGCGGATCTGATTGTGCCGCCTTCCCCGCACCCTGAGAGGGTCGAGGTCATCCAGGGCCCTAATATCCGGCCGCTGCCCACGTTCCCCCCCCTGCCCCGGCAGATAGGGGGGGAGGTCCTCATCAAGGTAGGGGATGATATTACCACCGACGACATCCTGCCGGCAGGCGCACAGATCCTGCCCCTGCGCTCCAACATCCCCGCTATCGCCGAGTACACCTTTTCCCGGCTTGATCCCGCCTTCGCCGCCCGGGCCAGGGAGCAGGGGGGGGGTGTCATCGTGGGCCGGGCCAACTATGGGCAGGGGTCCAGCCGTGAGCATGCGGCACTGGCGCCTCGGTACTTGGGGGTTCGTGCAGTGATTGCCGTGGGCTTCGCCCGCATCCACTTCGCCAACCTGATTAACTTCGGGATCGTACCGCTCCTGTTCACCAACCCCGAGGATTATGAACGGATCGATGGGGGGGACCGGGTCGTCATCCAGGTGCATGATTTGGCCGGTGAGATCGTCCTCAGGAACGAGACCAGGGGGGTGACCATTCCCCTCACCCATTGTCTGCGTCCGAGGGAGATCACCATCCTCAGGGCAGGCGGCGCCCTCAACCTGGCCACAGACAAGTTTTAATACTATTGGGAAACACCGTTATGACTCCCATCACGCTGGGGATCAGTACCTGCCTGCTCGGGGAGAAGGTCCGTTGGAACGGGGGGCATAAGCTGGATCAATTGCTCACCCATACGCTGGGTCGGTTCGTCCGGTATTGTCCCGTCTGCCCCGAGGTGGAGTGCGGGTTCGGCGTACCCCGGGAGCCCTTCCGGCTGGAGGGGGATCCCCAGGCCCCCCGGCTCGTCACCTGGCGCACCAGGCAGGATCACACAGAGCGTATGCTCCGGTGGGCGCGCCGGCGGGTGAGGGAGCTGGAAACCGAAACCCTGTGCGGCTTTATCTTGAAGAGTAAATCGCCGAGCTGCGGCATGGAGCGGATCAAGGTTTACAACGCCGGGGAGGCGACAATACCTAGGGGGGTGGGCATCTTCGCCCGGGTCTTTATGCAATACTTTCCCCTCATCCCGGTTGAGGATGACGGACGCCTTCACGACCCCGTGCTGCGTGATAACTTCATCGAGCGCGTCTTCGTCATGAAGCGGTGGCGGGATGCCCTACGTGCCTTGCGGCATAAGCGCACCCGCGGCGAGCTCGTCAGGTTTCATACCGGGCACAAGCTTTTGATCCTTTCCCACAGCCCCCGTCATTACCGGGTCATGGGGAGGCTCGTGGCCCAGAACCAGGCCACGCCAGTCAACGCGCTCTATGACGAGTACCAACGGCTGCTCATGGAGACCCTGCGCCTCAAGGCCACGCCGGCAAAACACGGCAATGTCCTGCAACACCTCATGGGGTACTTCAAAAAACAGCTCTCCCCCGATGCCAAGGGGGAGTTGCTGGAGACTATTGCCTCGTATCGTCAGGGGGATATCCCCTTCATCGTTCCGATAACCCTCATCAATCACTACGTACGCCTCTACGATCAACCGTACCTCAAGGGGCAGTACTACCTGCATCCCCACCCGTTGGAACTCCAATTGCGAAACCACGCTTAGGGGCCGCCCCTGTTATGGGCAGTGGGGTCAGATGAGGTCAGAAATGGTGACAAAAATTGTCACTTGCGCCTCATAGCCTTTTTGCTCATCTATAAAAACTAATTAAAATCAAATACTTATATGCTTGGCATCTGAGCACGCTTCTTGCACAATTTTTGTCATGGAGATAGGCGTGAACAAGGGATATGAACCTTTTTGTCCTGGAGCGGCACGCATAGATAACGGAGGCAAAGGAGGTGCTACCATGACCCAGACAGAGAGACCTAAGGTTACCGCCATGGACCTCTACCGGGGCTTCATATTGGGGTTGATGGGCGTGTTTTATGGATTTCTGGTCTTTTTGATGTTTGTGTAAGGTGTGAGCGCGGCGTGATCACCGAGCTGTTCCCGTACGGTCCTGAATATATGCCGCCTGTGCCCGTCTAACTGTATGATCGTCAAAGAAGTTGGGACAGGGTGCTTTTGTGCGGGGCACTGAAGAGGAACGGGCACGAAGGAGATCAGAGCGGTGAACACGTTGCACACAGGGGAGGGTGCGATGAACCTGGAAGTCAGGGAGTATGTTTTAAGGGGAGATGGTATGATCGCCCGTGATGATATGCGCATGAGCGGCCCGCCCTCTGTTGAGGAGGCCAAGAAAAAGTTCCTCCACCAGGCCCTCCCCTGTCCCCTCTGCAAGACGCCGCCGGAAGAGCTCTCGTGGGTCTACCTCGTTATTCCGGACTGGGCGTGTAAGGACGCGGAAGAGCGAGAGGGATGGGTGACTATTTGTGACCGGTGCAAACTGCAGGTCGATTTCTTCATTGAAAAACGGTGAGGATTTGATAATACGGTGCGGGGGAAGAGGGTTGGATGAGGTTCCTTTGTTGCCTCACAACCGCCCGGAGGGGCAGTCGTGTCAAAAAGCCCTTGACATACCTGGCTGAATATGTTTACATTTTTTTCATATATAGCGGCTTCGGATAACGGAGACGTTGGACGAGCATGAAAAAAAGACAGGAGGTGAATGACAACCGAGGGAGTAGGGAGTGAAGGTGCTTATTAATAGTAGTAAATCTGGTAGGGGTATGAACACATCAAAAAAAGATAGGAGGGAGTAGAGATGAAGAGTAAAACACGTAGGGCACTATTGGTAGTGGCAGGCGTATGTATGCTGGGATTGGTACTTGCGCCCATGATGGCCGTGGCGGCTGAGTTTACCTATGACAAGGGACCTAGCTTCACCGTTACATATCCAGATTCCTGGAAGCAGGATTCCGAAAACCCCAATAAGGCATTGCTCCGGACCAAAGAAGGGGGCGCCCTCCCCGTTATGGAGATTCATTGCTTTGATGCCCCCGCGGGTGTGACCATTGAGGGCCTCGGGAAGTGGCAGCAGGAGAGGATGGCAAAAGCATATGATACAGCGGTTACCGTCGACTCGGATAAGGTAGCAACCCTGAAGGATGGGACCAAGTGCAATGAAGTACTCCTGACGTGGATGTATCAAGGGTTTTTGGCCCTGCAGACTGCGTCTGTGCAGACCATAAAAGACGGCAAGGTTGTGTACGTGAACGTCAGCAAGGCCCCCGGCGGTCCCGATTGGAGCGTTGGCCGCAGCATAACGTTTAAATAATCAAGCGGTACAGGATGATGACTCGTGAGGGCCTGTTGAAAAAATGCTTTTTTCAGCAGGCCCTCATTATTATGCGAGTTGCCGGTGCAGGGGCGGCGAATGCCCTTTCGGGGGAGAGAGTTGTCCGACCGAGGACCTAAGCAGGGAACAGAAGAGCGGGAACTCGCTGATGTACGGGAAGGGACCACGGAGTCCCTTTTTGTTTTGTGCAACGCCCGGGGGAAGGGGGATGATACGGACCTATACGGAAGAATCCCGGCGATGGCTCGTGCAGGCACAGGATGAATTTGCAGATGCCGACGAGCTGAGGAGGCGCGGCAGGTTCTATCTGGCCCTGTTTCACTTCCAGCAGGCAGCGGAGAAAGCCTTGAAGGCCTATCTCTATCTGACCGTACGGTCCAGGGAAGAGGTCTTCACCACGCACTCCCTTGATGACCTGTTGCAGAAGGTGCGGGCCGTAGACCGTGATTTTCGGGGGATCAAGAAGGCGCGAAAGCTCGATGAGTACTCCATCCGGTCGCGCTACCCCGACAGCCTGCCCGGCCGGATACCCTCGCGGTATTTTGATGACCCCGAGGAGGCCGAGGAGGCCATGCGTCTCGCCAAAGAGGTAGTTGAACTTGTAGGGCGGAAGATAGAGGGGATAGCTCCATAGCCCCGTGGTGAGACCATCGGCGTTATGAGGGGTGCGGGCCTCGCCCATAACACACACGGCTTCTTTTTAAAGTGGGTTTACTTTTGGTGCTAGATTGCGTATGCTGACCCCCGGGTACCCTGGCGCGGCAGGGGGAGGTTCGGAAAAGACTTAGAAAAAGAGGATGATCGTCCGTAACGGGGGATACGAGACATGACACGGAGGGGCGGAGTGGAGATTATGCGCGACAATCCAAGGGGCATACCGCCCCTTTTTTGTGTGGTGTATCTCACCCTCCGCGCATTAGCGCGAGGGAAACGACTCTCTGGAAAGGTACAGGCCCATGACAGCACGTGATCCCCAAGGGTTTTTCCGCAGGATGGCCGGGGTTGTCTCGAAGGTCATCCATTTCGTAACCATCGACATCTGGAGAATCCAGCAGCGGGATTTCTCGCGGGTCCGATGGTTTTTGATTAGGCAGTTGCGGATTCTCATCGTGGCGGTGCGCGGTCTTGCCGAGGACAAGATCCAGCTGCGGGCCTCTGCCCTGACCTTTAATACCCTCCTGTCCATCGTGCCGCTGGCCGCCGTCATCTTCGGCGTGGCGAAGGGTTTTGGGTTTGAGAAGACCCTGGAGGGGTATCTCATAGCACGGCTACCCATGCACGAAGCGGTTATCACCCGCGTCATCGAGTTTGCACGGCAGCTTCTGGAGACCGCCCGGGGGGGTGTCATCGCCGGCATCGGCGTGACCGTGCTGTTTTGGACGGTCATCAGGGTACTGGCGAATATCGAGCGCTCCTTCAACGATATCTGGGGGGTCCAGAAGTCCAGGAACCTCCTGCGCAAAATCAGCGATTACCTCTCACTCATGCTGATCGGCCCGTTCCTGGTCGTGCTGTCCAGCACCATGACGATCTTTATCAGCAGTCAGGTGAGGCTCATCCTCAGCAAGGTCGCCTTATTGGATATCTTGAGCCCTGCCATTGCCCTGGGGCTGAAGATCGTGCCCCTGGTCATGATGTGGGTCCTGTTTACGTTCATCTATGTCTTCATGCCCAACACGCGGGTCAAGGTGTGGTACGGCGCGGTCGCGGGGCTCATCGCAGCGGTGCTCTTTCAAGTATTCCAGTTGGCGTACATCAACGCCCAGATTGTGATCACCAAGTACAACGCCATTTACGGGAGCTTTGCGGCGCTGCCGCTCTTTCTGATATGGCTGCAGATAAGCTGGCTCATCGTCCTCTTGGGGGCCGAGCTGTCGTTTGCGGGGCAGAACGTGGAGACGTACGAATTCGAACAGACGTATCAAAAAGTAAGCCATTCGTTCAGGAGACTCTTGAGCCTGCGGATTGTACACCTGATGGTGCAGACGTTCTCCCGTGCCGACGGCGGGCCCTCGGATGAGACCCAGATCACGCACGCCCTGGGGATTCCCATACGGCTGGCCCGCGACTGCCTCCACGAATTGCGCGCCGCCGGGGTCATCTCTCAGGTGACGTTCGATGACGAGCGGGTGGTCGCCTACCAACCCGCCCGCGACCCGGAGGCGATCACCGTTCAGTACGTAATCGATGCCCTGGAACAACAGGGGAACGATGATATCCCGGTTGCCCGATCAAAGGAACTGAAGAGGATTGCCGCGTGTCTCAAGGATTTTCACGGCCTCGTTGCCCGGTCGCCCGCGAACATGCGGCTGCAAGACATCTAGGGGAAAGGGACACATGATTCGTATCGGCGGGGTGAGGAAGCCTCATGCTTGAGCGCCGCGAAGCCCAACGGCTGCATACGGCCATTCCCGTAACGGTCACACTCTTAGAGACCGCCCTGTCCCCGCCGCCGATCACCGTGGAGACCGAGGATATCTCCCCCCAGGGCCTGTCCCTGGTCATCACGATCAAGACCCGCCTCGATCAGGGACGCCTCGCCATCGAGGGAGGAGAGGACGCCGGCAAGATGCTCAAGTACCTCCTGCTGGATAACAAGCACTTGGCGTTGGATATCAATATACTCCCCCACGGGGGAAGCTTGCGGGCGACCGGTAAGGTGAGGTGGAGTTACCGCAATGTGCAGGAGGAGTCGTATTATATCAAGGCAGGGGTGGCGATAGAACAGATGGGGCGTGAGCCACGGGCGCGGTGGCTGGAATTCCTCAGGGCGACATACCAGTTCATGGCGTGCCTTGAGCCGAATGAAGGGGACGGCGAGGGGGCTCCCCGGGCGGCCGTGCTGTATCATCGCAGGCGGCCGTGACGTTTTGTGGTGTGACAAGGCGGCAGCATCGTATAACCGGGAGGGCGAGAGGATGGTAGAGACCGTGCCCTACGGGCGAATCCCCATTTTCCCCCCTCATCCAAAGTACAAATCCCCCTTGACAAATACTATATATTGTGGTATAGTATTTTGGTTCTACTATAGTTATTATTCATGGACCATATTCAAACCAGGGGGGTCAGATGTGGCAGCCGAATTCCATACCAATAGCAGAGTACGAGGAAGGTCCTCAGTCTGAGCGCCGCGCAATCAAACGGGTACATACGGCCATTCCCGTAACGATCACCATCGCAGGGGAGGCCGTGGCCCCGCCCCCGGTCACCGTGCGCACGGCCGATATCTCCCCGCAGGGGCTGTCAACGGTCATCACCATACGGATCCTCAAGGTAGAAGACGGCCGTGTCTCCCTCCAAGAGCAGGTCAAAAACTCCGCCCGGATGATCAAGCACCTCGTCGTGCAGGACAGGATTGTGGGATTAGGTATCCATATCCTGCCGCAGAGGGCGAGCGTGCATGCCATGGGGACGGTCCGGTGGCATGCCAGGAGTGAGCACAAGGGGCTGTATTCGGTGCGGGCAGGGATCGTGCTCGACGAGATAGACCGTGCCCACAAGAGAGAGTGGTTTGTATTTCTCAGGGCGATATACGAGCACCTGGAGTGTTTTCAGCATGAAGCGGGCGGGTCTGTGTGATCCCCGGCCTTTTCGAACCCCACCAGAGAAAAATACCACAATGGTTTGTTTACTTTTGAGGCGGGATTGCCTATGATGGGCGCGGAGAGAGGTACGGGTTGAAAGGGTTTATGTAACCAGGTATAGCCACGGCCAGGCCTAGAGGGGGGCGGGGCATGTCCCACACCGCTTTGTATAAAAAAATATCAATGATGGGATGTCGCAAAGCGACAACCACGAGGGTTGCGGGAGAATAAAGGAAGGCAATGTAAGGGTCTCCCCAGGCCCTTTTTTGTTAGAGGCGCGCAGGGGGTAGCGGCGAACCATTGACCACGGGAAAAGCATCCCAACGGGGATACATCAAATTTGATGTTGACACCTTATGGAATTTAGGGTAGAAATCTACTATGAAAAGAACAGCAAATTTTGATCGTTATCTTGCCGAGCAGTTGAAAGATGCGGCTTTTGCCGCAGAGTTCAGACAGGCCGGTGAGGCCTGGGATGTAGCACTGAAACTTGCCTCGCTCCGCAAGGCCTCCGGCTTGTCCCAGAAAGAGCTGGCACGGCGGGTAGGCACGTCGCAGCAGCAGATCAGCCGTCTGGAATCACCCTCGTATGAAGGGCACTCCCTCAGCATGTTGCGGCGGGTTGCCGATGTCCTCGGAGCAAACATCCAGGTGGAGATCCAACCCAAAAAACCGAGAAAGCAGCCGATGGTCGCTGAAAGCAAAGCGATGTATGGGGTTAAGAAAAAAAGGCAATAAACCATGCCGGCTATCGCATCTCTAGAAGACTTGAGAGCTGCCCAGAAAGATCTGTTGGAAGCGAAGGACCTGGATGAGCTGAAAGCTGTCTTTAAGAAGTGGCGCCGCATCGGTTGGAAAAATATAGTTAAAATGTGGCTGGGAGAGAGAACGCCAGAGCAACTAAAAGGCGGAGGCGAGTAAATTCGGGTGGAAGAATATGTGTGGAGCACCATAGACAAATGCGATAAGCATACGGAACAAGTGGATGGTGCGACATCTCGGCACAAAAGGTCCATCCTTCCAGTGCTGAGAGAGCACCACCCAACGAGCGCATAACAGTATACGGGACGTCTATGTGGTGCGACATCCCGGCAAGAGTTGACGACTAAAGCGGCTGGGGGCGGAAAGTTGGCTGGAAGAATTTATGTAAGTTGGGGGGGAGAAAAGGGGTCAAATCTTTATTCTTGACGTTTCTTATAGGGAAAGAAAAGAAGGGGCGGACTTAAATAATTCAAAAACTTAACTCTGT
>Ga0307422_1001125_pt1 | contig 14079 bp, 7 predicted proteins | sample SalMarWE160290MG_FD_202153 | JGI IMG/M metagenome (GOLD analysis project Ga0307422, IMG submission 202153) | Salt marsh sediment microbial communities from the Plum Island Ecosystem LTER, Massachusetts, United States - WE1602-90 | ecosystem: Environmental > Aquatic > Marine > Intertidal zone >...
CGGATGTGTTGGGTATCTGCAGTTGTGTAAGCTCGTCGATGTTGATTCGTCGAGCCAGGGGCAGGCGAACGGTAATGTCATACTCATCGTCATATCGGCGATAGGTCCCGACTTTTGTTCCGAATATAGCCATTTTCAAAAAGTTCCCAATCGTAGCGGTATTGACTCCAAGAAGCATGGCGTTGCGACGATTGACTGTAAAGGCCAGCTCAGGTCGAGTTGCTTCCAGGTCGCTTCGCAGGTTAACGACGTTGGGAACCTTGGCAATCATTCTTTGGGCCCGGCTGTTAAGTGTTTCAAGTATCTTGAAGTCTTCTCCTATGATACGCACGGTAATCGGTGCACCGGTCGGAGGGCCATCCTCTTCTCGCTCAATCTTGATTTCGGCGCCTGAGATGTCGGCGATGTCCTTTCGAATCTCGGCAATGAGCTCCATAGATGGGCGCTCACGCTCAGCGTAATCGAAGAATGTCAGCGTGATGTTGGCCAGATGCGGGCCACCGGCACTGGCCATAAGGTCCATACCGCCGCCAGAGGAGCCGACATTTGTGACAATATGTTTGATGTACGGTTGGTAAGGCTCGATACGCTCTTCGATTACACGCACGATGCGGTCTGTCTCATTGATGTTTGTGCCCTGTGGTGCACGTACATCAATCATGGCTCGTTCCGGGTCACCTTCGGGGAAAAATTCCGTTCCTTTTCCTATCTTGGCATATAAGCTAAACATAGCAATTAATAGACATACAGCTAAGAATAAAGTTGTTCCAGGAGAATTCAGGGCGATTTTTTGTATCCGTCGGTAGCTGTTGAGGAACCAATGTCTCTCTTGTCGTTCCTTGGCCGAATGACCGGCCCAGACCGAGCAGATTGTAGGGCTGAAAATAAGCGCTACGAACAGCGATGATAGAAGACCTAAGGACAGAGTAATGGGCAGATACTTCATAAAATCGCCCATTATACCCGGCCAGAACATCAGCGGCAGAAAGGCACATACCGTTGTCAGTGTGGAGGTTGCCACCGGCCAGGCGACCTCGCGAGCGCCGAGAATTGCTGCTTCAATCCGGTTGTACCCAAGCTGTACGTGCCGGTATATGTTTTCAACAATAACGATAGCATTATCTACGAGCATACCCAAAACAAGCACCAGAGAAAACAGTACAATCATATTCAGCGTAAATCCGAGCATCTGGATTAGAAAAAAGGTGATGAGCATGCTCAGTGGTATGATCATTGCCACTATCGTGGCCGAACGCCAGCCCAAAGAAAGCAACAGTACAAATGTTACCAGAATTAGCGCCGCCATGATATTGTTCTCAAGATCCGCCACGATATTACGGATATACTTGGACATATCAAAAGTGATATCGAATTTGACTGCATCGGGAATCTGTTGTTGTGCTCGGTCGAGAACAACCTTGATATAGTCGGATATATGAACAACATTGGCTCCGACTCGCTTTTGGATACTTAGCGTGACGTTATCAGAGCCGTTAAGACGTGAATAGCTGGTCCGGTCTTTGAATGTTGCACGTACGTTTGCCACGTCAGCCAGATAGATGGGTTTGTCGTTGCGCACGGTCAACAGCAGATGGTCAACATCTTCTGCCGTGACGAGTTCGGCAGGTATGCGCACATTAAATTTTGTGCCTTCAGTTTCCAGACCACCGGCGGAAATGTTGACATTTTCCGAAGGGATTAGTGCTAAAATCTCCGGGATAGTCAGATTATACATTGCCAGCCGGTCGGGATTGAATTCCAGCCGTATTTCCGGTTCCAGTATGCCCATGACATCCACTTTAAGAACACCGGGAACGGTTTCGAGTGTATCCTGCAGATTGTCGGCGATTTCCTTGAGCTGAACAGGTGATACATCGCCGGAAATGCTGACGAGCATAATGGGGAATTCCGCAAGATTTATCTCGCTAATGACAGGCTCTTCTGCATCGACTGGTAGCTCGCCTTTTGCCAAATCAACTCGGTCACGTACGCGTTGGAGGGCGACTTCGGTTGGTACATCCGGGTCGAACTCCACACTTATCATCGAAATTCCTTCAGCGCTGCTGGAGCGGATTTCTTCGACACCGCGGATGCTGTTGAGCTCCTTCTCAATTTTCATTGTGATGGAGGTCTCTATATCTTCGGGTGACACTCCTTCGTATGCCGTATTGATTAAAATGTATGGGATTGGGATATCCGGGAACGCCTCACGAGGCAAAGAAAGATAGCTGTATCCTCCCATCAGGATTATTATAAATGCAAGGACGGCTACAGTTGTCCGATTTTTGATGGCAACATCGGTTATTAACATAAATTATTCTAAGTAATGAGTTCGTAGTTCATAGCTCATCGAAAAACAATGAACCACGATTTATTCATTCTCTGCAACAGCATTTACCTTTTGTCCCGGTGCGACGAAACGATGACCTTTAATTATTAACTTATCACCGGGCTTCAGGCCGTTTTTTATCTGGACGCGGTCCCCTTTGATGGTGCCGAGCTCCACTTCGCGTCGTTGAGCCTCTGTAGAATTGACTACGTAAACGGCGTTGCCGTTTTCCATCGGAATAACAGCCAAAAGCGGGATCAAAACGGCGTCTTTTAAAATCCGACGTCTCAGGCGGACACGAACAATCTGTCCGCTGCGCAGATATCCTTTTTTATTCTGTAGTGTAATCTCCATGCTTGTTGAGCGGGTTTGCTGATCCGCGAGTTCGCTGATAAAAGTAATTGTCCCGACCAGTGATTCGTCACGGTCTCTGTAATTATAAAAGACCTTGGCGTTTTGCCCGACTGTGAAGAATGTAATATCCCTTTCGGGTACACCGACCACTACCTTGACCGTGTCAGTATCCACAATTTCCGCGACCGGCATCCCTGACTGAACATACTCACCTTGCTCAACCATGAGGTTATTCAAAACGCCGGTTATAGGAGCGAGTATTTTTGTCCGTTCCAGGCGTGCGCGGACCTCGGCAAGCTGAGCCTTGCTGGTAGCCAGTTGGACGGTGGCATCATCCAGATCCCTGACAGAGGTGGCGTCCTTTTCTACTAATTCCTTCATGCGTTCGTACTCGATTTTGTCGCGGTTAAATTGTGCTTCGGCTATTTCGAACTGGGGCCGAATAAGGTCCGCATTGAGTTGTACCAATAAATCGCCTGTATGTACCGTGCTGCCCTCTACCGAAGGGATTTTCTCAATTCGGCCTTCGACTTCGGCCGAAACAGTAACGATACGGTTAGGTTCGATGATTGCCGGAAGGTCGAATGTTTCGGCAAACTCCGGCTCTGCAACTATTGTCTTTACCTCAACATCGACCGGCGTCGCTTCAGTAGCTGCGGTGTGATGTTCTTTCTTGGGTATTTTCGCAATTATGGTCAGCACCGCTACCGCAGCGATGATTATAACCGCTTTCGGAACATTCCGACGGAGCCACCCATGGGTCTTCTTTTCTTTTTTTATTTCTGGTTCTTTATTACTCATTAACTTCTGTCCGTTTTAGTCATAGTAATAGCAGTTCGTTATATGGTCTGCTGATTAAATCGAACATTATAGCCCTTAAACCTGTATAATGCAAGAGCTTAAAGAACTATCTCTATGATAAAAGCCCTTTTGGACAACGTAAAGTTGACTTTCCGAAGAAATTTAATAGAATATTTACAATAGAAAATCAGAGGTTTTTCTGATTTGTCCACCTATCTGCGTGGTGGGTTATATAATGGTTTTTGGGACAAACAAATGAAGAAGTTCCTTTTTGCACTTTTTGTTCTTGCCATAGTTATAATGGGAGGGTGGCTGGCATATCAACGAATTAATGCCTCTACGAATCCGGGAGAGGCTCGTTCTTCACTTGCTGTAGCCATTGATACACAACCGATACATAAGGGTGTAATTAAAGACATTGGGATTTTTACCGGTTCCCTTTTTCCAAAATCGCAATTCGTTGTTGCACCGAAAGTTTCCGGTTGGCTTAAGCAGCTTCTTGTAAATGTCGGGGATACGGTCCACCAAAATCAGCTTATAGCTATTATAGACGATCAAGAGTTTACACAGCAAGTTGAACAAGCCAGGGCGGAGTTGCAGGTCGCCAAGGCTAACGCGGAAAATTGTGCCAGTGACCTTGACCTCGCTGAGCGGGAGTACGAAAGAGCAAAAACACTACGTGAAAAACAAATCGCCTCGGCTTCCGAATTAGATGAGTCCGAAGCTGAGTTTAATTCCTGTCAGACAAGGCTCAAAGTTGCACTTGCTCAAGTAACACAAAAAGAAGCTGCTTTGAAAGCTGCTCAACTTCGACTATCCTACGCAAGAGTTCAGGCTTTCTGGGAATCTGATGAACAAACCAGAGTAGTAGGTGAGCGATTTGTAGATGAAGGAGCATTGCTACAAGTTAATCAGCCGATTGTTTCGGTTCTTGAAAATGACACATTAATCGCTGTTGTTCACGTCGTTGAAAAAGACTACCCAAAAATAGAGATTAATCAACATGCGGTTATTAGTACCGATGCTTATCCGGATAAAACTTTCACAGGTACTATTGTGCGGGTAGCGCCGCTTCTCAAAGAAAGCTCAAGGCAGGCAAGGGTGGAAATTGAGATTTCGAATTCTGAACAGCTTCTCAAGCCCGGCATGTTCGTGAGGGCGAAGATTCAATTTGCCAGTTATGAAGACGCCACGCTGGTTCCTGTTGCTGCTTTGGTCAAAAGGAATGATAAGCAGGGTGTTTTTATTGTCGAGCAGAGAGAACTCAAAGCTCGTTTTGTCCCTGTTAAAGTTGGAATTATGAATAACGAATGGGTACAAATCCTGGAGCCGGAAATTTCAGGCCTAGTAGCTACCTTGGGCAATCATCTTCTGGAGGATGGTGCAGATATTACACTTCCAGATCAAAAGCATTCAGACGCAACTTCTCAAGAGAAGATTGACGAACCAAAGGTTATACTCACCAGCCCAACTACGCCAAAGGCTACTCCGGCGTCGAGCACACAATCAGGATAATAAAGATGAAGATATCACGCCTTGCTGTCCGCCGCCCCATATTTACTATTATGGTCGTATTGATAGTAGTCCTTTTGGGTATTATTTCACTGTTGCGGCTGCCAATCGATCTTATGCCTGATATTTCATATCCGACTCTGAGTATATCCTGTAGTTATGAAAACGCTGGTCCTGAGGAAATTGAGGAACTGATCACACGTCCGATTGAACAGGCAATGAGTGCCGTTCCGGGAGTGGAGGAGGTCAGTTCTGTTTCCGTCGAAGGCCGAAGTTCGGTCAGAGTGACCTTTTCCTGGGGGACCGACCTCGATGCCGCATCAAATGATATTCGTGACCGCCTTGATCGCGTTGTTCGGCGTCTGCCGGAGGAAGTCGACAGACCCACACTTCGAAAATTTGACCTTGCCAGCTTCCCGATATTGATTCTTGGTGCATCCAGCAAGCTGGACCCGGTCCAGACCCGACGAATTCTGGAAGACGAGGTTGAATACCGTCTCGAAAGAGTACCTGGTGTGGCTGCTGTTGACATTTGGGGAGGGCTTGAGCGGGAAATTCACGTCAATCTTGATCCTGCTAAAATAAACGCCTTGTCCATACCTTTGGATAGAATTATAGCGAGTATACGCGAGGGAAATGTAAACATACCTGCCGGGTCTATCGAAAAGGGTAACTTTGAAATTACAATCAGGACACCCGGCGAGTATACAGACCTGAAACAATTGGAAGATACGGTTATCACAATCCGCCAGGGAGTGCCCATCCAATTAAGGGAAATCGCCGTGATTGAAGATTCCTGGCGTAAAGTCACGAGGATTGTTCGTGTCAACGGCCAGCCGGGGATAAGACTATCGATTAACAAACAATCAGGAAAAAATACCGTGGAGGTTGCGCGTGGTGCGTTAAAAGAACTCGAAAGTATTAATCGTGACATTCCACAGATTAAAATAATACCTATTATTGATACCTCCGAATATATTCAGAATTCCATCAGAAATGTGGGCTCTTCAGCGATTTATGGGGGAATCCTGGCCGTTATTGTTCTGCTTGTATTCTTGCGTAACCTCAGAAGCACCGTAATAATTGCTACTGCCATTCCGGTCTCGATAATAGCCACTTTTGCTTTGCTGTATTTTGGTGGATTTACCCTTAACATTATGACTTTAGGCGGGCTTGCTCTTGGGATTGGAATGCTTGTTGATAATGCAATCGTGGTGCTTGAAAATATCTTTCGAATGCGGGAATCGGGGGATTTTTCAGAACGTGCGGCTGTCAATGGTACCGAGGAGGTCACATCAGCCATTATTGCAAGCACTTTGACCACAATGGTTGTCTTTTTGCCGCTGATTTTTATCAGAGGTATGTCCGGTGTAATGTTCAAGCAGCTCTCAATTGTTGTGGCTTTCTCACTTCTATGTTCTCTGGGAGCGGCATTGACGCTGGTACCGATGCTCTCTGTGCGTATCCTTCCTTCTGTTGCGAGTGATAATGTGCAAAAGCCGAATTTTTGGAGGCGAATGTTTGAAATAAGTGGAAATTTTTTTCTGCGACTGGAAAATAATTATAAGAAGCTTCTGCATTTATCTCTGAACCATCGTGTTGTCGTAGTATTGATTGCGATTCTTATTATGACGATGAGCTTGCTTCTTGTTCCGTATGTCGGAGCGGAATTGATGCCCAGCACAGATGAAGGTGAAGTTAGAGTTAACACCGAAATGCAGGTAGGAACCCGCCTGGATTTGCTGGATGAAAAAATGAAAATCATCGAGGGAATCATCGATGAATCTGTCCCTGAAATACAAAATGTAGTGACGAGCGTCGGTGGAGGTGGATGGCGGGGATCAGGTGGACATACAGGTAGGGTTCGCATTTCACTCAAACCGCAGTCTCAGCGGTTCAGGTCGAGCGAACAAATTGCTGCGGAGTTGCGAAGCAAACTCAGCAATATTCCCGGAATGATTATTCGAACTCGTGCAGGTCAGGGATTGTTTATACTCCGCATGGGTACCACAGGAAACGACAGGATTCAAATTGAAATCCGCGGCCATGACCTTCAGACGGCGGACTCATTAGCCGCTCAAATAAAGACTCTCGTGGAGTCTGTGGAAGGAGTCACCGACGCCAGAGTCAGTCGGGAATCCGGAAGTCCTGAAGAGCTGATTTTAATAGACCGCCAGAAAGCGGCCAGTATGAATCTGAGTGTTTCGAAAATTGCAAATGCTCTTCAAACTATCCTTTCAGGAACAAACGCCGGTTATTATCGCCAGGCTGGCGATGAATTTACGATTTTAGTGAAGCTCAGAGAAGCCGAGCAAATGAATATGGACGAGATTCTTGACCTGACTCTGGTCAACTCCGATGGTCTGCCTGTTGTACTTAAAAATGTAGTAAAAGTAGAGTCTCAGAGTGGCCCCGTTCGAATTGAACGTTTAGACCAGGAGCGTGTTGTAACAGTCTCGGCAGACATCAGTGGAAGAAAAATGAGTTCGATTTTGTCGGACATCCGTGAACTTTTAAGTACTGTTCCTGTACCGAGGGATTTTAATATCGGTTTTGGTGGTGATTATGAGGAACAGCAGAAGTCATTTCGTGAACTATTGCTTAGCTGTATCCTTGCTCTTGTATTGGTATATATGGTTATGGCCTGTCAGTATGAATCTCTGCGCGATCCCTTCGTAGTGATGTTCTCGGTTCCTCTGGCGGCAATCGGCGTTATTCTAATGCTTTTCCTGACAGGTACAACTTTTAATGTGCAGTCTTTTATTGGAAGTATTATGCTTGGTGGAATTGTAGTTAACAATGCGATTCTTCTGGTCGACCACACTAACCTTCTCCGTCGCAAGGCCTCTATGCCGATTCGGGAGGCTATAGAAGAAGCCGGTAGAAGGCGCCTGCGGCCGATTCTCATGACGGCAACCACAACTATTTTCGGTTTGGTACCCCTGGCCCTCGGACTTGGAGAAGGAGGTGAGGCCCAGGCTCCCATGGCCAGGGTCGTCATTGGAGGCTTGCTCAGTTCAACGTTCATAACACTAATATTTGTCCCTGTTGTCTATTCAATTTTTGAACGTCGAAATCCCGGAGCAATGTCCGCCGCCGGAGGCGATAAGTAACTTTTTAAATGAATTCTATTTTAAGGAAATGCTCATGGTTATCGAATATTTGACCTCAGCATTTTTCGTCTTTTTGTTTGCTTCACGTATCTTTTTGCCGTCTTCGGTCTTATCGGTCGCTGACGACTATGAGAGGAAAATCTCAAAACAAGAACAAGGTGTGTCAAAGACCAACTCTGGTGAATTGAAAGATACTCAGACAACTGAATCTCCTCTTACAATAGGCATCCAGGAAGCGATTCTCATGGCCATGGAAAATAATCGGTCGTTTATGGTCGAGAGAATGAATCCGGATATAATTCAAACATTCGAAAAAGAAGAGCGTTCCATATTTGATCCCGTTCTTGGTGCTGAAGTGTCGCCGAGAAGAACCGTCGCCGACAGACTGTCTCGAGCCGGCTCGAGCACGGAGAATCAAATTGTAGATAGCGTTTCGGGTTCGTTTTCTCTGAGCAAGTTTTTTTCAACCGGTACTACACTCGAACTTCTGGGTAGTACAAATTACACCGATTCGTCTTTGTATAGTGACACGTTTACTTCCAACCGTCTCGGAGTCACTGTCACGCAGGCACTTCTACAGGGATTGGATGTCCGTGCAAATATGGCCAGCGTACATCAGGCCGGCATCGATGTTCTTATATCAGAGTATGAGCTGCGCGGCTTTGCAGAGGTTCTTCTGGAAGAGGTCGAATCGAAGTTCTGGGATTATGCCCTTGCTCAAAAACAGATTGAGATATATACGAACTCCCTTAAGCTTGCGGAGCAGCAGTTGTCCGAAGCACAGGAGAGAATCAATATCGGCAAACTTGCCGAAATCGAGCTGGCCGCCGCACAAGCAGAAGTTGCGCTTAGGCATGAAAATCTTATCAATGCACGCAGTGACCTTGCCAAGGAGCGTCTTAATCTGCTTCGGCTGCTAAATCCCTCTCCAAGCGTAAACTGGAGCAGGGGTATCACTCTTCAATATCAGACTTCTTTGCCTGAGATCGAGCTTGTTGATGTTGAGCAACATGTTCAGGTCGCTCTAAAGATGCGTCCAGACCTGAACCAGGCACGTCTTCAAATAAAGCAGGGTGATTTAGAGGTGGTGAAAACCAAAAATGGTTTGCTCCCAAGAATGGATGCCTTCATCAATTTTGGTAAGAGTGGTTATGCCGATACCTTCGATAGGTCGCTGCGTAATCTGGATGAAGACAGTTATGACGTTACCTTCGGTCTGACATTCGAATACCCAATGGCAAACCAGTCCGCACGCGCCAGACATACCCGTGCCGTCCTCAGCAGAAAGCAAATGCATAGAGCTCTTGATAATCTTATTCAGCTCGTCCAGGTCGATGTCCGTTCCGCTTACATCGAGGTGACTCGCGCTCGCGAACAAATTACCGCAACCGCCGCCACTCGCAAATTCCAGGAGGAAAAGCTTCGCGCTGAATCGGAAAAATTCAGAGTGGGCACATCCACTTCTTTGCTCGTTGCTCAGGCTCAACGAGACCTTGTTGCCAGCCAGATAGCTGAAATAGAGGCGTTCGCGAACTATCTTAAATCTCTAGTTTCTCTTTTCAGATTGGAAGGCTCACTCCTTCAGCGCCGGGGCATATCGGCATTAGGCGCCGAACCTGTTACTCTCGATGAGCAAAAGAATCACGACTCGTAAATTTCCATGATTGTCGGTTGGTAGGAGTTTACTACGCCCGGCAGGATTCGAACCTGCGGCCTTCGGTTTAGGAAACCGACGCTCTATCCTACTGAGCTACGGGCGCGATCGATGAACATTTAGGTTGATTATATGCAGAAAATGTGATTTTATCAAGAAAAAGGATTCATCCTTCGTAGTATTTACTACGGAGAACGGATTGTCTGTATAAAGAAAGGAGAATGCCATGCCGGCTAACATAACACATATGCTTATTGCTCATAAGGCGCTGCAAACACTCAAAACCAAGGGGATCCCTGAATATGAAGAATTTGCTAACCTTCTTGATAGTACTTCCAAAAATAAAAACTATAAGGCATACGTGAATCTCGGTAGCCTGGGCCCCGATCTTTATTACTACGCCAAACTATCCAGCTCCGTCAAAGACATGCTTAAGGAGGGTTTTGTCCAGGCCAAGGGAGTAACTCCCTGGGCTTACCATTTGCACTCACACAAACCCAACGAGTTTCCCTTAAAGCTTGCCGAGGTTATTTTCAGTGATGTTATACGAAAAAACGGAGATATTAAACTAAACGAAGACGACTATCGAAAGCTTGCCTACGTAGCCGGTCACCTAACGCATATTGCCGCCGACCAGATTATTCATCCTATAGTTAACAGCGTTGCAGGCCCGTACTACCGTAGTGGTAAGAACCGTAAAACACATCGGGAGTGCGAGGTTTTCCAGGACTATTTTTTATATACGAAGGTCTATCGCGAGGAGGGAAAAAGCGGCTCGAAATATGATTTCTTTGAGCAGGATTTCCGAAAATGGACAGACTGCATAAGAGGATTCACGACCAGAAATACTGAAGATTGGTTTCGTTACTTCCTGCAGAGAGGATTTGTAGAAACCTATAGCTCGTGCCCGACGGAGGAAGATATTGAAAACTCTGTTGATAACTTGTTGATGACACTTCGAGTATGCCGCGAGGTGGGACCGTATAAAAAAGCAGACAAGGAATATCAAAAAGATAAAGAAAAATCTAAAATGTATCGGGATTATATAAAGAAAGTGGATTATATCAAATACTACAGGATAGCGGTTGAGTTGGCAGTGGTCTATCTTATTGCACTGTATGAGATATATTTTGTGCTCCAGCAGGGAGGAGATTTCACCGACAAACATAAAAAACGCTTCTTAAAAATCGTTAGTGACGCAGACCTTTCATGCCCGTTGAAGCAAAAGATATTCGAGAAGGCAAGTGCTGCATTAAGAGACAAAAGGAATATGGAAGCGGCCATCAAGACACATACATCCGGCCTGCTGACAAAAACAAAATTTGTCACTCCTAATCGCATTTTCAAAGCCGCAAGTGACAAAGATATTTTGAAAGCATAGTAGAGATGTTCTACACTAATGCTGTAAAGATGTTGTTTTGTTGGAAGTGATTAATGGATTTATCGATTGTTATACCTGTGTACGAGGAAAGCAGTAAGATTGCCCGTGACATTAAAGATGCCGCGGAGTTCCTGGTGAATAATCGTATGGCAGGAGAGATAATAGTTGTTGATGACGGCAGTAAAGATAAAACCGCTGAAACTGCGGAAAATGTTAATGTTCCAGCCGATATAACGGTGAAAGTCATCCACTATGAGCCACATCGAGGCAAAGGGCATGCCGTGCGTACAGGCGTCGAGCAAACAAAAGGCCGATACGTAATGTTTGCAGACAGTGGTAGCTGTGTGCCGTACGAAGATTGTCTGCGAGGATTGGAGTTGCTGAAAAAGGGAGTATGTGACATAGCTCACGGCTCAAGAAAGATAACCGGATGCCACATCGAAAAAGCACAGAGCCTGTACCGCCGTATTTGCTCGAAGGTATTCCACTGGTTTGTCATTTATTATATGAAAATTCCTCCCGAGCTTACAGACACGCAGTGCGGGTTCAAGATATATAAAGGTAACGTTGCACGGGATTTGTACGGGCAGTGCATAATCGACGGCTTTGCATTCGACATAGAAATAATCATACATGCCCAAAAAGAAGGTTATAAAATTAAAGAATTTCCAATCAACTGGACCTGTGACCGTGACAGTCGATTGTCACCTACTCGCAGTTCGCGGCGAGTTCTTTCTGAGTTGATAGCTGTCAAAAGAGTTATGGCCGGCAGGGAAAGACCTCTCTGAGAGATTAACTCAAAAACAGAAACGCCTTTATATAAGTAACTCATCTTTTTTCCAGGGGCCAAAGCATAAGATGTTTTCCTTTTGTGTCTTTTTAGTAGTCTCCTGCAGCATTATCATAGCCATAATATCCGGATGACTTGAACAATATTGTTCGATTTCATCTGTGGACATAACCATAAACGCCGTTGAAAGAGCATCGGCGGTTGCGGCATCGGGAGCGGAAGACCATGCGGCAAGTTTGTTTTTGACAGGTTGGTTTGTACGAGGATCGATAATATGTTGACCTTTTTTGAGACCCGAGCTTCCCAGTGCTCGGCCATGAAGATTCGGACGAGCTAATATTTCTTTGCGGTTGGTCGGATTACTTAACGTCAAAGGCCAGCCCTTTGTCCCCGCCGGGGCGTCAAGGGCCAGGACGGAGCTGTAGCCGCCGGATATTAAGGCGGTATCAATACTCCATTCCCGCAGTAGCTCCGCCATCCTGTCAACGGCGTAACCTTTACCTATGCCGCCAAGGTCAATCCGAACCGGACTGGCCAGAAGCTTAATTGAATGTTCATCTTCGGTTAATTGCAAAAGATTCGTACCGGTGTGTTGGTGGGCGTGATTTAGCTCTTGCTCGGTAGGGACGCGGAGACCTCCATTCTCGTTTCGTCTGAGGTTCATCAGCGGACCAATAGTGACATCAAAGGCGCCATTGGTCTCGACGTAAATTCGACAGCTCAACTGCAGACATTTGAACGCGTTAAGACCAAGAACTAAAGGCTGATTCGCAGGGAGATTGTTTATGCGTGAGATGTCACTATTTTCAACAAATCTGCTCAGCTCGGCTTCGAGGCGATTGACCTCATCAAATGCAGCGGCCGCAACCTGACGAGCGTATTTTTCATCATCGTTAATAATAATGACCTCGAATGTTGTTGCCATTGCCTCGTGTGAGAAACGTTTCATCCCCGGGATTGCGGGAGTACGGTTCTTAATATAATCGGAATTTGCCATGGTTTCAGTCATTTTTCAGAGGTGCTTTTTATCAGGTCGTTAGGATCCGGTCCCTGGTGAGCGGCATCCCATAGGTCTTTTCGAACAAATCCGAGCAATTTGATTTTAGGACGCAGCCACACATAGTAGGGAGATTCTTCAAATAAATACATATACAAATGACGCTTCTCGAAAGGAATCGATTCATCATAGAATTTTTTCTTCAAGTCAGCTTCAACCGTCGGTGAAGCAATAATTAGTGGTGCAGGTAATTCATCGTTCGTTATTTTGTCTATGTAACTGACTCGGGTAAATGAGCGTAAATACCAGGGCAGCGGCCAATAGTCATGCCCGGGACAGATTACCTCAATGGACATATGACGGCCATCTGAATGTGCCTTAAAGTAATATTCGATTCTATCAACCAAAGTGAAAACATCTGTAGTCGGATGTGCATATACATACGGATTTCTACTATCAGCATAATACTTGTAATTACTTAGATAGGCCTGCCAGGTCAAATGAACAGTTGCACCAGATAAAAGTAAAATAATAATCAGACGTGGTAATTTTCCTGTGACAAGACGGATAAGCACGACGGCTCCGACACCGGCCAGCAGAATCATACCATGTAGAAAGCCCAACATGCACCAGGGAGTTTTGTACGCTATGACCGAGTAAGCTATAGTCATAATGAGTGTGTAAAAGGCGATGAATCTTAGCAAATTAACATCTGTGGATAACGGTACTTTCTTTGCCATTGCAGCTATAAAACCAATCAAAGCCAGGATGACAATGATGGCTTCGGTCCAGATTGGACCGCTGTCGTATCTATAATAAATGAGTGTTTTAAGGTAGTAATACCAGAGGTGGATATGGACGGTCTCAGCGCCTGCGCGATTGAAATATGTGGAATAAGTTCGAACCGAATCCAGAATTCCACGTGGATTAGTAAGAAACGACGAGTAGAACAAAATAGAGATAACAACGGCAGCTCCTATGGCTGCAGCAAGATGCAGCGGCTTTATCGATTTTACGGCGTCCGAGAAATAATTTTTCTGATTTCGTGTTAAAAGTGTAATTAAAAGGGCCAATAACATCGAACCGAATGCAATGATACATGTTTCTTTAGATGCGTGCATGAGGCCTGCGAATATCCCTGCAAATAA
>Ga0307422_1001126_pt1 | contig 14075 bp, 12 predicted proteins | sample SalMarWE160290MG_FD_202153 | JGI IMG/M metagenome (GOLD analysis project Ga0307422, IMG submission 202153) | Salt marsh sediment microbial communities from the Plum Island Ecosystem LTER, Massachusetts, United States - WE1602-90 | ecosystem: Environmental > Aquatic > Marine > Intertidal zone >...
CCTTGCGAGAATAAAATAATTGTAATTGTTCAGCAACCTGTGAGCTATGCAAGGTTATCAGGTGAGTTTGATGGTGCAACGTTTAACTTTATTGAAGCGGCCAGGAAATCGGTAGAGGCTGTAGTACATGTTAAAACACAATCGACACGTCAGTCATACAATCCTATACTTGAATTCTTTTATGGCGATAGCTATCGTGATTCGCAACCTGTATTGGGTTTTGGTTCGGGAGTAATAATTTCCGATGATGGCTATATTGTTACCAATAATCATGTTGTTACAAATAGCGAAAAACTGTTTGTAACGCTTAATGATAAAAGAGAATTCGAAGCTAAGGTTATAGGTACCGATCCGAGCACTGACCTGGCATTACTCAAAATCAGTGGGAAGGGATTTCATTATATGCCCTGGGGCGATTCGGATTCGTTACAGGTGGGTGAATGGGTTCTTGCAGTTGGTAATCCTTTTAACCTGACATCGACTGTCACATCAGGTATCGTGAGTGCGAAAGCAAAGAATATTGGGATCATTCAGGACCAGTACCCGATGGAATCCTTCATTCAAACCGATGCTGCCGTAAATCGCGGTAATAGTGGAGGTGCGCTGGTGGATATACATGGAAATCTAATTGGTATTACTACAGCTATTATTTCTCCTTCGGGCGGGTATGCAGGAATCTCCTTTGCGGTTCCGGTCACTATTGTTAAAAAAGTTGTAATGGACCTGATTGAGTTTGGTGTCGTACAGCGTGCTATTCTGGGAGTCAGTATTCAGGACGTGACATCAGATCTGGCCAAGGAGAAGGAACTGGATAAGATTGAGGGTGTTTACATCTCCGAAGTACGCTCCGATGGAGCCGCTAAAGCCGCAGGCATAGAGGCTGGCGACATCATCATATCTGTGAACGGTGTAAATGTAAACAGCTCGGGTGAGCTGCAGGAACAGATAAGTCGATACCGGCCAAATGACAAAGTAAATGTCGTCGCAAAAAGGAATGGTAAAACGAAACAATTTGTAGTTACTTTACGTAACCTGCAAGGAAATACCACCTACGTATCAAACAATGCTTCAACTGATTTACTTGGTGCCCGATTTGAAAATATCGATCAGCAAGAGAAAAACAAACTAGGTATTAAATATGGAGTAAAAGTTGCCGAATTAAGACCAGGCAAACTCAGATCAGAAGGTGTTAAAGAGGGTTTCATAATAACCCAGGTAAATAACAAACCAGTCTATTCAATTGTCGACCTGGAGAAATTATTAAAGGGGACAAGCGGCGGAGTGTTCATTGAAGGTATTTATCCAAATGGAGTTATTCAATATTATGCCTTTGGATTGAAGTAAAATTTCAGGTTTCTATAATATTAATAAGGGCTTGCAATTTTGCGAGCCCTTTTTACTTATATACTAAATGCTTATTCATATTGAATTTAAATATAAAATAGTATAAATTCGCAAAAATTTCTTTCAAGGATTATGAGACAGTTAAAAATCACAAAATCCATCACAAACCGTGAAAGTGCATCACTCGACAAATATTTACAGGAGATAGGTAGAGAAAGCCTCATAACAGTGGAAGAAGAGGTCGAGCTGGCACAGCGCATCAAAAAAGGTGATAAAATTGCTTTGGAAAAACTTACTCGTGCTAATCTGCGTTTTGTTGTTTCAGTTGCTAAGCAATATCAAAACCAGGGGCTCAGTCTGCCCGATCTTATTAATGAAGGTAATCTTGGTTTGATTAAAGCAGCTGAGAAATTCGATGAAACCCGAGGCTTTAAATTTATTTCCTATGCAGTATGGTGGATTCGGCAGTCAATACTTCAGGCTCTTGCGGAGCAATCGCGTATAGTTCGACTTCCATTGAACCAGGTTGGTTCATTGAATAAAATCAACAAAGCTTTTTCGAAATTCGAACAGGAGTATGAGAGAACTCCTACGCCTGATGAATTAGCAGAGACTTTGGAAATTCCAAGAGAAAAAGTAACCGATACCATGCGTGTGTCTGGAAGGCATGTTTCAGTCGATGCGCCCTTCAACGATAGCGAAGACAACAACTTGCTCGATGTACTTATCAATAATGATTCTCCAAAAGCCGATAAAAAGTTATTAATTGAGTCGTTACAGCGGGAAATTGATAGAGCTCTTTCAACACTGACCGATCGTGAACGCGATATAGTACGTCTTTTCTTTGGTATTGGATGTCAGGAAATGACACTGGAAGAAATCGGAGAACGGTTTGGACTTACACGCGAGCGGGTACGCCAGATAAAAGAAAAAGCCATCAGGAGGTTACGACATTCTTCAAGAAGTAAACTACTGAAGACTTATCTGGGATAAAAAATTAAGGTGAAGAGATACAGTGAAGGTCATTCCTGATTTGGATTGGCCTTTATTTTTTTTCCAGCAGTCCCTGATAGGCTTGCATTTCGTCGCGATACCTTGCTGCCTGTATAAAATCGAGTTCAGCGGCTGCTTCTTCCATTTTTACCTTTGTGTTTTCAATGGCCTTCAGAATAGCCTCCCTGCTCATGTATTGTACCACCGGATCGGCTGCAATATCGGGTTTATTAGGTTCGAGATAAGCTTTCGATTGTCCTGTAATATTCCTTACTTCCCTTAGGATATTAGAAGACGCTTTTATGATTTGCTGCGGAGTGATATTATGTTTTTCATTGTATAAAAGCTGTTTTTCCCTACGGCGGTTGGTTTCATCTATGGTGCGCTGCATCGATACGGTTATCTTATCGGCATACATTATTACCTGGCCGTTAATATGACGGGCAGCCCTGCCTGCTGTTTGTGTAAGCGAACGTTCCGACCGGAGAAAGCCCTCTTTATCGGCGTCAAGTATGGCTACTAACGATACTTCGGGCAAATCGAGCCCTTCACGCAGAAGGTTTACTCCAACCAGTACATCGAATTTTCCTTCGCGCAATCCTTCCATGATCTCAATACGTTCCAGTGTATCGATATCGGAGTGAATATACCGGCAGCGAACATCGAATCTGAGTAAATAGTTGGTGAGTTCTTCAGCCATTCGTTTGGTAAGTGTCGTAACCAGGACACGTTCATTTGCCTCTGTACGCAGGCGAATCTGATGCAGTAAATGATCGATCTGGTTCAGACTGGGTTTAACTTCGATTACCGGATCAAGAAGTCCTGTGGGACGGATGAGTTGCTCGACAACAACGCCTTCCGATTTTTCAAGTTCATAATCAGTCGGTGTGGCACTGACATAGATGGTTGTTTGCATCATAGATTCGAATTCCTCAAATTTAAGTGGCCGGTTATCTATTGCGGCCGGAAGTCTGAAGCCATGCTCTACCAGTGTTTGCTTACGACTATGATCACCGCCGAACATGGCACGTATCTGAGGAAGTGTTACATGGCTTTCATCGATAATCATAATAAAATCTTTTGGGAAATAATCGAGAAGGCAGAAAGGGCGGGTACCGGAGGCCCGGCCGTCGAAATACCTCGAATAGTTTTCGATTCCTGGGCAATGTCCCAGTTCACGGATCATTTCGAGGTCATAGTTTACACGTTCATTCAGGCGTTTGGCTTCAAGGGGTTTGCCTATGCTTTTAAAAAAGTCGACCTGTTTTACCAGATCATCCTGAATAAGCTCAATAGCCTGTTTCATTCTATATTTTGTAGTAACGAAAATATTGGCCGGGAATATTATGGCCTCGTTTAATGCTTCAATGGTGGTGCCGAGCAAAGGATTAAAAGATTCTATTTCTTCAATTTCATCGCCCCAGAAGTTTACACGATAGGCATAATCGCCGTAGGCAAGGAAAATATCGACTGTATCGCCAGTTACCCTGAAATTCCCCCTTTCAAAGCTTACTTCGTTTCTTGAATATAGACTATCGACCAGCTTTCTTAAAAACACATTTCGGCTAACATGTTGTCCTCGCTTAATAAATATAGTGTTGCTGTAAAAATCGTCAGGATTTCCAATTCCGTAAATACATGATACGGAAGAGACCACAATTACATCTCTGCGTCCTGAAAGCAGAGAAGATGTAGTGCTCAGGCGGAGTTTCTCAATTTCGTCATTGATCGACAGGTCCTTCTCAATATAAGTATCTGTAACCGGAAGATATGCTTCGGGCTGATAGTAATCGTAATAGGAAACGAAATATTCCACGGCATTTTCGGGAAAAAACTGTTTGAACTCACCGAATAGTTGTGCGGCCAGGGTTTTATTATGGCTTAGCACCAATACGGGTCTTTTGATCTGTGCTATAACGTTTGCAATTGTAAATGTTTTTCCCGATCCTGTTACTCCCAATAATGTTTGAAATGGAATTTCCGTCCTTATCCCATCGATCAGTTGTTTTATTGCTTCAGGTTGATCACCAGTGGGTTTATATTCCGCTTTTATCTTAAATTCCATAATGCTGAAAAAAATGCATCAAATGATTTTGTTTCCTTGCAGGAAATGAATTAATTTAAAACAAATTCTTGCTAAAAATAGCAAACAATTATTCGCTTTTTAGGTATAAGACGGATTAGTAACAGATTGTTGAGCAAATGAAGGAACAAAGCAAAACCACATTACGCCATTTGGCTGAGTTAATTTCTCAAAATAAGCATCTGGAAGAAGATAACGTGAAATTACAGCAACAGTTGGAAGAACTCACTATTGAGCTTGAAAAATACCGGAGTCTGGCCAATCGATATAAACTTCAAAAGAAAGATGAGGGAATAAAAAAAGGAAGGGAAACTAATGCATTGCGATTCAAAATGGCAACCATTTTTTATGCCGATCCCGAGGGATTTACCAAGATATCGGAAGACATGGATTCGGGACAGTTGGTCGATAATCTGGATGAGATTTTCCTTGAACTTAATAACATAATAGAGAAATATGAAATCAAAAACCTTAAGTCGATCGGCGATAGTCTGCTTTGTGTAGGAGGAATACCGCAGAAAAATATTACAAATCCCATAAACGTTGTTTTGGCAGCCATCGAAATTCAATATTTTTTAAATATCATACAGAAAACTTATTATAACGACCGGATATGGCAGCTAAGGATTGGAATTCATACCGGTCCGGTTGTTGCTCATATTTCGGGAAGAAAAAAGATTAACTACGATGTTAAAGGGGAAACTGTAAATCTTGCAACACGAATTCGTTCCTATTGCGAAAAGGGCAATATTTTAATCTCCGAATCGACCTATGAGCTTGTAAAGGATCTCTTTCAGTGCGAATATTACACACGCATGCCGGTTAAATACCAGGGTGATTTGCACTTGTATTATGTGAAAGGTATCCGACCGAATTATTCGCTTCAAAAGAAAACATTAATTCCCAACAGACAGTTCAGCATCCGTTTCGGACTCATTCAATTCACCGACTTGCAGGAACTCATGCTTAACAAGTTTGAGAAGGAATTGCCTCCCCAGTTGCACTATCATAATATCAAGCATACTATCGATGTTGTTACACAGGTTGAATTAATAGGTCTTGGGGAAGCCGTAAATGATGAAGAGCTTCTCTTATTAAAAACGGCTGCTTTGTTTCACGATTCAGGTCATATTCTGGGATATAAAGATCATGAACGGTTCAGTACTCTTATTGCAAGGGAAGTTTTACCGGATTATTATTATACCCAGAAGCAGATTGATAGAATCTGTGAACTGATTTTTGCTACACAGATGCCTCCCAATCCAAAAAACAAGTTAGAAGAGATCATTTGTGATGCCGATCTTGATTACCTGGGTCGAAGTGATATGATTCCGGTTTCCACACTTCTGTATCGTGAGCTCAAAGAATATAACCTGGTGAAATCGTGGAATGAGTGGAACCGTATGCAGATTAAATTCATCACAAATCATCAGTATTATTCAAAAACAGCTCTTTCATTGCGCGAAGTTAACAAGCAGAAACAGATAGAGCGAATTAAGAAACTTATCGAGAGTGGCGAAGAAGAATAGTCCTGAAAAAACTATACAGAATAAACGTAACAAAACTGAATGTTAGGACAAAACCTGCTGTACCCAGGTCCATGGAATTTTTAATGGCTTTTAGCACTTCAATCGGATTAATTATGGCATCCCAACTGTTGAAGCGCAGGTATCTTCCCATATAGACTCCATAACCCATCGACAGCATAACTATTGCACGGAAAGGGAAAATCAATCTTTCCGCATTTCTTCTGAAAATAATCATTTCGACCTGATGAATGGAAATAAAGCCCAGGGCCAGGCCATTGCATACACTTAGTAATACCAACAGCATATCGTACCAGTAGGGTACGGGCGGACGGTGGTAGAGATGTACCAAATCGGTTATGATGTAGGGTGCATTAGGGAGAAATAGCAACCACAGAAATAAGCCTCCATAAAGTACGACTCTGTTAATTTCTCTGTTTTTATATAGTTTATGGCTAATCAACAGGGGTAAGCCTGCCAGAAAAAGATTCCACAGAAGGAATCCATAGTAAAGGTTTCCCGCATACATGATGCGGGCAATAACCATGAGTATGTTACCTGCCAACGCTAATAGTAAAGGATTGTTAATTTTTTCTCTCATCATAATTATATTCAGGATAGTAACTCAATAAGACCGGGAACAAAAACTATTAATCCTATTGCCAGGGCGGTGATGGCCGCTATTAGAACCGCACCGGCAGCCAGATCTTTTATTCTGCCAGCAACTATATTTTGTTCCTTCTCCACTAGATCGACCATTAGTTCAATACCGGTATTTAAAATTTCTGTAATAAATACTAATCCGATAGCTACTGCAATCATCATCCATTCCGATGGGGATATTTTTAATAGGATACCCAGAATTATAGCTACGAGTGCACAGATACCGTGTATCCGTGATTTTATTTCTGATGAAAAAAACCATTTTAATCCTTTAAAGGCAAAACGGAATGTATCCAACTGGTACCGAAGGCTTTTTTTATTATGTTGATGGTTCATAACTCTTATTATTAAGTCGAATATTCAATAAGCTATTTTCTGTGATAAATAATTATTTCTGGTTATGGAGGGGACGGATGGAAAAATGGACAATAATAATTGTTTTCTTTCCGCACATCCATTCATTCATCCAATTTTCCAATATATCAGTTTCCTGCTTTAGTATTAATTTATAGGATCTACATCATTCTAACTGTTTGCTTCAGTATTCCTTTCACTGTACCAATCGATCTTCCGACTGAAAAACATGACAATAGCCAGGACAATGAACAATCCTATATTGCCCAGGAGAAGTGCCAGATCGGACATATGAAGTATGGCAAATAAAAATCCGTAGAGTGCTGCAAGTATTCCAAGGGCTGTAAGTGTATAAGATCTTCTATTGAACAGTGCCTGGATATAGCTTGCTATAAGTGCCATAATACCAACGCTCGCAATAAGGTAGGCCCAGCCAAAAGGAAGATGCTCGGAAAGTGACAGCAAGAGAGAATAAAAGATTACAAGCGCGGCACCTGTCAGAAGATACTGAATAACATGGATCCTTTTTTTGCTCACCACTTCAATGAAGAAGATTACAAGAAAGGTTAAACCGATGAATAAGAGTGCATATTTTACTGAGCGTGTTGTCTTTTGATAAATATCTACCGGGATATACAGGTTGACTCCAAACCCGGATTCGGCGATTTGATAGCTGTAAGCAGTATTACTCCATTTTTGAGGGAATGGTCTGGTGATATGCAATACGTTCCATTCGGCAGCAAAACCCTTATCGGTAACTTCATGTCTATCGGGGAGTGTAGAACCGTCGAAACTGGGGGTAGTCCAGTTAGAAGACAGGTTTACCTTGATTGATTTTCCGGAAGGAATAAAATAGAGTGCCTCACTGCCATTAAGAATGATTTGCAATTGAAGGTCATTATCTTCACCGGTATTGATGCTAACCGGTGCATGGAAACCTGTAGTAATATCGGAAACGAAAGGGATACCTCCTTCTGCGCTTACGCTTTCATTGTTCCATTCCATTTTATTAATCCTGTTGAGCCCTTTAAGGTCTGTAATACCTGCTATTAAAACCGCTTCCGACCATAGGATCCTGTCCGGAGTATCGGGCCAGTCGCTAAACGATTCTTTGGTAAACACGGCATTCAGGCTTAAGTCGGCACTGTATAAAATTACCTTATAAATACCCCTGCGTCTTAACTCCGGTGATATATTACCGGTTATTTCCACCTTGTCGGGTAGAATATGCATATAGTATTTCCGGGTAATAAAGGTATTGGATGAGGTTTTTTCGTATTTTTCGTAGGGTATGATAATTACAGGAGCAAACACGGTCTGCGACTGTCCCCATTTGGAAGTGACCTCGAGAATGGTTTCGTTTCTCCGGTTCTGCCTTTCGTCAATCAATTTTCGGATAAAAACGGTTGGTATAAGCAACAATAAGGATAAAAGGGTAATCAGAGCCAGTTTCAGGCTTACTGAATTTCTGAATTTGCTGATTTTATTTGTTGTTTCCATACGAGTACTTTTTAATTAACATAGAGTTTCAGGGTACATAAATTATTGAAGCTTATTGGTTTTGACTTTCAATAAGTTTGCTTAAATAGTCGAGGTGTTCTTTGAATAATTCTCGGCCTTTTGCCGTGGCACGGTACCGTGTGTTTGGCTTACGCCCGATAAATTGCTTTTTCATTTCAGCCAGTTTATTTCTTTCAAGAGTCGCCAGGTGACTGGCCAGGTTACCATCGGTGATCTCAAGAAATCCCTTCAGGGTATTAAAATCAACCCAGTCGTTTACCATAAGTATCGACATTATTCCCAGCCTGATACGGCTTTCAAAGACTTTACTCAGTTTTGAAATTATATCCTTCAAAGCATATCAATTTACAGATCCCGGTGTTTCATAACGGTAATACATAACAGCGCCATACAGAATATGCAGAATTCCAAATCCGATGGTCCAAAAAACGAGTCCGTAGCCCATCCAGACGCAGGCGATCAATCCCAGGATCACCTCCGAAATACCTAGCCACTGAATTTCGGGCAATGTATATTTACTGGCATTCAGTAAGGCCAATCCATAGAAGATCAGGGTGGCAGGAGCTACCAGAAAAATCAGATGGTAAGAGATAAGAATGAGGCTGAAAATTCCGCCTGTCAACAAGGGGACAGCTATATTATACAACATCAGGCGTGTTGAGTGGGTCCATACTTTCAGCCCTTTTCGTTTGGCTTTCCGGGTAGTGAAAAATATGGCAGATGCTAGTGCCAGGATCAGAATAATACTTGCGTCGAGCAAAAGCAGATGCAATTTACCGGGAATCATTCGGTAGAGCTTTTCAGCAAAATACCAGTCGGTATCAAAGTAGCGGGAATCAAATTCAAGGTAGAAAAAGGCAACCAGTGCACCTATCAGTGCAATTATTCCGGCCGATATGCCCGACAGGCCGCTTAGGGAAATAAACCGTGACGAGCGTTCCATCAGATTCCGGATCTCGTCGAGTTGTTGTTTTGAAGTGTATTCTTTTTTCATTTAAAAGAACTTTGAAATACAAAGTAAAACAGAATTTTGCAGTAAACCAAACCGACCAGAAAATTTTAAGAAATTTTGGGAAAAGTTGTCAGAGGGGTTTTAATGGCAGGTATGCTGCATATTAATGGATAAAGATCCTGTCAGTAATAGGTGGATTCCATTTTTGAGAGCGACATAAACTCATTAAGTGCTCATAAAAGAAAAAAAGTTTGGAAATACTCTATTTATCCTTTTAGCTTACTTTAGGGCCTTTATTTTAGTTTATTTGCCAGATAATCATCCTTTTGTACTGATCATTACAAGTGATTTTTTATTTAAAATTTCCACCTGTTTTCCGTTAAAATTTATAATCTTGTCTGCTGCAAATTCGGTTAATACACGGCTCACACTTTCTCGGCTTGAGTCAATCAGATTTCCAAAATCTTCCTGTGTGAAGGGAATGGTAAAAGTATCTGAGGAATAAATACGATCAGCCAGCTCCAACAGAACATCGGCTATTTTCCCTCTTATCTGTTTTTGTGTCCGATTAGCACATCTGTAAAACACTTCCAGCTCATTTCTGCACAGTTCTATCATAATCTCGTAGGAAAAATCAGAATTCTCTTTTAGCAGGTAACGAAATGTGTCGATATCAATAAAACAGACTTCAGCAGCCTCAATAACAGTAACAGAATATTGATTTATTTTTTCTCCTATTGTTGTTGGCAAACCCATGTAACTGGGCGCTTTAACTACACGCACAATTTGTTCATAGTAAGGTCCTGCTATATGTATTTTAGCCAAACCACTTCGGAGATAAGCTATGTTTGTTGAAAGAGCTCCCCGCTTAATCAATTTATCCCCTTTTTTAAAATGAACCAGTGCACAATTTCCGGAAAGCCTTTCAACTTCTTCTTCGTTTAGTTTTGCTGCTGCTTTCGATTTAATAGTACAAATTTTACAAATGTTTTCCATTCTGTAAATTGAATAAATGTGATTTATATCACAAATAATAATAATGAATCTCACACTGACCGATAGAAAAAAAATATTTATTACGTTCATTTGTTAAACAAATAACAATAAAAATCTTCTATATGGAAAAGAAAAAATTATGTCTTGCGCTATATTCAGGTAGTGTAGACAAATTAACCGCTGCCGGTGTTATCCTTGGTGGAGCAGCAGCCGATGATAGGCAAGTTGACATCTATGTTTTATTACAGGGCGCCAGAGCATTCAAAAAAGATATAGGGGACAATCCTGATAAATTTCAGATGGCTGAATACCCTAATATGAAGGATGAGTTTCTGGAATCTTTAAAAAACCTTAAAGTAAAGACCTGGGTTGAATTTTTTAAAGAAGCAAAAGAAATCACCGATGTAAAGATTCATATTTGTGGTCTTGCCGGGAAGGTATGGGGAGGCGAGAAACTTGATGATTTTATTGACATTGCCGATGATATTTGTGGTATAGGAGCCTACATAACGTCAGCGCAGGAAGCTGATGTAAATTTATTTATTTAAATCCAAACAGAACCATCTGTTTAGGTAAATAGTACTCTCGTTATAAACCTTTAAAATATTGAATTATGACAATTGAAGAATTAAAAAATACGGACGTAACAAAAACTGTCGATACAAGGGGAACTGCATGTCCGGGTCCCTTGCTGGAAGCTAAGAAAGCTATCGGAACAATTAATTCGGGCGACACTATGGAAGTTTTATCTGCCGATGAAGGTGCCAGGGTTGATATTCCCAAATGGTGTTCCAAGCAGGACCATGAATACCTTTCCACTTAAAGAGGATATGGTAATCTGGTTTGCCTCCGCCTGGACAAGCCGCAAGATTTCAGAATTAAATAACAATCCGAGGATTAGCATTCGCTATACCGATCATATCCATGCTTTAGGCTATGCTGTGTTTAAAGGGACCTAACCGTATTGCTTTAACTTTACGGGCAGGTAAAAAATGATTCGCAATACTTAATTTTTCAGGAAACGAAATTTTCAACCTACCTTTACTTATCGAAATTAAGCTATGATCATGAGTGTTATCCGATCTACCTCATTGAAATTCCTCTGTATTTCAATCGGATTTTCTCTGATGCAAAATATCCTTTCTCAGGGCACGCAATTATTACTGGATAATTGGTGCGATACTCTGCCTGTTTTAAAAATCGGATTGATTGCCGATCCTCAGTATTGCGATTGTGATCCCCAGGGAGACAGGTATTATCGCGAAGTATTGAGTAAACTTCCAAAAGCAATCGACACTCTGAATAAGTATCAGGTAGATTTTGTCATGAACCTGGGAGATATGATAGATAGGTATGAAGATAGCTATGATTCGGTAATTCAATATTATCAAGCACTTAACGTACCTTATTACAATTTATTGGGGAATCATGCCTTCTCAGAGGTTTCGGAGCACTATCTGGATTCAATTCTTATACGTTACGGAATGCCCGATTTTTACTATGATTTCTCTTATCAAAACTGGAGATTCATAGTGCTCGATGGAACCGAACTGGCAGAATATTCAAGATACCTGCATCCTGAACTGGCAGAGGAAGGCGATAGCCTATGGCAAAAAGTCCAGGGCAAAATAAATGCCCTTCCATGGAATGGAGGTATCGGACGCATACAGCAATCGTGGATGCGATCGAAGCTGGAGGAAGCTCTCGATTCCGAGCAGAATGTGATACTGTTCTGCCATATCCCTGTTTTTCCCGACTCTATGCGTCTTGGATTATGGAACGACAGTTCAATTGTCAATATAATCGAAGATTATCCAAATGTTGTAGCTTACATCAACGGACATGAACATTCCGGGGATTATGGGTATAAGAATGGAATACACTATTATACACAAAAGGCTATGGTCGATTTTCCCGATAAAAATTCCTTTTCAATTCTGGAGATATTTTTGCATGAGATCAGGTTGAAGGGTTTTGGGAATATCACTGACACTGTTTTTATCTATTCAGACATTAAAAAGAAACCACTACTTTTTGATCTCACCGACTCAACGCTACATTATTCTGATTATACAAATAGTTTTACAGGAAAATTCATTTCTGATACTGCTCAGGAATATAGCCAGGTTGTTTATTCTATAGATCCATTAAGCTATGAGAACAGATATTTTGCTATTCGAAACGATTCACTTTTTCTGGATACCGACGAAGATATCTCTTACATTCCCGATATCCGGATTGAAATAGTTGCATCCGGCTGCGAGTTTGATACAACATCACAGCTATTTCAGATAACATTCGATACAGCCTCAGCCAGTTTTCATTATTCCCTGTCCGATACATTGTTATCGGTTTACGATCCGTATTTCATTCTGCTGGACTCTTTTGTTACGGACCATTCCAGGCTTGGACTGGTTTACACACCAGTACCTTCCGATTCCTCAGTTATTTTAGTTATGGTAACGGATACTTCATTACTTATGACACCAAAAAAAGTAGGTAACTCCGTTATTGAACTTTATGTGAATGATACCTATCTGGATAAAACTTATTTACATCGCTTTTCAATTCACGTCTATGATCCATTCAATCATCCTCCGATTGTCAACGATCTATCTGATAAAACTTACTATATAGTGTTGTACGATACTCTCACTATCGACCTGAATAAAATATTCACTGATCCCGATGATGATGATCTCAGGTATGGGTTTATTCTCCATGATACAATTACCTTTTTCGGGAGTCTTACCGATTCGGTTCTTTCTGTTTATGCCGGATCTTCAGGTAGGACGGAATGCGAGATCACCGCTGACGATAGCAGGGGTGGTATATTAACCCAGGTACTGGAACTTGTTGTAAATCAGAATCCTGTCAGAATAAGTTACTATGCAGAGTATGTCTCTGCATTCGGAGAATCGATGTGTTTAACTGTTGATCTTGATACGATATTTGCCGATCCTGATGTCGACACATTGGTATATCTCATCTCGGATTCTGATTTTCCGGCGGTGTTGACCGGTGAAGGTCTGATGGAAATTTGTCCTGTAACAGCAGGTACAGGTATAATCTGGCTGGAGATTACTGATAATAAAAATGGATTGCTAACAGATTCCATAACTATTCAATTTAAGTCGGAGGCAGTTTCATTCGAAACATTATCTCCTGAAAGATTTCCAGTTATTGGCACTATTTACCCGAATCCCTCAGAGGGTTCCGTGTACATACTATTATATAAGGCATATTATAGTAAAATTAAATTGACGCTGGCAGATCTTTCAGGAAGAATGCTTCAGGAAGTGTCTGTCGATAATGATCCAGGTGAAGAGTTCCATTTTATGTTAACTATTGATGAAAATATTACTAATGGCATTTATTTGCTGGGAATTACTTCACCAGAGAGTCAACCAATGATTTACAGGATTATTTTATTACGTTAAGTGCCTTATTTATTCATATCATTCAGGTATCTGAATTTTAACTAAACATTAACATTTTCAGTCGTTGGATTGTTATAGTATTATCTGATCTTTGTACCGATGAGAAAGATTGTTGCCATAACGACATTGTTTTTTTACATCAGCCTGAGTGCTGTTCAGGTTATCAGCCTGCATTACTGTCATGGCAGACTTCAATCATTTGC
>Ga0307422_1001129_pt1 | contig 14063 bp, 7 predicted proteins | sample SalMarWE160290MG_FD_202153 | JGI IMG/M metagenome (GOLD analysis project Ga0307422, IMG submission 202153) | Salt marsh sediment microbial communities from the Plum Island Ecosystem LTER, Massachusetts, United States - WE1602-90 | ecosystem: Environmental > Aquatic > Marine > Intertidal zone >...
TCTGCCGTTCTTAAAGGCTTCAAGAACCACGCGGCCGTATTGATAGTTCGGGGTCTGTCCCTCTCGGTATCCGGCCATTTTCAACGAATAGCCGCCGATCTGCATCTCCTGGCCCGTAGAGAGCTGCCGGGTTGTATCCTGATTGAAAGCGCTTCCCGAAAAGCCGACGAAAATCATCACAATCGAGAGATGCACGACGTATCCGCCGTAGCGCCTCTTGTTTTTCAGCGTAAGGTTCACGAGCGCGGCCGGGACGCTTTCGCCTTTGCTCCGGATCCGCGCCCGGGCTCCCCTGTAAAATTCCTCGACAATTGCCGCAATGACAAAGGCGGACAGGCCGAAACAGACGATCGTGTAAAAATTCCGCATCCCTCCCGCAAGAAGCCCCACACACGCGGCGGCCATAAAGACCAGCGGCCGAAGCAGCGACTTTCTCAAAGCGGCGGCCGGAGTCCTGCGCCAGGCAAGCAGGGAGCCGACGCCTGTCAGGAAAAGGAGCAGCAGCCCGATGGGTATGCTGATTTTATTGTAGAAGGGCGGGCCCACGGTAATTTGAGATCCCTGGATCCATTCCGAAAACACGGGGAACATGGTCCCCCAGAACACGGCAAAGCAGGAAACAACCAGTACGATGTTGTTAAAGAGCAGTCCGCTCTCTCTCGAGAGCATGGATTCGAAGCGGCGTTCGCTTTTCAGGCAGGAGCGGCGGCCGATGATCAGCAAAACGCCCGCGCACAGGATAAAGATCATGAAGGAAAGCAGAAACTTGCCGAGGTTTGAGTCGGCAAAAGCGTGCACGGAACTTACAACGCCGCTCCTGGTAACGAATGTGCCGAAGATGGTAAACAGATAAGTCAGGAGCATCAGGAGCATGTTCCAGACCTTCATCATGCCTGTTCGTTCCTGGACTATGACCGAATGAAGCAATGCCGTGGCCAGCAGCCACGGCATGAGGGAGGAATTCTCTACAGGGTCCCATCCCCAGTAGCCTCCCCACCCGAGAACCACGTAGGCCCACTTGCTCCCGAGGATAATGCCGACGCCGAGAAATATCCAAGTCAGCAGTATCCAGCGGCGCGTGGCCCGGGTCCAGGTATCCACTGATTGTTTGGTTATAAGCGCCGCGGCCGCAAACGCAAAAGGAATCAAAAATCCAATGAAACCCAAATAAATGATGGGAGGATGGATTACCATGGCCCAGTGGTGAAGCAAGGGATTAAGGCCCTGGCCGTTCTCCGGAACGAAGGGGAGCATGCCGCCGTCCGGAAGAACCTGCACAAGCTGGTTAAAGGGATTCGAAAAAAATAGATTCAAAATCAGGAAAAAACTGAGATCGAACATCAGCACCGCCACCACGTAGGGCATCCTGTCCCGGTAGCGGAACCGGTTCTGAAAAATGAATACGGCGCTGAGGACGGCGGTGAAAAAAACCCACAGGAGCATCGAACCGTCGTGTCCGCCCCAGAGCGCCGAGATTTTATAGGCGAGGGGCAGCTCGCGGTTGCTGGAATTGGCGACGAGAGAGGTTGAAAAATCGTCGGTGAGCAATAGGTACAGGAGCGAGAGAAGCGCGAGGCCGGCGCTGCCGGCAGCGGCAAAAGCCGCGCGCTCCGCGCTTCGCACGATGCCGTCCCGCCGCTGGGAAGCGCCGATCAAAACGGCGAAAAATGAATACGCGGAAAGGCACAGGGCGAAAAGGAGGCAGAAATTACCGAAATTGGCCATTCATTTTCCCACGGAAGTCAGAATGCAGGCAGGGAGACGCTTCTCTTTTCGTATTCCGCTTCGTATTTGGATGCGCACTTCGCTTCAATGTGGCGGGCTTGGAAAATCCCGTCGACGGCCGCAATACCTTCCACCAGGACCCTGGCGCCCTCCTTGAACGTGTCCGGAACAAACTCCGTCCCCGCATAGCGCACGCGGATTTTTGTTTCAAGGCCGCTGAGGATGAATTCCATCTCCGGACGCGTGCGGTCGACGGAATCCACATCGCCCGCAATCCGCAAGGGCTTGCCGGCGAATTCCTCCTTCCTCGCACCGTACTCGTCAACGGTGATGTAGTAGGCCTTGCCCTCCTCAAAAGCAACAAAGCCCATCCAGGCCAGCGCCCCTATAATAACGACGCCGCCCACTATGAATTTCGCTCTTGCCGCCATAATTCCCCTGAATTGTATCATGAATAATCCCGGTTACAGGGCTCGCATGTATTCCGGCCGGAGAATCTCGGGATCTTTCCGTTCAAGCACTTTGCGGATTAATTCAAGCGCTTTTTCCTTTTCCTCGGGCATTCGAATCCGAAGGGGCAAATAATTGGAGGCGTGATTCGAAGCAAAAAAACAATGAGTGAGATTGCAGTTCGAAATCATGATTTCCAGCTCACGAATCAGTTCGAAGGGCGACGGAAGAACCAATTTGCCGCTGTCGATTTCCTCGGCAATCGGGGTTCCGGGCACGACGATGAGCGAAAGCGCGCCCACATAATCCGGGTCCATCTCCGATAGGATTTTCCCTGTATCCTCGGCATGCTCCCGGCTTAATTCTACCCCTCCGATGCCCAGCAGGACGGTTACGGAGAGCAGCATCCCGGCCTCTTTTATGCGTTTTGCGGCGCTTACCATATGGGCGGCCGTGGCATTCTTGCGAATCCTTTTCAAAACCTTTGCATTGCCCGATTCCAATCCCATATAGACAATGCCCAAATTTAGATCCTTCAGTACTTTGAGCTCATCCAGGCTCTTTTTGAGAACATCCACGGCATTGGCGTAAATGCCCACCCTCTCCAACCCGCGGATTTTCAATTTCAGGTAAGTCAGAATCCGGACCAGCTCCTCTTGCGGAACAACCAAAGCGTCGCCATCCGCGAGAAAAACGCGGCGGATTGCCCCGTAAGAAGAAGCTTCGTCGATATCTTCCTTTATTTCTTCGAAGGATTTGATACGGAAAGACTTATCGCGAAAAGAATGGCAAAATGTGCAACGGTTATAGGAACAGCCCACCGCCACTTGGAGGATCAGGCTGTTTGCTTCGCTGGGAGGCCTGTAAATCATCCCTTCGTATTTCATGAGTGCACTCCTTTTATCACCTAAATAGTACACAGACTTTTCCGGGATGACAAAGTATCTGTGCTAAGCTTTATGAGAGGATGGCATAGGGGCCGAATTCCCTAAAGATATCCTTTTCAGGGTACGATATTCAAAATGCGCCCTCGAGGATGTAAGCTCTTTCGAGACATGAACTTGGGCTTTCCATCAGGCGTGCTTTCAAGAGAGGCCCCCGGTTGGAATCAGTCCGGCCGCGCAACAATATGGATATAAAGGGCGAGCCTAAAAAGGATCTGGAAGACGAACTGGAGTCGCTGCGCGAGGAAATGGCGCATTTGCAGAGTCTTATTCAGGCTCCAGTCAAGAAATCCCTTCAGCGCGAGGATTCAAATAATGTCCCCGCCGCCGAAACAGATGCTTTCGCATTCGGATATATTGAAAACGCACCGCTTGGAATGGCCGTGGCAACCCGCCCATTCCATATCGAGAAAGCCAATGCTACGTTCTGCCGCATGCTGGGATATGCGCCCGAGGAAACCGCCTCGCTTTCCATCGAAGCTTTAGCGCAAGATCCGGACACTTGCATACAATTGCTTCAGCAAATCTTTGAAAAAGTCCAGCCGGTCTCGAAAACAGAAACGAAATTCCTCAAGAAAACGGGGGAATCATTCTGGATTCAATTTACCGCATCATTAATTTCCGAAGATCGCGAGGGGGGGCATTACGCTCTGATCGTTATTGAAGACATCGGCGATCGAATAGGAACCGAGCACGCGCTGCAAGCCCAAAAACGGCTGCTTGAATCGCTGATCAACAGCAGCTTGGACGGCATTGTGGCCTTCGACAGCGACGGCTTCTTTACGGTCTGGAATCCCGCGATGGAAAGGATTTTCGGCGTTTCAGCAAAGGAAACGCTGGGCAAACTCGCTTTCCAGGCCTGCCCGTTTTTGGTGGAGCTCGGCGAGGACGTCAATTTTGCCGCCGCGCTCAAGGGCGAGAAGGTTATTTCGAGGGACAAGAGCTATACGATTCCGGGAAGCACGACGCCGGCGTACTTTGAAGGTTATTATGGCCCCATGTACAACCCGATCGGCGGCGAAGTGATCGGCGGGCTGGCGATCATCCGCGATGTTACGGAGCGCACATTAGCTGAAGAAGAAAAGCGGATCAGCGAGGAGCGGTATCGGGAATTGTTCGAGAACGCGTACGACATGGTTTACACCTATGATCTAACCGGTAAAATAACATCCATCAATAAAGCTGCCGAACGCATTTTAGGCTACACCCGGGCGGAAGCGCTTGAGATGCGGTTCCACCAATTCGTGGCGCCGGAGTTCCAGCAGATTGCCCGCAGGATGATGGACCGCCAGATCGCCGATCAGGCTCCCGTCACCCAGGAGCTTGAAATTATTGCAAAGAATTCAAACCGCATCACCTTGGAAGTGAGCAATCGTCTCATTTTTCGCGAAGGAAAGGCGGTGGGTATCCAGGGGATAGCGCGCGATATTACGGAACGCAAAAAGACGGAAGAGGCCCTGCAAAAGGCCAACGTGAACCTGGAATCGTGGGTGCGAGAACTCGAGCAGCGCACGCGTGAAATGACGCTCCTCTCCGAGATGGGCGACATTCTGCGCGCCTGTATCACGAAAGAGGAAATCTATGAAGTCATCGTGCGGACTTCCCAGGAAATCTTTCCGTCCCAGGGAGGCGCTCTATATGTCATCGGCCCCCTGCGCAACATCGTCGAACAAGTGGCGGAATGGGGTGAAAAGACCCGGTCGAAGCCTACTTTCACCCCCGATGAGTGCTGGGCTTTGCGGAGAGGGAGAGTGCATTGGGTCGAGGATACCAATGTAGGATTGCTCTGCAAACACCTTTCCTCGCCGCCGCCCAAGGGGTACCTTTGCGTTCCCATGATGGCGCAGAGCGAAGCGGTTGGAGTGCTGCACCTGACGCAGCTTGAGGACAGCCCCATGCCCGAAGCCAAGCAGAGGCTGGCCGTCGCGATGGCCGAGCATGTCGCCATGGCGCTGTCCAATCTGCGCCTGAACGAAACGCTGCGCAACCAGTCGATCCGGGATTCCCTGACCGGCCTCTTCAATCGGAGCTTCATGGAAGAATCGCTAGAGCTCGAATTGCGCCGCTCGAGCCGCACACAGAGCCCCGTCGGCGTCATCATGTTTTCACTCGATAATTTCCAGACGATCAATGAAAAATACGGCTCGCATGTGGGAGATTCTCTTTTGCGAGGAGCCGGCATTGCGTTGCAGTCCAACATTCGGAAAGGAGACATCGCCAGCCGGTTCAGCGAACACACCTATGTTGTCGTCCTGCCCAGCGGCAATGAGGGAATCACCCGGCAGCGCGCCGAAACCATCTGCGATCTTGCGCGGAGGCTTGAAATAAAGCGGGAGGACGAGCATCTCGGCTATAGCACTGCATCCGTTGCGCTTGCGGTGTTTCCGGAGCACGGTCAAACGGTGGAGACCCTGCTGCGCGCCGCCGAGACGGCCTTGAACCGGGCGAAAAGCAGCGGCGGCGACTGCGTGGCGGTTGTTGGCTGAAGTAAATTAGGGATGCTTGATTAATGTTGTTTCAGAAGAAATTTTTTGCTTGAGTTTTTTGAAAGAAGGTCCAGAATTCTTCATCGGGCGCATCAAGTTCTCCCCTACCCGCAAGCTTTTCCCGGCTGCAAAGCTGACACGGGGACGAATGTGTATCGGCGAAGCCGTTTCTTTCACGGATTCAATTAGAAATGAAAATGGGACGCGGAACGGACAATGAGTCCTATCCTTCCTGGGACGGGCAGGAGGATTCCAGCCGATTTGAAAAGGACTGGACGGCTTCCGGATCGACCGTATCGATGCGTTCTGCGGAGGAGATACGGGCGGAAATCGAAGAGGTGCTGGGATTTTTCCCGCCTTTTTTCGTCCCGGCGCTGGAGTCTCCGCCCCTGCTCGAGAGTTTGTGGCAACAACAGCTTAGCTGCTACTACAATAATCCGCTGCCGAAGCTTTTTAAGGAAAAGCTTTCCGTGCGGCTTGCGCGTTTCTGTGCGTCTCCCTATTTTATGGTTACCCATGCGTGCATGCTGCACCGCCTTGGAATGACCCCGCGGGAAGTGAGGCAGTGGGTGGAAAAATCCGAGCTGAACGCCGTGGATATTGAGCAAGCCTGCGAGCTGCTCGCCGCGATGCAGTCTCCGGTCGAATCCTGGCCTGATGCGGATCCCGCTTTCGAAGAAAGCGCGATAACATGTTGCGCGGTGGTTTTCATGGGATTGACCGCGGCGGGGCGCTGTACGGCGGAGTTGAAAGGCCTGCTTGGGCATTCCCGCTATGCGCAATTGGTTATGCTTCTGGCCAACATACGCGCTTCCCATTTATGGATAGAGGCGCATCCGGAAGTCGGCTATGAAGATCACGCGGTCGTCCGCGAAAATTATTTTACGCTGGTCAGGAACGAGCCGCAGTTGGTCTTCCTATTCCGGAACTATAGGGAAATCGTGAGGCCGGGCCTATTGGGGGCGGAGTTTCAGGGCGGTGCTTCCGAAGGCGAGGAGAATTATCGCGAACTGTTCGAGAACGCCAGCGACATCATTTACACGCACGATTTTGAAGGAAATATAATCTCTGTCAATCGGGCGATTGAAAGGATTGCGGGATACACGCGGGCGGAAGCCCTGAAAATGAACATAACCGACGTGATCGCGCCCGAGTATGCCGCGCTGGCCCGGAAAATGTTGGATCCCCAGATAGCGGGAGAAGTTCCCCTCCACCAGGAAATAGAAGTTTTCTCGAAAGATAGGAGCCGCATTACTCTGGGGATCAGCACGCGCCCCATTTTCCGCGGCGGCAAGGCGGTCGCGGTTCAGGGAATCGCACGCGACATCACCAAACGCAAAGAAATGGAGACGTCGCTTCAGGAAACCAACCAAAAGCTCGAAGCATGGGTTGGCGAACTTGAACACCGCACCCGGGAAATGACCATGCTTAACGAGATGGGCGACATTCTGCGCGCCTGCCTCACTACGGACGAAGCCTATAGCGTCATCGTCCGGGTCGCGCAGCAGGTATTTCCGGCGAAAGTCGGAGCCCTTTATATCATTGCTCCTTCCCGAAATATCGTTGAATCCGTCGCCGTATGGGGAGATCCAAAGCTTGCAGAGCGGTCGTTTGTTCCGACCGAGTGCTGGGCGCTGCGCAGGGGGAGAACTCACTGGGTCGAAAATTCACAGTCGGGCTTGATCTGCAAGCATGTCCACCATCCTACGCCTTATGGGTACGTTTGCATCCCCATGATGGCTCAAAGCGAAGCAATCGGAGTCCTGCACCTCACGCAGCCGGACAACGTCAACATGACCGAAAGCAAGCAGCGCATGGCTGTAATGATGTCCGAACAAATCGGCATGGCGCTGTCGAATCTAAGGCTGCACGAAACTTTGCGCAGCCAGTCCATCCGCGATCCCCTGACCGGGCTTTTCAACCGCAGGTTTATGGAAGAATCCCTGGAGCTGGAAATCCGCCGCGCCTCGCGAAACCAGCGTCCCCTGGGAATGATCATGCTCGATCTGGATTATTTCAAATACTTCAACGACAACTTCGGTCATGAAGCCGGAGACCTGCTGTTAAAGGAACTCGGCGAGCTGTTGCGGAGCAATATCCGGGGAGAGGATATCGCTTGCCGCTACGGAGGCGAGGAATTCACGCTTATCCTGCCGGAAGGAACAAACACCGTTATCCGCCAGCGGGCGGAATTTTACATGGATGCCATCCAGCGGCTCGACGTGCATTACCGGGGCCGTCCGCTCGGGCGGATCACCGCATCGATGGGGGTGGCGATTTTCCCGGACCATGGGCGCACAGGCAAAGCCTTGATCGAAGCGGCCGACAAGGCTTTGTACCGCAGCAAAAGCGCGGGACGCGACCGCGTGACGATGGCGGAATAAATCGATTTACGACGCCTCCGTTCGCGAAAGGGAAATCGATCCCGAGGAAGACAGGCCGCCGATCTTCAGGAACATCATGGTGGCGTCATCATCGGCTTCAACACTCCCGCGGTAGACGCCGATTGAGTTTTCAATATCGGCAAGCGTTCCCTCAAGATTAAGAGCACGCTGTTCAAGAAGAAGCGCCTTCAGCCGCGTCATGCCGAATTCTTCTCCGGCCTCATTCTGAGCCTCAACGAGCCCGTCGGTATAAAAGAACAATGAGTCCGACTCTTTCAGGGAAACGCTTTTTTGCTGAAATCCGCCTCCCGCCAGCAGGCCGATAGGCCGGCCGGTCGATTGCAGCTGTTCAATGGAATCGTCGCCGCGCAGCAAGAACTGGGGATTATGCCCTGCATTTACATAGCGCAGTTGAAGCGACTGCGAGTCCAGAACCGCTAGGAATATCGTCACGTAAGCTTCCGAATCGTTGGATGCGATTTCGCGGTCCAGCTCATCGGCGAGTTTGGCGAGATCCGATTCCAACGGCAGACGCGCTTGAATGACGGCTTGCAGATTGGCCATAAGAAGAGCCGCGGGCAAGCCTTTGCCCGACACATCGCCGATCAGCAATGCCATGGCTCCGCCGGGCATCGGGAAATAGTTGAAAAAGTCGCCGCCCACTTCCCGAGCCGGCATGGAAACGCCCTTTACCTCGATTGCGCCAGATCGGAGCGGCTGCCGGGGCAGAAGCGCTTCCTGGATCTTGCGGCACATCTCCAGCTCTTTATGCATCCTCTCCTGCTCGATAAGGCGCCTCTGGTTGCTGCTGAGGTCTTCGGCCATTCGATTGAACTCCCGGCCGAGAGCGCCGAATTCATCTTTGGAAGCGACCCGCACGCGCGCGGAAAGGTCGCCGCGGGCCAAATTTTGCGCCTCCCTGGTCAGGGCCGAAAGATTCCGGGTCATTCTGCTTGAAAGGGGAATGATTCCACCAAGGGCGAGCGCTACAACTGCCAATCCATAACTCATGTTTCGGACGGTGGTGCGCCGAAGATCCTCGAGCCTGTCGCCGATCGGCCGGGCAATGCCGAAAGCCAAATCCGACCGCGAATCCTTCCGTGTTACAAAAATCCAGTTGTTCGATTTCGCCACCTGCTGGAGGGCGGCGCTTTCATTTCCCGGCGGCGGTATGGCCAGCGACTGAATTTTCTTCAGGTCGCTTGGATTGGTGGCGTAAAACTTCCCTTCCGCGTCGACGGCAAACGGAATTTCTCCCTGCCTCGGCTGGGTCCTCATCAGCACATAATGCAGAAGCCGCCACGGTCTTATGTCCACGCTGATTTTGCCGATCAGCTCGTCTCCGCTGCGTATTTCCGTATTGAGGCGGCCCTCGGCAAATGGAAAAAACGGCGGCAGTTTGTCGTTTTCAAAGCCGTCTGCAGGCAGATCCTCGGCCTTGCCGGAAAGATCGATGAAAAAATCTCTCGGCGCGTTTCCCTGAACGGCTCCGCTGCTTGCAACCGCATGGGGAGCGGACGGAGGAAAGGGGGGGAACGGCGCGAAGGCGGCGGGAGTGAACTGCATCGATTTCAACAAGGAAGCATTCTCGCCCATAAGAATCTTTAGCCGTCCGGCAAGGGCTTCCAATGCAGCCTCCTGATCTTTTTCGTCAAGGGCCATAATTCGCCTGAATTCGAACGCAGCGAATTGTTGTATTTGCAGATTGAGATCTCTGCCCACCGATTCCATCCGGCTGTCCATGTCCGACGCCATTGCAGACAACTCCTGTTCCGCCGTGGAGCGCAGTGTATGAAGCGAGGAGTTGTATGAATAAAGCGTTATGACCGCCAAAGGCAGAACGGCAAGGCCCAGGAAAGACAGGATTAATTTTGAACGTAATTTCATATATATTGGCTCCCGCTGTTCGCGCTTCAGAGAGGATCGGACCTGAGCGGTGAAAACATTTATTAAATACGCACGCTTTATGCAATGTTACCCGCGATAAAGGATCCGGAGCAATGATACGCGAAATATCGGGGGTCTATACGGCGGCTTGCCGGGTACCGGGCCTGCCGCCCCATTTTGGCTTGTCGGCCCGCCAAGTTAAGATGGATACTAGGACGTCCGCCGCGCCGTCTCGGATGCGGTTGAAAAACAGGAGTCGTCTTTAAATCTCAGAGGTGGCTATGAGCATAAAGGAAATACCCGTCGCAAGTCTGGATGCGGAAAAATTTATCGAAGAGCAGGCCGGCTTAATCCACAGGGAGGCCGGAGCGCAGCCAGCGGTCAACGCACTTTCGGGCGGCGTGGATTCCTCGGCCGTCACGCTGATCGGACACAGGGCGCTCGGAGACGGACTGAAGACGTATTTTATTGAAAACGGTTTGATGCGCGAAGGAGAAGCCGAAAAAGTGGTTGCGGTTTTCCGCGGCCTCGGCGTCCATGTTCAGGTCGTGGACGCGCGAAAGGAGTTTCTTGACGCTTTAAAGGGAATCACCGATCCCGAGGAAAAGCGCGAAGCGGTCACGCAGACCTTCTATAAAAAGGTTTTCGGCCGGCTGGTGCGCGAATCCGGCGCAAAATGCCTGCTGCAAGGGACTATTCTGACCGATGTGGACGAAACCGTCGCGGGGATAAAGCGGCAGCACAACGTTTTTGAACAGCTCGGCATCAATCCCGAAGAGGCTTTCGGATATAAAATCCTGGAACCCCTGGTGCAGCTGCGAAAGGACGGCGTGCGCAAGATCGCGGAAGCCTTGGGATTGCCTGCGTCGGTTTATAAAAGAATCCCCTTCCCCGGCCCTGCGCTGGCGGCCCGCATTATCGGAGAAGTGACATCCGAAAAGCTTGATCTTGTGCGCCGGGCGACTGCAATTACCGAGGAAATCCTCGCTCCCACGGGAGCGTTTCAATACATGGCCATTTTGCACGAAGATCGCGTGACGGGCGTGCGGGATGGGAAGCGCGATTTCGGGATGCAGATCGAAATTCGCTGCTGGGACAGTCTTGACGCCCGGCGCGCAATCCCGACCCGCGTTAAATGGGAAACCCTTGAAGCCCTGAGCCTGAAAATTCTGGCCGAAGTTCCCGGCGTCGTAAGCGTGACTTACAACATCGCGCCCAAGCCTCCGTCGACAATGGAAGCGATCTAGCAAGAGTTTTCATGCATTTCTCCTGTGCAGCCTCAAGCAGTTTGTCCATGGCTGCGGCAGCGGTTGTTTGCATTTTTTTGCAGATTGAGAGCAAAGCAGGAAACCGGCGGTGATTCGCCGAAGACAACTGTCTGGGAGTATGAAAAATATTCTTTTCGCCTGTATTTCACTGATTCTTATGACAAACCCGGTTGTGTCTGAAAGCCGCGACGTCCCTTGCGTCAATCCCGATCTTCTCACCCATGAATGGTCCGCCCGATGGATTGCCGTTCCCGGGGAACCGGGCAACAGCCACGGCGTATACCTGTTCAGGAAATCGGTGAATCTCAAGACCGTTCCGGAAACATTTGTTGTGCATGTGTCCGCGGACAACCGCTATAAGCTTTATGTGAATGAAAAGCTGGTGTCCATCGGGCCCGCCCGCGGGGACCTGTACTACTGGAATTATGAAACCGTGGACCTGGCGCCCCACTTGATTGCCGGCGGCAATATTCTTGCCGCCCAGGTTTGGAATGAAGCTGAATACAAACCCGAAGCCCAGATCTCGTGGCGCACCGGATTTATCCTTCAAGGCAACACGGCTGCCGAAGAAATAGTGAATACCGGCGAAACCTGGAAATGCGTCCGCGACGACAGTTCCCGTCCCTTGGAACCGCGCGGAATCCTCGGCTACTATGTCGCCGGTCCCGGCGAATTCATCGATATGAAGAAACATGTCAAGGGATGGCGGAAAGCGGGCCTCGATGACGCTTCATGGAAAAACGCGGCGCCGGTGCATTGGCGGGGCGGTTCGCCCAAAGGACTTCGCGATGCTTCCGGATGGATGCTGGTGCCTTCAGCCATCCCGCAGATGGAACTGGCCGTTCAGCGATTGCAGAGCACGCGCCGGACGACAGGCATTGCTGTCCCAGAGCCGTTTCCCGAGTCTTCAAGCGCAATCGGCATACCCGCGGGAACAAAAGCCTCTTTGCTGCTGGACAACGGAGTTTTGACCAATGCCTATCTAACGCTGCGATTCAGCGGCGGGCTCGATTCCGTTATTTCATTGAAATATGCCGAAGCTTTGTACACGACGGAGAATTCAGAGCCGACCGGCGCCGGGGACGGCCGCAACGCGGCCCCGCCGAAAATCGCCGGCAAGGGGAATAGAAACGATATTAAAGACAAAATCTTCCTGGGCCGCACAGACATGATTGTGTCCGACGGCACACCCGGGCAGGAATTCACATCGCTTAACTGGAGAACATACCGCTATATTCTGCTCGAAGTGGAAACAAAGGAAGACCCGCTCGCGATCGAAGACATTTATGGAATCTTTACCGGATACCCGTTCAAGCGGAATGCCGATTTCCATTCGGATAGGGAGGGTCTTGGCCGGATATTGGAAATCGGCTGGCGCACCGCGCGGCTGTGCGCGGCGGAAACCTACATGGACTGTCCCTACTACGAGCAGCTTCAGTACATAGGGGATGCGCGCATACAGGCCATGGTCAGCCTCTACAACAGCGGGGACGATCGTCTGGTGCGCAATGCCATAAACCAGATCGACCGTTCCAGAATTGCCGAAGGCGTGACTCTGAGCCGCTACCCTTCTTCTTCGCCCCAGATTATCCCCACGTTTTCTTTGTGGTATGTCGGCATGCTGCACGATTACTGGATGTATGGAAGCGACGGCCCGTTTGTGAAAGAGAAGCTTCCGGGAACCCGGCAGATCTTGGATTTCTTTCGGAAGTACCAGCAGGCGGACGGGTCTCTTAAAAATGTTCCCTACTGGAATTTTACCGATTGGGTGATGAACCGCAGGGGATGGGTGGCGGGAGTGGCTCCCGTCGGGAATGACGGCAGCTCTTCGGTGCTTGATCTTCAGCTGCTGCTGGCATACCGAACCGCAGCGGAACTTGAACTCAACCTGGGCATGGAGGCCTATTCAAAGATCTATAATCAAAGCGCCGACCTCCTCGAGCAGTCCATTCGCAGTAAATACTGGGATGAGGACGCAGTCATGTTTGCGGACACGCCGGAAAAAGACGTTTTCTCCCAGCATGCCAATTCCCTCGCCATCCTTGCCGGAGTTATATCGGGAAGTGAGGCTGCTCTGTTGGCGAAAAAGATTCTTTCCGACGAAAGCCTGGCCCCCGCGTCCATTTATTTCAAATATTACATGCACCAGGCCTTGATAAAAGCGGGCCTGGGCAACGGCTATTTGATGTGGCTCGACAAGTGGCATGAGAATATCGCCCTGGGATTGACGACCTGGGCCGAGGATTCTGATGTGAATACCGCGCGCTCGGACTGCCACGGCTGGGGATCCAGTCCCAATATTGAGTTGTACCGCACGGTGCTGGGAATCCGGCCGGGCGCCCCCGGTTTCGCCGAAGTGCGGATTGAGCCTCATCTCGGGAAGCTGCGAAAAGCCGGAGGCAAAATCCCCCATGCGCAGGGCGCTATCGCCGTCGAGTATGAATTAAGACAGGGAAAGTGGAAAATCGAAGTTCGTTTGCCCCGCAATCTTGCCGGGACATTTATTTGGAAAGGCCGCCCCTATCCATTGAATGCGGGTTTTAATGAAATGGTTTTTTAGAGCGGATTCCTTCGAAATGCCGGAAAACATCGCATAACAAAAGCCCTATGAAGCAGCGCACCTTCTTTTTTCTCCTGATCCCGTTGTTTTGTTTTATCGGAGGCGCCCTCTGCGAGCCCGAAGTGGCCCGAACCTCTCCGGAAAGCTTCGAACCGGTGCAAAACACGGAAGGCCGGCGGTTCATTCCCCTCAACGGAGAATGGCATATCATCGTCGATCCCTACGAAGCCGGGTTTTATAGCTATCGCTATGGAGAAAGAAGCGACGGCTATTTCAAAAACGCTCAAAAACGGAGCCCGTCCGATCTGGTTGAATACGATTTCATAAAATCCCCTACGCTGCAAGTTCCCGGAGACTGG
>Ga0307422_1001131_pt1 | contig 14051 bp, 11 predicted proteins | sample SalMarWE160290MG_FD_202153 | JGI IMG/M metagenome (GOLD analysis project Ga0307422, IMG submission 202153) | Salt marsh sediment microbial communities from the Plum Island Ecosystem LTER, Massachusetts, United States - WE1602-90 | ecosystem: Environmental > Aquatic > Marine > Intertidal zone >...
TTTTTCCTGTTCCTGGGTGTCAGCGAGGTCAGCATCCTCGTCGGCTTCAGCATCTTGATGCTCCTCGCCTTTTTGAAGATTAATGCTGGCATCTGCCTCTATCTTCTCCTTAATGAGCATCCCAACATTGGAGGCTACCTCGTTAGCGCTGCTCTTGTAATCGTCATAAATGTCTTTGAACTCGTTGTCCTGCAATTTTTTTATGGAGAGGCCGATCTTTTTCTCTTCCTTAGAGACGTTTACCACCAGGCTCTGTATGACATCATCGATCTGGAACTTCCCCAGAGAGGACTTAGACTTGCTCTTTCCCATTTCAGAATTATGGATAAGGCCCTCGATGCCTTCTTCTAACTCCACAAACACTCCAAAGTCTGTAATATTGGTAACCTTTCCTGTGACCTTTGTGCCTGCCTTATATTTTTCGGGGATTTGCTCCCAGGGGTCCGGCGCTAGTTGTTTTATTCCCAAAGAAAACCGTTCGTTCCCCTTCTCAATGGCGATCACCTTCGCCTGCACCTCATCCCCTTTTTTATAGATCTCGGATGGATGTTTAATCTTCTGGGTCCAGGATATATCGGAGATGTGCACGAGCCCGTCAATGTCATCATCAATGCCGATAAAGAGACCAAAATCGGTTATATTTTTTATGCGGCCCTCAATAATGGTACCCACGGGATACTTCTCCCCAATGAGGTCCCAGGGGTTAGGTTTTACCTGTTTCATGCCAAGCGACACCCTTTTGCTCTCGGTATCGAGATTGAGAACTACTGCCTCGACGCTTTCCCCGATACTTACTGCCTGGGAAGGGTGTTTGATTTTCTTTGTCCAGGACATCTCTGAGATATGAATGAGACCCTCCACACCCTCCTCTATTTCGACAAAAGCGCCGTAATCAGTGAGATTTACGACCTTCCCTTCAACCTTCTCGCCTAAGGGGTATCTGGAGGATGCATTGGTCCAAGGATCGGGCTTGAGCTGTTTGAGGCCCAAGGAGACCCTTTCCCTTTCCCTATCGAAATGGATAATCTTCACGGTGATTTTGTCCCCGATATTGAATATCGAAGAGGGATGAGAAACCCTTCCCCAAGACATATCCGTTATATGGAGGAGCCCATCTATGCCGCCGAGATCTACGAAGATCCCGTAATCGGTAATATTCTTGACGGTGCCTTCCACCACTGAATCCTCTTCTATGAGAGCAAGGGTTTTGGCCTTTTGTTTCATCCTATCAGCCTCAAGGATGGCCCTTCGAGAAACGATGATATTGTTTCTCCTTTTGTTGTACTTTAGGATCTTTAGTTCCATTTCCTTGCCGACAAGGGAATCGAGGTCCCTGATGGGGTGAAGATTGATTTGGGAGCCGGGCAAAAAGGCAGGGAGGCCTATATCAACCGAGAGGCCGCCTTTCACCCTGTACATCACCTTTCCTCGGATAGCGCCATCTTCCCTGTACACATCCCTTACATGGTCCCACACCTTGATCTTTTTCGCCTTTTCCATGGAAAGGATCACAAGGCCTTCATCATCTTCCTTTCTTTCCAATACCACATCAACCTCATCCCCTACCTTTGCCGTTATGTTTCCCTCTGAATCCTTAAACTCCGAAATAGGGATGATGCCTTCCGATTTATAACCAATATCCACGAGCACCTGCTCCTCATCTATCTTGATGATCTGTCCTCTGGTCAGCTCACCTTCCTGGATCTGTCGCAGGCTCTTCTCGTACATCTTTTCCATATCGATTTGGTCTGGCTCTTGAACCGTGTCACCGAGATCATCAAAATGATCAGCCTCTTTGGTATCGGAGTCTTTTGCTTCTTGTTCAATCATCTCGTCTTGTATGTCCTCTGTTTCGTCTTTTATTTTATCTGTTGGTTCACCCATTAACCCTTGTCTCCCTCATAGCTAGATTGTTATCATAAAAACTACATCTTACTCTTTTAACAAAATTTTTATCAATATTCAATCATTTATTTTGTTTTAGAAAACAACCTCCTCCGGGCTCGGTCAGAGACGATGACTTTCACAGTCCTTGTTCTTTCCTTCGCACGGAGTAATGGAGTATTGAAAACCATCAGAGCAGATACCCTCCACTCACGGTCCATGGGAAAAGGTGTTGGCGAGGCTTTTTCCTGATTTTCAAAACCCTTCTTTCAATTCTATACTAGTACTCCAACACTCCATTACTCCACTACTCCGACAATCCCATAATCTGAGGGCACGCGTTCGGTCCCTTTCCAGGAGGCTCCAGACAAAGGCACGTCCTCTGGGCGCGGATTCTTTACGCTACGCTTTTATATTGATTTCGTGAAAAATCCTTTCTACTACCTGTTTGAGGCTTAGATGGGTAGTATCGAATACCACGGCATCCTTTGCAGGTTTCAGGGGGGCATATCTCCGGTTCATATCCTGAGCATCCCTTTTGATGAGATCCTCCTTCACCCTTTCCCTCGAGGCAGCCTCACCCCTTTTTATCCTCTCCCGGAATCTTCGGTCTACCCGTACCTCGATTGATGCGTCGAGATAGAATTTTTTGGCGGCCTTTGGGAATACCACGGTTCCCATGTCGCGGCCCTCTGCCACCAGCGGGCCCTGAGAGCCTATCTTCCTCTGAAGCCTGGCCATGATCCTTCTTATCGGTTGAAGGGTGGATACATTCGAGGCCATTATATCTATAAGAGGGTCTCTTATTGCCCTTGTGACATCCTCCTCGCCCAGAAATACCTTTTCTTCGTCCCCCTGATGGACGAGTCGGATATCCACACCTTTACATATTTGCCCCACCGCTTCCTTGTCTTCTAGGTCGATCCCGGCCCTCACCATTGCAAGCCCGATGGCCCTGTACATGGCGCCCGTGTCGAGATACCGATAGTTGAGCCTTCCGGCCAGCATGCGGGCTACGGTGCTCTTACCCGATCCCGTTGGTCCATCTATAGTTATTACGCGGTTCACCTCAGGCGATAACGCTCTCCAGGGTATGGATAAATCGAGAGTTCTCATCGGGAAGCCCCACATTCACCCTGATATAGCCCTCCAGGCCATAGCTGTCCATGGGGCGAATGATGACGCCCTGTTTGAGCATGCGCTCGTGGGTTTCTCGAGCGCCGAGCGGGGTTTCGATGAGCAGAAAATTGGCCTGGGTCGGAATATAGGCAAGGCCCAACCTCTCGAGCTCTCCATAGAAGTAGGAAAGCCCTTCCTTGATCAGGGCAAGGGTTTTCTTGACGAACTCATTATCATCCAGTGCAGCAAAGGCCGCCGCCTGGGCAAGGGAATTCACGTTAAAGGGCTGCCTGACACGATTGAGGGCACCGGTTATGGCCTCAGAGGCAAATCCGTACCCAACCCTCAGTCCTGCCAGCCCATAGATCTTTGAGAAGGTACGAAGAACCACCAACAGCGGATATGAGTACAGGAATTCCAATCCGCTCCCCACATCGGGATCGGTAGAAAATTCTATGTAGGCTTCGTCCAGCACGACGATCACATCCGATGGAAGTTCATTCAGAAACCGGGAGATTTCATCCCTGGTGATAGCCTTTCCCGTGGGGTTTTGGGGGTTATTGATAAAAACAATCTTTGTGTGAGGGGTTACCGCCTTGATCATTGCCGCAAGGTCAACGGACAAATCAGAAAGCGGCACTATCACTACTCTTCCGTCAAAACCGAGGGCGAAGGTTTCATACAATAAGAACGCATGCTCCGGAATGATAACCTCCTCACGGGGCGAAAGAAAGGTCTTGGCAACCAACTCTATGAGCTCGTCCGCACCGTTTCCAACTATGATCCTGTTGATTGGGAGTCTGAATTTACCCGCCAGTTTCTCCCGCAAATAATAGGCGTTAGCGTCAGGATACCGGTGGATGTTTTTCAGGTTTTCGGCAACGGCCTTGACCGCCTTGGGCGAAGGACCTAAGGGATTCTCATTTGAGGCCAGTTTTATGGAGCCCGTTATCCCGAGTTCCCTCTCAAGCTCCTCAATGGGTTTCCCAGGGACGTAAGGCTTCAGCCTTTCAACGCAGTTCCTCATGAGTTGTTTCATGGTGCAGTTTCCTTATTCTTTTCCGGTTTTTATATAGGAAGCAGTGAGGAAAGTAAACCCCGTAAAGTTTTACCGTTGCATAGGAGATTTATTGAAGCCTTTGTCCAAGTCGATGCTGAGCATTTCTGACGGCAGTAAGGATTCTGACGGCCTTATCTTCTACAGGCTACTTGTCGGTATCCGGACTGCGGAAATGTTCACAACGGATTTGTCCCCTTGAAATGTGGTGCCGTGGGTGGAGCAGGTAGAAAGCCTAACCGGAAAAATGGCATTCCGCCTAATGCTGATGAGGTTGCTGCCGGATATCCTGATGGTCGGATTGAGGGCTAGGAATAGTAATCCATAGCATAAGGGGAATGTTATTGGCTATGACGAAGAGCAGTAAGATGTCGTTATGGGCAAGCTTGGATTTTTTAGAATACCACCGAGTTAGATCTTGATGATATGTTCAGGTTTTGGGTGGATATCTGAGTGATCATCATGGTGAGACGAATGGCGTTTTCACCCTGGCTCCTTCCGGCTAGGCATGCAGGTTATCGATCGATTTTATGGAACTTGAACCCTGAACCCATCTGTGCTTTCAGCTTTCAGTCCACCATGTCCTGACCCCTCACCCCTAATCCCAGCCCCCCTGACCCTTGTCCCCTATTCAAGTTGCCTTTTCATGCCTCCTCTGGTATTAAAGAAATAATTTCCTTTCTCTATTTCAATTCATTGCTATAAGCCATATGGCCGTTGAGGGGGCCTTTTTAGAGTGCCGCATGGCAAATTTTTCAATCTTGTCGGACGCCCCCAGGGTAGGATCTTCAAGGGGCCGGGATCTTTACTGAATCACCTTTTGGTTGGACAGGAAAAGGATGGAGGAGATGTACAGAGGGGAATACAGGCGCAAGCTGACAACACCTGAGAAGGCAGTAGAACCGATTCCGGCGGCATGTACTATCGTACACGGCATGGCGGCTGCTGAACCACCCGCTTTACTGAGGGCAGTGGCGGAACGGGCCCGTTCCGGCGGGTTCAAAGAGGTCAAGATATTTTCATTGCTGCCCATGGCGCATGCGGCCGAGACCATCCTGGTGCCGGAGCTGAGCGACGTGATCTTTCCCCACTCCTGGTTTGTAAGCGGCTCGGACCGCAATCTGGTCCGGGTCGGCCTCAACTATTTCGTGCCGAACGAATTTCACGAGGTGCCCAGGCTGATGAAGGAGTTCATGACCATTGACACGGTGCTGACAACGGTCTCGCCCATGGATGAATCAGGCTTTTTCACTTTTGGGGCGGTCAACGATTATATCTCCACCGCTGCCAGGCTCTGCCAAAGGCTCATAGTGGAGGTCAACCCCAAAATGCCCCGGGTCTTCGGCGATTCCCTGCTTCATGTATCGGAGGTGGACGCCATCGTCGAAAGGGAAGCCCCCCTTATGGAGATCATCCCGGGAGAGCCGAAGCAGGAGGCCGAGGTCATCGGCAGGGCTATCGCGGAGATGATCCCGGATGGAGCCACCATCCAACTGGGGGTGGGAGGCATACCCAATGCCGTCACTTCCTACCTGACCCACCACAAAGACCTGGGTATTCACACCGAGCTGTTTTGCCCGGGCATGGTGGATCTCATTAGGAAGGGGGCCATTACGGGCCGCCGAAAGAATATGCATGCACGCCAACACGTCTTTACCAACGCCCTGGGGGACAAGGATATGTATGAGTTCATAAACGATAACCCCAGCATGACCAGCTACCCGGTATCCTATACGAACAACCCTTCCGTCATCGCGCAAAACGATAACATGATGTCCATCAATTCCACCATCGAGGTGGACTTGCTGGGACAGTGCAACTCAGAATCCCTGGGCGGGTATCAATTCAGCGGCACCGGCGGCCAGCTGGATTTCGTGCGCGGCGCCTTTAACGCCAAAGGGGGGATGTCCTTCATCGCCCTTTATTCCACGGCAAGGGGTGGGGAGGTGTCCCGTATCGTTCCCCGATTCGAATCCGGAGTGGTGGTCACCACACCGCGTATGGACACGCATTATCTGGTCACCGAATATGGCATGGTTAACCTCAAGGGTCGCTCCACGAGCGAGCGTGCCTTAAGCATTATCAACTTGGCCCATCCTAAATTCCGGGACCAGCTACTCAAGGAAGCCGAAGACATGCATCTTATTTGAACCTTTTTTTCACACCCCTTTGATGTGCAATCAAAAACAAGATCAAGGGTACATTCACCTATGAGCAGGATTCAAAACGGTATCATAGGTACAGGATTGACGCCGAGGGGGCGCAGTCGGCACCATTTACATCCCGAAGGATGCCGAGGAGATCCCCGACGGGATAGTTTTGGAAGATAAGGAGGCATGGCTAGGAATGGAAGATTTAAGTTAGACGGGTAGCAATAGGGTAGCCATATAAAAAACGGGGATAGCTAAAGGTAGCTAACCCCTTGATTTCATTGGTGAGCCGTATAGGAATCGAACCTATAACCTACTGATTAAGAGTCAGTTGCTCTACCAATTGAGCTAACGGCCCACAGAACGCCAGAATGCGCCCGGCAGGACTCGAACCTGCGACCTACGGGTTCGAAGCCCGGCGCTCTATCCGACTGAGCTACGGGCGCATAGGATCCTTGAATATTTCAATATTCGATCAATTAACAGGTATATTTTTTCCTGTCAATATGAAATCCTTGTAAATATCCTTGACAATACCGTGAAATTTATTTAAAAGAGATAACTTTAGCAATAATCTATAATCCTAGAAAGCGTGCAGTAAGGGCGAAAGGGAAGTCGGATACAGTGAGATGAAAACCTTTGTTGCGAAAGAGTATGAGATAGACAAAAAGTGGTATCTTATCGATGCATCGAATAAGATCCTCGGGAGATTGGCCAGTGAAATCGCAACCATCCTTAGGGGGAAACACAAGGCCATTTTTACATCTCATATGGATGCCGGTGATTATGTAATCGTGGTGAACGCGGATAAGGTTGCATTAACAGGGGCTAAACTGGATAAAAAGATCTATTACCGGCACAGCGGGTATGTCGGTGGGCTAAAAGAGACCACGGCGAGACAGATGCTTGAAAAAAAACCGGAGAACATCATCATGCTCGCGGTAAAGGGGATGCTTCCAAAAACGAGTCTTGGCAGAAGGCAGCTGAAAAAACTCAAGATCTACGCTGGTCCGAACCATCCTCACCAAGCCCAACAGCCGGTTAATTTGGAGAGTTAGATGGCGGAAGAAAGGTATTACGCTACTGGTAAAAGGAAGAGTGCAATCGCAAGGGTCTGGATGAAGCTGGGTGAGGGAAATATCACCATAAACAAGCGACCCATAGACGAGTATCTCACAACCGAAATTGCCAAAATGATTATCGGCCAACCTCTGGAGCTCACCAATACCATGGGAAGGTACGATATCATGGTGAATGTGAAGGGGGGAGGATTCTCCGGCCAGGTTGGAGCTATTAAACATGGCATAAGCCTCGCCCTTTTGAAGATAAATGAGGAGTTCAGATTGCCCTTAAAAAAGGCAGGCTTCATCACGAGGGACTCCCGAATAAAGGAACGCAAGAAGTATGGACAGCGATCTGCCAGGGCCCGATTCCAGTATTCAAAGAGATAATCTGAATATACAACATCACTTATAAAGGGGAAGGTCTCATGGATCTTCCCCTTTTTTCGCCTTCAAGACCCACTTCTTTGATCATGGCGCCTACTGCTGAGAAATTTCGAACAGAAAGGGTCACGGGGTGTCTCATCCACTTGAAGCATGGAATGATAACTCTGGCTACCGCTTCGGAAAGGGGGGGAGATCGTGGGTGAAAAAGAAGGCGAATATAATATTAAATTGGTGATTGCCTATGATGGCACAGGCTATTTCGGGTGGCAGCGACAGCTTGATCAACCCACCATACAGGGTATTATAGAGGGGAAGATCGGTCTTATGGTGGGCGCACCTGTTACGCTGATCGGCTCTGGAAGGACGGATGCGGGAGTACATGCCTTCAATCAGGTAGCGAATTTCAGGGTTTCCACAACCCTGAGCCCCACAATTTTTTTTAAAGGCCTCAATTCCTTGCTTCCCGAAAGCATCATTATCAAAGAGGCGGAATATGCGCCTCGTGGGTTTCATGCCAGATATGATGCTAAGAGCAAGGTGTACGAGTATAGGGTCTATAACGAGAGCCTCAGATCCCCCTTCCTTCGACATTATGCCTGGCACATAGCACGTTCGCTCGATATTAAGGCCATGAAGGAATGCCTGGATATTATCACGGGGACTCACGATTTTTCCGCCTTTTGCTCTGCGGGAGACGGACAAACCAACCCAATACGCACCATGATTCAGGCATCTCTCAGTATCCGGGAGGGAAATCTCCTTGTGTTTGAGCTTGAGGCGAATGGCTTTCTGAGACATATGGTACGAAATATCATGGGGACCATTGCAAAAACAGGCGCCGGAGAGATGAGCGTCAAGGAGTTTCACGAGATACTGGTGTCCAAGGATCGGCAGCAGGCCGGGGTCAAGGCCCCTCCAGGGGGGCTTTATCTAAAGAACGTCAGATACTGAAGGGTGTCCTCTGGCAGCCCTCCTTTTTTCGCTAATGGTGTTTCTTATCGTATGACGGAGAAACTCCCAAGATTGGTCATACTCAGCGGGCCAACAGGTTCCGGGAAAAGCGGATTGGCCATTGAATTAGCCTCGCTCTTTGGGGCTGAGATACTCAGCGCGGATTCCATGCAGGTGTATCGAGGCATGGATATAGGCACTGCAAAGCTACCGATGTCCGAAAGAAAGGGCATTACTCATCATCTGATCGATATCGTCGATCCAGATCAGGAGTTCAACGCCGCCCTCTTCCTCTCCCGCGCCCTCCCCATAATAGATGATTGTCAAAGGAAAGATACCCCCATCATAGTGGTGGGAGGTACCGGACTCTACGTGAAGGCCCTCATGGGCGGCCTTTTCAGATGCCCTGCCTCTCAGCGAGAATTGAGGCGGGATCTGTGGGAGGAATATAAAAAGCGAGGATTGGCCTATCTCTATAAGCGATTGCGCAAGGTTGACAGCAAGGCGGCGGAGAGCATCCACTCAATGGATGCGATACGGGTTATCAGGGCCTTAGAGGTGATTGATCTTACGGGAAGGCCATTTTCAGAGCTGACCCAGGAGCATGGTTTTTCTGAGAGGAGATTTGTCACGCTCCATCTGTGCCTGCACGTTGACAGGGACGTCCTCTATGACAGGATCAACGCAAGGGCCCTCTCGATGATTGACGCCGGACTCGTTGGCGAGGTTGAGGGGCTCCTCGCGAAGGGGTATGGCCCGGAGCTCAAGCCCATAAAGGCCATAGGTTACCGGCATATTGTCGGCTATCTGAAAGGAGACTGGAATCTGGCCGAGGCGGCCAGGCTCATTCAGCGAGATACGAGGAGGTATGCGAAGAGACAGATTACGTGGTTCAAGGCCGATCCAGAGGTTTTTTGGGTGGACCCCGAAGATCGGTCGGAAATAATCGATACAGTTCGGGCATTTTGGCAATAGCTTGACCTTTGAGGGCATTTTCTTTAGACTTACATATTGCTGGACAGAGCTCAAACAATAGCAGGAGGTGAGGGGTTATGGATGGCCGTACCTGTAGTAAGGGTTTTTTGGCTATCATGGGTATTATCACCGTAGTTCTTCTCATGGGCAATTGTGCCCCAAGGGCAATTACGCCCATACACACCCTCGGTACCCCTGAACACCATATACAGAGCGGTATGAGGTTACTGGAGAAGGGCAGACTTACGGATGCGGAACGTGAGTTTGAGCTAGCAATAGAGTTTGACCGCAGCTACGCTGCTGCGTATCGAGGCTTAGCAATTGTCCTTGGATACAGAGGCAATTTTAAGGAAGCTTTTCAATACATGGAAAAGGCAGAAGTATTAGCCAAGGGAAAACAGGAGAAGGCGCTGGTATATGTGGGATTCATGCGCCTCCACACCCAACAAAAGGCCCAGGGCTGGCTGGAGCAGGTAGAGAGCTACTTTCGGGAGGCCATGCAAATGCTCAGGGGTTTACCGGAGATGCCTGATCCTTATTACCACATGGGCATTGCGTACAAGGAGGCCTTTCTGTTCAGCAATGCAGCCGGGGCATTTAAGAAGGTACTGGAAATCAACAAGACACTTATGAGCGAGGCTGATGAGCAGCTAGCAACGGTCCAGAAGATAGAAAGGGCTATGCCCGCCACTCTCACCGGCAAGAGGATAGCCTTGCTCGAGAAGGTGAGCAGGATTGACGTTGCGGCCCTGTTTATTCAGGAATTGAGGTTAGACAAGGACCTTGGGGCCAGGAGAACTCGTGAGGCTCCCATTCCACCTGATGTAAAGGATCACCCGCTCAGTGCTGATGTGCAGAGGGTCATCAGCCTTGGCATCAAAGGCCTCGATACCTTTCCTAACGGCACCTTTGCCCCCGATGAATCTATCTTACGGGCAAGCTACGCCGTAATGATCGCTGATATTATCAGCACACTTACCCATGATCCCTCATTGGCAAATAAATATCAAGACACCGCCTCCCCCTTTGTCGATGTGAGAAACGATGTCCCGTACTTTAATGCGGTTATGGTTTGTACAACCAGGGGTATCATCGAGGCCAAAGGCGGTATGAAGCAGAGCATCTTCGGGCCGATGGATTCGATATCGGGAGCCGAGGCGGTGCTGGCTATCAGAAGGCTCAAGGAGGATTTACGGCTATTCTAATAAGGACTCTATGCAGGCCCTTTTATGAATCACAGTATTACCCTTAAACATGCGCGGTGCACTGAGAGGCATTACCCTTTTTTATACGGCATGCGAAACTTCGTGAACCTCACTATGCTCGTCTCATTGCTTTGGGGATCTTTTTTACCAGCGGCTGATTGGACCTTTGCTCAGGAAACGAGAGAGCCCGTTAACGAAGAGAGGATTGCAACAGGAACGGGGATGATCATTGGTGAGAATGTCGCTCAAGCCCGAAATGAAGCCATTTCCCGGGCATTCGCAATGGTTGTTGAGGGGTACCTCGTTCAGAGGCTGGGGCCCCGGGGTATGGCGAACAGCTTTCAACGTTTGTATGAGGAGATACTTTCCAGGGCAAAGGAGCACATACAGGATTATCAGGTAATCACGGAGTTTACGGCCGATAATTACGTGAGGGTATTGATAAAGGCTCGGGTAAACACAGCTGTCTTGGAAGCCATGCTCGAAAGTATGGGCCTGCGCGAAAGGGATACCATCCAGGTCGACGTGCTTCTCATGGTATCGGAAAAGGGCAAGGGGTCTTCTGAGTCTGGTTGGTGGACTGATCCCTCCGCTTACACATCCCTTAGCCTTGCGGAGATTTTTCTGAGCCAGGTCTTTGAGGAGAGGGGATTCAAGGTCATCAATCGATCCTTCTTCTCTCCTGAAGAGAGCTACGATGAGGGCATGCTCCAGATGCATTTGGCCGATGAAGACGCGGTGAAGTGGGGGGAACTGCTATCCGCCCAGGTGGTGATTACAGGGGAAGCAACCATGCCCGCCGAATCAACGGCATCAGTATATCTCAGGGCCATACGAGTGGCGGATGGCATAACCATTGCTCAGGGATTCAGGGAAGGAAACCCGAGCGGTGCCCAAGGGGAGGAGAAGAGCGCCATAGAGTCGGCCATTAACAATTGGGCTCACGACCTGGTTCCCTATATAGTGGTCGCCTTTAAACCCACAGAAGAGGCGGTGAATCAAATCATCATTACCTTCAGGGGCCTGAAGCGCTATAAGGAGCTACACGATATTAAGGAGTTCTTTACTAATAATTTTCCTGAAATCAAATCGGTGATAGAAAGCAGATTAAAGCAAGAGTTCGTGAGTGTTTCCGTAAAGCTCCAGGGGGATGCGCAAGGATTGGCAAAGAGGGCCTCGAATCACCCCAAGAGGCCCTTTTTATTTGATATCAGCGAGGTAAGCGATCAAGGATTCACGGTGGTGAGAAGATGACCGTTGCAAACATGATCACCGTTTTACGGGTCATTTTGGTCCCTATTTTCGTCATATACATGATTAATGGTCGGCCCCTTGCCTCGCTGGTGATCTTTAGTATTGCAACCATCAGTGATGCCGTTGATGGCTGTATTGCCAGGGTCTTGCATCAGAAGAGCAATCTGGGCGCACACCTTGATCCGCTGGCCGATAAGATCCTTCTCAGCACTGCGTACATCATCTTGGCCATATTTGAGATGATTCCCGCCTGGCTCACTGTGTTGATAATCAGCAGGGATGTTATTATCCTCCTCGGCGTACTGGTGTTTTATCTGACCCACTACCCGGTCAACATTCATCCATCGATCTTGAGCAAGGCAACGACGTGCATTCAACTGGCAACGGTCCTCATTGTGCTGTCAAGCAGCTATATCGATTTACCGCTCTTCAACCCCTATATGTTCTGGCTGGCAGGTTTATTAACCATAGCCTCGGGGCTCCAGTATATAAGGATTGGGTTGATAATCCTAAGTAAGGGAACGAACAGCAATTTTTCTTGACACCGCAAGGGAGAAATTGCTAGACAGATCATAGAAGGCGCGTAGCTCAGGGGGAGAGCGCTACCTTGACACGGTAGAGGTCATGGGTTCAAATCCCATCGTGCCTACCAGTAAAATCAATAACTTAGGGGATTATTGCTAATCCCCTATTTCTTTTTTGCTACCACTTTGCTGCCACTTTCACCAAAAATTGAAGTCTCCAACTTACGAGCCGCCTCTTGATTCGTTGGTTTCATCAAGTGTGCATAGACATTCATCGTGACAGTTGGGCTTGAATGCCCTAATTGGCTTTTTGAGTTTTTTGTTTTTGTAAGGAAAAATCTGCCGTATATATAACATACATAAAAGGCTGTTTAAACTTCCCCTTTACGGGCTGTGCAAAATGCGATATAATAAAATAGATGAATACATCAGGTTATGTGTCCTCCTTCTGCTCCGGGGGGTGTCATGACGCTGCTTGCAGGCCGGGTGCATGTACGGTCGCAAAAGCACAGGCCAAATATTAAAACCGATGTTTTTTCCTGCTTCTGCGGTTGTATGTTTTGCCGGCTTTGTAGTGGTGGTCGAGTCAATCGGATTTCCGAACACCGGGGAAGCCTCTGTATTGTTATTTATTAAGCGTGTAAAGGAGAAATTCAAATGGTAGCAAAGACTTTCAAATGTTTTGGTTTCTGTCTGGTCGCCGCATTCTTCACGATGGCGGGGGTCGCCGGAGTCTCCGCGGGTGATGCCGAAAACGACAAAATCGTAACCGTCAACACCAATCAGATTATACAAAAACATCCTGCTTTCCTCGAGGCCCGGCAGACATTGCAGAGGGAGGCCCAGCAGATCAAGCAGCAGATGGAAGGAAAGAGCCAGCAAGAGAGGCAGGCAGCCCAGCAGCAGTTCCAGCAGCGAGCGCAGAAACTCCAGAAAGACGCCCTGGATAAGGTAAGAAAGGATATTCAAAAGATCGCCGATGACAAAGGCTACAAGTACGTGATGGACGCAAATGTAGTCTTGGCTGGAGGCAAGGATGTTACCGAAGAGATAATGAAAGAGATAGGCGAGAAAGCGGAAGACTAAGTACAGTATTTCATAAATACGCTAACGTTTTAAAATCCCTCCCGACCTCCCTTTATGAAAGGGAGGAGAAGAATTCCCCCTTTATTAAAGGGGGTAAGGCCGCCGGCCCGGATGGGCCTCTGGCCCGGAGGGGGATTTTTTCAAGGAATTATATCTAAACCCAGTTTGCAGAATACGTCACTCTATTTACGAATATGTATACTAAGCTATAGGCGGCAATTCAACTTGGATTACAAAATGTAACGAACAAGGTGATACTATTTTTTCAATTCAGCTGGTTGACGGTTTTTTGAGATTTGCAGGTGAAGGCATATATGAACTTAAGCGTTTCAGGGGATGTAACTCATCCGGTTACTTTCGTCAAGCGACTGTGGTACATGTTGCAGCTATGAGTTTAG
>Ga0307422_1001132_pt1 | contig 14049 bp, 12 predicted proteins | sample SalMarWE160290MG_FD_202153 | JGI IMG/M metagenome (GOLD analysis project Ga0307422, IMG submission 202153) | Salt marsh sediment microbial communities from the Plum Island Ecosystem LTER, Massachusetts, United States - WE1602-90 | ecosystem: Environmental > Aquatic > Marine > Intertidal zone >...
ATGAGAATCGTCTGTATGAAATCAAACCCATAAAATTACCCTCACTTCAAGGAAATCGAGTTAAAAGTAAAATATTGTGATTCTAATTTTTTGTAAATTTATCCTCAATAGAGACCTGAGTAGTTACATAAATTGAAATGAAAACACAAGATTCATTTAAATTTTTCGCATGAAATAGAGTAATAAATTTTAATACAATTAATTCCTAAGTATTTAACCTGATTAATTCACAAACTTAATTTTACTCAAAATTAAAAAGTTAAAAGAGACAAATTTCGGAACAGGGTAATATTTTTGCATATTTCGGGATTTGGATATTGTTAATTGAGCCTGTTTTGTTAATAATCAGGCATATTTTCCTCATTCAACTTGCAGCATGCAGGCTGTTTGATTGTTTAGATCAGATTTTCAATAAGATAAAGAACTTCTGTGTGATTTGTATTTAAATCCGGAGCTCCTGGAATATCCAAAGTGATTTTTCAAAAGCCCATTTTGAACAAAATTCGACAGGCAATTCGATTTGTACCTTGGTTTTCAATATTTTGACACGTGCAGCCACTTTTATTAATTTTAACTGGATGGTTTTCATTGTTGCCTTGCAATATTCCGTGGTGCGAAGTACCTCATTTTGCAGGGTGTGGATGAGCACGTAAGCTGCAGAGTGCATAAACAAACGGAATTGATTGGCAAGGAAACTACTGCACGACATACGGTCTGAAAGCAGGTAAGATTTATGGTCTTTTATTCGTAGTTCGGCTGCACCCCTTGCGCAATAGGCATTTTCGTACAGCTGTTTTGTACGGATGCACCTTATGCTGCTTGCGATATAACGGATATTTGTACCCATGTTGTTTCCTTCTACTTTTACCACGACCCTTTGTGTATGCCCCCAGGAGCCAGCCTTATATTCAAACGAGTGGTACCGTTTTACAGGTTTTCCGGTAGCCTTGTATTCCCTCCTGGCACTTTCAATAGTTACTTTTGCATGCTTGTTCAGAACAGCATTTCCAGTCAGCCCGGTAATAAATTCAACATTTTTTTGTTCTTCTGACCAATCCATAAACTCCTGGGAGCAGAAGTGGCTGTCGCCCCTGAGTATAATCATTGTGTTTGGCCAATGCTTGCGAAGGTAAATAATCAGCCTGCGAAGGATGGCAAATACATTGGTGCTTTTGCTCCTGCGCCCCGGTTTTAGAAGAGTCATTATCAGTTTCCCCGTAAAACCTTCGTATATGTGCAGGGGCATGTAGCATGTATCACCGTAATATGTATTGAAAAGCCCAAGTTCCTGTTGTCCGTAAAGTAAAGCAGCCGTATCGTCACAGTCCAGTATTATCGCATCAGGTTCACTGGCATAGGAAGAAATAAACCCGTCAACAAATGCTTTACCCATATTGTAAAGTTCCTTTCTGCCTACCTGGTTTTCAAAACGGCTCATGGTTGGCTGGGTTGCCATAGATTGCCCCTGGCCTGCGCATATTTTCAATATGCCATCGTTTCGCATTGAATTACAATCATTCGCATCTTCGTAACCGGCAGCAATTTGCATGGTTCTTTGCCTGAGCATCTGGCTTACACAGTGTTTAACATACCCTTGGTGGCGCGTGTCATTTATACATGATACCATCCTGCTGATTATCTCTACCTGATTCTCAACCTCATTGAGCAGCAATAAACCGCCATCGTTCGACACCTGCTCCATGTTAAACCGGACATCTACTTTTTTATGGTTAAAATCTGAAAGATTAAACAGGGTTGGCATATAAAATCCTTCCTGATTTGCTGATTGTTTTGTACTTTTACACATCGGGGTGCTTTTAAGTTTAATACAACTCAAAGATACTGAATATCAATGAGATAACAAAATTCCACCCCGATTTTTTTTGTGATTTATGAATAATTCAGGTTAAAAAGATCAAGTTGCCTAGTTCCTGTCCATTATAAAAAATTGAAATAAACATGGCTTAATGTCCTTGGTTCAGAATTTGAAACTCAGTAATAGGTAAATATTACTATAAACAAACGGGGACTCTGAATAGTCAGGGAACCCGTTTATTTGTGAAGTTTCGACCCCCTATTTTTAAAATCAGATATAGACTTTCTTCTATTCTAGCTTATTGAGTTAAAGAAAGGTTCTTTAAGGAGATTACACTTCATTGCTTTTTGCCCTTTTTTATTTACATTTAATGCTGCATAGCAATTAACATACATTTCAGATGGAAACCGGGCAACTCACCACAAAGGAAGCTTATGCAAAAGCGGCATCAATATGCAGCAAAAGCGAAAAATGTTCGTTCGATATAAAGAAGAAACTAAACGAATGGGGGCTCGACAAATACGATGCCGAGGCGGTTGTGGAAGAACTTAAACAGGAAAAATTCATCGACGACGAACGCTTTGCCCGGGCCTACGTGCGGGATAAATTCGGAATTCAAAAATGGGGCCGCGTGAAAATCAACCATTTTCTGAAACAAAAAGGATTCTCCGGAGAAAAGATCGAATCCGCCTTGAAAGATATCGATGAAGAAAAATATGTAACCCTTCTCCTCCGGACGATGCGGCAAAAAGCCAGGTCGGTAAAAAGCAAAAACCGGTTCGATAAAATGGGGAAAATAATCCGTTTTGCCCAAGGCAGGGGATTCGAACCCGAATATATCCACCGGTATCTCAACGAGGTAGTAAAAGAGTAGCTTTTGTTCGTAAATTTTTACACAAAAATTGTTTTGTAGATCATCAATTCTGCATTAATCAAGATTTAAAAAAAGAGGATCAATTTGACCCCAACCCCAATAAAAAAATAAATTACACTTACTGTTAATTATTTTTAGATAGTTCAAAATGATTATTACCTTTGTAAACAGCGAACTTAGAAAATATGCAAACAATAATAGGTTGGCGATACGGAAGATAGGTATGAAAAGGGCAAATGTATTTCAACAAAGACTTGAAGATATTATGGACTCTGCAAGTTTTGCTGATTTTGAACATTTACCAGGGCGATTTCACCAATTAAGAGAAGACAGAAAGGATCAATGGGCTTGTGATTTGGACCACCCATACAGATTAATATTTCAACCCGGTGTAATTCCTATTCCCAAAGACAGAGATGGGAAACAAATTTTGAATGAAATTACAAGTGTACAAATTATTGAGATCAATAATTATCATAAGAAAGGCTGATATATGGCATTAATTAATGAATATTATCCAGAGGACGTACTGCATCCATGTGTAACTTTAAATGAAAAGTTAAATGAAATGGGAATGAGTCGTAAGGAATTTGCATTGCGAACAGGAAAGCCGGAAAAGACAATTATTGATGTTTTAAAAGGGAAGAGTTCTATAACTGTTGAAATGGCAATTCTATTCGAAAATATTACGAAGATTCCTGCTAAATTTTGGATTAATAAACAAGCCAGATACAATGAATATAAGGCCCGGAAGCAAAGAGGGAAAGATGTTGAAAATGCTTTAGAATGGGCAAAAAGTTTTCCCTATTCGGCAATGGCTGGATTGAATTGGGTTCCTGCAACCCGAGATATCAGGGAAAAAACTATAAACCTGTTTGAGTTTTTTGCTATTTCCAATAGTACTTCATGGGATAGACTTTATTTAAAAAGGGAATTGAAAGTGGCAGCCTATGCATCACTTAAACATACTCATGATCCATATGCGATTTCAGCGTGGCTTAGACGAGGTGAATTGCAAGCAAAGGAAATGCATACACCGGAATATAGCAATAAAAGATTTATTGAAAGCTTGCTATTGATTAAAAGTATTATGGCTGCACATCCAAAGGATTTTTTCCAAAAACTTCAAGATATTTGTGCAAGTGCAGGAGTAAAAGTCTTTTATACCCCGAAACTACCAAAAGTTCCAATAAGTGGATCAACCCGTTGGATAAACAACATACCAATTATTCAATTAACAGCAAGATATAAGCAAAATGATAGATTCTGGTTTACTTTTTTTCATGAAGCGGGACATATTCTTAAACATGGAAAAAAATATATTTCTTTGGAAAATATTGATTTTTCGGAGGCTGATCCTAAAAAGGAAAAGGAAGCTCATGCATTTGCTGAAGAATGGACTTTTTCTAAGGAACAGGAAAAGAAAGTAATTGAGAATAAATATTTAACAACAAAAGACATAGTCAACTATGCTAAAGAATTTAATACTCATCCAGCTATGATTATTGGTCGGTTACAGCATAAAAAACTAATACCATTCAGTATTGGGCGTGACTTCATTAAACCGATCGATTTATCCGAATAACTTTAAAAATACATTAAAATAATCTTTGTACCTTTACGTCTTTTTAAGGAGTACATATGGTTTTAAACGAACAGGTAAAAGATCTTACCGGGCGCCGGGATGCGCTGAGGAGGCATCTTTGACTACGATGTCAAAATAACCCAATTACAGGAAGAAGAGGCCAAAACCCGGGATCCGGCATTCTGGGACGATCCCAAAGAAGCAGAGAAACAGATGAAAACCATCCAGTCGATCAAAGTGTGGACCGATGGTTTTGAGGAGGTAGACCGGTTGATTGAGGATTTTCTGGTTTTGTACGAGTTTTACGAAGAGGGCGAAGCCACCGAAGAGGAAGTGGATCAGGCCTTTGCTGAAACCCTCAGCAAGGTGGAAGAGCTGGAAGCCAAAAACATGCTACGCAATGAGGAGGACCGGTTGGGTGCCATACTGAAGATCAATGCCGGTGCCGGGGGCACCGAAAGCAACGACTGGGCCGAAATGCTGTTGCGTATCTACTCCCGGTGGGCCGAAAAAAACAACTACAAGCTAAAGATCATGGATTCCCAGCCGGGAGACGAAACAGGCGTGAAAAGCTGCACCGTTGAAATTGAGGGTACGTATGCCTATGGGAATTTAAAAAGTGAAAACGGAGTACACCGGCTGGTCAGGCTTTCCCCCTTCAATGCCCAGAACAAACGGATGACCTCCTTCACATCGGTCTATGTAGCACCCCTTATTGACGATACCATTCAGATCGAAGTGAATCCTGGCGATATTACCTGGGATACCTTCCGCAGCGGCGGAGCCGGCGGGCAAAACGTCAATAAAGTGGAAACCGGGGTCCGTTTGAGGCATGCCCCTTCCGGGATCATTATCGAAAATACCGAAAGCCGTTCACAGCACATGAACAAGGAAAATGCCCTCCGCATACTGAAATCCCAGCTCTATGAAAGAGAACTCCGGAAACGCCGGGAAAAAACAATGGAGATCGAATCACAAAAGAAAAAAATTGAGTGGGGTTCGCAAATACGTTCCTACGTACTGCAACCCTATAAAATGGTGAAAGACCACCGTACAGGCTATGAAACCGGAAATGTACAGGCCGTTCTTGATGGCGACCTGAATGGGTTCATCAAAGCGTACCTGATGGAATTCGGGGGAGAGTAAACCGGGTATCAAACACACTACGGACTTTTGATGTATAATCACAAACAACGACCATGGATCTGAAGAAAAAATTCAATAACAGGGAAATAAGTTGGCTTTCGTTTAATGAACGGGTCCTTCAGGAAGCCCAGGATCCAAATACCCCTTTGTTTGAAAGAATACGGTTTATCGGTATTTTTTCCAATAACCTGGATGAATTTTTCAGGGTTCGGGTGGCCAATGTCCGTAGAATGGTAAGCTATGGTGAAGATGAAGAAAACCTCCTGGGGGAGATCACTCCTTCGGAACTGTATGATAACATCCTCGACATTGTGATGGCCCAGCAAACAAAAGTACAGGAGATCTTCAAAAATATTCTGGATGAATTGCGGAAAGACCATATATTCCTGATCAATGAAAAAGATCTGACTACATCCCAGGGCAAAGCAGTACGCCGTTACTTTCACGAGATCGTCTTTCCGAACCTGGTCCCGATCATGCTTTCAGAAGACATGAAGTTCCCCTATCTGCGTGACCGGTCGGTATACCTGGCCGTCAAATTATCAATGTCCGACAGCCCAGAATTTGCCTATTCACTGATCAGAATACCCAGCAGATCGGTAAAACGGTTCCTGGTCCTTCCTCCGGAAGGAGATAAACAATTTGTGATAATGCTGGACGATGTAATCCGGTACTGTCTGGATGAACTCTATTGCATCTTTGATTACAATATGTATGAAGCCTATACTATAAAGCTTACCCGGGACGCTGAACTGGATATTGATGACGATATATCCAAAAGTTTCATGGAGAAGATGGAAGCCAGCCTTAAAAAAAGAAAAAAAGGACGGCCGGTACGACTGCTCTACGACCGTGATATTCCGAGGGATCTGTTGAAATTCCTGATGAAGAAAATGAAGCTCGATAAAAGTGAAAACGGGATTCCCGGCGGAAGATACCACAACCATAAAGATTTTATGGATTTTCCGGAGATTGGCAAACCCCATCATTACTATGCCAAACAGCCCGGCCTGCGGCATTGGGACCTGCGTCCAAACACCAGTATCCTCAAAGTCATACGAAAAAAAGATGTAATGCTGCATTACCCGTATCAGACCTTTGCTCATTTTATCGACCTGCTCCGGGAGGCAGCCATTGATCCACAGGTTAAACAGATCGGGATAACCATCTACCGGGTGGCCCGGTATTCCAAAGTAGTGAATACCCTGCTGAATGCCATACGGAACGGGAAAAATGTGATTGTGATGATCGAATTGCAGGCCCGCTTTGATGAAGAAGCCAACATTGAATGGTCAAACAAACTGCAGGAGGAAGGAGCCCAGGTAATCAACGGAATAGCCGGCCTTAAAGTACACTGTAAATTAACCTGGATACAGCGCCTGGAGGAAGACGGATTAAAAAACTACGCCTATGTAGGCACCGGCAATTTCCACGAAGATACCGCCCGGGTGTATGCCGATGACGGATTGCTGACTTCAGACCCCAGAATTGCCGATGAAGTAGCCGATATGTTTGACTTCTTTAAACATAACTACAAGAGCTTCAACTATAAACACTTGATAACAAGTCCGTTTCAGATGAGAGATGCCTTTACGGAAGGGATTCAGAATGAGATCAGACTGGCAAAAGAAGGCAAAGAAGCATGGATGATCCTAAAAATGAACAGCCTGATCGATCCCGGGATGATGAACATCCTCTACAAAGCCGGAAAAGCCGGTGTAAAAACAGAGCTGATCGTCAGAGGAATCTACGGAATGAAAACCGGACCGGATGGATTGGGCAAGCGTATTCATGCCATAAGCATTGTGGATAAATACCTGGAACATTCGAGGATTTTCCTCTTCGGCAACGACGGAGACGAAAAATATTACATTTCATCGGCCGACTGGATGCCAAGGAACCTGAACCGGAGAATTGAAGTGGCATGCCCGGTTTATGACCCGGAGATTCAGGCTGAACTGAAAACCATGTTGGAAATTCAACTCAACGACAACTCCAAAGCCCGCATACTGGACCCAAAAATGAAAAACCATTATAACAGGGGAGATTCAAATAATACCTATCGCGCGCAGGAAGATTATTATAAATACATCAAAGAAATCACAAAACATGCCTATCCGAATTTATCATAGTCCACAGTGTGCCAAAAGCCATGCAGAATGGAACGATCTTAGAGAAAACCCATCCGGGATTGTTGCAACAGCCTGTTGCAATGAATGGGGATAAAGCGGTTGTGGGGAATCCTCCCGAAGAAACAGACCGCCTCTATTAATCCGGAGCATTCAGTTTTCCCTGCAACCGGCTGATCGCGTCCTGAAGCCGGTGTTGTTTTTTCAGGGCCTCTGAAAGCATGAGGGCTTCCTTAAATGCCCTTTTATCGTATGCTTCCAAAATAATATAATAATACCGGTCTCCCAGGAAAACCGCTTTTAACCTTCGTTCTGTATTGCGGGCAATAAATTCAATCACGTTGTTTTCTTTGCCATCCCTGTAGGTAACCTTCTCCCATTTACCATCCATAAAATCACTCCGGTGGTTGTTTATATCATCGGCTTCCACGGTTTCTGTTTTTGCCTGATCCGGGCCGTCATAAACCCTGACACCGGTATGGTTGATAAACTGATCGCCGTAATAATTGCTGGAAAACCAAATTGCTCCCTGTTCATCCAGCAATATCCTGAGGTAGGATTTATCCCATCGCCTGTCGAATTGCTGTCGTTTATGGATATACTGAGCATACCGGTCATATTCGGTTTCCTCGCGAACGAAGTTTTTCTCAAGATCTTCGATAACAGTCTTTACTGAATCCAGCTCCGATTCATAGCGCCGCAGGATATCCCATTGAATATCGTGTTTGAGATTCTTTGCCGCATCTGTGGCATAGGGCGCTTTGGGATACAGAACAGGTATGGAGTCCAGCTCCAGCAACGCATTCGTTGTATCCTGATTTTGCAGATAGACCCTTGCCCTGTTCAGCTTCACCCGGGCCTGATCCTCCTGGGACGGACCACAGGAAACAAAAATCAGAATCAGAAAAACCAGTATGGCACCAGCAAAAGATCTCATAAAAGTTCCTTTCACGCAAAAGTACGAAAAATTGTTTCGAATAAAATCTCAAATGCCCGGTATTTACTCTCCGGAATATTCCGGTTGCCTGACATCCGGCAAACACAAGAAAGGATAATTTTTTTTATATTTATCAAAAAATATCTCATGGTCACCTTAACCCAACTTGAATATATCGTCGCAGTAGATACCTACCGTCATTTCGGGAAAGCTGCTGAACAATGCTTCATTACCCAGCCCACCCTTTCGATGCAGATCAAAAAAATGGAAGAAGACCTGGAGATCATTATTTTTGACCGCAGCAAGCAACCGTTGATTCCCACGGATATCGGGCAGCAGATCATTGACCAGGCACGCATCATCCTGGCGCAGGCAGAAGGAATCCAAAACATCGTCAAAGACTATAAAAACCAGGTTTCAGGAATGATCCGCATTGGCATTATTCCTACCCTGGCACCCTATCTTCTTCCGATCTTTATTGGAGACTACAAAAGAAAATACCCGAATATCCTCATCAAAGTGGAAGAACAAACCACCGATAAGATCATCCGGCTTCTCCAGAAAGATCTGATGGATGTGGGGATCCTGGTTACTCCCCTGCACGATAAAAAGATCAATGAAAAACCTATCTTTTATGAGGAGATGCTGATTTACGCCAATGAAGGGCACCGGTTGCATCAACAAAAAACGATCACCATAAAAGATATAGCCACTCCCGAGATATGGCTTCTGAGCGACGGGCATTGTTTCCGCGACCAGGTGATTAACCTGTGTACCTTTATGGGGAATCCTGACAGTGAGCTCCCTTTCCATCTGGAAGCCGGTTCCCTGGAAACATTAATGAACATTATTGACCGGGAAGGAGGAATTACCCTGATCCCCGAACTGGCCAAAGAGAGCATGTCCGAAAAACGGCTGAAAAATGTCGTTGCCTTCACGAATAGTAAGCCTTTGCGTGAAGTAAGCCTTGTTTACTCCAGGCACTTTGCCAAACACAAGCTGATCAACCTGTTATGGAGGGATATACGAGAAACCATCCCGCACGGATTGCTGGATCAGGACCGGGGAAAAATCGTGGAATGGAGGTAACCGGAAAAATCCTGCCTGCCTACAAAACAAACAGACAATCCGCTTTTCCCCAGGGCCTAAAAATTAGGAACTTGGCAGAATACAGCAAACGCAGTTTATCAGAAAAATTGTAGAGAAAAATTTGGTGACATTAAAAAATGATTTATTTTTGCATTCCCAATTCAGGGGATTAAAGAAAAGGCCCGTTCGTCTAGGGGTTAGGACGCCAGGTTTTCATCCTGGTAGCAGGGGTTCGAATCCCCTACGGGCTACATATAATTTGAATTAAAAAAAATGGCACATCACAAATCGGCATTAAAAAGAATCAGGCAAACAGAAGGAAAACGTTTGCGCAACCGTTATTACTCCCGTACAACACGCAATGCAGTTAGCAATTTACGCAAAGAAACCAACAAGGAAGAAGCGGAAAAAAGCTTTCCTCAGGTTGCTTCAATGATTGATGTATTAGCAAAACGTCATATTATTCACAAAAATAAAGCAGCGAACCTGAAATCAGGGCTTGCCCTGCATATCAGCAAACTGTAAGCTCAACACCAAGATATTCTCAGGCCTCTCCGGTATTCCCGGAGAGGCTTTTTAATGCGCTAAATTTTTACTTTTTATTTTTTCTGAAGGGGGAAATTGCGTAAATTCGTTTCAAATTAATTTTCAAGTGGCAACAACTAAAAAACTCAACATTAAAGATTGGGCTGCTGAAGACCGTCCCCGGGAAAAATTAATGTCAAACGGCCCCCGTTCGCTTACCGATGCCGAATTGATAGCCATTCTTATCGGTTCAGGAAATCAAAAAGAAACGGCTGTAGAGTTATCCCGCAGGATTCTTTCAGCTGTAAAAAATGACCTCAACGAACTGGGGCTAAAAAGCCTGGATTTCCTGAAAGAATTCAAGGGAATAGGGGATGCCAAAGCCATAACCGTCCTGGCAGCCCTCGAACTGGGAAAACGCAGAAGAGAAACAGGAGTTGCACACCGCCCGAAGATTACCTCCAGCAGGGATGCTGCCGCTATCTTTTTTCCGTTGCTGGAAGACCTGCCCCACGAGGAGTTCTGGATCCTTTTCCTCAACAGGGGAAATAAAGTACTCGGAAAACACCGGGTCAGCCAGGGAGGAATGTCCGGAACCGTGATTGATACACGCCTAATCCTGCAAAAAACACTGGAAAAAAGAGCCTGCTCCCTTATTCTGTGCCATAACCATCCTTCCGGGACGCTGGAAGCATCTGAAGCCGATCTGAAAATTACCCGGAAACTGAAAAAAGCCGGAGAGATTATGGATATTCAGGTTCTGGACCATATCATTATTGGTTCCGGGAAATATACTAGCTTTGCGGATGAAGGAATCCTGTAACAAATGTTATGATGATACTGATCTACGTTGAAGAAATAACTCCCCGGCTGGAGTTTATCTGCAGGCTTCTTTTCGGGGAGCTGTCAGGAACCAAAGCCGTTCTTACTTCCGACCTTTCGGAATTTCGAAAATCGGATCAGCCAAAAATCAACTACTCCCCCTCCAGAGTGGATGATGAACTTTACCTTAAACCCCATTGCCTGCTTTTTGAGAAAACGGTAACGAATCACACTCCCGATCCGGTATGGTATCATGGGAAAAAATACTTTTTCAAAACCTCAGCGGATTCATTTCTGCCTTTTGATCCCCTGGCTGCTTCCTTTTTTCTGGTTACCCGGGTTGAAGAATACCTGGAAAAAGAGCGGGGAAGATACAACTGTTATTCACATGAAAAGAGCATACTGGCAAGATACAGTCTCCTGAAAAAACCAGTGGTTAACCTTTGGGCAAACCTCCTGGTGGAAAAAATCAGGGATCGTTACCCCGGATTCAAGGTTCCGGAACCCCGGTTCCGCTTTATTTCAACCATTGATATTGATAATGCCTGGGCCTTTTCGAACAAAGGATGGATCCGAAATACAGGAGCCCTGATTAAAGATTTTATTACCGGAAATCATAAAAACAATACAGCCCGGATTCGTACATGGCGTAAAAAACAGAAGGATCCCTACGATACCTACGATACGATCAACCGTGTTTTTCAGCAGTACAAAGACCAGGTAATTTTCTTCTTCCTCCTGGGAGATTACAGGAGATACGATAAAAATATTTCCTATACCAATAAAAATTTCCGGAACCTGATCCGCCAAATTTCCGGGGAATATGAAGTGGGGATCCACCCCTCCTATTTCTCCTCTGAAAAAAGAAAAGAAAAAATCCTGGCTACAGAAATTGAAAGGCTCAATGAAATTACCGGCAGGAAAACAGTAAAAAGCAGGCAACATTTCTTGCGGCTTTTCTTTCCGGAAACCTATCGCAGGCTTTTAACAAATGGGATTACCGAAGATTATTCCATGGGGTATTCGGCTGTTACCGGGTTCAGGGCCGGCATCTGTACTCCCTATCCTTTTTTTGACCTGTATGAGAACAAAGAGACGAATCTTGTTATTTTCCCGTTTCAGGTAATGGATGTAACGCTGCGAGACTACCTGGGAATGGATGCTGAAGAAGCAAAAAAGGAGATCAATAGCCTGATGCAGGAGGTGAAACAGGCAGGAGGTACCTTTATTGGGATCTGGCACAATGAATCGCTGAACAACCAGGGCCGGTGGAAGGGGTACCGGGAGGTTTTTGAATATATGAATACGCAAGGATTCCGTATGGCTCATGAGTAAAAAGAATCATATCAGGTTGGTAAGCAACCAAAACATTGATTATAAAAAATGGGATGCCTGTGTGGAGCGTTCTGCATCCCCAAAATTATATGCCCGCTCGTGGTATCTCGATCTTGTGGCCGAAGGATGGGACGCATTCATCTGGGGAGATTACGATTTTGTCATGCCCCTGCCTGTAAAATCCAGATGGGGAATAAAATATATCAGCCAGCCTGCCTATTTTCAACAGGCAGGAATCTTCCCTTCCCCGGAATTGGAAATCCAGAAACAGTTTGCCCGGGAATTACACCATACCTTCCGGTTCATCCGCTACCAGATCAATGCCCGGAATGATGCAAAGGCTTTTGAGGCATTCTCCACAAAAGAAAAAACAAATTTTATCTTACCCCTGGACAGGGATTATAAAACGATCGCTTCCGGCTATGCCCGCCATACGCACCGCAACTTAAGGACTGCATCAAAATTTCATGTTTCCACCAGGAAAGGACTTCAGATCCCGGAATACCTGGAAGCCAAACAACAGGTTGCCGGTTCGTTCTTCAGCCAAACCGATTACCGGGTATTACACCGGCTCATGGAACAATGTCTCACGTCGGAAAAAGGAACCTTTTATGCCGCTTACACAAGGGAAAACATCCTTTGTGCAGCCGCATTCTTTGTTTTTGATGGACAGAGGATCTACTACCTCAATTCCTTCTCCGATCCCCAGGGACGCAAAAATATGGCCATGTACCCCATCATCGATGCCGTAATCCAGGAATATGCCCATACCGGAAAAACCCTGGATTTCGAAGGGTCCGTACTTCCAACCGTTGCCTGGTTTTTCCGGGGTTTCGGCCCCCTCGCCGAAAAATATTACTATATTTATTCCAACAGGCTTCCCTTTGTGCGGAAGGTAATGCAATAACTCCATGCGACAGGTTGTTAAAAACGGAGCGTATTTTCTATCAAAACCCTTCCCCCTTTCCTTTTTAAGAAAGCGATCGGGAGAATCGTTTATTTTTCCGTTTTACCACCTGATCTCAGACGATCAGCCCATCCATGCCAGGAACCTCTATTCCCCGGTTCCGGTTCAGCAATTTTTGCGTGACCTGGATTTTCTGCTTAAAAATTTTCAGCCTGCCTCCCTGGATGATGTACTGGAATTTATCCATACAGACAGGAAAACATCCAAACCCCGTTTTTTCCTATCTTTTGATGATGGATTGCGTGAATGTTATGAAATTGTTTACCCTGTTTTGCAAAAAAAAGGAGTGGAAGCAGCCTTCTTTATCAATCCGGCCTTCACAGACAACAAAGAACTGTTCTTTCAACAAAAGATCAGCCTGATCATTGACAAGATCAGACGATCAGGCGTCCCCCCTCAACTGGCTGAAGGAACCGGATCGCAGGAAGCTTCGAAACACAGGATAATCCGGAAGATCAGCCACCTGGATTACGCAGATAAGGAACACATTGATCAGACCGGTGCGATGTGCGGTGTGAATTTTCAGGAATACCTCAGAGAAAAAAAACCTTTTATGACACTTGAACAAATCAGGGAACTGCAGAATGAAGGCTTTCATATCGGATCCCACAGTTACGATCATCCCCGGTTCTGGAAAATTTCCGAACAGGAGAGAGAGCAACAACTGATCAAAAGTTTTCAATTCCTGGACGAAAATTTACATCCCGGGATCCGCGCTTTTGCTTTTCCTTTTTCAGACATTCATATGCCGGCCTCTTTTTTCCGTTTTTTAACGGATACCCTACATCTGGATATTTCGTTTGGCACAGCCGGTATAAAAAGAG
>Ga0307422_1001134_pt1 | contig 14032 bp, 7 predicted proteins | sample SalMarWE160290MG_FD_202153 | JGI IMG/M metagenome (GOLD analysis project Ga0307422, IMG submission 202153) | Salt marsh sediment microbial communities from the Plum Island Ecosystem LTER, Massachusetts, United States - WE1602-90 | ecosystem: Environmental > Aquatic > Marine > Intertidal zone >...
CTTTACGTTTACTTTCGTCGCGGCTCTCGGCAACCCAATGTTCCATAGCCGTCTGACTTCGAAGTCGTAAAAACTCATATGTAAATATAATAGCATGAATTGCAATGTATGCTCCGATTAATCTTAAGCTGAAAGTAAGCTCATAATCGGGCAATGAAGGTATATACAAATTCACAACACAGATTATAATTAATAAAACAAGGAATACAGAAGAGAACCTTGTTCCCTTATCGAGTCCTGTCAGTGCAACGGCCAGAACAGGGAAAGGGAATACCCATAAGAAACCTGTACCAAAAGCTCCTCCTGTTGTCAAACAGTAAAGGAAAATAATTCCCGAAATAATGAGTATTATATTGGCATAGAGATTTATTTTAGTTGAAGAACTAAGCTTGTAATAAGCAAAATAATTTGCAATGGCAGCAAGTCCTAGTAATAAAGCAAGAGGATAATTTTCATTTATGAGCGCGACAACTCCAAAGAATAAATAAAATATACCGGCGATAATGGCAGCAAAGCTTATTGTTATTATTCGGTTAGCTTTTTCAAGCGAGATATTTTTATCAACTTTTGTTGAGAAATAGGAAGTAATATGGTGTAAAATTCCCATAGGATTCTGTTTACTTCTTTTAAATTTAGTTAAAAATAGCATAAATAGTTATTTATTTCATGACTAAAAAGAGTAAGTGTTACGTTTTTATTAACTGAAGTGTTTCTAAAAAACATAATACATTTTTAGGGTCTTTACATCAGATAGGATAAATTTGTTAGTATAACTCAATACTTGGCTATGAGACTTTACAACCTGATAATAGTTTTATTTTTTGCATCTTCAATTGTCAGTTCACAGACTGATTCCACCGGTCTTATTGAATATTCTCCCGATTTTAAATTTAAAGAGGGCATTTATATAAACTTTGATCAGGTGAAAACGAATTCTCCCTTGCCAAAATCAAGAATACTATCTACCTATGATTATACCGATCCTGATTTTTTCAACCAGATTTTGGAGAAAGACAAAATTTATTATTACGATCAAATTGGAAATAAGCAAGAGTTGAGAACCAGGGATATATGGGGTTATTCCAGAAATGGTTTTATTTATTTGAAAATGGAGGATGGCTATTTCCGGATAACACTTATTGGAGCAATCAGTCATTTTATTGCAAGTCAGACAACCTATTCAAATGCCTATAACTCTCCGTACTATAATTCTTACATGGATTCATACCGGACATATCCATCTTCCTATCAGACCACTGAAATGAGACAATACCTACTCAATTTTTTAACTGGAACCGTTCTTGATTACACCGATAATTCGTTGGAGGCTATACTTATACAGGACCCGGAATTGCATGATGAGTACATGGCATTACGTAAAAAGAAGCGCAAACAAATGCGATTTATCTACATTAGAAAATTTAACGAGAGACATCCTTTATATTTTCCACAAAACTAAAAACTAACAGTATGAAGAAAATAGTAGCTTATTTAATTGCGAGCACTCTGACATTAATCTTATCTGCTCAGAGTTATGTGCCTAGTCACGATGACGTCTTGGCATTCTTTAACACTAAAACTATGGTAGTATTGCCTGATAATCCGCTACTTGAGTATAATTATATTATACGGGAGGTGATGGAACAGGAGTGGAAGATAACAGAATTTGAATTTATAAGTTTCAAGGAATTTGAAGAACTTCGGAAGGATCCGCAGTATTCCTTTCTTTATATGTCGCAGGTTACTTTCGAAAACGATAAAACTGATGCCAGGTATCGTTTTCTGCATCTGTCGCTCGGGGGTGATTATTTTCGCATGGATCAGATGCCGGATATTGCTTCGGTACCTTTGGCATATTATAATGTTGAAGAAGATAACTATACCTATAAACTGGCTATTCTGGTACGATTTATTCAGAACCATGCCCTTCTGATACGTGAAAATCCCAAGATCATCTCAGCTAATGTACTGAATCATTATAATGACAATATCAAAGATATAAAAGGAAAAATCTTATATGTTCTTGAAGAAGAACTGGCTCCCGAAGTAAATTCAACGGCAAGAATCAAGAAAATTTATCCGTACAATTTCAGGATAGTAACAAAAGAGGATATTACCGAAGCGATCAAGAATCGTGATGAAAACGTCGTTTTTCTGCATAAGGTTGGACCTGAAGGTACCAAACTTAATGCGCGCTGCTATAAGGTTGTAATTGGAGCTGGTGATGCATTATTTTACTACTTTGATTACCATAAAGTATCTGATAAAAATCCTGACGGTTTATTGGCAACTGATTTTAAAAAAATGGCTAAATAGCAATCTGAAATAAGCCGGCATAAATAAATGCCGGCTTTGCAATTCGAACTGATACAAGGCTTTTATGTTCATTAATAATATTTTCAGAGCACTAATTACACTTATCTTTTTATTATCTTTCGTGCTAAATGGTTTAATACAATGATTCGTTTAACCATAAACATTTTTATTCTTTTTCTATCATTCTCAAGTCTGTTTACAATTGCCCAGGAAGGTGATAGCGATGTAGCAAAAAATCTGCAGTTGGTAGATACACATATTAGGATGGGAAATTTTACAAAGGCCCTGGTACTAATTGAAGATATTTTAGTGATGCAACCCAATAATCTTGAAGCTCAGGAGAAAAAAATAAATATCCTGATACAACAGGATCGCAGTAAGGAGGCTATAACCGATATTGAAGAGTTTATCTCAATGTATCCGAATTCTCCGGAGTATTATTACATCAGGGCTATTATAAACCTTCAGAAACAGAAATATTCAAGAGCAATTGAGGATTTTGATAATGCAATCCGTTTGGATATGTCTATGGGTACAGTATATAAAGTATATTTAAATAGGGGTATGGCTCATTTTTATAATCAGGATTTTGAATTAGCATTAACCGATTTTGATGAATCATTAGCCTTAAATCCAAGAAGTGCTACTGCTTTTCATGGCAAAGGAATGGTCTTATATGCATTGAATCAGTATGAAGATGCTGTTATAGCATTTCAGCAATCACTCAAAATTGAGAATTTCAATCCAATCACACATTATAACCTGGCAATGACCTATTTCAGGATGGATGAATCTGAAAATGCCTGTTACCATTTTAATAAATCCTGTGAGCTTGGACACAGAAATGCTTGTCGATTATTGATGATGGAATGCGATATTAATATCCCCAAGTAGAAATTGTTAAATTTTTCCAGTCGGTATATAATCGTAAATTTAAACCTTATCAATAACCGATGGATCTCTCTATAATCATAGTTAATTATAATGTAAAACACTTTCTCGAGCAATGTCTTTACTCAGTTCTGAAATCATTGGAATCGCTTAAGGGAGAGGTAATAGTTGTCGATAATAATTCCGTTGATGGCTCCTGCCAAATGCTCAATGATAAATTCCCTGCTGTAAAACTGATTGAAAATAAGAAAAACCTGGGTTTTTCAAAGGCCAATAATCAGGGAATAAGAATTACTGAGGGCAAGTATGTTTTAATTCTTAATCCCGATACCATTGTGCAGGAGGATACATTTCGCCGATGTTTTGATTTCATGGAATCGCATCCCGATGCCGGTAGTCTGGGAGTAAAGATGATTGACGGGAAAGGAAATTACTTACCGGAATCGAAACGATCATTACCCACACCAAAGGTTTCCTTTTTTAAAGTGTTCGGATTATCAGCACTATTTCCAAAATCGAAAATATTTGGCAAATATCATCTGGGATATCTTGATAAGAACAAGACACATAAAATTGAAATATTGCCCGGAGCTTTTATGTTCATCAGGAAATCTGTCTTAGAAACAGTGGGCCTACTCGACGAATCATTTTTTATGTATGGAGAAGATATCGACCTCTCATACAGGATAAGGCTGGCGGGGTACGAAAATTATTATTTCCCAGAAACCACAATAATACACTATAAGGGTGAAAGCACGAAAAAGGGCAGCATTAACTACGTTATCGTGTTTTATAAAGCCATGATAATTTTTGCCAGGAAACATTTTTCTTTGCGGAATGCCCGGCTTTTCAGTCTCCTTATCAATAGTGCTATCTATTTAAGGGCTTTGGTATCTATTATTCGCCGATTATTTTTCTCCGGCATAACTCCTGTAACTGATGCATTACTAATTTATATTGGCTTTTATCTGTTACAACCGCTTTGGGCGAGATATAAATTTGGTGATACACAATACTATCCGACTGAATATCTTCTCTATGTAGTTCCGGTGTATATCCTGATCTGGTTATTCTGTGTTTATATTTCAGGAGGTTATGAGAAGCGTGTTCCTGTAGTGGATCTGTTAAAAGGGATTGCTACGGGCACGGGGGGTATTATACTCATATATGCCTTGCTGCCCGAAAGCATGCGTTACTCAAGAGCATTGTTGTTAATTGGTTCAGTCTGGGCTGCTACATCATTTTTTATCAGCCGGCTTACTCAAGGCACAATTTTTAATACGGTCCAAATACTGTTTAAAAAACGAAAAAAGCGCATTATTGTGGCTGGTTCTCCTGACGAAAGTAAAAGAGTAATGTCGATTTTAAAACAGGTAAATATATCACCTGTTCTGATAGGCCTGGTTAATTGGCATAACCTATGGACAAGTGATGAATATATTGGGGATATTTCACAACTGGATGAAATTGTACCTATAAACCGGGTCGATGAAATTGTATTTTGCGCAAAGGATATTCCGTCGCATGAAATCATTCAAACCATGCTAAGAATGGGCGATGCAGCTGTGGAATTTAAAATTGCCCCGCCCGAGAGTCTTTCAGTAATTGGAAGTAATTCCATAAATACAGCAGGTGAATTTTATGTTGTCAATATAAATACCTTAAGTCATAGTTTTGTAAAACGCAAAAAGAGAATTTTCGACCTGGTAATTTCAGTTCTTCTTCTTCTTCTATCGCCTGTTTCCGTATTTATTGTCAGGCATCCATTGGGATACTTCCGTAATATTTTTCATGTAATAATAAACCTGAAAACATGGGTAGGACTTGCTTCAGTTGATGATTCTGACAGTGAATATCTGAGTGGCATGGTATCGGGAGTGTTGACCCCGATTCCTGTATCAAAACAGAAAACGGTCGCTAATGAAACTATAAAGCGATTAAACTTGTTGTATGCAAAAGACTATAAATTAAGCAACGATATTTTGATTATTATTCGGGATTTCAAATCTCTCGGGAATTAAGCACTGATGAAAAGTTTTGAATTTACATTACCCGCAATGGGCGAAGGGATAATTGAGGCAACCATCACGCGCTGGTTTATCAGGGAAGGAGATTCTATTAAAGAAGATGAACCTTTACTGGAAGTTGCAACCGATAAAGTCGATTCGGAGATTCCAGCACCCGTTTCAGGGAAAGTAATCCGAATTATTTATCACGAAGGAGAAATTCCGAAGATAGGCGAAGTATTGGCTATATTTGAAACTGATGGTCAAACAGAAGAAAGCGGGTATCCCAGAACTGAAAGAGAATCAGATCTGGCTGAAATTTCAGTTTCGCCAAAGGCTATAGAGGCTTCTGAAAGAGATGAGTCCATAAATAAAATGGAAAAAACAGTACAATTCAGGCCTGAGAAATCAGTTTCCGACGATCTTCATCTTACTCCTTTAATCAGGTTTCTGGCCAGGAGCCGGGGAATACCAGTAGATGAGTTAAAACAGATAATGGGCTCAGGATTGAATGGGCGCATAACCAAAGATGACCTGAATGCTTATATTCTCTCCGGAAGACGGTTCAAAGAAGTGTCTATCGATACCATAATACAGCAAGAGGCTAATAAGACTGAACAACAACCTGTTGTAAATTCACCTGAGTATAGTCCGGGGCCCGGTGAGGAAGTTATTGAAATGGATCGAACACGCAAACTTATTGCCGAACACATGGTTCGTTCGAAAAGAATATCGTCTCATGTTACTTCAATGGTTGAAATTGATGTAACACAACTTGTGAAATGGAGAGAGGATAATAAGGAACAATTTTTTGCTAAGTATGGAATTAAATTAACTTATACGCCGGTTATCGTTGAAGCCTCAGTAAAAGCCCTGAAAGATTTTCCGGATATTAATATTTCTGTTATTGGAAATAACATTATTAAAAAGCACTATTTCAATATTGGTGTGGCAACAGCATTACCTGATGGGAATCTTATTGTACCGGTAATAAAAGAGGCTGATAAAAGTAACTTTCTTAGTATCGCCCGACAATTGGCCGACCTGGCAGATCGTGCACGCAAAGGCCAACTAATACCTGCTGAGATTAAAGGGAGTACTTTTACCATTACAAATATGGGTCAATATGAAAATGTATCAGGAACTCCGATTATCAATCAGCCTGAAGTGGCTATTCTTGCTGTCGGAGCTATAAAGAAAAAACCTGCTGTAGTAAAAATAGGCGATGAACTGACTATCGGGATCCGTGATATTTTAATTCTATCGTTAACTTACGACCACAGAGTAGTGGATGGGGCTCTTGGAGGTTCATTTGTAAGGGCTATTGGAAGGTATCTGGAAAGTGAAATACCGATTTTCTGACCTCTTATTGTTGAAAAAATGTTTTACTTTAAAGAAATTGTTGATTTACAGGTAAAAAATAAAATTAAAGCATTCTAACTTTTTTTTAAATTTGTTACAAACCAACCTTTTCGTTACATGTTGAAAACGTATATTATTTTCTCTTCTGTTCTTTTATTAATGTTGCAGCAATCAAACTTTTCCAATGCACAGGAAAAGGCAGATCCCAAGGAATGGTTTGTAGAAGCCGAATCGTATTTTCTTTTTGAAGAATATAAGGATGCTCTTCCACTCTACCAGAAAATTCTGAGAGTAGAGCCTGACAATTACAATATCATTTATAAAATCGGCATTTGCTATTTGAATGACATGTATCAGAAGGGAAAATCAATTTCCTATCTTGAAAAAGCAGCCGGAAATATTAATTATAATTTCAGACTGAATACTTATAAAGAAAGACTGGCGCCTCCTGAAGCCCAATACTATTTGGGGAGGGCTTATCATATTAATAATAAATTTGACGAAGCGATTGAGAGTTACAAGCGTTTTTTAAATAGTGCCGATCCCAATCAATTCGATTTTGATGTGGTAAATGAAGATATTGAAGCCAGTCAACTGGCAAAAAGAATATATAACGATCCGGTTTATTTCTCATCTGAAAACTTGGGGAGCACAATAAATTCCCGTTTTGAAGAAATTAATCCGGTACTTTCTGGCGATGGGAAAGTATTGGCTTTTACACGGCGATTACAGTTTTACGATGGAGTATTCGTTTCCATTAGAGATAATAATGGAAACTGGTCCGCTCCTGTTAATCTGACCGAGGATTTTGGACTGGATGGCAATTCTTACACTACTGGCATATCGTACTTTGGTGATGAGATTTTCGTTTATAGAAGCGATAATTACGATGGGAATATTTATTCAAGTAAAAGGATTAATAATAAATGGAACCGGCTTGAAAAATTAAATTTTAATATTAATACCAGGTTTTGGGAATCGCATGCTTCACCTACAGCCGATGGTCAGTATCTTATTTTTACCTCGAACAGGGATGGAGGTTACGGCGGCCTGGACATTTATAAATCGAAACGCAGTACAAGTGGCCAATGGGGAATAGCAGTTAATCTGGGACCAGTAATAAATTCACCTTTAAATGAAGAAACCCCTTTTATCAGTAACGAGGGGTATACAATATTTTTTAGTTCTCAAGGGCACAATACCATAGGTGGCTATGATGTCTTTATAAGCAACCTGCAAAGTGATGGGATATGGAGTAAACCCTATAATATGGGATATCCTGTCAATACTTCCGATGATAATATTTTTTATTTCCCAACCGGGATTAATAATTATGGACTCTATTCATTCTATTCTGCCGGGAATACACAAGGCTTGTCCGATATCTTTGAGGTAGAGGTTTATAATATGATGATTCCACGAACATTCACACTGTCGGGAAAATTAAATATTGAGAATGCTAGCGGTAGAACCTATAAAAAGATTTCTGCCAAACTCATCGATAAAAAATCAAATCAGATTGTGAGTGAGGAAGTCATTTCTGACGATGGTAGTTTTACTCTAAAAGCACCGGAGGGAGATTTTCTTTTGGTAATAGAGGGACCTGAGATAGAAACCTACAAGACCGATATTACTCTTCAGGCATTGCAGACAGAATCTTTGGTTGCATTCTCAGATATCACACTGACTCGTACAGAAATACCACCGGAACCAATAGAAGTTGTCGCTACGCCGGTTAAAATCCCTATTCTTGTAAAAAACAATTTTTATTCGGTGACCGATTCTTCGAGGGTCCCCATTGAACTCACGCTGCCAAAGGGTTCTGATCTCGAAGTAATTATAAAAGTTGATTATAATGTTGTACGTACCGAAGAAATACAAAATGTTAAAAAACGTTTCACTTATTTTTATAAGCCTCAGCCGGGAGAAAATATTTTAGAGTTTACTGCTACAGATGCAGAAGGTCAAAAATCATCTACGGAAGTTATTATTGTATATAATCCAATTGAGCCTGTTGAAACAATACAAATAACCAGAATAGAGGGCCAGGAAACGCCCTTAGATTCAGAATTATTCAGTTTTCTTACCAGTGGTAAATTGAAAGACTACCTGAATAAAATTGACCTGAATGAGTTTGATAACTATTATGAACTGTATAATCATTTGGTTCAGGTTGCTGACGAGATGGGATTTACTCAGGAAGAGATCGACCAACTGTTTTCTATTTTTTTCACACAACTAGAAGGTAAAAAATTTTATAATGAATTTGAAGCAGTATTGTTGGCAGAAGATAGTTCAAGAATTCGGATGGCGGATAGTATTACCATTCCTCTTGTTTATCTAAATACTCTTCTCAAGTTAGAAAATCTTACTGTTGAGGAAATGAAAGAGGCATTATTAAAAATTCATGCTTCAGATAATATCAGTGCAACCAGATTTTATAACGAGCTGGTCAATTTCACTTCTGCCAGTGATAGTCTTGAAAAACCTGAGCTGACTTTTACAAATTTAAAAGATGCATGGGAGAGAATTTCTTCTCAGACAGATAGTGAATCGGCATTAAAGGCACTGATGCTTTACTCAACTACCGATGATTTGCAATTCTTTTATCAGAATTTAGTGCTCAATTCTGAAGAGGGATTGCATAAATACTTAGCGGAACTTAGAATGGAACAGGAAGATATTCATACATCCATTGACTTGGTCAGACACCTGTTCGATCATGCCGATGGAGAGTATTATACAAAACAGGAGCTTATTAAAGCACTTGAATTAGCTAGGGTTAACAAGCAGTTTTATCTTGAAAGATTTATTGAAATGCTTTCAATACATGGTGAAGGAACCCTTAAATCACAACTAATTCTTTTGAACAGGGACAGAGAACAGATTCAGACATTTGAAGATCTGTTCGATTACTTATTGAATCAGTCAAAATTTAAGAACTACTCCATTGAGAGTGTTTATAGTCTGTTTCTTGAATTAATTGGTATTAACAATGTTAAAGAATTTGCAGCAAAACTTGAATCATATGGCTATGCCGCAATAAACAGGGCACTTAAGGATACAACAATCAGCAATTTCTCTAATCCCCTTGAGTTAATAAAGTATTTGCTGGCAACAAGCCGGACGTATGACTTTTCAGAAGCAGATATCAATAATCTGCTTATTCGAATGATTCTTGAAAGGGGTTTGGATTTTGACAGTTTACGATCGATTGATGAGATTCAGGGGAAATTTTGGAAATCAAGAAAATTTGTACCAACTATTATTCTGGTTAATATTGTATTATTAATTCTAATATTGCTTTTCTGGCTTAGGAAGAGAAAATAAAAAAATAATTTGTGAATGAACATATATCATATTTTCTATAAACCTTGGCTATCCTATTTTCAAGTTGATTCAGGTAGTTAGTTTTTCATCAAAATCCTGATTATTTAAAATAAAAAAGAGATGAAATTTCCCCGTACACTATTGATAGCAGTTCTATTATTGACTATCACATTCTTACAGGTTCAGGCTCAGATATGGCTTTCAAATAAGGATATTTATGATGAAGCTGAGGAATACCTGAATGCTGAAGAATATATCGAATCCCTACCACTTTACCTTCTGCTTGAAAAGAAGGAGATATTTAATGCCAATATTGCCTATAAAATAGGGCAATGCTATTTAAATATCAGAGGAAAAAAAGACCAGTCTGTTTCCTATCTTGAGTATGCTGTTAAAAATGCTTCATCAGCTTTTGAGGATAGTTTCAATGAAACGCGTGCTCCATTGAAGGCAATATTATTGTTAGGAGTTGCCTACCGTATAGATAATCAGTTAGAAAAATCCATAAAGACTTTCAATATTCTGAAGGACTCGGTTCAGGACAGCGATCCGGAATTCCTAAGCGTAATTGACATGCATTTAAAGCGCTGCGAAAATGCTAGATTGCTTAATGCTTTTCCGGGTGATCCGCGAACAGAAAGACTACCTGATCAGATAAATACCGTTTATTCGAATTATAATCCGGTTTTGGTTGACCACGATAGTGTTTTGTACTATATGGATGAACTTAAGTTTTATGATGCACTTATGAGAGTTGAAAATATTGATGGGAAATGGCAAACACCTAAAAATATTACACCAGCCATTGGAAGCGATGGGGATCATATTATTGTGAGTGCATCGGCTGATGGAGAAACACTGTTTCTTTATTTATATGAAGCATTGAAAGCCGGTGAAATTTTTGTTACTCACTATGCCGAGGGTGGTTGGACGAAATTACAACCATTAAATGCAAATATTAATTCGGTATATCACGAGTCGCATGCCAGTATTTCTTCCGATGGGAAAACACTTTATTTCACAAGTAACCGGGAAGGCGGATATGGTGGAATGGATATTTATAAATCGGAAATGGATTCATCGAACGATTGGGGGCCGGCCAGAAATCTGGGAGTTGTAATAAACACACCCTATAACGATGAGACACCAATCATTAATGTTGATGATGAAATCCTGTATTTCAGCTCACAGGGGCATTTGAATATGGGAGGCTACGATGTTTTCTATTCTTTAAAAAAAGGTGAGAATGGATGGTATATGCCTATTAATATGGGCGCTCCTATCTGTACCACCGACGATGACTTGTTTTATTATCCACTCGAAGAGAATGTTTCAGGTTTGATGTCACGCCTCGATCAGCCTGCTACTGCATACGATATTTATCAGTATAACAGTATGGTATTTGCAAATACTCCTCGTTTTAATGTTCGTGGCAAGGTTGATGATCTCGATACAACAGATTATAAAGGATACTCAGTTGCTGTCGTGAATAAATCAAACTTCGATACATTACAGTATTTGCAGGTCGAACCCGATGGGAGTTATGAAACAATTTTACCTGCAGGTGATTTTGAGTTTTTACTATTAAGCAATAACAAGTTGATCAATTCAAATGAAATATCACTTGATGAAAATAGTCCTGAAACAAGCCTGCTTACTACTTCAATCATTAAAAAGGAAGAACCTGTTGCATCGGTTGCTATCAGGCTTGATACTATATGGATACAGGATATTTTATATCCTTTCGATAATTACTCACTTTCCTCTGAGTATAAAATCCTTTTAGATACCATTGCGAAACTGATGAAGGAGAATCCTTCACTAATATTAAATGTTGGGGGGCATACCGATGCCATAGGTCCGGCAGCGTATAACCTCATATTATCAAGAAAAAGAGCAGAATCTGTTTCCCGCTATTTAACTTCGTCCCAAATTTCTACCGATCGTATCAGGATTATTGGTTATGGTGAAGAAAACCCTGTGGCTAAAAATTCAAATGCAAATGGGACAGATAATCCTGCGGGAAGAAAATACAACAGAAGGGTAGTTCTTATACCTGAGAATGAGATTGAAGGAATCGTATTTCTCCGAATAGATAACATTCCTGAAAAGCTAAAAATAGAACAGTAAGCAATATTCTTAGCTTTCTGCCAATTGTATTACATAGTTATTTTTAGTAATTTAAAGATTTAATGTGATCAATCTGAGAGTACAGACTTTGAGATTATCATAATAATGCATATTGACATCAATCCTTTGTTGTTGAAAGTATTGTCTGTGTAATTCAGGTTAATAATGTAAATTTGATTAAAATGCTTTCCTGATGAAGAAGATATTATTTACTTTCCCATTGGTCATTGCAATAACTTTCAATATTGCAGCGCAGAAAAGTGAGAGTGAAATTGCACTACGTGAGTATTTTATCGACGCAGAGTTTTTTTTAACTCAGGAATACTATGTTGATGCACTGAGTGATTTTCTCCAGGTTTATAAACGGGGGTATCAGAATAATGCGAACATTAATTACCGGATAGGTATCTGTTATCTTAATATTCCGGGGCAAAAGGATAAATCAATTCCATATTTTGAATTGGCTAAACAATCGGTATCACTTAAATACAAAGACGGCAATCTGAAAGAGAAAAATGCTCCCATCGATGTATATCTTTATTTAGGTAATGCCTATAGAGTAAATAATCGTCTTACTGAAGCTATTGCCTCTTATAAACAATATAAGGAACTTTTGCCCGACGACGAGATCAATCTACATAAATATGTCGATAAGCAAATTGAAGCCTGTAACATTGCCAGTGATTTTATGAGCACTCCCGTCGAGCTTGAATTTGTTAATATGGGCAAGACTATAAACTCAAATAATGACGATTATAAAGCGGTTATATCTGGCGATGGAAACACCCTGTTATATATGCATCGACTTCCATTTTACGATGCAGTTTACTATTCGGTAAAAGTCAATGGTCAGTGGACAACATCGGAAAATATCACTCCACAACTTATGTCGGATGGTGACCAGTATGTAACCGGCGTATCGTACGATGGTAAAACACTTTTACTCACTAAGGAGGATGAATTTAACAGTGATATTTTTATTAGCCGTTACGATGATAACCGCTGGACAAAATCTCAACCTCTTGGTTCTAACATTAATACAAAATATTGGGAATCGCATGCCTGCTTGTCGAAAGATGAACGAAAACTTTATTTTGCCAGTAACCGGAATGGAGGAGTGGGTGAGATGGATTTATATGTTTCGGAATTAACACCTGAGGGGATATTTGGGCCAGCAAAAAATATTACTGAACTTAACACTGAGCTAAATGAGGATACTCCCTTTATTACCTTGGATGGTAAACATTTATTCTACAGTTCACAGAGTTATGTTAATATGGGAGGGTATGATGTATTTGTTTCCGAATTGGAGAATAATAACAACTGGTCGGTTCCTGAAAATATGGGTTATCCTATCAGCACCACTGACGATGATCTTTTTTATTATCCGGTAAAAAATAATCAGGTTGCACTTTACTCGCGTATTGATACATCAGGCTTTGGTGGAATGGATATATATGAAATTCAATTTCCTCATGTGGTCGATGAGAGCCTCGCGGAACTTCAACCTGGGGAAACAGTGCTACCGGTAGATACTATCGATACAGAAGCGAAAGAAGCGGGAATTACTACTGAAGGGGAAAATAAAACTCAGGTTGCTACCTTAAGGGCTCATTACGATTCCAGTAAAACTGAAATAATTAAACCAGAAGTTGAACCGGTTGTTACGGAAATACGCACAATCGAAGTACAACCAGTGTTCTTTGGATTCGATAAATCATCGCTTTCCGAAGAAAGTAAGAAAGAATTAAATATCGTACTGAAACTGTTGACAGCCTACCCGGTTATCAGAGTTGAAATTACCGGATACACCGATCCTCTGGGACCTGAAAATTACAACCTGCTATTATCGGAAAAAAGAGCGAAGATTGTTTATAATTATCTTGTTGAACGAGGAATTAAATCCGATCGCCTTAATATACAGGGTAAGGGAGAAACCGGATTTATAGCCGTAAATACAAAAACCGATGGTACTGATAATTCCGAGGGAAGGAAAT